>Ga0326513_10003246_pt1 | contig 11847 bp, 11 predicted proteins | sample 2_2465_0518_D_FD_203654 | JGI IMG/M metagenome (GOLD analysis project Ga0326513, IMG submission 203654) | Bovine rumen microbial communities from UC Davis, California, United States - 2_2465_0518 | ecosystem: Host-associated > Mammals > Digestive system > Stomach > Rumen | place: USA... | reverse complement strand
GAAACTCCTAATCTTCCCTTCTTGGGCATACATGGACAGTATGAAATTCTGAATGGAAGTAGAAACTATGATGACTGGGTAGCTAAGGCTAAATTCCTGCAAGTTCCCACTCTGGGCATTTGTGAGAAAAATACTCTTGCTGGTACAATGGCTTTCCAGCAGGCATGTGGTAAAGGTGAAATAAAATCCATACTAGGAGAAACAATCACCATAAGCAATGGCAATGATTTGTTTTGTGAAGGCAAAATCTATGCTTTGACAGCAGATGGTTGGAAAAATGTACTCCAAACCAATGCAGAAATAAATGTTATTAATCCCTCCCAGTTTGTTTTGGAAGACAGACTTCTACAGTTGGGCAAAGGAGTAGCTTTTGTGTTTGACCCTCTCCAGTTCCCTTATGACAAGAAGACAGTCAAAAAGTACATGGAGGCTTTTGACCAGTGTTACTTCAAATTGGACACAGTAGAATTTGAGAACCCCAATACTGATGAAACCTTCCTATTGAGAACTCAGGAATATCTTAATAATGACCTGGGACTGGAGCCCATTATCATTTGTGATGCTTATTACTTGGATGAAACTGACTTTGAAATCAAGAAAGACTTGAATCTCATTTCTGGAGTGAAGTCTGCAGTTTCTAAGAACCAGTATTTCAAGGCAGATGATGAAAACCTTGTCCTGTTCTCTGACCTGTTCAATGATGAAGATTTCTCTGATGTTTTAGGGAGAGCTATAGCATCTTTGACCGCACTTGATGAAGCAGCAGATTTTTCCATTCCTACTGGAAAGTTCAAGTTGCCCAGGTATAAGATGACTCCTGAGGAAATAGAGAAGTATGGTGATGCAGATACCATGTTTGATGCTCTTTGTGTAGATGGTTGGGAGAGACTGAAAATTGGAGAGAAACCAAATGTAGATGTCTATTTGGATAGACTGCAAGAAGAGACAGATGTTATCAGGACAGGTGGATTTATAGACTACTTTTTAATCCTGCATGATATTATAGGCTGGTGTGAGAAGAATGACATTCTGGTTGGAGTAGGTCGTGGTTCAGCAGCTGGTGCATTGGTGTCCTGGTTGTTGAATATCACTAAAATTGACCCTATTGAATATGGCCTTCTATTTGAAAGGTTCATGAACAAAGGTCGTATCAAGAAAACTCTTCCTGATATTGATACTGACTTTGAATCTATTAGAAGGGATGATGTGAAGAGATACATGGAGTCCAAATATGGTGCAGACCGAGTTTGTTCTTTGGGTGCTTACACCAGTTTGCAGATGAGAGCAGTGTTCAGAGATTTCTGTAAACTCAGAAATGTTCCTCAGGCCACAGTTGAGTTCTTGTCCAAAATCATGTTTGAAACCAGAGACAACAAGAATGCCCGTGCTAGTAAAGCACCTTGGGAGTATATTTTCAAACTTGCCTCTAGGAACCAAACACTCTATGATTTTGTGCAATCCCATGCTGAAATGATTGAGGAAACAAGACTTTGCCATGCTGCTCCCCGTGCTGCTTCTGTTCACCCTTGTGCTACACTTATTCTTCCTGAGGGTGAGTCCATCTATACTTCTGTTCCTATCAGAAAAACAGAATTGAATGGTTCAGACATGATTATTTCTGAATGGGAGGGTCCGTATGTGGAGGCAGCTGGTTATTTGAAAGAAGATATTCTGGGTATCATACAACTGGATAAGTTTAGAATGATTATCAACCTAGTGAAAGAACACTACGGGGAGGATGTGGACATCTATAACTTACCTCTTGATGAACCAGGTGTCTATGATATGATATCCAAAGGACTGACTGGTGATGTATTCCAGTTGGGTTCCAGAGGATTGACTGCATACAGTATGCAGGTGAAGCCTACCTCAGTCAAGGAACTTTGTGCTATGGTTGCCTTGTTCAGACCAGGACCTATGGACAATGGATTCCACCAGGAATATGTGGAAGTGAAGAATGGTAAGAGGGAATTGACATACATGGAAGGCTTGGAAGAAATCACCAAAGAAACTTATGGTCTTCTTGCCTATCAGGAACAAATTATGCTTATCACTACCCATCTTGCTGGTTTCACCCTTGTGGAAGCAGATAATATCAGAAAGGGTATGGGTAAGGTGGATAAGAAGTTCTTTGCTGAACAGGGACAGAAATTCATTGAGGGTGCAGTCAAGAACGGATATGACAAGGACTATGTAGAGAGCCTTTGGCATAAGATGTGTGCTTTTGGTGGATATGCTTACAACAAATCTCATGCTCTTTCTTATGCTCTAACTGCTTATATCAGTCAGTATCTCAAATGGAAGTACCCTCTTCCTTATTGGATTACAGCCTTGGAATTTGCAAGTGATGAAAACCTGCCCAGGTTCATTTCAGAAATAAACAGGACAGGTGATATTCTGGTTTCTCCTCCTGACATTAATAAATCTGAATTGCAATTCTATGCTGACTTTGACACCAAGAAGATTGTTTGGTCTATTTCCAGAGTGAAACAGTGTGGTGAAGTAGCAGTATCCTACATATTTGCTGAAAGACAAAAGGGTGGGCCATTTTTTGACCTTAAAGAGTTCTTGTTCAGAGTGGACAAGTCTAAGGTGAACAAGTCAGTAGTGGAGAATCTTATTTTGGCTGGTGCTTTTGATGACCTTTGTGATATTAGAATGCCCAGTCAGAGAAAGAAGGTAATCAATGAATATAGAGAGCTCAGTGGCACAAAAGTTGACAAAACCAAGGATTTTTTGACTCTTGCCATTGAAGAGGGAAAGGCTGACCAGGAATGGTGGTGGTTGCTGCAACAGAAACGGGTGTCAGGCCTTGCATTCTTTGATTACCCTACAATCCTTCAGAATGAAGGCTTTGACCTCAGCAAATACCTTTCTCTTGATGAATTTGAGATGGAGGAAATGACTGAAACAGGCAGTAGGATTGTAGTGACTGCTGGAGTTATCAGTGAGGTGGAACACAAAACTTCTAAAAAGGGTGACTACTGCAAGTTCAGGATAGAGCAGAATTATTCATTTGTTTGGGTGACTGTCTGGAATGAACATTACAAGCAATATGGAGAGATGCTCCAGAATTGTGAAGGCAAGATAGCTTGTGTGAAGGCTAGGGCTTATTATGACAGTTTCAAGGGTGAAAATGCCTTGCAGAGTGACAATGGTTTTGAACTGAAATTGGTTTACTAAAAAATTTTGAGGAATTTTGTTGAAAAATTTTGCATTTAGAAATATAATTATTATATTTGCAATGTGATTGATAAACAACTTAATTCTCTCAAAGTTATGAAAACCATTGTTAGAAGTCAGAAAATGGTCCTGGGAAGTTACCTGGGAGAAATTCCTTCTTGTCCTGTTAAAACTTTGACCAAACTTTTTGGCAAGTCTTCTACTTGGGATTATGACAAGGTAGAACATGAATGGACAGTATCTTATCAGGAAGATGGCAAAGAATTGCAGTGTTTCACTATCTATGATTACAAGGGTGACAGATGGCATATTGGTGGAGAAGCTACTCATAGGGTGAAAGGCATGGCTTGCAACAAGTACCTAGAAGGGTTCATTGAAACTCTTACCAAAATGATTGAATCTGTAAAATAGGAGGCTTAGTTATGAAACAGATAGTAATCAAAACTCAAGCACAAATTCTCACTCCTGATGAATTTTTCCGTTATGTGAGAGCAAAAGGGCATGCAAAAGCCTACAGACTCTATCATGTGAAAATTGATGCTCCTGACCTGATGGAACAGGCAGAGAAGGCTCTTGAGGGACCAATCTGGCCTTCTACTTATATGATTGATAAAGACCCAGCAGGTCGGACAATTATCAAATTCCAGTATCATCCTGTCTGGTATTCTTCTACTTATGAACATTTCACTTCTACTGATGAAAAACTCAAGTTTGACCTCAGTAATGCTCAGGAAAGTGTGTTTATGGTTTTGCCTGATGTTTTCAGTAGGTAAAATTTTCTCAAAATAATTTGCAGAAAGAAATATAATTATTATATTTGCATTGTAAAACAACTTAGGTACAATTTTTAGGTAAAGTTTTAGGTAAATTAACAATTGCTTATGAACACTACATTTTCAGAGAAGTTTGGCTGGGATGTTGAAAAGCATCCAGTCAGTTTTGAAAGAGACGGTCAGCTCATTACTGACCCCAATTTCCTGGTTCTCAGCAGGAATGACAATGACCAGGTCCTGTCAGTGATGTCCAAAAAGTACTGTCCAATGACAGTCAATGAATTTGAACAGGCAACCCAGAGAATGCAGGAAGTATCTCAGATGGAATTCATGGGGTTCCAGGAGTTCAATGACGGAAAGATTCTTCTTTCAGTACTCAAAAATGGAAGTCCTCTTTCTGTCAATTCTTACCCTATTGAGGACTATCTGGTAATGGGCACTTCCTTTAATGGAGAGCAGCCTTTCTTCATTGGGACCTCTACAATTCTTGTTCGGTGCCAGAATTCCTTCTCACAAATCCACATGATGTCTCGTACCAGGCACACCAAATACTCCTTTGACCGGAGAGAAACTGTGCTTGCTAATCTGGAAACTTATTTTAGGGACAGGCAGAGGATTTATTCCAATTTTGAACTGATGGAACAGGTTACTTTTGATGAAGAGCAGAAACGACTTTTTGTCAATCATGTTCTTTCTATTCCTGAAGTAGCTCCTGAGAAAGGCTTTGCTACTAGGACACTCAACAGAAGGGATGAACTGATGGCTTGCATTGAAGGAGAAACTGCTGAACTTGGTAACACAGTTTTTGGTCTGTTCCAGGGACTTACGAAGTTCACTACTCATTCACTGACCACCAGAAAAGAAGCACCCTTTGCAAACCTGATTGGTACAGCCAATGACCTCAACCAGAAGGGATATCAGTATGCACTTGCTCTGACCCGTCAGGCAGCCTAATTGACAGGGGCAACTCGGCCCCTGCCCTTTACCTTTATTATAATATGGAAGAAAACCTTATCAAAATCCCTGTAGGGAATAAAATTATTGTCCTCAAATACCTTGACTTTGATACTGATGTGGACCTTGATGCTGTCACCAGGATTGATTATTCCAATCTGTATGGTGAAATAGTGACCATTTCCTCTCTACTCAACAGAATTGGTATTCTAAAGGCAGATGTAGAAAACATTTTCAATGACTTCAAACTGGAATTAGAAATTTTTGAGAGCCAAAAGAGAAAACAGATTGTAAGAGAAAACTTAGCAATTGGAAACAAAAAGCCTTCCGAAGCAAGCCTTGCAGATGAACTTTGCATTGACAAGGAAGTTATTGCTATGAGGAAGAGGCTGAATGAACTCCAAAGAGACCTCAATTACATTGAAGCAGTCTATTGGGCCGTTCAGTCAAAGGACAAGAAACTGTCTGTCCTCATGAAAGGAGTGACTCCTGAAGAGTTTGCTGAAGGGATTGTAGAGGGAGTGGTAAACACCTTCTATGTAAAGAAATTTGACCAGAAACTTTAATAACAAAAGTCTTATTCAAAAAATCAACCAAAAAGTTAAAATTATGGCATTTGACAGAAGTAAGTTCACTGCCCCTAAATTAGAGACCAACAAGAAAGTCTCTGATGATGTGAACAAAACAATGAGAGTTAATAACTCTAACAGGGGTGATTATCTCACTATTGATGAGGGAGTCAATGTTTTCCGTCTGTTCCCTCCTCACAATCCAGATGAGCCTACATTCCAGCCTAAGGTGGTTTATTGGCTTGATTGCCGTGTCCCTAAGCAGGATGCAGAAGGTAACCCTATTGAGGGTGAATTTGAGTGGAAACGGAGACCTATTTTTGACTCCCGTATCCATGGTAGCACTCAGAAAGATATCATTGATGAGTACATTAAGTTCACTCGGAATGCTATCTTCACTAACAACTCCTCTGAGGATGCAAAGAAACTTGTGGCTGCAATCAATGGTTGGAGAGACAAGTCAGGCAAATGGAATCCCGGAATACTCCCTAACACTTCATTTGTTGCTTATGCAACCAAGGGTGACATTACAATTGCCAACCTGGGCCGTCTTGAACTCTTCCAAAGTGATAAGGATGAGCTTGAGAAACTCAATGTAGATGAAAAGTCTGGTGAAATCATTACCACTGACATTTGGTCTGGTCCAGATGATGGTATCCAGTTTGTCCTCACCCGTAGGAAGAATGACAAGGGTAAGTGGGAACACACTATCCAGAAAAAGACTTTTGTGCCCAAGGACAAGAAAAACATTGCCAAGGAATGGGAGGAGTTCATCCAGAGTCAGGTTATTCCTGATGATGTGCTTGAGCATTGGTCCAAGATGGAGCCTCTGTCTGTTCAGTTTAAGAATGCTTACAAGAGAAGTGATTTTGAAAGGGCAGTTGAGGCACTCCAGAAGTTTGATGCTGACCATTCCTTCCACACTTTTGAGAATGATGAGTTCCTGGAAATCTTGAAGGAGATTGACTCCTACTATCCTGATGAGGAGCCCGAGGCAGAACAGGAGGAAACAGTAACTTCTTCTCCTGTGATTGACTACTCTGAGATGAGCCGTGAAGAACTCAAGAAGGTGATTGCTGAAAATGGTCTTGGAATCAAAGTGTTCAAGTCCACCTCTACAGAAGACCTTGCCAAGAGGGTTGAAGAGGCAATGAGGGCAAAAGAAGAACCTGAAGAAGAGGAGGAAGAAGACATGCCTGAAGCACCTTCTGCTCCTTACAATGCAGCCAATGCCCGTCCTGGTGTGGGTGGTGCAAAAGACAGTGCAAGTGCAGCAGCTGGTGAAAAGGAAGAAGAGAAACTCCCTTGGGAAAAAGAAGAGCAGGCAGCACCTGAAGCACCTGCTGATGACCCTGCAGCAAAAGCAGCAGCACTTAGACAGAAACTTGCCGGTCTTGGTAAAAAATAGAAAGTTCTATGAGAAACATTGCTATCATTTCAACTGATTGGCATATAGATGCAGGAAATGTTGAGCTGTCAAAAAACCTGGCAGCTCAACAGATTCTGCTTGCCAAAAAGAAGGGTGTAAAATTACTCCTTTGCCTGGGAGACATCTTTGACAGTAGGAAAGCACAACCTGAATTGGTTCTCAACTGCTTTAAAGAAATCCTGGACAAGGTGCAGGGTGCAGGAATGGAATTATGGTCCATTGCTGGAAACCATGATAAAACTGACTCCTATTCTTGGTCTTCATTCCTGAGACCTTTTGCAGAGCATCCTGCCTTCCATTACATTGAGAAACAGGAAGTGGTGCAGTGGGACAAGAATGTCTGGGTGTTCCAGTCATACATTAAGGAACCTCTCTGGGTTGAAAACCTATCAAAAATCCTTTCTGAGTATGGTCCTTATGACAAGCCAATGTATCTGTTCAGCCACCAGGCAATGAATGGTTCTAGAAACAATGACGGCAGTACAATGGTAAGTTCTATCAATCAGAAACTCTTGCTTCCTTTTGAAAAATGTTTCTTTGGGCATTATCATGATGCTCAGCAGCCTCTCCCTAATGCCTACCATCTCAGTGCTTGGAAACAAAAGAACTTTGGTGAAAATGCAAACAAGGGATTCTATGTGCTTCAAGAGGATGAAAATGGAATCCTGGATGTTGAATTCTGCAAGTCAGAATTCCCAGAATTTGAAACCTTGGAAGTGGAAGCATCTGCATTGACCCCTGAAACTTGTAAGAAACTCATTGAAGAGGTAGAGGCAGCAGGAAGTTGCAGTGTGAGGCTTGCAGTGACTGGAACTACCGATGAACTCAAAGCACTCCCTACCAAGCAGTTGAATGAAGCAGGTATCAAAATCAAAACCATAGACACCTTGGAAAAAACAATGGTGGAAGAAGGTGTTCAAGTAGAAGACTATGAAAAGGATGAAACCTTGGTTGATGCCTTCAAAGCCTTCTGCATGGAAAAGGATTACAATTTTGAGGAAGGACTAGAATACTTGAAGTTAGCACTATGCAACTAGAGAAGTTTGAGGACAAATTAGTGCCTCCTGTTCCTGACCTTGAAGGAACACTGACAAGAGACACAGCCCAAGGAGACCTTTGTGGTACAGGTAACTGTGAAGACATAGAAGAATTGGATTGTGGAAATTGTCTGTTCTCTTCTACTTTTTGTTCCAAGAGTGTGTTTGACCACTGGAAAAATCAGAAATTAGAATCTTATGAATGATAAAGTAAAAGCAGCAATTGCCTCCATTGACAAAAAGTGGGGTAAAGGTCAGGCAATAGTGTCCTTGACAGAAAAAGATATGTCTGTCAAGAGATGCTCTTCTGGCTCTCTTGCCTTGGACATTGCCCTTGGTGGTGGTTTCCCTTATGGTAGAATCATTGAAATCTTTGGACCAGAATCTTCAGGTAAAACAACTATAGTGCTGGAAGCAATGGCTCAAGCACAGAAAGAAAACCCTGATAAAATGGTTGCCTACATTGATTCTGAGTTTGCCTTTGACCCTGTCTATGCTGAAAATCTTGGACTGGATTTGTCTCCTGAAAGGTTTGTGTTTGCACAGCCTGAACATGGAGAAGAGGTGTTTGATGTGGTGGAGGAGTTTCTCAAGACAGGAGAATTCTGCTTCATTGCAGTTGACTCTGTAGCAGCAATGGTTCCTAGAGCTGAATTGGAGGGTGAAATTGGTGAATCCAAGATGGGCCTTCATGCAAGACTTATGAGCCAGGGCATGAGGAAATTGGTAGGATTGATTTCCAAATCTAACACCATCCTGTTCTTCACTAACCAGCTGAGAGATAACATTGGAGTGATATACGGGTCTCCTGAAGTCACTACTGGTGGTAATGCTCTCAAATTCTATGCCTCTCAGAGATTGGATATCCGTAGAGTTCAAACTTTGAAGGAAGGAGAAACAGCCTTTGCAAATGCAGTCAGAATCACTATCAAGAAAAACAAGGTTGCCCCTCCCTTTACCAAATGTGAAACCACCATTGAATTTGGGCAAGGCATTTCATTGGAATCTGAAATTGTCAGCCTGGGCATTGAAAATGACCTTATCAAGAAATCTGGTAGTTGGATTACTTGTGGAGACATTAAGGTGCAAGGTGTAAACTCTATGGTGGACATTCTCAAAGAGGATGCAGCTTTGAAAGAAAAATTGGTAAAAGAAATTCGTAGTATTTATAACTTAGATTAACATGAAAAAGACAGTAATTCCTGTAGGCAAACATGTTCTCTTGAAAATGGTTCCTGTAGAGGAACAAAAAGGAGGATTCTACATGCCAGATTCCCAGAAGCAGAAAAACCAGAAAGGGGAAATCATTGATGCTGGTCCTGAATGTGAAGGCCTGAAGGCTGGCCAGATTGCTATTGCAAGGCCTGACAAAGGTATTGAACTGGACCTCAGTGAGCAACTCGGTGAGGGAACCTTCAAAGTGTTCAATGTAGAAGACATTTTAGTTGTATATTAATATGGAAGGAAAAGTAATCGTTTTTGGAGAGGATGCTCAGAAAAAGCTCCTCAAAGGTGTAAATTCTCTTGCTGATGCAGTTGGTTCCACTCTGGGACCCAAGGGTAGGAATGTTATCATCCCTCCTACTGTTGGAACTCCCCATGTGACCAAGGATGGTGTGACTGTAGCAAAAGCAATCAGTTTCACTGATGAAGTGGAGAATGCTGGTGCTCAACTTGTAAAAGAAGTAGCAAGCAAGGCTGCTGATGAGGCAGGTGATGGTACCACCACAGCAACTGTTCTGGCTCAGGCCATTGTGAATGGAGGCTACAAACAATTGGCAGCAGGTGCCAATCCTATTTTCCTGAAAAGGGGCATGGATAAGGCAGTCAAGGATGTAGTAGAGGAAATTGCCAAGGCAGCAGTGGAAGTGGGTGAGGACTATGACAAGGTTCTTTCTGTTGCTACCATATCTGCAAACAATGACCCTGAAATTGGAGCCATTGTGACTGAAGCCATGCAGAAGGTTGGACGAAACGGCATTGTGACTGTAGAGGCAGGACAGGGTAATGGAGAAATGAATGTGAAGTATACTGAGGGTATGCAGATTGACAAGGGTTATCTGGCCAATCTGTTTATCACTGACCCTGACAAAATGATTGCTTCCTATCAGAACCCCAATATCCTGTTTGTGGATGACAGTATCAATACAGCCAATGACCTTCTGGATATCATGACCTACTCTATCAAGAACCAGAACAGACCTCTTGTTATTGTTGCCCATGATGTTGCAGGAGAGGCATTGCAATTCCTCCTGATTAACAGACTCAAATCCAACACCAGTGTTCTTGCTATCAAGGCACCTAATTTTGGAGAAAACAGGACCCAGATTCTTGAGGACCTTGCTTGCCTGTCTGGTGGTGTGGTGGTGAACCCTAAACTGGGCATGAAATTGTCTCAGTTTGACCCTGCCTGGTTTGGTAAATGTGCAAAAGTGGAATCCACCAAGGATAGTACTATTTTCGTAGATGGTGCAGGTGATGCTACTGTCTTGGAAGCAAGACAGAAATATCTCTCTACTCTGATTGACAATACTACTGACCAGTGGGACAAGGAACAACTCCAGAAAAGGCTTGCTAAATTGTCTGGTGGGGTAGCAGTTATCACTGTCAATGCAATGAGTGAGGTAGAAATGAAGGAAAAGAAAGACAGGGTAGATGATGCTCTTGCTGCTACAAAGGCAGCCATTCAGGAAGGAATTGTGATTGGTGGTGGTTGCACCTTTGCCAAGATATCCAAAATCCTTTCTAACAAGTTAGAAAAAGGCAAAGAAACCAACCGAGAAGAAACAGTTGGCTATAAGCTGATACTTTCCTCCATCCAACAGCCGTTACTTAAAATCTGCCGGAATTCTGGGGTTTCTGGTGAGGTGATTCTGGACAAAGTTTTGTCTTTCCTGGGAACTGATTATGGCTATGATGCTTTGAAAGACAAATATTCTGACCTGATGAAGGAAGGAATAATTGACCCTGCTATGGTTCTCCGGGTTGCTTTGCAGAATGCTGCTTCAGTTGCTGGAACAATCCTCACTACTTCCTGTATCATTGTAAATGACAAATCGGAAGAATGCTCCTGCAAACACCAGGGTATGCCCATGCAAATGCCTATGATGTAACCTGCTAAAATACTGTGTTCAGGAGAGGCCAGAAATGACCTCCCTTTAATTTTTTATTGATTTTTCTTGGAATATTTTGTATTTAGAAATATAATTATTATATTTGCAATGTGATGATTAGATAACATTTAAAACAACAAAATTATGATGACTTACAAAATGATTTTTGAAAAGTATGAAAGAATGGGTGGTTCTGAAATTGTTTCCTCTCGTTTTGAAGCCCCTTCAGATAAACATGCTATTCTCAAAGCAGACCCTTGGTTTGATTATGGTTGCGGGAGATATGACAAAGAGGAAGCCAAGGAATTGCTGAAACTTTCCGAAGAAAAACTTATCTCTACTCTTTCAGAAAATAACGGGGATGGGTCTGATTTTCTCTTTTATTTGAAAAATGAAAGCACGGGTAAGGTCTTGTTCAATGAAATGGATGTGTTAGAAGAGATAGAGGGGTGGGAGGAAGAGATAGAGGAGGCCTAGTATTTGGAAAAGTTTATAATCAAAAAATGCTGGACTTCCCTAAAATTTTTACAAATAATTCCCTTGAAAGTTTGCATTTAGAAATATAATTATTATATTTGCAATGTGATGTTAAAACAACTTAATCCAGCAGTTATGAAAAAGATTAGCCTTAAAGCCTTAGAGAACAAACTTGACAAAGTTCTAAGTGAGAAGTTTGTTAGAACTCCTTGGGGTGAAGTTTCTCTGATTACGAAGAATATCATTCTTCTAACCCACTTCAATGCTTATGCTCTTTGTCCTGCTCAGGAATTTCTTAAAGAGTATGGATAT
>Ga0326513_10003244_pt1 | contig 11851 bp, 14 predicted proteins | sample 2_2465_0518_D_FD_203654 | JGI IMG/M metagenome (GOLD analysis project Ga0326513, IMG submission 203654) | Bovine rumen microbial communities from UC Davis, California, United States - 2_2465_0518 | ecosystem: Host-associated > Mammals > Digestive system > Stomach > Rumen | place: USA... | reverse complement strand
AAGTCTGGTGCCAGCCAGTATATGCTGAACACCATGCAGAGTGGTGTCGTCGAAGGATATAATCGCCAAATCAATGAACGCGAGCAAGCAATCAAAGACTGGAAATCATGGAGAAGCGGCAATCGTTCTGAAGGACTTCAGCAGCGCATAGGACAGTGGCGTGACAAGTATGGTACCGATGTCAACAGCATCAAGGCCGAAGCTGATGCCTATCGCGCCATGATTGCCGAATACCGCAAAGGTGCCAAAGATATAACCAACCCCATACCAGCACCTACTACACCCGTAGTCAAGCCCACCAAGCCAACCAAGACCACCAAAGAGGACATCCAGTATGCCGACGACAGCATCATGGCACAGGAGAAGCTGGTCAGCGACCTCACCCAGAAGTGGAAGACCGCCAGCGGCGAGCTGCGCGACGGCTACCTGAAAGACCTGGAAGATGCACAGCAGAAGTTGGCCGAGATGACGGGAAAGGCGAAGGGCGACGACCTTGACAAGCTCTTCCCCGACATGTCGAAGCAGAACTACAACACGGGCTACGCCGGCAGCGCACAAGCCAAGTACGACAGCGCACGGGCAGACCTGGCACTCGGCCCCATGAACTTCGACGCCATCAACACCTACATCGGTAGCATCAAGGGAATGCTGAAGGATGCCGACCTGGGCAGCGAGCTCTACAACAACATGACGGAGAAGCTGAAGGACGCGACCACCGTCAGCACGCTGTTGCAGGAGATGATGGAGCGCGGACTGGCTGGTGCCGACCTCGAGAGCACCGCACAGGCTCTGAAGGAGAAGATGCTGTCGCCAGAGGGCATCGACCAGACAGCCATCCAGTCGTTCCTCGACGAGCTGAACAAGCAGATAGAGGAAGCGGGCGGCGTAGGACTGAAGCTGAACGCAGACACTGGCGAGGTGACCGACGACAAGGGCAAGGACAAGGGCGATGGCGAAGATCTAAAGAAATTCAACGAGGGCATCGGCAAACTGTCTGGCGGACTGTCGCAGGTGACTGGTGGACTGAAGGCAGTAGGTGTAGAAATACCCAAGGAAGTTGACCAGGTGCTCGGAGTCATCAATGGCGTTAGCCAGATAATCTCTGGTGTGGGAACCATCATCAGCATTTTTAGTACATCGGCGATGACCACCAACACCATTGCGCTGGGTGCACTGACCTCGGCAGTATGGGCCAGTGTAGTTTCAAACGCCATCCCGTTCTTCTCGGGTGGCGGTGTGGTGCCCGCCTTCGCACAGGGTGGACTGATAGGCCGTGCAGCTGGCGGTCTGATGATACCCGGCAACTCGATGAGTGGCGACCGTTTGCGTCTGCCCGTTGACGGTGGTCGTGGAATGATAGGTGTCAACAGCGGCGAGCTCATTCTGAACCGCGCACAGCAGGGCAACCTCGCCGCCCAACTCGAAGGAGGTAGCGGACTGGGGAACCTAAAACTGGAAGCACGCGTAGATACAGAGGAAATAGTGTTCTCTATTAATCAGCTTCTGGGTAGAACAAGTAATTCAGAAATGGCTAAATCAAGGAATTAGTATGACACAGAAATGGAATTGTACTTTCAAGAGCTTTAATGGTACGACATGCGAAATACGCATATACACCAACGAGGCATACAGCGGCACACCAATCGCCCTGACTGGTACGCAAGACCCCGTGAAACTGGAGGAAACAAACGATGTTGACGTATCGAAACCCGTCAGGTATTTCACGGGTTATATGTCGTTTGTTGAGAGTTATCATGGGGAACTCGACGAACTCCAGACGTACAACAGCACCGCACGATATGTGGAAATATACTACGGGAGCGTGTTGTTTTTCAAAGGTTTCATATCAAACAACCTTCAGAAAAAGGACATATCAGACTATCCTGTTGTCAGGAAATTCCAGATCGTATCAATACTCTCGTTGGACGAAATATTGTACGACACTTTCCTGCCATCGCAGCCGTTGCCGATATTTCTGACGATGGAGAGTATCTTTATCAATGTTCTCAGCATCACGCAAAGGTATATGGCTACACCATACACCAGCATCATCATGCCACGAAAAATAAGCGGATACATATCGCCATACGTTCTGAGTCCTTATAATGAGGATTTCCACCATTACAGCTACATCGAGGAAGATTACTATACTCCCCTTTCTGTCGTTGAAATACTCGAACAACTCAGTATATACATGGGATGCGTGCTGCATGAAGTGAACAATGTATTGATATTCCAAAGCGCGAACTACACGGAGCAATATTATATCTACAGCACTACGCTTACCCATGAAGGACGGCTCCAGCAGCCCACGCAGACAACGTTTAAGGGTAACGACGTGATGAATCTGCTGAGCGGCATATCCTACAGCTCTGACAGAATTTCTGAAAAAACATCACTTCCAATCAAGAAGATAACGCATGACTATAAGTTCTATGAATATGAGCAGGAGCCAGCCACGGATTTTCTACTGACTGCCGACCCAGTGAACCTAATACCGTTAAGGTTCTATGACAATACACCTGCGCAATGGATAACGCCGGACGTCAACACGTCGAGGGCTTACACATACGACTCTGTAACATTTTGGGAGGACCATGCCGTGTCTCTATCTATGCAGCCTGGTTATACTTTCCACATCGACCTCGAATGGGAGAATGACAACATAACACAATATGTGGGGGTATTAATCACCCTTGCCGACTATGCTTATTACACCCAAAACGGATGGTCGTACACTGCCGATCCGCTTATCTATAACCTTTCAAATCCGAACTACAAGGATGGTGCAAGAATAAGAGTCGATATGAAACCTCTGATCGCCATGCTCAGCAGGCAAGTCCTTGAATCTATAAAAATTAAAATTATTTTCCTGCGGTACAATACATCGCCACTGCCCGTTAAATTCAAAATAAGCAGCACTGTAGAAATACAAAACAGCGATATAAAATATTTCCAAACGGTACCGTTTAACGAAGAAAAGTTCAACATCACAGAGGGTAAAAATATAAGCGTTGACCACTTGTTCTGTAATGCTCGCAATTTTTCTTATAGAGCATATAATGGAGAAACATACCTCACGGACGGAGCCCCGTTCATGTTTATGTCTGACGATGAATACATACTTCCGGACAGGAGGTATTGGAGCAAATCCAATATATTTAGAGAGTTTGACGGTAGAACCATCCTATCTATCAGCGAGATGTATATGAAGTTGCTTATGTTGAACACGGATAGTTATAGACTTTGTGCCCTTAGCTTCACTCCATCGCTCGACTCTTATCATTTCATGATCATGAAGTATAATGAGCAGCCAGCCGTGGGAGTATATACCGACCAAGCATGTACGCAACTCCTGGATAGACCATTACATTATGACGATACTTTGTACTTGAAACTATTCTTCGACTTGAAAGTCGATACGAATTACACATGGAAAGATGCGGACGAAAACATCATCCTTCAGTTGTCGCTGCGCTACGGCTCTTCTCAATATTTTGCATCTCTTGACAACTTCTATGGTTTCGAGGGAGAAGAAAAGCGTTCACCGGCATATACTGTCGTCGCGCTTACACCAAATGTATTTGAAATCACCATCCCACAAGAAGGAGAAGGAATAGTAGCAAAAAATGCTTTCCTGATGACGGAGTGTAATATTGAAAGTATATAAAAACAAATTTTTCAATTAATATGTTACAAGGAAAAAACCTAATGATACTGGTCGACGGCAGCGTAATAGCAGGCAGCAAGTCCTGCACGGTGGACGTTGATGCCGACAGCCTGAAGGTGGCCTCGCCGACCGACGGCGAATGGGAGCACGTGCTGCCAGGAAGGAAGTCGTGGAGCATCAGTACAAGCCACCTGATGCCAAGTGTACTCGGACCAAAGCCGCTCATCAGCGGCTACAGCCCGTCGTGGATTAACATCTCCGACCCCGTGCAGTTAAGGGCCGGTAGCCTGGTTCGGAGCTTCGCTGTTGACCGCGGACTGACCACTTTTGATATAGTGAAGACCACCAGCGGATATAACATAGAAAAGAAAAGAACCTACGACACCGGCTTTGACTCCGATGACGTCACAGCCATGATTAACGACATGGAAGTGACAACTCTTAATACCGTAGCCCGCGTTATCCTAAGCCATGACTACTGGTCGTTGCCTGCATCACTGGCAACGTCTATCAGTCAGACACTTCACGTTCCCAACGTCCCGGCCCTAACTGCCCGCCACGGCGCAATCTCAATCATCGGCGGTCTTCAGCAGACCACAAAGGGTATCTGCATCTTCGCCGACGGCCACGAGGGCGCGGCCCGTGCATCAGCATACCTGGAAGGCGATGTTGTTCAGACCATCGTGACCGTGCTGAAGAATGCCGTGGCCCGCGTAGGCCAGATGATGACCATCCGCGTACAGGTCGATGGCTATGGCGACGACTACCTGACAGGAACAGCCCTCTGCCGCTCGTTCTCCGCGCTCGGTACAAACGGCAACCTTCTGACCGGCTCCTTTAAGTTCCAGGGAAGCGGCCCGTTGATATAACCAGTATCTCCCCGTTCCGCCCCCGTCGCTTTAGCGGCGTGGTCCTCTTCGTTTGGTTCCCGTCGCTTCAGCGGCGGGACTTCTTTTTCAGCTTCCTCGCCACCATGTCGTAGTCATCGTGTACGTCCTGTGCAAGCACCTTTGCATACCGTTGGGTGGTCCTGATGCTCTTTTGCCCCAACATCTTGCCGACGCGCTCGATGGGTACGTCATTGCTCAGCATGAACGTGGCAAACGAGTGACGGGCCAAGTGCGAATGTAGCTTAATTTTGATACCTGCCATTTCTCCAATGGCCTTCAGCATGCGATTATATACGTGGTTCTCAATCTTCGGAGTCTGCCAGTCGTTACGCTCCAGAACCTCCACCACTGGCGGCAACAGCTGACTGATGTATGGCACGCCAGTCTTAATACGCTCGCCGGTATAGACCCACTTCCCCTTTGACTTCTTATACTGGCTGATATCAAACGCCTGAGTGTCGGAATATGACAGCCCCGTCCACATTTGGAAGACGAACAGGTCGCGGCAACGTGCTATCATGGAGTCGGCCATCAGCGTCAGATCCATGATGGTCGTCATTTCATCCTCAGTAAGATACTCCACGCTCTCCTTCACTCCTCGGTTAAACTGACCTTGCAACTTGTCATACGGATTTTTATCAAGGCGGTCAAAATTGCAGGCACGCTTCAATAGCGACTTCAAGTTCTTGTGGTAGTTCCAGATGGTGCTGTCACTCAAACCATTCACCAGTCTGCCGAAAGCCTTAGCACCTTCATCGTTTGCTTTTGGCTTCAGCTGATGCAGCCAGTAATCAAAGTTGACGATATTTTCCACCGTCATGTCCTTCCAACGTTTCATCTTGTTATACTCCGTCAACCTGAGCAGCAGCGTGTAATAGTGCTTTCTTGTTCCTTCCTTCACGTCCAACTTCGGTATTTGGCTTTCCACCCAATTAAGGAACGTAGGCTCATCGCTATGCACCTCTATCTGCTTCCATACCTGCCGACGGATAGCCTCAGTGTCAATTACACCATCACCATCTATCGCATCATTCACGCACGCGAGTACCTTACTATATATTATAGCGACGCGCTTGTTCAGTTCATCTGCACCAGGACAGTTGATAATCTGGCCAGCCACCAGCTCCGACTTGTGGCACTTAACACCCGTGCCGAAGTGGTAGTGTTTTCTATTGATGGTAATCCGCACCTCCACCTGACCCATTCCGCCAGGCTTCACGCGTCCTCTATGATCCCACACTATTGCATTCGTATATTTCATAGTTAATTGTTTATCTTATGCGTCATCAGAAGACGTTTTACCCTGTTTCCCCACCGAACCAATTCCATATCTCACCCAGTGTTGGTTGCTCATATTTAGACACATCAGGATTAGAACCGAAATCTTTTCGGGGATTGAACCCAGACCCAGCTTGGATCACGTCCGTAATCCTGCCGCGGTCACAAGCTCTTTTATCTTTTAACGTTTCCCCGCTATTTTTGCCGTGGGGTAACGTTTGGGGAAACATTACGCCTTCTAACGTCTTTTATTGTCCTTTATTGTCTTTTCTCATATCTCTCTATTTATAGCGGTTTTTCTACTATTTACGGCGGATGCAGCCATTTTCTGCTACATCCGCCGCACTCATCTTGTGATCCGGCGGGGATTACGGAAAAATAGGGCGAATTATTAGTATATACAAGCATTTTGCCGGTATTACTTGTTGCAAGTGGGGAAACAGTGGGCTTAAACATAGGGCTTCTATACATGTTTGTGTTGTATCTTGGGTTCGTCAGCTGCGCCAATAGCAAACGGGTAGCGTGACAGATCAGAATCAGCAGCAGCAGCCAGCTGACGCTCCAGTTCAGCAATGTGGGCTTCGCGGGATTTGATGATTTCTTCTTTGTCGGCAATGGTGCGCTGTAGGTCAGCAATGCGCGCATCCTTTTCTGCTAAACGCTCTTCTATTTCGATTTCCTTTTTCTTCAGGTCATCAGACAGTCGATTGGTCAGTTGAACGTATGCCGCAATGGATGCGTTCATCTGACTGGATTCGTCAATAGGTGACGATTTTTGTCTCTGCTTTTCTTGTTTTCTTTTTTCTATGACTTCACGATCTGGATTATTTGCATTCAGAATTTCATCGTCTGGGACATTGGCAATCAGCATGTAATCACTTTTGCCTAACATGTAATTGACGTTAAGCCTTCCTTCCGAAACACGTGCGAGTGCATTCATGGTATCAACAGAAACCTTTTTTGTACCATTATTGTACCGAGAAATCAACCCAGGTTCTATTCCGACCATCTTGCACAACTCTCCTTTGGTGGATGCGTAGTTTTCTTCCAACAGATAACTGAATGCCCGTAGGAATGGCTCATTCCACCTTTTTCTTTCTTCGATTTTCAGTTTTGAATCCATATTTGTACCGAAATAGTCTTAAATAATATTAAATTTGTACCACTTTTATACCGAGTTTGTTTTTTAGTTTGTATATTTGCACCCGTAAAGCAAGCAAGTAGGCAACGAGCACAAAAATAGCCGTCAGACGTTTAGCCGTCTTGTCAGCAAAAGCGCACACGGCACTTTGCAAGACACTTTGGCGAGTGTATGGGTTGCAAATATACGAAAATATTGTGCTCGTTGTCCGAAAGCAAGCAAAATATTAAGATAAATTAAACAAATATGGTAAAGGACAAAGTAACTAAAGAGGACTTGATGAAGTTCAACGTGGGCGACCAGAAGGTATTCACGTTACCAAACTTTGCGAAGGCTCGCAGTGCTCAGAGTTACGCCAACCAAATGAAGAAGGCGACGATTGGGACTAAGGGCCAGCGCGAGTTCAGTGCTGTCATTGGTGACCCTGACCCGGAGACAGGCCGCTGTGGGGTGACGATTACGAGAACGGCGTGATTGGTGTGATGAGAATTAATTGATAACGACATGCGTAGGCCATGATTAACTGGAAGGCATTGGAAGCCAAGATACTTGAAGTCATCAGACGGGCGATGCGCACTTACAACGAGAAGTGGGTAACGGCTGAGGTATTGTGCCAGCACGTAGGTACACTGACTCCAAGGTTCTTGAAGGATCACGGGCAGATGTTCAACCGTACCCGAGTGGAGTGGGACGAGAAAGACAAGGACGGCAAATGGAGACATGTTATATCGAGAGAGTGGCTCTACCCGCTAAACGAGATTCTGGAGATGGTAGAGAATGGAAAAATTAAAGAACTAAAATTGGATAAAGCCGCATAGCGGCATACGGAAGGTAAAGCCAGTAAATGGGCAACTGGTAAGTTGGAATAAGGAGATTAGGCGCACATCGGCGTATAGCGGTGTATCTCTGAAAAGCCTCGGATGAGCGGCGGTTCGAATCCGCCACCTTCCACAAACGCCGAGGGACGTGCAGCGAGCAATCCCGGCAAGTAGGCTGACATATTGTAACACTGGGGAAGCCAGGTGGCTGAACCGAAACGGCATCGAAAGAGACCAAGCCGATGAGCGAGTGGAAAGAGGCGACATGAAAGAGGGTCGCGAGTACAACAATCTGACGCAGGTAATTTCCGAATCTGTAAGACCCACGGGATGGGGATGGTTACTGCGACACAGTAACAAACGAGGACAGATAGGTAGTAGTGTAAGGCCGAGGGAAGTGTGGGACGTGAGACGTTGGCTGAATGGTTGAACAGACGAAATGAAAACAATAAGGCAAAGCTGGAGAGGAAGGGATGCCCGACAGGGCAAAACAGTTCAGACGGCTTCGGTGATGCTAACCATATATACATGGTGTGCCGTATAGCTCAGTTGGTAGAGCGCAGTCACTTGTAGGATTCGTCCTACATACTGGCATGAGGTCGGCGATTCGAGTCCGCCTACGGCAACAAAGAATCCTTGCTGACAAAGCGCAAGGCATGTTAAAACCAAAATATTACGATTATGAAAGAACTGATTGACATTTTGACAAGCGAAGACAAGTCGTTCGATGGTCTGCCAATGTGGGTGTACATGTTTGCAATACCTGCAGGACTGGTACTGATGTGTATGATTGGCGAAGCACTGTCATGATTTACAGCAAAGGTAAACCAGGAAACGGCGTGTGGCATTGTCCGTTTTCTCCGGAATGGGTGGAACGGATGCGGAAAGCTACAAAGCATTGTAAGACGCTTAGTGCTGAGTATATTGCGAGGTGCATCAGCAACGAGGTATACATCTACCGATTATCTGATGACAACTTCCTCAGCGAGCCACAGGATAGCCGAGGGGTGTCCATTGGATATGACAATAGATACCAGATACCTATCAGCTGCGAGATATATGACTACAGCACCATTCCTGACATAGTGGTGACTAGCGGACGAGAGGACTGGCCGCTATATACGAGAAGGTCGGTGCTGATGGCTTGAAGACAATAAACAATAATAGATATGGACAAGGAAGACAAGATTTTGAAGGAGTGCGACGGACTATTGTACGAGTTTGTGCGCAACAAGAAAGGAACGCTGATCAAGAAATGCTGTGCATCATGCAAGTACAAGGATGCTTACGACACTGAGGGGGAAAGAAGGTTGTGCAGAATTGCCTCTAACGTTAAGGACAGAATCGTGGACAAGAAGCATGTATGTCGTGATTGGGTAATCAGCGAAGAGATTAACAAAGTTAAGACTGAACAGAGCAGACCAGATTTAATTAAGAAATAGATTATGGAAGTAACAGGTAAGATTATTGCGGTGATGCCTGCACAGAGTGGAACATCGCAGAGGACGGGAAATACTTGGATGACTCAGCAGTACGTGCTGGAGGTTCCTGGTATGTACCCAAAGAGAATGGTTTTCGAGGTGTTCGGTGAGGACAAAATCAAGAAGTTCAATGTCCAGCAGGGCATGGAGGCGACAGTCAGCTTTGAGATTGATGCTCACGAATACAACGGGCGTTGGTTCAATGAAGTTCGTGCATGGGACGTAAGACCAGCCGGACAGCAGCAGCCGACGGCGCAGAGCGTGGCATCAACGCTGTAGCCTATGGACGTTGACCCCATCTGGCAACCTGGAAGCGTTTGGCCCGACAAGGCTGACGATGGCTATGACCAGCAGGCGGTGGTACAGATATACTCGCAACAACTTGGTCGCGGGTATATCACCACCGTGCCTACTCATGGTAAGACCAACCCGTTCATCGACTGCTACGATGACGAAATCATGTGGGCATATATGCGGGACATCGAGGCTCGGTTGATTGAAGAAGGCAACTACTGGCAGCGATGGGCGCAAGAACACAAACCAATAGCCGAAGTGCCACAGGAGCGTGAAGCGGTTGCAGAGCCGACTGAGGCAAAACAACTTAGCTTTGACTTCGGCTAAATTATAAGGAACTATGAACGAAGAGAGTAACAATTTACAACCACAAGACGCGGCGACGCTACCCAATGCACCCGACCTGCTGAGACAGGACGGATGGTTCGGAACCGACCTGAGCGGCTACTGGTTGCAAGACGACGACAAGTACGAGCAGCCCGTGTGGACGCTCAGCTGGTGCGGCATCCCGTTCGCACCACTTGGCAACATCCACGCGCTGACAGGTCAGAGCGGTCACGGAAAAACGATGACCTTCTCGCAGATCATTGCGGCGATACTTGGCGGTCAGTTCGGCAACCTCCGCTGCATTCTGCCGGAAGACGTGAAGCGCACGGTACTGTATATCGACACCGAGATGTCGAAGAATGACACCCTGCGAGTCCGTGAGCGTATCTTCAGGCTGTTGGGCTGGCGATGGGGCGACCATCATCCAGAACTGCGAATTTTGCGCCTACGTGACGTTCAACCGCCGGAGGTGGCACAACAGCCCACACCGAACGGACAAACGCCACAGCGGGCAGAAAAAGCGGCAAAAACGGGGCTTCCGTTGCAAGAGGCTCGCATTGCCGTGCTACGTTGGAAGATGGTATTGCAAGCCATTTGGGAAATACGCCCGACGGTGGCCGTCATTGATGGTATGCTTGACGTTATCCGCGACTACAACGACATCGAGGAGTGTCAGGAGATTATCACCAAGTGCATGCAAGTGAGCAGCTTCTACAACTGTTCGGTGTGGTGCCTTGTGCATCAGAACCCAGGGCGCAACGACAAGATGGCCGGTTCGCTTGGTTCCATTCTGGAGCGCAAGGTGACGGACATTCTCGCCACGGTCAAGACCAAGGACGAGAAGACCAACTCGGTGACGTTCAAGGTGACACAGCTGAAAGCCCGTGGTGCTGACGTTCCCGATTGGCAATACTTCGTCGAGGATGACCGTGAGCACATCGGTATGCCGAAGATGTTCAACAATGACACCGAGGCGATGCCAGACGACAAGCGCGATGCCTACCGCAAAGAGCTGGACGAGATATTCAAGCAGACGGATGTCGCCAACATGGGCGGCATGAGATACACCGACCTGACTGAGGCACTAAAGAAACTTGGATATACCAGCAACCGCAAGATTGACAAGATCATGAAGGACGGCATGGCCGAGAATATCATTAGGCATGAGACCAATGGACGCTACTACTACAACGGCGGCGCGGCTCAGCAACCGAAAGCGGAGCAGCAGGATATGCCGTTTGAACAGAGTGAAGAGAAACCACCATTTTAAGAAACTATGAGCAGACAAAGAGAGAAATCAATCGGCAAACAGGAGATGTACCGAAAGGTATTCAGCCGTTTGCGTAAGTGCATTAGAGACTTGAACGTACTTGCCGAAGAAGGCGAGAATGTTGACACTATCATTGGAGATTTGAAGCGCGTGACTGACGGACTACATGTTGAGAACTATCGACGCTATCATCATGGGCATACAATCGTACAAACAGAATTATTTTATCAATAAAAAAAGAAGGAACTATGAAAGCAACAAGCGCACAAATGCTGATGGCGGCAAGCACAATACTTGCTGGTATATTGGCGAACGATAAAGACCACAACTACACAAGAGAACAAAAGGTTGGAGAAGCACTTTGTCTGGCTCAGATGTTAGAGGAAGGGATTCAAGACACTGAAGTTATTCCGAGTGATGAAGAAATCAAAACCGCATGTGACGAACTGGTGAGTGACACAAAGCCAGTTGGTGCTGCCCTGCTTGGTCAAATGCTTGCTAATCGGTTTGCTGTTCAGATTGGTCTTGCATACACCATCATTCAGAAGGCTGTGCAACTGGGTTGTATTGCACCAGCTTCTGCCGGAAAGAGCAAGACAGTCTATACACGCAACCCCCATGCTTAGCTCCGTACCCCCACCCCCCAATACCCCCACCACCCTAAAGGGTGGGGGTATATGGG
>Ga0326513_10003243_pt1 | contig 11853 bp, 9 predicted proteins | sample 2_2465_0518_D_FD_203654 | JGI IMG/M metagenome (GOLD analysis project Ga0326513, IMG submission 203654) | Bovine rumen microbial communities from UC Davis, California, United States - 2_2465_0518 | ecosystem: Host-associated > Mammals > Digestive system > Stomach > Rumen | place: USA: California... | reverse complement strand
GTCAATATTAAGCGTGCCTGCGATCGCCTCGGCGGTGCGCCGGTTGTCGCCAGTCATCATACACACCTTGTTCAGACCCATCTCATGTAAGGCGTCGATCACATCCGGAGCCTCTGTGCGGAGAGGGTCAAAAATGCACAGGACAGCGATAAGCATTCCGTCCATAGCCAGATACAGGTGCGAGTAAGCCGGCGACAGCGCATCCAGCTTATATTCTTCTCCCTCGGGAACTTTGCAGCCCTCATCTTCGAAAATGAAGTGATAGCTTCCGATCAATGTCTTCTTGCCGTTTACAGCGCTGGAAATGCCGTGGGCCACAACATACTGCACCTTGGAATGCATCTCGTCGTGGACGATGCCGCGCTTTGAGGCTTCGTTTACTACTGCATTTGCGATGGAGTGAGGATAGTGTTCCTCCAGACAAGCCGCAAGGCGAAGGCATTCGGTCTCATCTGTGCCGCCAAAGGTCACGATGCTGGCGACTTGGGGAGTGGCGTGCGTAAGCGTGCCGGTCTTGTCAAATACTATAGTGTCCGCATTTGCAGCGGCCTCGAGAAATTTTCCGCCCTTGACAGTGATATCACACTCGCCGGCTTCGCGTATCGCTGAGAGTACGGACAGAGGCATTGAGAGCTTGAGGGCGCAGGAAAAGTCCACCATCAAAAAGGACAGGGCCCTGTTTGCGTTTCTTGTAAGAAGCCAGGTGAGGACCGTGCCTCCGAGACTGTAGGGAACCAGCTTATCAGCCAGATGGAAGGCCTTGGTCTCCGTATTGGACTTGAGCTTCTCGGATTCCTCGATCATTCGCACGATCTGGTCATATTTGCCGCTGCCGGCGGCCTTTGTCACCTCGATGACGGCGTCACCCTCTTCAACGACGGTCCCTGCATAGACATATCCGCCTTCAGACTTGGCAACAGGAACGGACTCGCCGGTCATGGAAGCCTGGTTGACGGTCAGATCACCCTCTATGACCTTGCCGTCAAGGGGGATTATGTTGGAAGTATGGACGATGATCTCATCGCCGGGTTTTACAGTGCGAACGTCGGCGAGCACCTCGCCGCTCGCGGAACGCAGCCACACTTTGTCGATCTTGAGGGACATGGAGCGCGCCAGATCGTCTACGGATTTGCGGTAGGTCCACTCCTCAAGGATCTCACCGATCCGCAGCAGGAACATGACGGATGAGGCGGTAGCAAAATCACCGCGCAGCATGGATGCGCTGATCGCGCAGGCATCCAGAACGGAGACATTGAGCTGTCCCCGGGAGAGGCTGCGAACTCCTTCAGAAATGAAGCGGAAGCTCCGGAAGACGGACAAGACCCTGCGCAGCGGAAGAGGAAAGAACAGCCTGCGAAAGCCCTTCCTGACGACCAGCATGACAAGCTTTTCCTCATATTTTCTGTTCAGGGCGCGGCCGGTGTGCTCGGGGACAAGATCTGCTCTCCTTGCGCTGTCGTAATTGAATTGACGCAGGGCTTCGATGACCGCTTCCCTGTTGCCGGAGGCGTTATTGTAGAAGATGACCGCGTCTCCGGTCCTGTCGTTGACCTTTACATCGGTGATAAATGGTTTGTTTCTCAAATAGTATTCAAGTAGGTCGGCCTGCTCCATCGTCATGCGTATGCTGATCATATGCACTCGCATGCGGCGGGAGGTCTCATGTAAGATTCTGCATTTCATATTTGTGATTCTTCCATATATGATGACTGCCCGGCATGATCACAAGGGCAGTGAAGTAACGGCTCGCAAAGAGAGCACTGAGTGGCAAAGAGAAAGGGAGGCAGACCTCCTTGCGGGCCTGCCTCACCTAAATGGATCATTGCCGAATGGCGTTATTCATTATTTTCTGCAAAAGTAGAGAGAAGAGCCTTAGCATCCGCGATCTCCTTTTCCTCCTTGAGACGCATGCGCTCCTCGTTGATCTCATCAGCAGCTGCGCTGATATCTTCACAGTTCTCTCTGATCACTGTAGCCGTCTTCATAACACTGTCACATCCGCGCTTTGCGGCAGCAGTGGCGTGTGTGTATATGACCTTGGCGTCGTCACTCTTCAAAATCGCGATACCTGCTGTCCCGAACAGGATCCCGCCGGCGAAAGCACCGAGTCTGCCCCATAACTTGAACATTGCCTGTTCCTCCTTTGTTAGTAAGATTGAATTGTGTGGTTCTTTCAACCAATTTAAATATTAACACCATTCAATGGGGCAAACAACGAAGAACTTGGTCACGGCAAAATATCGGTCCGAATGGAGCATTAGATCAATTTAACCAAATCGTGTCTGTAAAACCGGATCATTAACGCCTGTCATTGTCGATAAACTCAAGCACAATGATCGAGAGGACTGCGAAGATGGCGGCAAAGGCTGCCATATGAGCCCAGCAGTTGTAGATATTGGCTTTGGTCATCGCATAGGCGGCTTCCTGCATGGCCTCACCGCTTCGCTCCAGGATGTTCTCAAGCTGGCCGGCTTTTTCGATCTGCCACAGCGCCTCCTTGAGCTCAGGGCTGCTGTCTCTGATCCTGAAGATCGTATTCCAAAGTGTCACCGACTTGAGGGAATTGTAATTGCCCTGCGCGCAGAGCGCCGTCAGACCGTATTTGCTGATCGTGAGCTTGGTCAATTCAGCTGCGGGTCCGTACAGAGTGAATGCTCCGCCGGAAAAGACGAGCTGGAAGATCAGCATGAAGGGCATGACGGTCATCGCTGTTGTGGTGGTGTGAACGATACTGGAGATAAACAGCGAGGTTATGTCTGAGGCATAGGTGATCAGGAACATAGTGATCCAGGTATCCACGAGGAACCAGGGAGTGATAAATCCTTTCTCCGGGAATTTGATCCCGGCGATCTTGCAGACGCCTACTGTGATCAGGGCCTGCATGGCGCACAGGAACATCTGGTAGATCAGGTGGGCGACTACGTAGGATGAGATGTGCATGCCCGATCTGTGCTCTCTCTTGATAATAGGGCGCTCTCTGCACACTGACTGGACGGAGTTGAAGAAACCGTTCCAGATACAGATGCAGGTCAGCGCGAGGGAACACTGGAACTGGCCTTCCATGGTGACGTACATGTTCTGTCCCACGACCATAGCGATCAGGGCGGCGATCAGGGCAGACATCGGCAGGACCTTCCAATCGTTCTGGAAGATAAACATGCGGAAATTCTTGCCCAGATAGATCGGGACCTGCGCGATCCGGCCGCGGTGGTTTCCCGTCATGAGTTTAAAACGCGAAGATCTGGGGGATGTGCCGCCGGAAGAAGCGTTGGTAGTGTTTTCTGTATTCATGAATTTTCCACCTGCCTTTCCGCGTATTTGAGGACGAATTCATCAGATCGTCCCTCGCCGCCTTCGTCTTTCTGGTTTATCATGCGGAGGATCCCTTCCATGGAATCCTGCCCGAAGAATTCCCTTGCCTCATCGATACTTCCGTAAAAGGCCAGCCTTCCGGTCCTCCGGGAGTCCTTGGCCAGCACGATGAGGTCATCAAACAGATCTACCACGCGGTCAGGGGTGTGCGTGATGACGATCACTATTTTGCCCTCGTCGGCGATACTGCGGAGCCTGCGCATCAGGTCCCTTGCGATGACGCCGTCCAATCCCGAATCGGGCTCATCGAGAACGAAGAGATAGGGATCGGAAATATATTCCATGGCTATAGAGAGACGTTTCCGCTGGCCGCCGGAGAGCTTTTCGACGAGGCTTCCCTTGACGGAGGAGAGCCCGAACTGTTCCAGTACGGCACTTACCCGCTTGGTGATCTCTGAAAATGAGGTGCTCGCGGGAAGGCGGAGAAGAGCGGCGTCATAAAGCGTTCTGTACACCGTGTCGTTGCTGCGGATCAGATCCAGCTGGGGAACGAAACCGATGGAATACTTCATCTTGTCGTATTCGTCGTAGACGTTCATTCCGTCCAGAAGGATCTCGGCGTTGGCCTTTTCATATCCGGTAACGGCATTGATAAAGGTGGTCTTGCCGGAACCTGATCCTCCAAGGAGCAGCACCATGTGGCCGGGCTCTATGTTCATAAAGATCTCGCGGAGAAGATAGCGCTTGTCAAGAAAATTGCGGACAGTACGGTCCTTGATCTTAACTGCGAGGCCGCTTTCAGTGGTGTTTACATTGTCAGCAAGAGAACGGACGATAAAGTCATCGAGGATCGGATCCAGGCCGTTGTACCGGAGGAGAGCTTTACTGGGAGTGTATTTGTCGCTGAACCCCCACACCAGGCAGGGAATGACTTCCGCAAAGACCCAGAGCCACGCCCAGTTCTTGTTTACCTTCAGGTCACCGCAGAGGTCTATGCAGATCCTCGCCTTGTAGATCAGGCAGACGATATCGAAAAAGATAAAGAGCAGTACCAGGTATTTTATGAAACTGAGATCATTGTTAAGCACCTGGATCGCAAACAGGGTCGGGTAAGTCAGGATCTCAAAGATCATGGCCACCTTGCCGTCTTGTTCTCTGTCTGCGCAGCGGCCCAGCCAGTAGATCCGGGCACCGGGAATATAGGCCCACCAGCCTTCAATGTTAAACTTCTTAAAGATCTTCGAGAGGCCGAATGAAGCGACCAGCCAGATCACTACGCTGACGCCATCCAATATCGAAAAATCAATAACATTCATAATAAGATCCCCCTGATACAGAATGTAAAGGGCTTTGTCCCGGCCTGTCCGGAAAATAGCATCCTAAATTATAGTATACCATGCAATATGAACATGTTGGCGAAGGAAAACAAATTCTTCTTGCACTTGATCATATTCTTGCCCTATAATGAAATGCGATACGGAGGATTACTCAAGAGGTCGAAGAGGTCGCACTCGAAATGCGATAGGCCGCTAATACCGGCGCGTGGGTTCGAATCCCATGTCCTCCGCTCATCCTAAAACCTGCCGCTGTTTACAGCCGGCAGGTTTTTTCATGCATTCATTTCTGATATCTTGTTACAAATATGGATTAAGTGTATAATTGATATGTGTCAAAACATGTAAAAATTGTGGATTTCTTCCAAAAATGAAGGGAAAATCCCCGATGTGGATCCCCTAAAAGGCCGGAGAAGGGAATCCGGCACGAAACTGCTTATAGGCTACAAGAATCAGGAGGAGCAAGAAATGTTGAGAATCGGTTTTTTGACGAGCGGCGGTGACTGCCAGGCACTCAATGCCGCAATGCGCGGCGTATTTAAGTGCATAACCCATAATGCAAAGGAGCCTGTAGAGTTCTATGGCTTTGAGGACGGCTATAAGGGATTGATCTACGGCCATTTCCATATGCTTACGGGAAAGGATTTCAAGGGGATCCTGACCAGGGGCGGAACGATCCTCGGAACAAGCCGCGTTCCTTTTAAGACGATCCGCGAACCCGATGAGAACGGTATCGATAAAGTTGCTGCGATGAAGCAGACCTATCATAAGCTTCAGCTGGACTGCCTTGTCATGGGCGGCGGCAACGGCTCCACCAAGACCGCTAATCTCCTGAGCGAGGAGGGGCTCAACGTCGTCACTCTTCCCAAGACGATCGACAACGACCTGTGGGGAACGGATATGACCTTCGGCTTCCAGAGCGCGGTCGATATTGCCACAAAGTGCATCGACGATATCCATACGACGGCGAGTTCCCACGGACGCGTCTTTATCGTAGAGATCATGGGCCACAAAGTGGGCTGGCTTCCCCTCAATGCGGGTATTGCCGGCGGCGCTGATATCATCCTGATCCCCGAGATCCCTTATGATATCAATAAGGTGATCGACGCGATCGAGGAGAGAGACAAGAATGGCAGCCGTTTCACGATCATCGTCGTGGCTGAGGGCGCGATCTCCAAAGAGGACGCGAAGCTCTCCAAGAAAGAATATAAGAAGAAACTCGCCAATTACAAATTCCCGTCTGTTTCCTATGAAGTGGCGGATGCCATTACGAAGGCGACGGGCCGTGAAGTCCGCGTCACTGTTCCCGGACATACACAGCGCGGCGGCGCTCCGGATCCCTATGACCGCGTATTCGCAACAAGGATCGGAGCGGAAGCCGGCAAGCTGATCCTCAAGAAGGAATATGGCTTCATGGTCGGCTATAAGAACCGTGAGATCGTCAAGGTCCCGCTCAGCGAAGTGGCAGGAAAGCTCAAGATGGTGGATCCCAAGGCCAGCATCATCAAGGAAGCGAAAATGGTAGGTATCAGCTTCGGCGATTGATCCGCGGCGATACGGTCTTATATTGAACTGATGGTTGAAACGGAAAGGTGTACCGGGATTTGCAGTGCACCTTTCCGTTGTTTTGTATATAATGTAACTATTCGGTGTTTGGATCACCGAAGTTAAGGACAGTTGTATTATAATAATGTAGAAGATACAGCGGAGAAACAGACAAGGAAGAGCAGAGATAACAGACAAGGAAGGTCGATAAATGGCAGATCAGCACTATCTGGCGCTATACAGAAAATACAGGCCGCTCACATTTGAGGATGTGCGCGGAAGGGAAGTCATTGTCCGGACGCTCAAGAACCAGATCATTTCCGGAAGGATCGCGCACAGCTATCTTTTCTGCGGAACGAGGGGAACCGGCAAGACCACTATCGCGAAGATCTTCGCCAAGGCGGTGAACTGCGAGAATCCGCAGGACGGAAGCCCCTGCTGCGAGTGCCCCTCCTGCAGAGCCATCGGAGCGGACGCGAGCCTGAATGTGGTGGAAATGGACGCAGCCTCCAACAACGGCGTCGATGACATCAGAAATATCATCGACCAGGTGGCCTATTCCCCCACGCAGGGGAAGTACCGCGTCTATATCATCGACGAGGTCCACATGCTCTCCACAGCGGCATTCAATGCTCTTCTCAAGACTTTGGAGGAGCCGCCGTCCTACGCGATCTTCATTCTGGCCACAACGGAGCCGAACAAGCTGCCGATCACTATTTTGTCAAGGTGCCAGAGGTATGATTTCGGAAGGCTCTCCACGGAGACGATCGAGGGACGCCTGAAGGAAGTCTCGGACGCGGAGCAACTGCGGGTGGAGGACAAGGCGCTCCGCTATATCGCCAGTGCGGCGGACGGCTCCATGCGCGACGGACTCAGCCTCCTGGATCAGTGCAACGCGTTTAATTACGGGAATGAGATCCTCACCTACGAGAAGACGCTGGAGATCCTGGGCGCGGTGGATACGAGAGTGTTCAGCAAGCTCTACAACCATATTCACGACGGAAATACGGCGGCGGCTCTGGGAGTGCTGGAGGACGTGCTGATGCAGGGGCGGGAGATGATGCAGTTTGTGGCGGATTTCCTGTGGTATCTCAGAAACCTGATGCTCCTGTGCGCATCGGAGAGCACGAAGGACTCCCTCGACATTTCGGCGGATAACCTGGCGCAGATGATCGAAGACGCCCGGCGCTCCGAGCTCTCCGAGATCATGAGGGAGATCAGGATATTCTCGTCACTCGTCGAACAGATCCGCTACAGCGCGAGCAGGAGGATCCTGACGGAGATGGCGATCATCAGGGCGGCGAAGGGCAGCATGGGCGGCGCAGGGACAGGCGCTGAGGACCAGCTTGACACGCTCAGGAACAGGATCCGCGAACTGGAACAGCGGCTTCTCGAGGACGAGAAGAAGATCGCGGAGAGACCCGCGGCGCAGGACTGGGGCGCGGAGCGGAGCGCGGAAGCGGCAGGAGCTGCCCCAGGGCAGCAGGACTCCGGGGCGCAGGGACAGGCCGGAACACAGAAGAAACCGGCGGTCAGGAAGCAGTATCCCAAGGCTGTCCCCGAGGATGTGCTCGAGATCGTGAAAAACTGGTCGAAATACATTTCCAAACTGCCTCCGGGCATGACAAGGGTGTCCCTGCTGAGCGCCAAGCACAGTGTGGGAGACCGTGGCCAGCTGGTGATCGTGTTCAGCAATTTTGTGACAGCGGATCATTTCCTGCACGACGAGGGATACAGGAACAGACTGAAGTATTTTCTCAGACAGTGTTCGGGAAAGGATATCGAAATAGAGTACAAGGCACTTGACAAGGGTCAGAAATTCACGGACAATTACGTTGATTTATCCGATATGGTGAAGATGAAGATAGAGGAGGAATAAGATGGCAAGAAGAGGCGGTTTTTCAGGCGGAATGCCCGGCAATATGAACAACCTGATGAAGCAGGCGCAGAGAATGCAGCGCCAGATGGAAGAGAACAAGAAGGCCCTTGAGCTGATGGAGTTCAAGGCTGCTTCCGGCGGCGGTGCTGTTGAAGTCGTCGTTTCCGGCAAGAAGGAACTGAAGTCCCTGACGATCTCTCCCGACGCGGTCGATCCTGATGATGTGGAGATGCTTCAGGACCTGATCATTGCCGCTGTCGGCGAAGCGATGAAACAGGTGGATGCAGAGAGCGAGAAGCTTTTCGGCGGTATGGGTGGTTTTTAACTCGTGGAACTATACAGCGGATATATTAATAAACTGATCGATGAACTGGCGGCGCTGCCCGGAATTGGAAACAAATCGGCACAGCGCCTCGCTTTTTATATTATCGGAATGTCTCCGGCGAGGGTCAAACACCTGGCGGACACGATCGTAAACGCCAAGGAGCACGTGACTTACTGCAAGGTGTGCCAGAATCTCACGGATGAAGAGGTCTGTCCGATCTGCGGAAATCAGAACAGGGATCACAGCACCATCATGGTGGTGGAGAACTCCAGAGATCTCGCCGCCTATGAGAAGACCGGTAAGTATAAGGGCGTCTATCATGTGCTGCACGGCGCGATCTCCCCGATGCTGGGGATCGGCCCCGGAGATATAAAGCTCAAGGAGCTGATCAAACGGCTTGGAGAGGAGGAAGTCTCCGAGGTGATCATAGCCACGAACTCAAGCCTGGAGGGCGAGACGACAGCGATGTATATAAGCAAGCTGATCAAACCCACCGGGATCAAGGTGACGAGGATCGCCAGCGGCGTGCCTGTCGGCGGAGACCTGGAATACATTGACGAGGTCACGCTGCTCAGAGCGCTGGAAGGCAGGACAGAGTTATAGAAAAGGCACAGGAACGACACAGGGGAACAAGCAGAAATGAAAATGCGGGATTTGAGGGTGATCCCGCTGAAAAAGGAGGGAATTGAGAATGAGCGTAGTAAAGGAATATTTTGGCAGACTCAGCGACGGGACAGAGATCTCTCTGTACACGATCCGCACAGACCGTCTGAGCGCTTCAGTGACTGACCTGGGTGCTGTTCTGGTGCGCCTTGAGACACCTGACAGAGACGGCAACAGTAAGGATATTGTCCTGGGCTACGATGATGTGGAGCACTATCTGGACAATCCGTGCTGCTTCGGCGCCACTGTGGGCCCCAACGCCAACAGGATCGGCGGCGCGTCATTCGTCATTGACGGAGAGGAGTTCCATCTTCCCGTGAATGAGAGAAACAACAACCTGCATTCCGACAAGTTGTTCTATAAGAGATTTTTTGACACCGAGATCGGGGAAAACAGCGTCACATTTACGCTCAGTCTTCCCGACGGAGATGCGGGCTTCCCGGGTAACAGAAAGTTTTCCGTCAAGTATTCGCTGACGAACGAGGATCTCAGGATCGATTACGAGGCCTGCTCGGACAAGAAGACGGTCATCAACCTGACCAATCACTCCTATTTCAATCTCGCCGGCGAGGACAGCGGAAGTATGCTGGACCAGGTCCTGAAGCTGAACTGCAGCTGCTCCACAAAGGTGGACGCAGCCCTGATCCCTACGGGAGAGATCGTCCCTGTGGCGGGTACAGCGCTTGACTTTACACAGGCGAAGCCGATCGGCAGAGATATCGATTCCGATGAGGAACAGATGCAGTTCGGCGGCGGCTACGACCACAACTTTGTCATCGACGGCTATACCGGAGACGGAAGTCTCCTTGTGGCGGGAGAAGTCTGCGATCCCGGCAGCGGCCGCGTCATGGAAGTTCTCACTGATGTGCCCGGGATCCAGTTCTACACGTCCAACGGCATGACAGCGGAAGGCGGCAAGGGCGGGCGCACATACGGCTCCAGATCGGCCTATGCGCTTGAGACACAGTTTTTCCCTGACAATGTGCACCATGACAACTTTGCGAAGGCAGTATTCGGACCCGGCAGGGACTACAAGTCTACGACGATCTATCGTTTCCCTGCATGCAAGTGATTGAGGAATAATGGCTAAAGTTGAACAGTTTCCGGATCAGTCCGGAAAGAACGGAATAACTGAAGATATTGAGGAGCGCAGGACGCAGGAGATCCCCAATGTGACGCCTGACCAGGAGACGCGTGTCATGCCGGACATCCAGGATGCGAGAAGATCCGGGACGAACGATGACAGTCTGCTCACGGAAAGCGGTGAGGAACAGGATCCTGAAGAGGCGCAGGGGAAAGACGGACAGAGCGCAGAGGATTCCGGAAAGGAAGAGACCGGGAAACGGAAGAGGAGCACAGCGTTGCCCTTTGGCGGTATTTTTCCCGGAAGCAGAAAGAATGACCGGGATCTTCCCTATGAGGAGCAGATCAAGAGACACCGGGAGAGGATCCAGGCTTTCAGGATCTTCGGCGCGGTGATCGTGATCATCGCGATCCTTCTGCTCGTTCTCCTTTTCTCGACCAGGCACTACAACCGCGCTGAGATCACTAAGATCAGGGATTTTGTCGCGGAAGAAGGGGCGGTCTGTGTGAATTTTGACGGGTACGTACTGCAGTACGGGCCCAACGGCGCTGCCTGCGCGGACAAGAACGGACGCGTGAAATGGAATGTCACGTATGAGATGGACCAGCCGATCATAAGTATGAGCGGAAAAGTAGCCGCGATCGCCGATTACGGCGGGACGACGATCTATGTGATGAACACGAAGAAGCAGCTGTATACGGTCAACACGAGCCTTCCCGTCCACAAGCTCTCGGCCTCGGAGTGCGGAGAAGTGGCGGCGATCCTCGATGACAAGGGAAAGACCTGGATCAGGCTGTATTCGGAGGAGGGAAAGGAGATCGCGTATTTCATCCGCTCGATGGAGGAGAACGGCTATCCCATGGATGTGGCAGTCTCCCCGGACGGAAAGACGGTCTGTGTCTCCAGCCTGATGATGCAGGACGCGGCAGTGATCTCGAACCTGAGCTTTTACAATTTCGGCAAGGCCGGCAAGGACTATGACCAGCATCTGGTGGGAAATTTTGAATACACCAACGAAGTGTTCCCTTATGTAAAGTTTATGGGGAATAAGGCCTGCGCGGCCGTGTCGGACTCCCGCCTTGTGGTCTTTGACACGAGCGGCGTGGAGCCGCAGAACAGCTTCAACAATATGCTGACTGAGGATCTGCAGGGCGTATTCAAGAGCGACGACTGCATCGCGCTCCTGTTTACCGACCTGACCAGAGAGAACCTGTACCGTCTCGACCTCTTCGGCCGAAGCGGCAAAAAAGAGGGAAGCGTAGGCTTCTCAATGGTATTTAACGATATTCAGATCAAAAGTGACAGAGTATATATTAATAATGAACAGTCTATGCAGATCTATACGGCAGACGGCAGGGAGATCTTTAACGGAGGATTTGACAGGACGGTCAAAGTATTGATCCCGTCGTGGAGACTGGGTGGCCTTACGGCTGTTACGGAGAATGAGATCGACTCGATCAAACTGCGGTAAAGGAGAGGATGAATGACATTCTGGGTACTTATCATAATCGGTGTGATAATTTGGGGGTACTTTATTAAAAAGGGCTCCGAGCAGGGACTGATCCAGTCCCTCAATACAGTGCTCACCCTGATCTGTGCGGCGGTATGCTATAATCTCGCCGCCGGACTGGCCGCGAATTACTCGTCGGGGGATATCTCCTCGGCGCTGATCGGCATCCTGCTCCTCGTCGTCGTAGTATGTGCGTTCGGA
>Ga0326513_10003242_pt1 | contig 11853 bp, 11 predicted proteins | sample 2_2465_0518_D_FD_203654 | JGI IMG/M metagenome (GOLD analysis project Ga0326513, IMG submission 203654) | Bovine rumen microbial communities from UC Davis, California, United States - 2_2465_0518 | ecosystem: Host-associated > Mammals > Digestive system > Stomach > Rumen | place: USA... | reverse complement strand
CCAAGAGCGAGATCGATGGACTCAACATCTGGGAGGGGGACAAAATATTCTTCCGCCTTCTGACAGATGAGGAACCCTTTTTCTCCCTCAAACTGGTTTACGACGGAAACGGCGGGCTGGTGAGCGCTTCGCTCAACGGCTCTCCGATGAAACTATAAATCTGCAGCCCCCGGGCTTGCATCGATCAATCAGGAGGTTTGATATGAGTTTACTGGACACCCCCAAACTGGGATTTGGCCTGATGCGCCTTCCCACCCTGCCCGGCGATCCGGACAGCATCGATATCGAACAGACCAGCAAAATGGTGGATCTGTTCATGGAAGCCGGCCTGACATACTTTGATACAGCTTTTGTTTACGGCAATGACGGCGCCTCCGAGAAGGCCGCCAAAATAGCGCTGGTGGACCGCTATCCCAGAGAAAGCTTCACCCTGGCGACGAAGCTCAACGCCAACGCGCCTTTCATGTCTTCAAGCAAAGAGGAGTGTGAGAGACAGTTCCGGATCAGCCTGGAGAGGACCGGCGCGGGATATTTTGACTTCTATCTGCTTCACGCGCTGCAGGTCAACAATTACAAAAAGTACGAAGAGTACGGCCTCTGGGACTACGTCAAGGGACTCAAGGAAGAGGGGCTGGTCAAGCATTACGGCTTTTCCTTCCACGCTACGCCCGAGCTTCTCGAGGAGCTCCTGACAGCGCATCCGGATGTGGATTTCGTGCAGCTTCAGATCAACTACGCGGACTGGGAGAACCCCAGCGTCACCTCCCGGGCCAACTACGAGGTCGCCAGAAAGCACGGCGTTCCGATCGTCGTCATGGAGCCCGTCAAGGGCGGCACACTGGCGAATCCGCCTGTCAGCGTGCAGGAGATCCTGAAGGGCGCAAACCCGGACGCTTCCCTGCCTTCCTGGGCGATCCGCTACGTGGCGTCCCTGCCCGGCATTCTGACGGTACTGAGCGGAATGTCCAATATCGAGCAGATGCAGGACAACCTGTCCTATATGAAGCCGGAAGTGTTCAGGCCCCTGAGCGGGGAGGAGCAGAAGGTGATCGCGAAGGCGCAGGAGGCCCTGGCGGCCATCCCTTCCATCCCCTGCACGGGCTGCAGCTACTGTACGCCGGGATGTCCCATGAACATCCCGATCCCGGATATCTTCTCCGCGCGCAACAAGCAGCTGGTCTTCGGCATGATGGAGAGAGGCCAGGCGGAATACGACAGAGAGACAGCCGGCAAGGGCAAGGCTTCCGAGTGTATCCAGTGCGGACAGTGCGAGGGCGCATGTCCCCAGAGGATCAACATCATAGAGCGCCTGCAGGACTGCGCGGCGGTTTTCGAGTGAGACCGGCGGAGATTTTTTGTTAAAACCCGTGCGGCGGTTCCTGGCCGGACCGGCGGAAATTTTGTGCGAAGACCCTCAAAAGGGGGCATAAAAGTTTGTTCCTTCTTACACTGTGATTGTGCGGCAGAAAAAAAGGTGATAGGATAAGGAAAGTGTTCTGCCTGCAAAGGAACAGTATTTGGAAAGGAACATTCATATATGATCGACTTGAAAAAGGGAGGAGGCCTCGGCTATAAAGGGTTTATTGCCGGAGAAGCCCTCCTTGTGGCGGCAGTAGTCGCAATAGGGCTGCTGACGCAGGTGCAGCCGGCCCGGCAGGGAATGAACGGCGCTTCGCAAAAGGAAGCGGGAGCGCAGACCCCCTCCGGAGAGGAAAACGCCTCAGCGGCCTCGACGGCGCTGTCGGCGGAAAGGGCCGCCGAGACAGAGCCCGAACCGGAAAACGGCAGCGATTCCGCGGCATACGCCAAGGTTAAGGAAGACGGGGAATACGTGGCGGAGGTCATTGCGCCCGGCGGCAATGAGATGTATTCGGAGAAAGAGCTCCTGCTGGTAAATCCCTGGCACCTGCTCCCGGATGACTATGAACCGGAACTCGAGTATGTGGAATACGGACACAGGATGGACGAATGCGCCGCGGAGCATCTGCAGGATATGCTGAGCGACTGCAGGGCGGAAGGTTTATCCCCTCTGATCTGCAGCTCTTACAGAGAGCGGAGCAAACAGGAGCGCCTGTTCGAGAACGACGTCCGGAGATTTATGTACAGCGGGATGACAGAAGAGGAGGCGATCGCGGAGACGGCCAGAAATGTGGCAGTTCCGGGTTCGAGCGAACATGAGGCGGGGCTTGCCGCGGACATTGTCTACTCCAGGTACCAGGTCCTCAATGAATCCCAGGAGGACAACGAGACGCAGCAGTGGCTCATGGAGCACTGCTGGGAGTACGGTTTTATTCTCCGCTACCCCTACGACAAGCAGGAGATCACCGGGATCACCTACGAGCCCTGGCACTACAGATATGTCGGGATGGAAGCGGCCGAGGAGATCATGTCCAAGGGGATTTGCCTGGAGGAGTATCTCGGCGTCATCGACGCGAATACGGATGGGGATCACGGGGAATACGGGGACTCTGAGGGCTATGAAGACTCAGAGGGATCCGAAGATTCGGAGGAATCTGAAGACTCGGAGGAATCTGAAGACTCGGAGGGATCCGAAGACTCGGAGGGATCCGGGGATCAGGATAACGCAGAGCACAATGAATATCTTGATGATGAAGACGCCTGAACGTTCAGGCGTCTTTTATTTCGCTGTCCGGGTGATTTTTCACAGATATTGTGTTAAATTGATAGATAAGGAGGGTAACGCATATGGAACAAAATCGTGTATACGTTACAGGCCACAAGCACCCGGACACAGATTCGGTTGTTTCGGCGATTGGATATGCATTTTACAAAAGAGCAAACGGGATCAAGGCGGTCCCGTGCCGCCTCGGCAAGCTTAGCGCCGAGACAAAATATCTGCTCAAGCGCTTCGGCTTTGAACAGCCGATGCTCCTTGAGGACGCCAGGTTCAAGCTGGGCGAGATCAATCTGGATGAGCCCGTTTCGATCGCACCGGAAAAGACTTTGTTCGAGGCGATCCAGGTCCTGGCCAAGAACAACCGGCAGATCTGCAGCGTAGTGGACGAGGAGGGACGGCTTCTGGGCATCGTCACGAGAAGTGACGCGGCGGACATTGCCATGGGAGATACGGACAGCACTTCGAAGCTTCTCCAGGACACGCCGCTTGAATGCATCTGCACGGCGATCAAGGGAAAGATCATATATGACGATCCGCAGTGCAAGACGAACGGAAAGGTGGGCGTCATTGCGATCACCAGCGAAGATCTTTCCAGATTCGACGTCAAGGGCAGGATCGTCATCAGCGGCAGTGACGCGAAGGCGCAGACAGACCTGATCCGCCAGGGTGCAGGTATGCTGATCGTGGTGCGCGCGGACGAGGTCGCTCCGGAAGTCATAGAGGTGGCAAAAGAGCACCACTGCTCGGTGATCATGTCCGGACACGGGACGATGAATACCTCGCGCTATATATATTTTGCCCCGAGAGTATCTCAGATCATGACGACCAGTCCCGTCAAATTCTACGCTTCGGAGCTCGTGGAGGACGCCGGCCGCAAGATGCTGCGCAGCCGTTACCACGCCTACCCGGTCATCGACGACAACGAGAAGCTTCTGGGATATGTTTCGCGCTACCATGTCATGAATACGGGCAGCAAGAAGCTCATCCTTGTGGACCACAACGAGTTCTCCCAGTCAGTGAGAGGCATTGAAAAGGCGGAGGTCCTTGAGGTCATCGATCACCACAGGATCAACGACTTTTCGACGAACCAGCCTGTGGCATTTCGAAATGAGATCATCGGAAGCTCCGCGACGATCGTCGCCACGATCTTCCGCGAGAACCAGATCCCGCTTCCCAAGAACCTGGCGGGCCTGATCCTCGGCGCGATCCTCTCGGATACCCTCAAGTTCCAGTCTCCTACGACAACTCCCAAGGACATCGCTACGGCGCAGTTCCTCGCCGGGATCGCGGGACTTGACATCGACGAGTTCGCTAAGGACATGTTCTCCGTGAGCGCCAACATCAAGGGCAAGACCCTCAATGAGCTGCTCAACCAGGACATCAAGTTCTTCAACATCGAGGGCTGCAAGACAATGATCTCCCAGGTCATCGTCACTTCCGCGGATATCGCGAAAGAAATGGAGGGCCAGGTTCAGGAGCTGCTTGAGACATTTGTGAAAAAGAAAGAGCTGGATCTGTGCCTGATGGCCTTCACCAGTATTCTGGAGAACGGCTCAGTAGTATTCGCGGCGGGCGACAAGGCGGCCTGGGCGGCAGAAGCTTTCCCGAACAACGCCGGGGAATCGCGCAGCCTGCAGACAGGCGTGCTTTCCAGGAAATCGCAGATCCTTCCCAGGATCACCGCTGTTGTACAGAAATATGCATGACCGGGTCAATGGGCCGGAAGGGGGATAAAAATGGCTTTTTGGGAAGAATTAAAAGAGAAGTTTACTCAGGGCAGTCAGGACGCGATCCGCAAGACCAAGGATATGGCGGATGTCGTAACACTTAATGCCGGGATCTCTGACTCGAAGAGGAAGATCACCGAGCTCCAGCAGGAGATCGGAGCAATGCTCATGACCGAGGCTTTCGGGGAAATGACCTCTGCGCAGATCACAGCTGCCATCGAAGAGGGAGTGGCAGAAGAGCCGCGGGCGGTCTTGGTCAGAAACTGGAAAGAGATCTTCGAAAAGGCGAGCTTCGTCAGATCCGAAGAGGAAGTGATCGAGATCAACGAGAACAAGATCAAGGAGCTCAGATCGGAGGCGAAGTGCCCCGGCTGCGGCGGGAAGATATCAAAGGGAATGGTTTTCTGTCCCGTGTGCGGCACGAGACTTGTAGAGCCTGCGGCGGAGCCGGAAGCGACTTCTGAGCCTGAGGCGACGGCTGAACCTGCGGCGGCTTCTGAGCCTGTCGCTGAGGCGGAGGCTGAATCTGTAGCAGCGGCTGAGCCGGAAGTTGTGGCAGAACCTGTTGCAGAAGTTTCTGAACCTGCGGCAACAGCAGAGCCTGAAGTTGCAGTTGAGCCCGAAAAGGCAGGATCTGAAGAATAAATAAGCAGTAACACGGAGACAGTGATCTCAGGAGGTAAATAGAATGGATATTGGAGTGATCGTTGCATTGTCGGGACTTGGACTTACAACACTGCTCGTTGTCTTGTTGGCTGTAGTGGCAGGTGTATCCGCAGTTGTGGGCATCGGAAGCCCTCACCAGGATGATGATTGATGGATAATTAATGGTACGGAAGCATATGGAGTCAGAGGAAAGATAATTAGCAGCCCGGTCCTGATGGACCGGGCTGTTCATATTTCTTCTCAGAAACTGCATTATTTACTGAAGCTTCATGTCTCCGTCCTTGATCCAGCCGGCCTTGCGGAGGGGCATTGCGATCAGGGGAGTGAGCACTGCGGGAAGGACGAAGGAGATCAGGACCAGGCCGATCCAGTCCATGGGGGTGATGGCTGTCTTGGTGCCGGCGGCGACATCAGCGACCCAGCCCGCGTAGACGCCGATCTGGCCGACCAGACCGCAGGTACCCATGCCGGACGCCACGGCGCTGGCGGGGTCGTTCATCTGCAGGTGGAAGATGCAGGTCGCGATGGGGCCTGTGATCGCGGAAGTGACGATCGGAGGGATCCAGATTTTGGGGTTCTTGACGATGTTGCCCATCTGCAGCATGGAAGTTCCGATTCCCTGAGAGATGAGACCGCCCCATCCGTTTTCTTTAAAGGACATCACGGCGAAGCCGACCATCTGCGCGCAGCAGCCCGCCACTGCGGCGCCGCCGGCGAGGCCGGTCAGGCCCAGAGCCGCGCAGATCGCTGCGGAGGAGATGGGGAGTGTGAGCGCAATGCCGATCACGACGGAGACGACGATGCCCATCAGGAAGGGTTGGAGCTCAGTCGCCCACATGATGACGGAGCCGACGCTGGAGGCCGCTGTTCCGATCGCGGGAGCGATCAGGGCGGAGAGACCTACGCCGATGAGGATCGTCACCAGAGGGGTGACGAGGATATCTACTTTGGTCTCCTTGGAGACTGCTTTGCCGCACTCGGCGGCGATGACTGCGATAAACAGGACTGCCAGAGGACCGCCCGCGCCGCTTCCGCCGCTCAGGGTTGTGCTGCCCAGCGCGTTAGCCGCGTAACCGACTGTCGCGAGGGAGAACAGAACGAGGGGAGGAGCCTGCAGGGCATAGCCGATGGCGATGGCCATCGCGGCGCCGCTCATGGAGGAGGCGTAGCCGCCGCACGTTGACAGGGCGGGGATTCCCAGCTGCGTGCCCAGCGTGTTGAGGATCGTACCGATCAGCAGGGAGGCAAAGAGACCCTGTGCCATAGCGCCGAGAGCGTCAATGCCGTAGCGCTTTGCGGAGATCACGATATTCTTTCTTTTGAGAAATTCCTTGATATTCATTTGCTTGCTTCCTTTCTGCCCGGGAACCTGTAAAGATACAGGTTGACAGGTGTCTTGACACATCCTGTGTATTATTAATGAAAAGCAGGTATTTTGTCAATACCTGCTTTCCTGTTCTACCTTATTGTACGTATAAAAAGCCACGTTCTTTCAACTTTCCGAGAACTCTTTGATAAGATTCCTCGTCCGGGCAAAATATCGTGTGCAGATGGATCCCCTCTGTCAGGTCGGACAGCGGCGCAGCATCGCTCTGCATCACCTTGGCCATGAATTCGTCCACATCGTAGCGGGTGGAGATATCGAGCTGTCCCACCAGCTGCCCGTAGATGGGGTGCTCGACGATGACGTCCCTGACCAGGCAGCCGTTGTCGACGATGATCTGGAGCTCTTCCCTCATTTCTCCCGGTTTGTGCCGGCAGGGGATACGGTGGATGATCCCTTCGTTGCCGGTGGTCAGTATGTAGCCTCTGGGAGTCGCGGTGATATCCGTGCCTGAAGCGCGCAGCAGCGCGATGTCGCCGACAATGATCTGGCGGCTCACGCTGAACATGGCGGCCAGGCGGCCTGCGGATACGGGCCCCTTGGAATTCATGAGGGTCCGGACGATATTTTGCCTTCTTGATTCGGCCTGCATAGATATACCCCTGCCTTTCTGATACTACTGTTTGATTATAACTGTCCCGGTACGAAATTCAAGGTTAACAGTCTGCGGGAAATCGGATAAAATCCATCTTCTTTTTCGGGAGTAGCTGGGTTATAATATCGTGGAGATTGTATGTGTTTTCGATAATTTAAGGAAACAAATAAGGATAAATCCGGGAAGAACGAGGAGATCTACATGAACAGGAAACTGACGACAGCGGTTTTGTGCTGCCTGCTGCTTGCACTGACAGCATGCGGAGGAAAGAACGATAAGGAAAAGGATACGGCCGTCGAGGAAGCCGCGGCAGAAGCTACCCAGGAAACGGCAAAGGTAGAGAAATATACGCCCGCTGTCCATGAGGAGGGCAAATACTATGTCGGCATCATCCAGCAGTCTGACAACAAGTCGCTGACTCTGGCTTCAGAGGGATTCCAGAATGAGCTGAACGAGCTCATGGGAGAAGAGGTCGTGATCGACTACAAGGTCGCCGACGGGACAGAGATGGGCTGCGACGTGATCATCGACCATTTCCTGCAGGACAAGGACGACCTGATCCTGGCCGGAGGCACTCTGGCGCTCAGACAGGCCTATGCGGCTACCAAGGATATTCCGATCGTGGGAACCGGCGTTACGGATTTCATCCTCGCAGGGGGAGTCAGCTCCGTCAATGAGCCCGGCGGCAATGTCACCGGTATTTCGGATCTTCCTCCCATGGAGTCGCAGAAGGATTACCTGGTCCAGGTCGCGGACGGCGACAAGATCGGCATTGTCTATTGCGTCAATGAGATCAATTCGGGCTTTCAGGTAAAGCTCATGAAGAGCTATCTCGATGACGATGACGCGGAATACGAGGAATATACCTTCAGCAGCGAGAGTGATCTGGAGAGCGCGCTTAAAAAGGCATGCGATGAGTGCGGAACGCTGTTCCTCCCCACGGATGACACACTTGCCAGAAATATGGACGCGGTAAAGAGGATCTCCCTTGAGAAGGGGACCAAGGTCTTTGGCTCGGATGAGAGCATGTGCAAGGCCGGCGCGCTGGTTTCATACGGTATCGATTATTATGAAATGGGCAAGCGCACAGCTGATGTGGCTTACGACGTCATGATCTACGGGATCGATAAAGCGGATGAGTACAACAACGAGGATGATGAAGCCGACGACTACGAGGACAGAGGCGACATCTCCAAGATCTCTATCGACCGCATGCGCGATACGGCTGCTGCTTACTACAACCCTGTGACCGCCGAGAAGCTCGGCTGGTCACCGGACGGCTCTTATACGGAAGTGGAAGTGGAAGAAGAGGCTTCCGCCCCGGCAGAGGCGCCGGCCGAAGCAGAGACAGAGGGAGAGCAGAGCGGGGGCAATTGATATTTTGACACTGCATTTTGTGCAGAGATGTAAGAGGATTTTAATATGAAACTTCTTTTGGCGGAAGACGAGCCGGCTATGTCCGAGGCCGTGACGGATATTCTGGAATATCACCGGTATCAGGTGGATGCCGTATATGACGGACTTGAGGCGCTGGACTACATTCACGCGGGCGAGTACGACGGGATCATCCTGGACATCATGATGCCCGGCAAGAGCGGACTGGAGGTGCTCCAGCAGATCAGGAAGGAGGGGTACCGCACGCCGGTCCTCCTGCTGACAGCAAAAACGGAGATCGAGGACCGCATAGAGGGACTGGACGCGGGGGCGGACGACTACCTGCCCAAGCCCTTCGCGATGGGAGAGCTCCTGGCGAGGATCAGGGCCATGCTCAGGCGCAGGGAAGAGTACCAGCCCGATGTCAGGGAATTTGGCGACCTTGTGCTCGACAGCGGCAATTCGGAGCTGCGGTGCGGAGACCGCAAGGTGGTACTGCCCAAGGTGGAGTACCAGATGATGGAGGTCCTGATGCTCAACCACGGCATCTATCTCTCCTCGGAGGACCTTCTTGAGAAGGTCTGGGGCTATGATACGGACGCGGATGTGGGCGCTGTGTGGGTCTATATCTCTTATTTGAGGAAAAGGATCGCGACGGTGGGATCCGGCGTCAAGATCACCGCGAAGAGAAACATCGGATACACGTTGACGTTCTAAACGGGTGGTGAAATGGTCAAGACGCTGCAAATCAAATTTGTCAAAACAGCAATGACGGCGATCACTGCCCTTCTTCTGCTCGTGATCTGCGCGATCAGCGGGATCTATACCTTTAATGTCTATTCGGAAGCGAAGTGGACGGCTCAGATGCTGGCAAATAACGGCGGAGTTCCGGCTTTTGATGATTTGAAGGACGGGAAGAGGACGGAAAACGGAGAAAACTCCGGGAATACGGCCTCTGAGGACTGGGCTTCCGAGGGATGGGGCACAGGGGAACAGACGCAGGACGAGCTTCCCCCCGAGGCCAGGGATCAGGACGGATGGGAGCCCGGGCCGCCCGCGGAGGAGCGGGAAGGGAACGGAGGCTTGCTGTTTAAAAAAAGGATGTCCCCGGATGACGCGATGTCCGTCCGCTTCTTTATAGTCAGCCTCAATTCCGAGAATGCGGTGGAATCCACAGATACCGGAAGGATCTATTCCGTGACCGAAGAGGAAGCACAGGAATACGCCCTGAATGCTGCCGGCAAGGGAAGGCAGTCAGGGATCGCAGATCATTTCTTCTATTATATAGCGGAGCTGGAGGACACAAAGACGGCGGCCTTCGTCGATATCTCATCGCAGGTCTCTTCGGTCCTGTCAGTGATCGTGATCTCGCTGATCATCGCGGCAATAGCATGGGCCCTGATGTTCATATTTGTGAGCGCGCTCTCGCGCAAGGCGATCGCGCCCATTGCCGAGAATATCGTGCGGCAGAAGCAGTTTGTGACAAATGCGGGGCACGAGCTCAAGACGCCGCTGGCCATCATCATGGCCAACACGGAGGCGCTGGAGCTGTTTAACGGGGAGACAAAGTGGACCCGGAACATCAAGGCGCAGACCAAGAGACTGAACGGCCTGATGCAGAACCTTCTGACGCTGTCCAAGATGGACGAGGCGGAGCTGAACCTCCCGATGCAGGATTTTGACCTGGGAGATCTTATTAAAGAAGCAGCCGCGCCCTTTGAGGAGCCGGCCCGTGAGAAGAAACTGGGCTATCAGGTGGAATCACCGGCGATCAAGGTGAACGCGAACCGCGACTCCATCGGACAGCTCCTCGGCATCCTTCTGGACAACGCGGTCAAATATACGCCCGAGGGAGGCCGGATCTCGGTGACGGCCTTTGAGGAAGGAAAGTATGCCGTGCTCAGGCAGCAGAACACGATCGACCCCTCGGACATAGAGGAGGATCCTGAGAAATTGTTTGACCGGTTCTACCGCAGGGACGGAGCGCGGACACAGAAAAAGGGAGGCTATGGTATAGGCCTGAGTGCTGCGAGAGCGATCGCTTCAGCCAATAAGGCTCAGATCAGTGTCAGCTATAAAGGACAAGAAAGCATTGTCTTTGATGTGAGGTTGATGCTATAATTATTAATTGGTGGATAATACCAATTTATATGACTAACCCGGTTTTCGCGGACGGAATCCGCGGATAGGGTCTGAGACTCAAGACTAGTAGAACGTAAATTAATTAGCTACACCAATTGATGTTCCAAAGTCTTCCATCTTGTATTTCCAGTGATATACAACCGGCGTTTCGTTCACTTCGTCAAAGTATTTGTAAATCCGGTCGATGAGTTCCTGCTTTGTTGCAACCCGAATGCCGAGCAGCATTTGTCGCGTCATCTTACCGAAAAAGCCCTCGATCATATTAAGCCAGGATCCGTGCTTAGGTGTGAAGATGAATATGAATCTCCCGGGTATTGTTTCGAGACATTGTTTCACCTTCTTACTGGTATGAACTGTGTGGTTATCCAGTATCACCTGGATGGTATCTCCTTCGGGGTATTTTTCATTGAGTATCTTCAGAAAATCAATGAAATCTTCACTTTTGTGTGAATCTCTGACCAGGGGAATCGCTTCACCGGTAAGCAGGTCTATTGCTGCCAGAAGCGATATCGTTCCTAACCTTTTGTATTCATAGTCTCTTTTGATTGTGCCGTTCTTTGAAGTGGGCGGCAGATCAGGAGATGTTGTGGCAATAGCTTGAATCCCAGGCTTTTCATCATATGATACGGTATGAATATCCTGTTCACCTGCAGGTATAAACAGTTCTCCATTTTCATCAAAGAGCAGCTCTATCTGCTTATAAACCAGCAGTACCTGGTGCATCTTTGCGTCGAAATCGGGATCTCGGTTCTCGCAGTAATACTGTATCCGATGGGGTTTTATATTTGCCGCATCCAGGATATTTTTGACACTTGTTTTTGTTATTGTTGAGAGCCTTGTATAACCGGCACTTTCAGCTGTCTTATTGATATGCGCTGTCAGTTTCGCGTAGGTCCACGTTTCGGCGGAGTAGCCAAAATCTGTCGGCTTTTGGCAGGCAACGTTTATAATCCAGGCTTTCTCATCGTCAGTGATCTCTGCATTGCGGCCTCTGCCGGGAGCATCATAGATGGCGTTTTCAACACCACCTTCTCTGAATTTTTTCAGGCATAGAAGGACACTGTTCCGGTTAAGGTCAACCTTATCAGCGATTGCATCTACGGAATCGCCGCTCTCTTTGAGAAGAAGAATTCTTGCCCGGGAAACGACCTGTGCCTGAAGTGTACGTGTTCTCACAATAGCTTCCAGGCGATTGTGATCTTCGGTGGAAAGCACTAAAGGGATTGCCTTTGCCATTACTGAATACCTCCATAAACTTTTGTGTATTCAGTGTAACACAGCATTAACAATTAGTATAGTTATTTAATTTACATTCTACTAGAGAGTA
>Ga0326513_10003240_pt1 | contig 11853 bp, 8 predicted proteins | sample 2_2465_0518_D_FD_203654 | JGI IMG/M metagenome (GOLD analysis project Ga0326513, IMG submission 203654) | Bovine rumen microbial communities from UC Davis, California, United States - 2_2465_0518 | ecosystem: Host-associated > Mammals > Digestive system > Stomach > Rumen | place: USA: California... | reverse complement strand
CCAAGAGATAGTCCGCATAAGCAACTTGACTAATAATGATTTAACAATTATCAAAAACTTTCGCAAAGAGCAATGAAGGACAAATCCTTTACGAACAATACAAGGCTGGCATAATAAAGGCTCCACCGTTTTGGATGCAGACATTGTGTCAGCAAACTTTTTTTAGCATATGTGCAGCTGAAGACATTGCTTATCGTAGGAATTTGGATGTTAAGTTAACTGCTCTGTGCGAAGCGAACGGGATAAAATTCAAAACAAAAAAGTAAGAGGTAACATATGGAAGAAGAATTAGAGGTTATACTTCGGGCGGTTGATGAGGCATCCGATACCTTTGAAAGTGTTACTGAAGCTGCAGAGAATATGGGTGAGTCTGTTCAAGGAGGAGCAGAGGCTGGTAGTCAGGGCTTGGATGAGATGGAAGAGTCTGGTGAGGCTGCTGCTGACCCATTGGAACAAATCACTAATATTATGGGTGGTTTGGTTGGTGCCGAGGTATTCTCTCAATTGGCAGATACCTTATGGGATTTCGCTGACAAGGCAGGTAGTTTTGAAGACTCAATGATGAGGGCAAGGCTCGAAGCCGAAGGAGCAGGTATTAGTGTTAATGAGATGACCGACACTGTCAGTGAATTGTCAAGGGTTACTGGTCGTGCAGGAGGAGAGATAAGAGAATCATTCATTAAGGCTACTGCTCGTGGAATCACTGATATGGGCAGTTTCAAGCAGATGATGATTGGTGCCGGTGCACAAGCAACATTATTAGGCACTGATATTCAATCAATGGGCGACAAGTTCTCATCAATGGCTATGCGATCAACACTCATGGAAAGACAATTAGCCAGTACTGGTATCACTATGGAAGAACTTGGTAGTGCTATGGGTATGACTGGTGCTACCGCGGATGAGGTTAAGGCCAAATGGCAAGAACTGGACACTAACCAAAGAGCAGCCGCACTTGGTATGGCCGCAAGTATGAACGAAGGACAAACTGCCAACGAAGAATATAAGAAGAGTTGGGCTGGACTACAGGAACAATTAGATATTGCTAAAGGCCGATTGGAAAGGTTGGCTGGTGAAGTCTTGTTACCAGTTTTGATACCTGCTTTGGAAGTTGCAGGGCGTGTGTTGAACTGGCTTGGAGATACCATTAGTATGGTTATGAATGGACCATTGGGTGGTTTGATTAGTGTGGTTGGTGCTGCGGCTGCGGCATTTGCATTGGCTGTACCTGCTTATATGGCTGTTAGTGGTGCTATCACTTTACTGACTGCTACTGCTATTCCTGCGGCTACTGCTTTATGGGCTATGGTTGCTCCATTATTACCATTCATCGCGATAGGTGCTGCAGTAGTGTTGATTATTTATGAAATCGGTAAAGCGTTCGGTTTTTGGACTGATGTTTCCAGTATGCTTGATAGCATATGGGCTGGAGTTATGAGATTATGGTCTGCATTCATTAATCATCCTGATGTGCAATCATTCTTATCTGCTTTGGCTAGTGCTTGGAATTGGCTTGTACCGGCAGTTACTGGTGTAGTGAATGCAGTGTTAAGGTTCTTTGGAGTATCCAGTAGTAGTAATTTTGATTTTGTACGTGCTTTAATAAATGCAGTAGGTGTGGCTTGGAATCAAATGACATTCCCTATACGTTTAGTAATAACTGTAGTGAAACTGTTATGGAATGCAATTAAGCAATGGTATAATACTACAAAGAGTAATGTTCAAAAGGTACAGAACCTATTCCGTGCTTTACCAGGCATTATACGTGGATTATTAAGTGGACTAGTCAATATCATTACTGCACCATTCCGTAATGCTATCGGTGGAGTTTCCGCAGCAGTTGGTAAGATTAAAAGTGCTGCACATAGCATAACAAACATTAACCTTGGAGGATTGACAAGTAAGTTAACCGCACCATTCCAAAAAGCTTATAGTAGCATTGTAGGTTGGGCTAAGAAGACTTACAGTAATGCTCAAAGTTGGTATAATAGAATTACCGCACGTGGTGGTAGTGGTGGAGCATATGGTTTCGACTATGAAGGAATGTTAGAGGAACTTAACAAATCCAAATCTGCTAATGTTTATTCAACTAGTAATGAAAGTTTGACTTTAGATCATAACATTAACTTTAACTTTGACTTCACTAACTTACCTGAAGGCACTAGTGAAGAAACTTTAGTTGCTATGTTAAGGAGTGCTATTACTGACCGTAGTGTTATTAATAGTCTTGTTAATAGTCCTGATTTCCAGAGTTTGGATGGTAAGGTTAAGGATAGGTTATTGTTGAAAGGTAATCGTGCGAGAGGTGTATAAAATTGGCGAGTATTATTAAGTATGCAGGTACTATATCTCAGACTACTGGTACTGTTTATTCCAGTTTCAGTAATCTTGGTAATTTGAAGAATGGTAGTGATGGTAGTTTAGCGACTACATCTGATGTTAAGGGTAAATCCACTACCCCTAACCGTCCTTCCACTTTATCCTTCACTAACTTTGGTTTTAACTTGCCTACTGGTGCTGAAGTTACCAAAGTAATCGTAACTTATAGGCAGAAGAAGGGTGGTAAGTGCAGTGTTGGAGCACCTACTATCTCATTACTTGGTGTGAGTGGTTTTAGTGCTACTGGTGTGGCACCATCCAAGACCACCTTGACCACTTCATCCAAGACCTTCACTGGTTCCGCTTTGACCCGTACCATCGTTAACAGTTCAAGCTTTGGAGTAAAGGTTAATTATCCGAAGAACAGTGGAACTGGCACTGGTACCCTTAGCCTCGCCTTTGTGAACATTAAAGTAGAGTATAAAGTGCCAAGTTACAGTTTGAACATTACTAAAGTGAGTGATGGTTACAATGAAGAAAAGTACACTATTCAATGTAGCATCAGTAATAAGAACCTTACATCATATAATCCAACATTGACTTTGACTGCTCCATCAGGTTTTAGTTTCGAGTCAGCGAGTGGTAGCGGCACTTATAATAGGGTTAATAATCGTACTATTACTTGGAATCCTAAACTGACTTCAAAAGTGGGTACTGCTAACATTAACCTAACCTTTGATGTTAATGTAACTTATCCTGTAGGAACCGATACATATACTGGAACCTTTACACTTGTAGAGTCTTTGTATAGTGGTAGTAAGACTTTGACTGCTACCATTACCGAGCGACCACCAAGTGAGCAAGAAGAGTCAGAAACTGGCAATGTGCCAATAATCGATGATGAGAGCAAAGCGAATATTGTTGATTATCATAACATTCACATTAATGATGGAATATGGATAGATGTGAGCGACATACCCCATACAGCAGAAAATCCAGTATTTGCATTCCCAGTCGATGACAATAACGAACCTTTACTATTGCAAGAAGACACCCCTATCATTTATACTAATAATTTGGGTAGTGAATATAATGTAACTATATGGTCATCTGTTATATCTGATTATTGGCCAACTCCTTTGGTTAATCTTTGGAATTATCCTTTAGTCCCTAAAGAAGCAGGAAAATATGTTATTTTATGTTTTGAGTATGATATTAATAAAACTGGTTGGAATGGTTATAAAAATGACACTCCTTTATTCAGTTATTATATGGTGGTTGTGCCAGATGAAGAAGATTTATCTGCTCCTAATTATACTGTACTTGAAATAAACGGTGAAGAGTACGAAAGATTAGGTGATGGTATAACCTACATCGTACAATCCGACATTAAGCATAACACTACTGATAGTTTCACAAGGGATTGGTACAATAATAATCGTATCGGTGTCTGCAATAGTGTAAGTGATACTGCTACTGATGAGGAAATCTACGAAGCCACCATATTCTCAAAACAGACAGCAGGATTAAATGAGTATGATAATGTAGAAGTAGAATTCACTTATAATAAAGATTATCCTGTCTACATCGTCTTGACTGGTGATTATCCTGAAGCCACAACTTATGGTTATGATATTGGTACCTTGCAATTCACAGAACCTTGCATAATCGAGAAAGAATTATACACTAACAGGTTACCTGCTGGCCTTTACCCAGTGCCAATCCGAGCTTTACTAGGTAATGAGGAAACAGCGACCTTAACATTAGAGGCAAACCAAAGTGGAGATAGTGTAATCCTTTACCAATTACCACTTGATGAGGATTATGGAACCAATGATGAATATGCAATCCGTGGAGTGAAAGTCGAGGCAACTGTGGAACAGACAGACCCTATCGTAGTACAGGCAAAACTGCATAAACCAAATGGTGAAATAGGACAAAGAAGTACAGTATTAGACAGTAACAGTACCGAGATAAGCATTGGTGGACTTGGAGACCTTTGGGGTTTCACAACCTTACAATTAACACAATTGGAGGATTGGGAAATCGAATTGTCAGCTTCAAATATCCTAACCAACACAGTATCTAATATCAACTTCAACGATGTAAGCATAACATTCTACCTAGAACCAATCATACACCAAGAAATCGGTGTACTAATCGAGGACGAGAACCTAGCGTATTATGGAGCATTCATTGAAACAGTCAAGATACCTGAAGGATTGGAAACAGACACCAGTTATTTGACTGTTGATGGAACAGACACCAACGATGCATACCGACAAAACATACGTGAGAAGACAATCGAGATAGAATTCAACCTTAGTAACTGTGATTTGCAAACAAGCACTAATATGTTAAGGCAATTGGCCAAACTCTTCACCAACGAGAAAGACCAGTACAACCGACCAATACCAAAACATTTAAGGTTCACACATTACCCAAACGATTACTTCGAATATATCATGGAGGAACCGTTTGATGTTGATACTGAATTGACAGATTACAATGTCAAGGCCAAACTAACAATCCCATCAGGCACAAGTTATAGTCTTGAAGATACTGTTACAAATACTGTCGGAAATGCAAACGGCCTAGCACCACTAAACCCAATCATAAGAATAAGACCATCAAGCTCAAATATTCAGATAAAAGAGAATAACACTGAGCAATCCTTTAATATGGGATACACTGGAGACTGGAACGAATACACAGTCGAAATCAACTGCGAAGACAGAATCGCCTACCTAGTCAAGGATGAAGACACCAAGATAGACATCAGTAAGTATGTTGATCATAACAGCGATTGGTTCCGCCTATCTGGTGAGTATGAATTCGAGGGCATCAACTGTACAGTCTTAACTGTAAGGTTTAATGAAAGGTGGTAAAAAGTATGAATATTGTAGTATTGGATAATAGTGAGGAGTTTCTGCAATTCCTTGACCCTGAACTATGTAGCATTGAGGAGACTATCGAACGTGGTGGTCTCCGTACCATCCACCTTGAATACAAATTCCAAGATGCAATCGAGGACAAGAAGCTCTTCCGTATCGGTAATAAGATATGGATACATGGTGATAGTAACCTTACTGATTGTTTGTATGTAATCAACACTTCAGTTAAGCAGGATATATATCAAGAGAATAGTTTCACTTGTGATTGTGAAGAGGTATTGGTAGAGTTGAATTATGCTCCATTATTTAGCCAACTTGAACTTACATCACAGAATGGTTTTACTTTCAGCTCAAATAGTAACAACCAAGAATACTCAGTGGTGGTGAACTGGAATGCACTCAATTACTGGTTCGGTGAATACTTCAACATTGGAGTAGTGCAAAAATGTTTAAGCGATTATAATGCCAAAATAGGGATAAGCGGAACCATAAACCTAATGACTTTACTCCGTCATATTGAAGAGGAAACAGGTAATGTGTTCGTTACAAGGTACGAAAAAGATTGCTTGAATAACACTATCCATAGGTATTTGGATTTCCTTAACCCTATCAATGTGGCTAAGCCTTGGCGGTTGGACTTGGAGTATGATTTCCTAGACATCGACAACACCACATACATTTATGATGAGGATGACAACCCCGCCACCGATGATTATGATGATGTTGAAGATGCTGATGACATTGTAGAGTTTGATTATACTCCAGTTACCAACATTGACCCTACTAACATTGTGTTCCGTATTACTAATGGATTGGAAACACTTGGAACCGATGGACTCGTATATACTGGTGAAGATGACACAATCGAACCTTTACTATGGACTTCATCTGATGTTGGCTTCGAGGACAATACACAATCAGCCATAATATCCTTACAAAAGGAAAAGGATTATATTGGAATGACCATCAACGAAAAGGACTTTGCATTACTCGATAACATACCCGTCGGAGACATCGATAAAGCATACAGTACCATCGAAAACACTATAGAGGAAGGTAACCAAAGAAGCAATGCGATCATACCTGATGACTCCTATTTTGAACTCTACGACACCGAAGCAGAGAAGACAGTATTCCGTACTTGTATCAACCGTGAGATAGGTCATGTGCATGAGGAAGTGTTGGATTTCGGTTTCAACTTGGACAATATCGAATTGGAAATAGACGAGACAGAAACCTACAATGCAATAAGCCCAGTATTAAGTGCTAGTGAAGAGTCTGATGGATTGTCAAGGGCAAACATTACTGATTTGATTACTAAATGGCAGAACTTGGAAATCGTTAAGGGTGAAACCTATCCTATGATAGTGGAGAAGATAACAGTTACTGCCTCAACATTAGCAGCAGCTCAAACATCATTAGGTACTTTTAATGTTCATAGCAATTACTGGAGCCGTCCTTACAAGCCAAACGATACAAAGGACGAGAACGATAGCAGTAATAACACTTGGGAGTTTTGGCGTGGTACCGCGTATTGGAAAGCACCATTTGATAAGGTAAGTGGCCAATTACACGTATCCACCGATGCAGTATTAGACACTAACTATACCAGTATCAAAGGCAGACCAGACCTAAGAGATGGTCGTGATATAAGAGTCAGCCGTCCGAAGATGGGTGTAGTGGAAACCACTGCTGAAGATGTTTATGTACTCTATAACACCGTTGTTAATAAGTTAAAGGACAAGCAAACACCAAACTTTGACCTAAAAGTGGACGTGGCAAACCTAAGACACGGCCGTTACAATGATTACGCCTTGCATGACAAGGTTTATGTCAAAATACCAGACATGGCAACACTATTAACAGCAAGAGTAGTCAAGACCACTAAAGAAGGGCATGACATAGCCAAAAACACCATAGAACTATCCAATTATAGTGTAAACACTGTCAAACAAATACAACATAATACATTCATAGAAGCCTCCAATTGTAGCTTCAAGTATCCGAATAAGTATGATTACACTGTCCGACTTGTCAATATGGATTATGATGACACCAACCCTGACAGCATACAATACCCCGCCAACAAACTCGTAACATTCCAACTCTATAATGTCAAGGATGGCCAAACCACCCTAACAAAGACAAGTTACACTAAGGTTACAAATGCAGAGGGTAAATGTACAATACCCTTGAAGTATGATCCAGGCGATTATGAATTGCATATTAGTTTTGGTGGTGATGAGGAATACTTGGATACTAGTATGAATGTAGAGGTTAATGTGAGTGGTACTAAGGAAGCCAAGAAGACTACTAGTAAGAAGAGTACTAAGTCAAAGACCACTAAGAAAACCAGTACAAAGAAGAAGAGTACCAAGAAAACTAATAAGGCCAAGAAGAACACCAGTACGAAGACAAGAGTCATAAGTGGAAACCCATCAAAGTATGTTCGTAAGTTGGCATTGAATATTGTTGGAGACAGTACTGGTTTGGCAGCGGCTAAGAAGATAGTGAAATATGTGGATAGTCATGTGAAGTATGAATTGTATCCTAACTTCCACCGAAGTCCTGATACTGTGTTGAAGAAGGGCAGGGCTAATTGTTGCGACCAAGCAAGGACAGTCCTAACATTATGTGATGCTGCTGGTTGCACCGAATACTTGACCTTGAAATATGTTCATGTGCATAGTGGCAGTAAAGGTCATGTGTTCTGCAGACTAATCAGCAGAAGTAGTGGAAAATGGGTTTATGTGGACACTTGCAAATGGGGTGGCAAGGCCTGGGGTAATTATGTTAAGGGTTATGGTTCTGCTCCTGGTAGTCAGTCCACTTATCCGAACAGACCATTCTAATGGAGGTATGATTTAATATGGTTGAACAGATAAGGATTAACCCTGAAGAAGTACGGGGTTATGGTAATGTTTTAAATGAGCATGAGTTATTGGATTTCCGTAATGTGGAATCCAGTATCAGTAAGGTTAGTGATACTGTTGATGGTGCATTAAGGAATGTGTACCGTTTAATGTATAGTTTGTATGGTTTTGTATTCGATTTCGACAATGGTGCAAAGCAGATTTATTTGCAAGTAGAGGAAACAGGCAGTGTTACATTTGGTTTTGAGAATAAGCAGTTTTATATTGTGAATAATACAAGCGAGACTGTCGGCTTTGGATTCGATAGTAATAGTAAGGAATTATATATAACAATAGGAGATTAAGGAGTATGAGTGAAAGATATAATGTGGCTGCGAGTGCAGTTTTGGGTGAGAATTACAAGATAACCAGTATAGAATGTTCAGATTACAACCCATCTATCGATGGTAACATCACAGTAACAATCACCGTGAATGATGTATACGGTGATGCCGTGAGTGATGAAAACGTAACCGTTACTGCGAGTGAGGGTAACTTTACACAATTGAACGGTTCAGATATTACTGCTGCGAGTAGTGTTACTGGAACAACTAACAGTAGCGGACAATTCACACTAACCTATAATTGTAGCGTATGGGGTTTGATTACTTTTTCAGCGAATACTACAAGTACACAAATAAGAGTCATCGGTTGGAGACAACTCAAAACATTCGGTACAACTGGAGTAGTCAAAACAAATGGCGAATACGTGTATATCTACTGTGCCGACCTTATCTCAAATGTAACAAGCAGACAAACACGTGGTATCGGTACTGTTACACCTGGTTATGAACCCCCATCTTATTTTGCGGTTGAAGCAAGTCAAGACCAAGCAGGAAACCACAAATTCCTAGTCGGTACAAATGGGAACATTAGCGTTTCAAACGCCACCACATCAACAACATCAATACAAGTATCTAACAGTATAATTTACCCATTAATATAAGATTTTATTCAGCGAATAATAAGACTACCCAAGTCAAAGTGGGAGGAGCAAAGTATAATGAAACGATACAACAAAAAAGAGTACACAGACGCCCGTAAAAGGATACGCCGATTCATCAAGGAACACCATAGGTTACCAAAACATTGCAACTTCAAAAACACAGAAGGAAAAATAGACAACCTAACAAGACGAGAATACTGTGGACTATTCCAAGGATACATGCAATTCTACCTTAAACACGGCCGAGAACCAAACTACCTAACCTTGAATAGTGAAGCCAATTATCCTTTAGTGATCAACTACCAAGATGATAAATATTCTTGTGGTGTGGCTTCCTTGCAAATGTGTCTGCAATTCTTATTCGACTACCAATACGAGTCCAAGATAAAGAAAACATTAGGCACAAACAAATCAGGCACTACACCATCACAATTGATAGAGGGTGCGAAGAAGCTCGGTTACAAGGTAACTGTGATTCCAAGAGAGTTCAAGGAAGTCAAGAAAGCTCTTGATAATTATTGTCCTGTAATCCTCCAAATCGAAACCAAAAGTGCAGGTAAATGTTTAGGTTATCGTAATTCATATGGCCATTATATTATGTGCTACAAGGCAGATACAAACAAGTATTATGTGATGGACCCAACCAAAGGTCCGAAAGTATGCAATTCCACCACCCTAAACAAAGCAACCGGTGGTGGCAATAGGAAATTCTATAAAGTCGAGATGATATAAAATGGATAATTTAGAAGGAAATCTTTCAACAATATTGGTATGGGTTTATGTTATCATTGCTCCATACATTGCAACTTATATGAGTCAAGACCAGTTCGTAACTATTATGACTGCAGTGGTCGGTTTGATTGTTACTATTTGGAGTGCTTATAATCCTAACAGTTTCAAGTTTTTAGGTAATGATGAGCCACCATTGGAAGTTGAAGAGACAGTGATGAATGATGAGTATGAGGCGGAAATCTAAGTACCAGACTTATGGCATGATTTACAGTAAGCAGTGTGTGAATTGTGTTAAGGAAGGCACTTATAAGTGTGCTTTGGAAGTTGAGGATGAGGAGTGCAAGAATTTTGTAACTGTTCGGAAAGGTGATAAGGTGTTCGGAGGATACTAGATTCCTCTGAATGCTTTTTTTTACTCCGAAATAATTGTTCGCTATCATACTAATAATAATATGTAATATTATTCATATCGTACATTTAACAACCACCAAAAACAAAACAATAAAACAAGGGCAAAAGTATCAGAGTTATCATAGAAGTTCTGAGAAGATAACAAAGAAAACTCTGAAACTTACCCAAAAATACTAATCAAATGCTCATTAACACTACTAAAAAGAGCATAAAACAAGAGATAATAAAATGGTGAAGATTATGTTAAATGAAAAAGATGAAGAGTTACTCCAACAATTGTGTATGGAACGGAATATTATGCACTCAACAATGGTAAGATACAGGACAATAATCAATTATTATACTGAAAGTCAAGGGTTACCCCTATATGAATTAATAGCGGAAGCAGAGAAAGAAGAGGACGAGGGCATAAGATTAAAGAACCGAACCATAAAAAAACGATTAATCAATCATCGTAACTATTTAATCAACGAACGGAACTATTCACTCGTAACAGTACAAAAAACAATGACAGGACTCCGAACAATTTATAATCATTTCGAGATAGAACTCCCAAAGCTTCCACAATTGAATAATAAGAATGTGAAAAAATACGAAACCATCTACTACAATGATTTGCCAACAAAGGAATTAATCAAGAAAGCAGTCAACCACAGTAAGCCATTGATGAAAGCGATCATACTATTCATCACATCTTCAGGTTGTGCAAGAGCTGAAACCACAAGCATCACATTACAGGATTTCATCACTGCAACCAATGAGTACCACCATAGCACAGACATTTATGATGTGATAAATGAATTGAAACAAAAAGAGGATATTATACCAATATTCCACATCAAACGGTTAAAGACTAATAATTATTATTATACTTTCTGTTCGCCTGAAGCGACAAAGGCCATACTAGATTATTTGGAGACAAGGACAGACCAACTACGACCAGAAGGGCAATTGTTCAAGATAAACAAGAACTACCTAAATGTCAAGTTCAAAGAATTGAATGACCAATTAGGTGGCCATAGTAAAGGTTGCTACTCCTTACTAAGGACACATATGCTCCGTAAGTTCCACGCCAGTAACCTAGCACGTGGCGAAAATGGTTTAACACTTGATGAAATCGATAGTTTGCAAGGTAGGTGCAAGGATAATGTCCGACAATCCTATTATTTTGATGACCCACACGAGTTAAGGAAAAAATACATACAAAATATAGACAAAGTAACCATACTAGACCAAGTTCACACAATAACCATAGACTCACCAGAAGTGGCAAGGTTAAAAGAAAAAGCAGACAAGATAGATGAACTAGAAAGATTAGTCAAAAAAATAATGATGAAAAACGGAGGATAACCCAAAGGAAAAAATAATGGTGAAAAAAGGCATAACGAAAAACACCATCATCCCCTTTGGGTTTTACTGAAGCTATATATTGCTGTACGCTATTGCTATTTTTAGAGCTAATATTATGGCATAAATATAAAAAAATAAGGGAGAAATCATATTCAAGAGATAAAGAACCAATAAAAGAATATGTACTTCTTAAAGGCCCCCTTTAAAACTTATAAAATAAACAATCAACGGAGAGATAAAAATATAATAAAACAATTGACTTAGAATCGAAGATATTTAAAAAACTAAA
>Ga0326513_10003239_pt1 | contig 11854 bp, 23 predicted proteins | sample 2_2465_0518_D_FD_203654 | JGI IMG/M metagenome (GOLD analysis project Ga0326513, IMG submission 203654) | Bovine rumen microbial communities from UC Davis, California, United States - 2_2465_0518 | ecosystem: Host-associated > Mammals > Digestive system > Stomach > Rumen | place: USA... | reverse complement strand
TTGCGAACCGTCGCATTCCTGCGATTATACAAACTCGAATTCGCTCTATACCCGTTTTTATGCATCATTTGGGACGCGCTTGGGACGCGAGGAACGGTGCGTCATCGCCGAACGGGGTGGCTCTCCATGCGTCCGCGAGCGCGTGCGCGAACTCTGCCGTCTCTGGTCGGTCGTAGTGCCGTCCCGTCACGCCATCGCCGACGTGCCCCATCATGCGCTCCGTGAGCCACGGCGGGAGTCGCAAAGTCCACCGCGCGATGGTCTGCCACGTCTTGCGCAGGTTCTTCGGTGGGTGGACTGGCACCCCTGCGGCTGTTATGGTCTCGGCGAAGTAGTCGCGCATGAGACTCTGGCGCATCGGGCGTCCCGTGCCATCGTCCACGAGCCTATCGTCGGCGGCGTCGGCGAGTTCGAGCAGGCGCTCGGCTGGACGCCCAGCGAGGACGATTGTGCGCGTGCTCCAACGGTTCTTTGTAGCATCGACTACGCGACCGCGACCGTCAACCTGCGAGTCGATGGACACGCACGCGACGGTGATGCCGCCGACGTCCATGCTGGACACGTCACCGCACCGAACGTCCAGCGCCTCGCCGATGCGACACGAGCCGAAGCCGCAGAGCAGCACGAGCGGTTCCAGCGGGGTTCCGTGGCAGACGCGCCACACGTCCATCAGCTCGTCAGGAGTCCACACGCCATCGTCGCGGGTGTCCGAGGTCTGTCTTGGTGGCATGAGGTACTTGACGTCGAGCGGGTTGGAATCAATGAACTCGTAGCGCACGGCGTAGTCCATGACGCGGCGGAGCAACGGGAGCGACGAGCGGGCGGCGGCGTAGGGGAGCGCCGCGATCCACTGCTGGACGGCGAACGGCTTCACGGCGTCGACCGGGACGGAAGCCCAGGTCGGCTCGATGTGCTTGCGCCACAGCGAGCGGTACTGCTCCAACGTCTGCCGAGCGACTTCGCCAGACTCCATGCGCCGCTCCATGTCGGGCAGGTACCAGCGACGCCAGCAATCGCCCACGGTTGGCACAGGAGCGTCCTGAGAGTGCTCTAGACGCAGCGCGGCGAGTTGGTCGTAGGCGTCCTTGCGGGTTGCGTTTCTGATTGTTATGCTGCGGCGCTTGTAACCATCGGGGCCGTTCGCCCAGTATCGTATGCGCCACGTCTTTGAGTCCACCTGCGTGACGCTGCCCCAGTCGGCGCGGCGGGGTTTGCGCGGCATGGCTAAGCGCCTCTGCGGTAGTCTTCCGACAGTTCAAGAAGATAGTCAGCGCTGCAATCGAGCGCTATGCATAGCTTGCGGATATAGTCGGCGTTGGGACGCGATGTGTCATGCTCCCAGCCGCTCATGGTCTGTTTGGAGACGCCGACCATGCCGCCCAGCTCTTCCTGCGTGAGCCTGCGATATCCTCGCATCGACGCTATCCTCTTGCCTAGGCTCATGTCAGCCTCCTTTGTTAATAATCCATGACAAGGAAATTATTACCAAAAAAGGCTTGCAAAAGTACGGGAATCTCGTACTATTAGGTATGGGGCGCAGAAGTCCCGACGAACTTTGAAAACTGCAAGCGATTTGTCCGTGTTCCCGTGGCGTATGGAAACGGACGGGTATCTGACAACCGAGGTTGCGTGGATGCGTCCATGCAGCGTAACAATCCGATTGGAGGAACCGAATGGCACAGCAAAACTATCGCAAAGCCCGCGAGGACGCGGGCATCAAGGCCGAGCGTGCAGCAGCCGAGCTAGGCGTCTCAATTACGACCCTGTTCAGCTGGGAGCGCGGCGATACCGCGCCAACTGCAAACAAGCTCATTGACATGGCGAACCTGTACGGCCAGAAGGTCGATTACCTTCTAGCGCTGGATTAACCATGTCGCGAGAGTACGAGAAAGTCGTACCCGCTGACCACTAAACAACAACGACGCATCCCAACTGGCATGGCTCGCTTCCGCTCACCCTTCCTTCCAGCGCGGGTTCCCTTGCGTCTTCCCTGCGCAGCGGTCGCAAGGTGGGTAGCCCTTTGGCATGAGGGCAGCGGGCTTAACTCCACTCCCCGCCACGGCCACCTGACCGAGCCGTGCCAGCTGGGGTGCGTCCAGAGAGAGGGGCGGCTATGCGCTGCCTTACGCTGCGGCAGGTCGCGGACGAGACGGGAATCAAGTACCGGGCAGTCCTGGACGCCGTTAGGAACGGCAGGCTCCGAGCGTTCGTGCCGCCCGGCCTCACGAAGAAGCGCTTCGTGCGTGACGCCGAGGTCGAGCGGTGGCTCGAATCGATGGAGCAGGCAGACAACGACTAGATAGAGCGAGACCCCGCTTCATGGCCTAGGAAACCAGCGGAGTCTCTGCAAAGCCCGCTTGCGAGCGGGCGCTCAGACAAGGATACAACATGGACAAGATGTTTTCGAGGTTGCTGTGGCTCCCGAGCATCACCGACCAGCCAGTGACCGTGGGGGAGCTGCTGAGCGCCGCGTGCATCGCGCTCTCCATCCTCGCGGCGGTACAGGTGCTTTGCAAGCTGGTGGCGGTGATCGCGGCGTGAGTTACAAGTCCGAGCATGCGGGCAAGTGGGGCGAGACGCACACACTGGGCGGGCTGAATCTCACGTCCGACCCGGGTGGCCCGCAGTCAATCAACTTCTGCACGTTCAGGACGCAGCCGCCATTGCCCACAACCCCGTCGACCGAGCGCATCGTGTCCACCTGCGGGCAGCACGTGCTGGTGTACTCGCGCATATCCCGCGCCTACTTCGACCGCGCCCCGATTCGCGGGCTCACGTACATGGGGCGCTGCGGTGACGATGACGAGACGGCAATTGTGCAATGGCACAAATGGCTGGGTGAGCAGGGGGTGGACGTGTGATGGACTACGAAGAGTTCATCGAGGCAAAGAGGGCAATCGTACCGCCCGCTGGGTTCGAGCCGAGAGACATCAACAGCAAGCTTTACCCGTTCCAGCGCGATATCGTCGCATGGGCGTGCCGAAAGGGCAAGGCGTGCATTTTCGCAGACTGCGGCATGGGCAAGACCGCCATGCAGCTCGAATGGGCAGACCAGGTATGCAAACACGATGGCATCGGTATCGTCTTGATCGTGGCACCGCTCGCGGTGGCGGCGCAGACGGTTCGAGAGGGTCGCAAGTTCGGCATCGAGGTCAACAGGTGCAGAACGGCAGCGGACATGACCGAGGGCATCAACATCACCAACTACGAGATGCTTCATGCGTTCGAAGGCGTTGTGCTCGATGGAGTCGTGCTGGACGAGAGCTCGATTCTCAAAAGCTACTCCGGCAAGATTCGCAACCAAATCATCGACATGTTCGAGAACGTCCCGTTCAAGCTGGCATGCACCGCAACGCCGTCACCGAACGACTACATGGAGCTGGGCAACCACGCCGAGTTCGTTTCGGTCATGACGCGAACGGAAATGCTCGCGACGTTCTTCACTCACGACGGCGGCAACACGTCGAAGTGGCGGCTGAAGGGCCACGCGGTCGACGTGTTCTGGGACTGGGTAAGCCAATGGGCGGTAACAGTCACGTCCCCGTCCGACCTCGGGTATGACGCGGGCGGATTCGACCTGCCCGAGCTGGACATCCATCAGGTCGTGGTCGAGTCTCCGACGCTGGTTGACGATTCGCGGCTGTTCGCCGTCGAAGCGATAACGCTGTCAGACCAGCAGAAGGCACGTAGAACGACGGTCGAGGTCAAGGCAGACGCCATCGCGCAAAAGGTCAACTCCGACGATGGGCAATGGCTCATTTGGTGCGACCTCAACGCCGAGAGCGAGTATCTGGCGGAGTCCATCCCCGATGCCGTCGAGGTTCGCGGCTCCGACTCTGACGAGCACAAGGAAAAGTCGATGCTGGGATTCGCGGACGGTACCATCCGCGTGCTAGTCACGAAGCCGTCAATCGCTGGTTTCGGCATGAACTGGCAGAACTGCCATCAGATGGCGTTCTGCGGTCTCTCGCACAGCTACGAGCAGTTCTATCAGGCAGTTCGACGCTGCTGGCGCTACGGGCAGACCAACCCCGTAACCGTTGATGTTGTGGTAAGCGACCAAGAGACGGCAATCGTCGCGAACGTCATTTCGAAGCGCGACGCTTCAGACGAGATGAAGGTACAGATGACAAAGAGAAGCATGCGGATTCGCACCGACGAGTCCATGACCGCGCGAGACTCCATGCCGTACATGACAGACGCCGAACACGGCGATAACTGGGACTTAATGCTGGGTGACTGCGTCGAGCGCATCCGCGAGATTCCAGACGAGACGGTGGGGTACACCATCTTCTCGCCGCCGTTCGCGAGCCTGTACACGTACAGCAACAGTGATCGCGACATGGGCAACTGCAAGACCGATGACGAGTTCGCCGAACACTTCGCATACCTCATTCCCGAGCTGTACCGCGTGACGGCACCGGGGCGGCTTCTGTCGTTCCATTGCATGAACCTGCCCACGACGAAGGAGCGCGACGGGTACATCGGCATCCGAGACTTTCGCGGCGACCTCATACGCGAGTTCCAGAAGGCGGGATTCATCTACCATTCCGAGGTCTGTATCTGGAAAGACCCCGTGACGGCGATGCAGCGAACGAAGGCGCTGGGGCTGCTCAACAAGCAGAAGAACAAGGACTCATGCATGAGCCGTCAGGGAATCCCCGACTACCTTGTGACGATGCGCAAGCCTGGGGAGAACGAGACGCCCGTCTCCCACACGAACGAAGAGTTCCCGATATCGATGTGGCAACGCTACGCATCACCCGTCTGGATGGACGTCAACCCGTCACGCACGTTGCAATACAAGACGGCACGCGAGAACGAGGACGAGCGCCACATCTGCCCGCTGCAACTTGACGTCATCGAGCGCGGCATCGACCTGTGGAGTGCCCCTGGTGACCTCGTTCTGTCGCCGTTCGCGGGCATCGGCTCCGAGGGGTACGTCGCGGTCTCTAAGGGACGCCAGTTCGTCGGCATCGAGCTAAAGCCGTCGTACTTCAACGTCGCGGTCAACAACATGCGAGAAGCCGACCGCATAGCGTCGCAAAAGACGCTGTTCGACTTCCTGCGCGTTGACAACTGCGATGTGTCGGCATGAAAGGAGGGGCTTGTCTAGTGACGAACAGGCCGAAAAAGAAGGGCACGGCTTTCGAGACCGCTTGCGCAAATTGGCTGCGCAAGCGCCTGGACGATGCCCGCATAGACCGACGTGCGCTCAAAGGCGCACACGACATGGGAGACCTGTACGGCATCTGGGCGCATGGACTCCACGGCATCGCGGAGTGCAAGGACTACGCCGACTGGGGTGACGCCGAGCTGGTCAGGTGGCAGCACGAGACGGTCAACGAGAAGGGCAACGCCGACGCGGACTTCGCGCTGCTGATCGTCCACCGCAAGGGCTGCGGAGAGTCCCGATTCGGCAGAAACCACTGCTTCATGACCGTTGGTGACGTCATGAGGGCATCCGGCAACGTCATGGCGGCTGTGGACGTTGGCACACGCGCGACGTGGGTGTGCATGGCGCTTGAGGACGCCTGTAGGCTTATAGAGGGGAGTCAGGTTGAACAAGACTGAGCTGGGCGAGCGGTTCGCGCCGCTCTACGCCCTCAAGAAGGAGATAGACGCCCTCGTTGACAGCAAGGGCGGCACCATGTACGGCGAGCTGCGCGATGACATGCGGGCGCTCTACGAGGAGACGGGGGCCACGTCCCGCGAGGTGAACGTCAACGGCGTGAAGGTGGGAACCGTCTCGACGGTGACCACCAAGGCGGTGACAAAGCACGTTCTCTATCCGCTCAACGCCGTCGAGTTCGCGCACTGGCTCTCGACGGACGGCATTGCATACTTCCGCGAGTTCATGCAGAAATGTCCGCGTGAGTCCCGCAAGCTGCTGGACGTGTGCGCGTCCTCGATCACGACGGATGGCGTTGTCCCCGACGGCTGCGAGGTGCGCGTCGAGGAGGAGCCCACGCGGTTCAGCCACATCAAGGTCACGGGCTGCAAGCTGCCCGACATCATCGCCGCGAGCGGTCACGAGCTGCCAGACGTCCTGCGCGACGCGCTCATGCTCCCGGAGGGCGAGTAGTTTTCGACAGGTCAGCGAGTTTTCTACATAGGAGGTGAGACACCCGTGTACATCAAGCCCATAGAGACTGAGTACAACGGCTATCGGTTTAGGTCTCGTCTCGAAGCGCGATGGGCGGTCTTCTTCGACGCCATGCACATCGAGTACGACTATGAGCCAGAGGGGTTTGTCGGCTTTGACGGCAGCAAGTACCTGCCCGATTTCTACCTTCCGGCGGAGAACCTTTACGTCGAGGTGAAGGGCAGCGACGAGCAGCTTGAGAGCGACTGGGACAAGCTGGCGTGCGCCATCGACTACAACAGCACGCCCGTGTCTAACGGTCTGCTCATACTTGGCAAGATTCCCAACCCAAAGGACGAACCGCTATCAACGCCAGTGTTCAGCTACTTGTGGTGGAACGAGGGCGTCACGTGCGACTACGCGGCGTTCTCGTGTGACCTCGTCACAGGCACAGGCAAGGTGCTTCGCGGTATGAACGCGATCCACGAAGACCTGCTCAAGCGGCTTGAGGTGCGCGACACAAGATACCGACTGGACTTCTCGGCTGCTGGGTGCGAGATGCCGGGAAACGTAACGACCTGCGAGCGCCTTGTCTGTGACATGAGCACACCGACTGTCTGTCAGTACTACGTCACGGACGCTCTAGAGAGGGCGCGACAAGCTAGGTTCGAGTACGGCGAGAAGCCGACCGTCAGATAGGAGACAACATGGCAGAGAAGCCAAGCATCAACGCCAAGTTCGTGCGGGCATATGCCGCGATGGCAAACCCGCCGCTCGACTCGGTTAACCCGCACTTCAGGAACAAGTTCGCGTCGCTCAAGGCAACGCTCAAGGTCATCCGCGACGCATGCAAGCCGCAGGGCATCGCCTACATCCAGACCATCCACTACGGAGAGCCGACCAACACCATCACGTCCTTCGTGCTGGACGAGGACAGCGGCGACAAGATCGCGCTCTCGACCTTCCCGCTGGTGTTCCCCGCCGACCCGCAGAAGAGGGGTAGCGAGCTCACCTACGCCAAGCGCCAGCTCGCACAGGCCGACTGGGGACTCGTAGGTGACCCCGACGATGACGCCGAGGCGGCGAGCAAGCCCGAGCAGCCCAAGCAGGCGCAGCAGCGCGACTACTCGCGGCTCAAGTACGACTGCCAGCGTCTCGCAGACATCCACGGCTCCTCGCTCCAAGACGAGTGGACGTGGGTGGTCAGGACGTTCGGCAACCCCAAGGCGATGAACGACCAGGAGTTCGAGTCCCTGTGTGAAACGGTTTCGCAAATTAAGGAGTAGAGCATGGGCATCCCAATCACCGGAAAGCTCGCGAGCGAGCCGCGCGAGTTCAAGTCGAAGAACGGCTCGACGGGCATCAGCTTCTCCATCCCGCTCAAGATTTACGATGACGAGCAGGGCAAGAACGTCACCGAGTGGATCGAGGTAGTCCAGTGGTTCGACGCCGAGCGCCAGAAGGCGCTGGACACCATGCGCCACATGCTGGGCAAGGGCGCGGTTGTCACCGCCTACGGCGACCTCGCGCGCCGCTACTACACGAACAAGGACAACGAGCGCGTGAGCCAGCTCTACGTGCGGTTCCCGAAGGTCGACGTAATCTCGTCCGCCCCGAGGGAGATGGACGTCACGCAGCCGCGCGAGCAGCAGCCCGACGTCTACGACAACGACATCCCCTTCTAGAGCGACCGACAACTGACCGAAAACGGGGAGCCGCAAGGCTCCCCATCGCTTAGGAGGGGAGGTGCAGCGTGGCAGACTTCACCGACAAGATCACTCTAAAGCGCGACATCTACGACTCGACGATACGGCTGTCAGACGAGCGATTCGGTCGCTTCGTAAGAGCGCTCTTCTCATACGCATTCGACGGCACGGAGCCGAGTCTCGACGATGACGAGACGCTGGACGTGCTCATGAGGTCACATCTGGACGACTTCAAATCGAGCGTCGAATACCACCGCAAAAAGGCGGCATGTGGGCATCTCGGCGGGCGTCCGAAGGGTACCAAAAAAACCACCCAGAAAACCACCAGAAAACCACCCGAAAAACCACCCGAAAACCACCCAGAAAACCACCCGAAAAGCGTAAGTAAGTACGTAAGTAACTTACTTACCGTTGAGAGTGGCGGCGCTCATGACGAGCGCGCCGCCACGACAACAATCAACCAAGACTCTGATGACCACGACGCCGAGTTCAAGGCGTATCTGGAACTCATGGACTCCGATGGTGACGAGCCGCGCGGCGGCGAGTGACGCTCAAGACGCCAGACCTCGCCCCAGCACTCCTCGACATCGACCAGGGATTCGCCCTCAGCGGCAAGGGACTCATAGACGTCGGGCGGGAGATATACCGCAGGAACGGCACCGAGTACCACTGGCGCGACTTCGCCGTCGCTCGCGGCATGAGCACCGACGTCGCATATCGACTGTGGGAGGAATTCAAGCGCAGCCCGGACGGTCCAGACGTCATAGAGCGCATGCTCCCTGACGGATGGGAGCCGCCAGCGATCTCTCCGTGGGACGCGATCAGGAACAAGGACGCCGTGAGCTACGTGGCGGAGCACGTCATCGCCCCGCCCGTCGCGAGCATCGGCATCGGCAAGGTCGACGCGGAGATTGGCGGCATCACGGCTGGCACCTACACGGTTGTCGGAGGAGAGGGCGGCGCTGGAAAGACCGCGCTCGCGATGAACTGCGCGTATGCGGCTGCGACTAATGACCGATACCTGCCGCTGGTCTACTCTGCCGAGGTCTCGGCGAAGGAGTGCTACGACAGGCTCCTCGCCATCCACAGCCGCGCCGCTGGGCTCGCCCCGGTCTACTGGTCGCTCACGCACGAGCAGGTCGAGGAGCGCATGGGGGACGCCGACTCGTGGAGGCTGTGGAACGCGACGGGGTACGCCCGCAAGAACGCCGTGGACGCATACGTCAAGCGGTTCGGGACGGTTGACCCCGTGCTCGTTGCCTACGATGACTTCACGCGGAGGTACGGGCAGCGCATCGCAATCCGTGACACGGGCATCAGCTGCGACGTCATCTGCGACGAGGTGCGCGAGCTGACCAAGCTCGGCGTCAGGGTGCTGCCAATCATCGACCACATCCACGCTATAGAGCCGCCATCTGGCACGAAGGACGGAGAGTACGAGGCGGTCTCTGCCATCTCTGGCGCACTGATGCAGCTCGCAAAGGAGTGCCGCATTCCGATGCTGGTCTTGTCAGAGCTGCGGAACATCAACGAGAAGGAGCGCGACGAGCCGCGACTCGGGTGGTTTCGCGGCTCCGGGCGCATCGGCTACGACGCGGGCTGCGCCATCGTCCTCATGCAGGACGGGGAGCGCGAGCGAGAAGGACAGCCAGTTCTCGTGAACGTCATCAAGAACAGAAGGGGAGCGACTGGCGCACGGCTGAAGGTCATGTTCAGCGGCGCGGCGCAGTCGTTCCGGTGAGGAGGAGAGCAATGACCTGGTGGGACGATCCGCCAATCACGCCGCCCGACGAGCCGCGCACCTGCGGCGATTGCGACTACTGCATCGACATCGGGCTGCGCGACGAGGGGCTGTGCGTGCAGTGCTACGAGGACTCGGCAGACTACGGAGACCTGCGCGTCGTGGACTTCGGCGCGACGGCATGCGACGAGTGGAGGAGCGCATGAGCATAACGGACGAGCTGCGCGAGTACGTACAAATCGCGTTCGACAAGGGTAGCGCGGGACGCGCGAGGTTCGAGGCCATCGCCGACCGCATCGACCGCGAGCACCGCATGGCGATGGAGAAGGTCGCAGCGGAGGTGGACGAGGACGCGATGGAGGAACACGGATTAGTTAAGCTCCCCGTTGACGCGGACGGCGTGCCGATTCGACCGGGTGACGAGCTGGTCATCTTCGAGACTGGCGAGCACGTCCGCGCCTACGACGTCGAACTTTACGACGACGGGCGGTGGTGCGTAGGCGACTACGAGACGATGGACTCCATCCATCCCGACAGGCTGCGCCATCACGCCCAGACCGTCGAGGATGTGCTGGACGAGTTCGCCAACGCGGTGCTCGGCTGCGACAACACCGAGGATAGCGTGCAGCGTGTCATCGCCGAGTACGCCGCCAAGCTGCGGGAGGTGGTCGGGTGATGGACTCTGAGAACAAGTTTCCCTACTGCACCATGGAGCTGCTGAACAGCGAGCGCGGCAACGCGCTGGATTACGTGTGGCGCTATGAGGGGTTGGACGGCTTCGCATTCGTCGAGAAGGCTGGCGAGCTGCTGTACTGGCAAGGCTACGCCGACGCGATGATGAAGGCCGTCTCGGTCATTAACCATGACTTCGACAAAAGCAGGGAGGACGCATGAGCAAGCATCGGCGCTTCGCTGACGGCGCGGGCTTCACGCGCCACTGCTGGGAGTGCTCCAACGCGACCGACTGGGACGGCAAGGACGGGTGGTGCGCCGCCTATGACATGCCCGTCACGCGCTACGACAGCCCGAACAACGTCTGCTCTGTGGGTCGCAAGTGCTGGAGCTACTACGTGGACGAGGAGGTGGACGAGTGAGCGAGTACGTGGTCAAGGTCGAATACGACACGCTCAACGGTACGTTCTCACAGAAGCGCCGCGAGGAAATCGTGCGGTGCCGTGACTGCAAGCATATGCACGTCGTGCGTCAGTGGACTGGTATAGACATGCCCGAGTGCTGGCTCCATGCCAGTCCCGAGAGCGGCGCGTTGGGCAAGGAACTGACCGAGCTTGACGGCTTCTGCGCATGGGGTGAGAGGAGGGACGCATGAGCAATGAGCTGGACGCGCGACTTGCCGCGCTGATTGAGTGCTGCGACGAGACTGACGGGCTCATCATAGACACTCGCCGCTTTGCAGACCTCGAAGACGAGAACGCCCGCCTGCGCTCGTGTCTGTCCGACGATGCGGAGAACGCGAGGATGATTATGGCCGAGAACGAGAAGCTGCGGGAGCTGTGCGCGACGGTCATTGACGATTGGATGAGCAAGGTCTGTCCGTCGTTCCCGTTCTGCGAGTTCGGCGGCGAGTACCAAGACTGCACCGACGAGACGTGCGGCAACCAGATTTACAGACAGATGGCCCGCGAGCTGGGGGTGGAGGTGGACGATGCCTAGGAAAGCGTACAACGCCAGAATCCCCAGCGAGTTCGGCATGCACCTGTGGCACCTGCTCACCGAGCGCGGCTACACGATGAACGGCTTCGCCCGCGAAATCGGCGTCAGCACCAACACCGTCCCCACGTGGTGCAACGGGCGCAACTTCCCGCAGATGGGGCTGCTGTGGACGATACGAGACGCGCTTGGCTGCACGTGGGAGGAGCTTCTGGGATGAACTGCGTGATAGCTTTCTTTCTGGGGATGCCCGTCGGTGCGACCATCGCCGCAATCGCGATGGCGCTCGTGATCGGGGGCTCGCGATGGTGATTGAGTTCGGAGACTGGCAGCTGCGCGAGATGGACGATAGGAACTGGCAGCTGTGGCACAAGCACGTCCCCGCCGCCGTCGGCAGGCGCAAGGGCGGCGAGGAGCCGAAGTGGATGCGGACTGAACGGTTCTACTCGTACAGCACGCTCGACAACGCGCTCCTCTACGCCGCCGACTGCGACATCAAGGCGATGGACGGCACGGTGGACTTCCCGGAGTACGTGTCGCTGCTCCGCGAGACTCTGGACGGCTTCGAGAAATCGATTTTGCGGACGCTTGAGCCACGCCAGAGCCGCGCAAACTGACAGCCGCGACTAGTTGCCCACAATCGACCGAAAGGGG
>Ga0326513_10003238_pt1 | contig 11855 bp, 24 predicted proteins | sample 2_2465_0518_D_FD_203654 | JGI IMG/M metagenome (GOLD analysis project Ga0326513, IMG submission 203654) | Bovine rumen microbial communities from UC Davis, California, United States - 2_2465_0518 | ecosystem: Host-associated > Mammals > Digestive system > Stomach > Rumen | place: USA... | reverse complement strand
TAGGCGGTGGAGGGCCCATAGCCAGTCAAAGCCATGATGTCCTTCGCCCTGTAGCAGAGCTGACCCGCGATCTCTATCTTGTTTGCCATATCAATAAAAATTGACCTCTGACTATAAGAAAATCTTTGCGGCGGTGGTCGCGTTGATGTTGAAGACTTGTTGGGCTTTCTTGATGTCCCTCAAAGTCCAGTCGGACTTCCCGTTAATCTTGCGCGAAAAAGTCTGATAGCAAATGCCCATTTGAGCGGATATTTGCCTATCGGTTCGGTAGCCGTTTTTCGCGGCGATTTGGCGGAGAAGTTCCTTTTTGGTGTCGTCCATTTGGTTTAACTTGCCTCCTTTGTTGAGTTTTGTTGACACCTAATGTTAACAAAACTTCGTGTGTGCGTCAATTATTGTTGACTTAAAATATGAAAGTTGACTTTAGGAAACTTCGTTTCTATATTTGTGCTATGGAAAACGAAGTCGCAAAAAGAATCAAATGCTTGCGCGAGCATTACCAACTCTCGCAGGATGCTCTCGCGGAGATAGCAGGCGTAACGAAAGCGGCCGTATCTCGGTGGGAGCAGGGGGAGAACGCAAACCTCAAATCGAACACGATTAAGGAGATTTGCGCCCATTACCCCGAAATCAACCCCGCGTGGCTGTTGGGCGGCGATGTGCCTATGCTCAAGCCAAGCGAAAAAGCCCAAGACCTAGCGAGCAAACTGTCCGATAGGCTGGGCTGGCTAAATGAAGAGCAACTAATGAAATTAGAGCGCTTCATGGATGAGTGGCTCTCTTAATATATTAAAAAGAAAAAGCCGACAAGACCTTCGGCTAAGAAAGTGAGAGCCCCGATGTGCCAAAGGCACATTATCGGCTTCCTGCCCAAAAGGGCAACGGGCAATTATGAGCGCCCGCTCTTTTTAAGCGTCAGTTGTAGATCGGCTTCTTCTTGATGACGGTCACGCTCTTCTCGTCTACATCATTTAGGAATGTGAGTTCCTTGTCGGCAAACTCTTTCGCGTTGTCCGCTAGGGCGAATATCTCTCCGCTGTCGCCGGCTAAGTCCGCGAGCCGTTCAATGACTTCCTTCGGGACGTCGCTGAAGTGGGCGAGATACGCCACCCCCATCTGCGTAACTGGTTGCGGGACTTCCATGTCGTAGTCGGTGGAATTGATGAACCCTTCGGCAAACTCTGCCACGAAATCAATCAACCAATCGGCGTATTCCCTGTCGAAGCACGTCGCCCACGGGAGCAGCGGATATTTCGGGTTTTCCGTTATCGTCGCGAAGACGATGTAAAGCCCATCGTCGGTCGGGCCGTCATACATCCTTTTCTTTTCGGTCATTTTTCTTGCCCTCTCTTTCTTTTAGCCTCGACATAATTATCGAGTCCCTTTCCTCTTTTGTCAGCACCATCCTGTAACCGCCGTCTACTTTGTCGTCGAATGAGGACATCACGCCGTTCTTGTATAGTTCGCACATGATGTAAATCATCTCCTTTGATGCGGACAGGATGGTTATTTCCCCGGTGTCTTTGTTGATGAAAGCATTTACCTTTCTGTTTGTTCTTATGCAACAACCGCCCTCGGTTTTTATGAAGCCAAACTCCTCAAGTCTGGTGAAATCGTTAATTACGAAGTGCCTCATTTTTCTCCAATGCCTCCGAGAAGATAAAGCCGTTTAACCGAACCATCAAGAGGTTAATTTTCTCGAAGAAAGCGTCCCAGCAATTCTTGACCAACGGGTCTAGGCGGTCGTCTTTGATGAGTTCTTCGTAGTGTTTCTTTTGCAGTTCCCTTTCGTCGATGAGCGCGTTCATGACCATGTGCGCTTCGCCTACGGATAATTTAATCTCCATTGGTTTTTTCCTCCTCTTCTTCGTGAAGTTCGGCGTAGAGAGCCATCAAAGTTGTCTCCGCGCCCTTATACCACATAAGGTTCACGTCGTCTTCGTCTCGCCGCGCCTTGGCGATTTCGGTTTGGGCTATGGCGATTAGTTCCTTTAATCGGCTCTCAGTCAGCGGTTTCAGCATTTTTGGCTTCTCCTTTCGCTTTCTTGGCTTCTTCTTGGCGTAGCCTCATCCGATAGATGCGCCCTGGGACGACATACATCCCATCGCATTCGTCGCAACACACATCGTCTTCCTTGAATTCGGGGAGTTGCGGCCTGCCGAATTGATCCATCCAAGCGGCTCCGTCGGGGTTGTTGCCGTATCCGACGAATTCCCTTCCGCAGATGCAGCATTTTTTGATTTTGTTGTCTTCCATTTTTCTATTCTCCTTCCTTTATGGCCTTCATCCTGATTTTGTAGCGCCTCGTCTTAGTCCAGTCGAAGTTGTAGAGGACGACTTTGGCTTTCTTCATCTTCGCCACGCTTTGAAGCATGACATAGGTGCTCCTCTTGTCGAAGGTGTTTAGATGAAGGGTCATCTTGTTGTTGATGAACCAGTCTTCCTCAAAGAGGTCTGCGCAGTTTTTCGCGTGGGTTAGATTGCTGATGAAAAAACGGAGTCCGCCGTCCGCCGTCACGCCTACCACGTCGCAGTTGCCGCCTCCGTAAAGTTTGATTGCCTTTTTGCCGTTGAGGGTAAGGTATCCGCTTTCGTGATACCATTCGAATGTCACAGCCATATTTACTTTCCTTTCTTGAAAATCGCTTTGAGTTCTTCGAGCGTCCCGTTGAAAACCGTTTCGCCGTAGAACGATGAGCCGTCGTCGATGCTCAGTTTGATTTTGAGCGTGTCTTTGCTGTCGTAGGATAGTTGCGTGATTACGCTTCCGTTCCAGCTTTGCGCGCTCACCGTCAAACCCGACGCTCTTGAGCCTAGCCTAGAGCCGGTTCCTCTGTTGCCAGAGACTTGACCATAGAATGTCGCCATATCGCTTCCTCCTTTCTTTATCTGATGCCGTTGCTGAGTTCGAGCATTATGTCGTCAGCGTTCTCCACCATCGCGGCGCCCTCTTTGATTAGGTAGTTGTTGAAGGATCCGATTTCCTGTGGGAGACAACATACATCCTTCCCCATGCTTAGGGCTTGCCCGACTGCGATGATTGCGCCCGATTGCTTTTTGCTCTCTCCGACTACCATAAGTTTGGACAAAGCGGCGATGATTCTGCTTCGCATAGGAAAGTTCTCGGGTCGCGGTTCGGTATTAGGCGGATACTCGCTGATGACTAGCCCGTTCTTGGCGATTTCGTCTTGCAACAGGCTGTTTTCTTGCGGGTAGTGGTAGTCGATGCCACACCCCAATACCGCAACCGACTTGCCCGATTTGCACGCGCTTTCGCAAGCGTATGTATCTACGCCTTTTGAAAGACCAGAAACTATCGTGATGCCTCGTTTTGCTAAGTCTTCGCAGATTTCCCTTGTGGTAGACTCGGTTGCCTTGGAAACATCTCGGCTTCCGATGTATGAGACGCACTTGTTCTCGTCTTGGATGAGGGAGAGGTCTCCGTAATAAAAAAGCACGAGGGGCGGGTTAGGTGATTTTTTCAATGCCTTCGGGTATTCCGGGTCGATGAATGTGACGGCTTTGCACCTAACTTCATCCGACCAATGCTCGGCTAGCCGCTCCGCCTCCCCTTGCAGTGCCTTCCTTTCGCGGATGGCGTTTGTGATTTCCTTCGTGTTGCCTTTGTGGACGATCGACAAAGCAATAAGCATATCTCTTCCAGTCATATATTTCTCCTTTCTGGATTACACCCTTTCGTATTCCCATACGGTGTAAGTCCGTGGGTTTGTCGGCTTGAATAAGACAACCTCGGCTTCCCCTTCGCGGTATCCGTAGGCGTCCATTACCGCCTTTTTAATCCCTTTGTCGTCCCATTCGGCGGTGTAAAAGGCAAAGTCAGTGTCGGCTTCATCGTCAAAATCTTCGGTCTTTGGGTCTGAATAGACGCTTATCTCGTTGCCTATCCCATACCAAACGGCTTGTGCGAATTCGATTGCTTCCCTTGAGATTGATGTTGGGTAGTAGAGGCGGTTCCAATCGCCTTGACAGCATCCCCTTATCTCCGTCACGTCGTAAGGCTCGCCGCGATACGCCTCCAAGAAGACGAGCAAGGCTTCACTTTCCTCTCCTCTCCGCAAGTGCTCGAATAATTGCTCAAGCCTATCTTTTGGAAGTTTTATCCTGTAATCGGCGGCAAAGTCCTCTTCGCCGTTTTCCGCGTCCTCGTAATAGAACCAGTTGTCCATCGCGTTTTGGGCTTTGTAGATGTCGCTGTCGTGCAAGCCTCCCTCGCGCTCGTTTCCGTGGATGATGATTCGCTCATCAATGTCCAAAAGCCAATCTTGGTATTGTGTTTGCTCCGGAGTGTGGATTTTTGCGTAGATTTTCTTCATAAAGATTTCCTTTCCGCTTCTTTTTGAAGCTTTCTTTCCTGAAGTTTCATATATTTGAGCGTCGCTTCTTCGAAGTTTTTGTAACGCTCGTCTTTGGTGTTGTTTTTCGCGTAAAGTTGCAAAATTCTCTTCGCCTTTCCGTCGATTTCGGCGCAATAAGACAACTCATCGTTGAGGTAGAGTCTCACGCAGAAAGAGATGCCTTCCGCCATTTTTGTGTTGTAACCGCAACGCCCGACGCAGTTGTGGAGCGTGTCGCCAGTGGACACGAAGTCTGCGGTGGACTTCATCGGTTTGAATGTGATGGAGTCGATGGTAGCGTCGCCCAAAAGTTCAGCGAATTGCGCGATATTCGTCTCGCGCTTCTCATTCGCCTTTCTCTCCGCCTCGTCTCTCTTCGCTCTCGTCATCGAGGTCGCTTGGTCGTGCGCCTCTTGGAAGTGGAACGGCATAAGCACGCCTTTCTCTCGCCAGTCCCATCCGAGTTCCAACGCGGATGCCAAATAGTCTCGGTAGTTGTATCTCCCGTTCCTTTCGACATATTCAAGGTATTCGTTGAGCCACTTGTCTTTGATTAAGGCGGCTATCTTCTTTTTCACGCGTTCCGATGCCGGTATCGTTTCGTTGATGGATTTTGTGACTTGTGCCTTTTTTCTCCTCTCCGCGTTTTGTTTGAGGTATTTGGAGTAAGGCATATCCGCTTTGGATAATCGGTCGAGGACATGGTATGTCAACGGGCGTTCCTTGTTGCGCAACTCATCTCCGTATCGCTTGAGGTAAGCGATGAACCTCTTTTTCTGTTCTTTTGGAGCGGAGCACACTTTCCCGTCCATAGCGAGATCTAGGTATCCAGCCTTGCAGAGCAATTCGCTCGTCGGGAGGTTCTCCCTGTATGCCTTTACGAAGTTGTGGTAATTCCAAATGTGGGTTTTTCTTGGGTTGTAGAAATAAGGCGCAAGCCCGCTCGTCCTCAAAAACTCATCGCTATTGTCCGCTCCGCACACGATTTCGGCGTCACAGTAGACGTTTCCTTGGCTTCTCTCGAATGGTTCGAGATATTTGGCTCGTTCTTTCTCTTCCTTGCTCTTGTCGTAGACAACCCATTGGTTATACATATTCCGCCAAAGTTGGCGGTTATAGTAGAGCGTCCCATCGTTGGAGAGCCTGGCGATTTCCAACTCGTTGAAAGTCGGCATTTTGCCGTTGTAATTGTTCTTTGCGCGGATTAGGAAGACGGAGATTTCGCCCTCGTAGAAGACGCGGACGAAGAGGCGGTATAAGTTTGACTGATAGTAGCCTTTCGGGTGCCAAGTGTCTTTGAATTCGTAATGCCACCCTCTTTGCTCGTCACACACATATTTGCCGCTTTGCGTTTGGACTGCATAGGTGATGTGCTTGCGTTCCAACGCCTTGATTTTGCGCAAGGCTTCGAATGGCAAGTCCCAGACCGTTCTCACTTGAGTTGTTTTCATCGTTGTTCCTCCAAAAAGAAAAGCGCCACCGGAGTGGCGCGGTGATGTGGGCTAGATTAGAGCAAGGCACCGAAGTCGAGTTTCATCTGCTCGGCGTGCGGTTGGCTCGCGCTCTTCTTGTTGCTCGCCTTGCTCGGTTTGGGAGCGGAGGCGGTGTGGGTTGGCGCGGTTTTCTTAGGCTCGTTCTTCGTCTCGATGATTTCGCGCAAGAGAGCCATGGTCGGGTCGTTGGGGTCTTCCGTCCTTCCCGCGAAGAGGGCTTGACCGCCGTGTGCGCTCGACATAGACCGCGCCTTGTCGCTGAACGCCTTTAGGAAGTCGGTGACCGTCCATTCGTTCATATCCCATTCGCCCTCTCTTTCGGGGTAGTTGTCAAACTCCACGAAGAGAAGTTCGCAAAGGATTTTGGCGGCGTATCGCTCCATCGAGCCGAATACATTTGCCTCAAAGGTGAGCTTATCGTGCTCGTCCTTGATGCGCTCCCTCACGGGGATGCTGTGGTCGATTTTGGGTTTGGATGGCTCGCTCGGCTTCTCGGTCTCTTTGGAGACTTCCTCGCCTTGCTCCTCTTCCTCTTCCGCGTCGTCTTCTTCCTCGGGCAAGCCGAGGCTCTTGTTGATGTCAAGTAGCATAGTTTTCTCCTTTCTGACACCTAGTCTTTTAGCAAGTAATTAGCACTCCGCCGTTGACTTCATCGGCGCATCCGCTCGTTTCGTCGTTGCGCCAGAGTGCTTCGTAGTCGATGTAATCCCAAAGCCAATCGGGGATGTCGGTCGCGGTTTCTTCGAGATATTGCCGCTCGTATTCCGGCCCCGTGACATCGGCATAGAAAATGTAGTCGTCCGCATTTTCGACCGCTTCCTCGAAGTCTCCGCCGTTGACATCTTGGATCGCTTCTATTTTGTCTGCGTCGTCCGAGATTTCCGTGATGTGGTCGTATACGAAGTCAGCCAACTCGAAGGCGGAGCGCCTGTCGCAGTTGCCTAAGTCGAAGTTGCTTTCGTAGTCTTGCACGAAGGTCTCTTCTTGCTCGGCTTCGCTCCATCCGATGGCTTCCAAGACCTCGCGCAACTCGTCCGCGCCCTCAAGTTCGAGGAAGTCGATGTAGAAAGAGCCGTTGTGACGGCTTCCAAGTCCGTGCTCGTTGCACTCGTTGTAGGCTTTCCAACTGCCGACGCATACGCAAAGGTGCGGTTTTTCGTAGTCGGGTTGCATGAAAAGCAAGTCAAGTCTGTCTTTGTTCATTGTTCAGTCCTCCAAATCGGTTGGCTCTGCGCCTGTCCGCAACAAGTAGGTCTTGAATTGCGTGATGTGGTGTTGCTTCTCGTCTTCTCCGACTTCCCACTCTTCCGCCCAATGGTCGATTAACTCGGTGTAGGCATCGAGCAAGTCTCTCGGAGAGAAGAAGTTGCTGTCGAAGCAAATCGCCTTGCAGTCTCCGTTCCTTGCGACGAGCACCCAAAGGCAAAACGGCTCGACGATGTGCATATCCACGACATCATCGTTGTAGTGCCCGTAGTCGGGTTCGTTGGATGGCTTTGGCTCTTCGACTTGCTCTTCGGGTATCTGCTCGTAGATTTTGTCCGAGAGTTTTCCGAGCCTCTTATACTCGTTGTAGTTTTCTTCGAGTTCGTAGCCGTTGGAGATGGGCTTTTTGATGGTCTGCTCCATAAGCTCGAAGACCGCTTCGCCCAATGTGCATTGCTCCTTCCTGTCCAAGGTGAGCGTGATTGTCTCTTTGAATGCCATTGTTGTGCCTCCTTTAGTCGATGACGATTTTTGCAAGCGACTTTGATTTTTCCGCGAATTCATACGCCTCTTGTAGCGTAGGGAATTTGTGGCAAATCGTCTCGCCGGCGAGCCATACGCCCCAAAAGGTGAATGGCGTTCCTTTCACGGGCTTGGTGATGTGGGTGTTTTTGCGCGGTCTAATCGGGCGTTGTTTCTTGTAGAAGAAATACATTTTCTCGTCTCCTTTCGCTCAGTTGAAGAGCAGGTCTATTGCGCGGTCGCGCACCTTGTTGAAGTCTTCGGATTTTTTGCTCATAACGCCGTCTAGTGATACTTCGCCGTTTTCCAACAAGTCCTTGAGCGCATACGCAACATCGTCTTGCGTGACTTTGTCGGAGTTGAGCCACACGACATGAACCGCGATGCAGATGCGCTCGAAGTCTGGGTGGTCTTTGCCGAAGTTCCACGCCACGATCTGCGCGATGTATAAATCTCCCGCGTCGATGTTGTTGGCTTCGGCTTTGTTGATTTGCTCTAGGTAAGTCATTTCGGTGTCCTTTCGCTCATTCGGTGCGGATGTAGTAGGCGTTCCACGCGATGTGGTCGGCCGCTTCCCTTGCGGTGTAGCAACAATGCACATTTTGTGAAAACTCGTAGTGATAGCGTCTTTCGCCCTTCTCTTTGGACGATACGCGGACGGTGTGGAAAGCCTCACCGCCATACCACGAGATACCGACTTCCACTTGGAAGCGGTATTTTGTGCCGTGGTCTTCTGCGTAAAAAGTGCTCATCGTTCTTCCTCCTGTCCGCGATGGGTGGGGGTTAGGCTTTCGCCTTTCCCCCTTTGTTGGCTTTCTTCGCGGTCTTCTTGCCGTTGGCTTTCTTCGGCTCGGTCTTCTTCGGCTCTTCTTTCTTGGGTTCGCCTTTGGCGTTCTCCGCGAGTTTCTTGAGCGTCTCCTCGCACTTGCCGTCGCTGAAGAGTTTGATTAACTGCAAGGCGGTGCCGTTGGTGCATCCGCTGTTCTTGAGCGTCATTGCGATGAATCGGCACTGCCCAAAGGACGCTTTTTCGTCGGGGTGCTTGAGTTGGCGGTCTTCGGCTTTCTTGCCCATCGCGCGAAGAAGCCCGTTGATGAGGTCGGACGCTTTCTGCATCGTCAACTCGTTGTGGTAGTAGGCGGCGCCGGCGAGGGCTCTCACGAGCGGATACGCCATCGGTTTTTTGGCGTTGTCGGCGGACGCGTAGTCGATTTTTTTGGTGGTGTTGTTGGTAGCCATAGTGTGTTTTCTCCTTGCCCTTTAGGGCATTTTTTGGTGTTGTCGAATGTTGGGGAGCCTTGCGCGATCGTGGCGCATTAGGCGATTTGTGCGGTTTGCTGGACTGCGTTGTAGTTAGCGGTTGTCGGTTATTTGGCGGTTTCCTCCTTGTGCATGATGGGCGAGAACTCTTGCGTGGGTCTTGCCCATAATCTCAGGCTTTCGTAGAGCATCGTTGCGTTGTAGCGGTCTTCGCCTAAGAAGACGCGACGGCTCTTTACGCTTTCGGGCGTGACTTCGCGTATTGTGCAGAAGAAAGCCACGCGGTTTTCGGTCTTGTTGTTCATCGTTGTGCCCCCTTATTCCCAATCGGATGGAGTAGAGTATCCGTTCTTGTTTACGCTCCATTTTTGTTTGGCTACAACGCGCCCATAGTCGTCGGTGATGGTGATTGCGCCTCTGTAAGTCAGTATCAGGTTTCTTGCGAACCTTTCGGCGTATTCGATTGCATCTTCGAAGTCGCCAAAGTAGCCGATTTCTTTTTCGCCAAAGTAGTTGATGTTGTAGTGTTCCATCGTTGTGCCTCCGTTGTTGCGCTCACCTGTAGGTGGCGACTTTTTGGTAGGTGTGGAGGTTGATTTTCTCCACAAAGTAGTGCGCCTCTTTGCTGAACTCGTTTTGGCGTTCCGCGTAGTCGAGCGCGCCCTTGAGCGTCCAATAGCGCGCGACTTCGGTGGTGTATTCCTTGTTGCGGTCGGTTTGGTAGTAGCCGTATAGCGCCACTACGCGATAGATAAAATCTCTTGCGTTCATCGTTGTTTTCTCCGTTTTGGTTCGCTGTCTTGTCGCGCTTATCTTGCGCGGATGTGGTTGTTGCCCAAAAGCGTGCGCTCGTGGGCGAGTTTTGCTCTCCACAGGGGCATTTCGCGGACTTCAACGCGCAACCCTTTGCGCTTGAATTCCTCCGCTCGTTGTTGGGCTCTTATTTCCGCGAAGAAATAAGTGTTTTGGTGCAGTCCGCGAGTGCCTTTCTTGCTCGCGTAGACCGCGTAAACTAGTTTTGCCATCTTGCAAAACCTCCATTTCTCTTGCCTTTGGGCAAGCAAAAAAGACCTTAGAAAAGGTCTCTTTTGTCCGCCCTTTCCCTTGTAAGGGGAAAAGACTTACTTTAGTAGGTCGGTCGCGTTGTCGCGCTCGGTGGCGCGATACTTTACCCGCCTATGAGCCTTTGAGCAATCGGAAGCGGGAAGGGGATTGCCCTTGTCGGCGCGCTACTCTATACCCTTTTGGGGGCTTTACCCTTGCTCGTCTATCCCACACCTTGTCGGCTTAATTTGGTTGTGGTTCTCTGCCCATCGGCTCTTGTAGTTGCATTTTTCGCTTGTTGCAAGTCGCTACGCCACCCCGACCAACGCGCGTTGTTCCCCGCCGTTGGAGATGGCTACCCTTACTACGGGCATAACTACTTTCTAAGTTGTCCATCTTGCTTGCAATTCCACGTGTCATCTATCCGCATTGAAACTAATCACCCAACGGGCTAACTAAACGCCCGTTTTGGCGCGTGATATACATGGCTTTCACCCTTGCACCCGCGCTCACCGCCCTCTACGCCTTGCGCGCCTTGTTTACGCGTTTAGGTAACTAAGTCCCGCGGTGTCCTTTCGTCTACCGCTACGGCTTTATGCGCTCAACTCACGTTTCGCGTTCCCTTCGCTCGGCTCGGCTTTCGCTTCCCCGCATACACCCGATTTTGGCGGGTGCTTCGATTTAGCCCGCCCCGCCCGTGGGGGTGGGGGTGGGCATTACGGCTAGAGGGTATGTCAAGGAACAAGTATTCGCTCGGGGTCTCACCAAGCACCACCCAATGGGGTCTAAGCCCGCCACTTTGTCAAATCGGCTTTTTCGAAACGCCCAAAATAGGCGATTTGAAAGATAGTTTGCGTAATGCCTACGCGCTCGATCGCGTGAGAGAAAAGGGCTTTGAGCCAAAATCAGACCCAAAGCGCGGATTATATAAAGATGTTTATAGGTGGTTCATTACCCGTTATAAGTGGGTTCTCACTTCCTTATTAGTGGCGATTAATCCGATACTTTGGCAGTTAAGTAAAGGTTTAGTAAGAGTATAGAAATAGGATTATTAAAACGGCTCTTTAGGTATCAAGTTCACAAAAACCCCAAAATTGAGAAAACCCCGATGATTACTAGGGTTTTATGCCCTTTTGGTATGTGTGCGCCCTATACAAACAAGGATAAATAAGGAAAAGAGCCGATAAAACCTAGGGTTTCGCGGTGTTGTGGTTGCTTTTTGGGTGGCACTTTGCTTGTAATGCTAGCAACAACAAGATTTTTTCATATGGCACGGCAATGCCACCCCCCATCATCCGATTTTGGGGAGGGGTGGGGGCGTGTAAATAAATGTCCCCCTCCAAAATTTTCGCTGGGAAAAACCCCTCCCATAAACGCGACATAAAGGTTTCCGCTCCGATTTCCTAAGATAACCTTGGATATGAATAGCCCAAAGCCAAAAAACGCATCGGTAGCGGAGAAGCTCCTGTCCTCTTACGAGAAGTCTTTTCTCAATGGGTCGAAGAAGCAGTCCGCGGCTGATTTGATCGAGGGCGATTACGTCGTCAAAGGCGCTCTGAAGAGGGCTTTGGGGCTCACGCTTTGCGCGACCACCGCGAACGGCACCGACATCGAGTTGTCGGCGCTTGATTTGATAGCGGTCGGGGCGGTGGCGAACTCCATAAGGAACCCGAAGATGGACGACCTCAAGACGATGGCCGCCGTGATGGGCGAGATGAGGGACGCCAACGTCGAGGTCACCGTCTCCACGGTCGACAGGACGCTTGAGGACATGGCTTTGGTCGACCACACCGAAGACGGGAAGGCTGGTGGCTCGAGATGACCTTGGCGGACGAATTGCTCAAGGGATACGAGGCCGTCTTCACCGTGAAGGCCGATTTCGGGGGAGGGGTCAAGAGATACCCAGTCTGGAAGATTATGGAGCGTCTGCTCTACGTCACCGACACCCACAACAACAAAGTCCGCTTCATCCTG
>Ga0326513_10003236_pt1 | contig 11858 bp, 5 predicted proteins | sample 2_2465_0518_D_FD_203654 | JGI IMG/M metagenome (GOLD analysis project Ga0326513, IMG submission 203654) | Bovine rumen microbial communities from UC Davis, California, United States - 2_2465_0518 | ecosystem: Host-associated > Mammals > Digestive system > Stomach > Rumen | place: USA: California... | reverse complement strand
CCCGGGCCTCAGGACAGCGCTTATCTCTTCGACCGTTTTATCGACCTGATCAGGGAATCGAAGGAGGTGTCAAATGCCTAAACGCAACGATATCCATAAAATACTCGTCATCGGCTCCGGCCCCATCGTGATCGGGCAGGCCGCCGAGTTCGACTACGCCGGCACCCAGGCCTGCCTCGCCCTGAAAGAGGAGGGCTATGAGGTCATCCTGTGCAACTCCAACCCGGCCACCATCATGACGGACACTTCCATCGCGGATAAAGTTTACATGGAACCCCTGACCATGGAGTACATTGCCAAGATCATCCGAAAAGAGCGCCCGGACGCGATCCTGCCCGGCATCGGCGGACAGACCGGACTCAACCTTGCGATCCAGCTCGAGAAAAAAGGCGTTCTTGCCGAATGCCGCACCGAGCTTCTGGGCACTCGCAGCCATTCCATCGAAATGGCCGAAGACCGCGAGCTCTTCAAGGAGCTGTGCCAATCCCTGGGTGAACCGGTCCTGCCCTCAGAGATCGCCTGTTCAATGGAAGAAGGCCTCAGAGCTGCTGCCGACATCGGCTATCCGGTCGTCCTGCGCCCCGCCTACACACTCGGCGGCACAGGCGGCGGATTCGCAGACAGCGAGGAAGAGTTTATCACGATCATGAAAAACGCCCTTTCACTCTCCCCCGTAGGCCAAGTCTTGATCGAGAAAAGCGTCAAGGGCTACAAAGAGATCGAATATGAGGTGATGCGCGACCGGAACGATACCGCCATCACCATCTGCAACATGGAAAATCTGGACCCCGTAGGTATCCACACCGGCGATTCCATCGTTGTGTGCCCGTCCCAGACCCTCACCAACAAGGAGTACCACATGCTCCGCGACAGCGCCCTGAAGGTCATCCGCGCGCTACAGATCGAGGGTGGCTGCAACGTCCAGTTCGCCCTGGATCCGGTCTCCTTCCAATACTATCTCATCGAGGTCAACCCCCGTGTTTCACGTTCCTCGGCCCTCGCCTCAAAGGCCAGCGGCTACCCGATCGCCCGCGTCTCCGCCAAAATAGGAATCGGCATGACCCTCGACGAGATCCCGCTGGCAAATACGCCGGCCTCCTTTGAGCCCGCGCTGGATTACGTAGTCACCAAGATGCCCCGTTTCCCCTTTGACAAATTTGCGGACGCGGACAATTCCCTATCCACCCAAATGAAAGCAACCGGCGAAGTCATGAGCATCGGCCGCACTCTGGAGGAGAGTCTCCTCAAAGCTATCCGTTCTCTCGAGACGGGCCTCTTCCACCTGCACTCCCCAAAATTTGACGGCTGGAGCCGCTCTGAGCTCCTGGAATATGTCAAAACAGGAACCGACGACCGCATCCTGGCGATCGCGGAGCTTCTGCGGGAGCAGGTAACCTCTGGGGCAGGGACAACCTCTGGGGTAGTTTGCTCTACCGATGAGCAGGTGACCTCTGAGGCTGTCAGTCATCTGGCGAACGAGATCCACCGGGCAACCGGCATCGACCCCTTCTTTCTCCATGCAGTCCGCAGGATCGTCGAAGAAGAACAGGTCCTGAAGGCTGTCCCCATGAATGCCGACCCCAGAGGTCTCGAAGACGCTATGGAAAACGCCATAAAGGCCAACCTCAGAGCTCTCGACGACCCCAGAGGTATCAAAGGCCTCAGAGCCCTCGACGAACTGAGGCACGCCAAGAAAATGGGCTTCTCCGACCGCGAGATCGGCGTTCTGTGGAACATGCCCGAAGAGGAGGTCTTTAACCTGAGACAGAAGGCTAGTATCACTCCTGTTTACAAGATGATCGACACCTGCGCCTCAGAGTTCGAGAGCTATATTCCGTATTTCTACTCGACCTATGAGGAGGAAAATGAAGTGGTCCTTTCGGACAAAAAAAAGGTAGTCGTTCTCGGCGCAGGACCGATCCGCATAGGGCAGGGCGTAGAATTTGACTACTCCACCGTTCATGCGGTCCAGACGATCAAATCCTTTGGCTTTGAGGCAATCATCATCAATAATAATCCGGAGACTGTATCAACTGATTATACTTGCTCAGATAAGCTTTATTTTGAACCGCTGTGCGTGGAAGACGTGATGAACGTGATCGAAATGGAGAAGCCTAAGGGCGTGATCGCTACGCTGGGAGGCCAGACGGCCATTAACCTGGCAGACCCGCTGCGAGCGCGCGGCGTAAAGATCATCGGCACCGATTGCGACGCCATCGACCGGGCCGAGAACCGCGATCTGTTTGAAAAACTTCTGGACGACCTTGGCGTTCCGCAGCCAAAGGGCCGCGCCGTCACTTCCATGGAGGAAGGCGTGCAGGCAGCCTCAGAGATCGGCTACCCCGTGCTGGTTCGGCCGAGCTTCGTGCTGGGTGGCAGGGCAATGCAAATCGTCGCCAAGGAGTCCGACCTCAGAGCTTATCTGAAAACTGCCGAGCCCATAGACGAGGAGCGGCCGGTCCTGGTGGACCACTACATCCGCGGCAAAGAAGTGGAAGTAGATGCCGTTTGCGACGGCGAGCGTGTCTTTGTCCCCGGGATCATGGAGCTGGTCGAGCGCACCGGCGTGCATTCCGGCGACTCAATCAGCGTCTACCCGCCCTACAGCCTCTCTGAGGCCGTCAAGAAGACGATCCTCGACTACACGGAACGTCTGGGCCTCGGAATCGGGATCCGCGGATTGTTTAATATCCAGTTCATCGTCGATGAGCGGGATAACGTATACATCATCGAAGTGAACCCCCGATCTTCGCGCACCGTCCCGTTCCTCTCCAAGGCGACGGGTTATAGTCTCGCAGACATCGCGACCCTGGTGAGCCTGGGCATCTCCCTGAAGGGCCAAGGCATCATCGTGCGCTATCCCACCGAGAAGGCACGCTATTACGTCAAAGTCCCGGCCTTCTCCTTCTCGAAGTTGCGCGGCATGGACGCCTACCTCTCCCCGGAGATGAAATCCACCGGTGAGGCCATCGGCTACGACCGCAAGCTCCACCGCGCCGTATACAAAGCCATGATCGCGTCCGGCATCAAGCTCCGCAACTACGGAACCGTGCTTGTCAGCGTTGCCGACGAGGACAAAATAGAGACCATCCCCCTCGTTCGCCGCTTCTACGAAATGGGCTTTAACATCGAGGCTACCACCCTCACCGCGGAATATCTGCTCGACGCCGGCATCAAGACCAAAGTCCTGCACAAACCCAGCGAAAACAGCGAGGAAATGCTCGACTCCATCCGCGCCGGCTACGTCAGCTACGTCATCAACACCCGGGCGATCCTGTCCGGCGTCCACTACGGCGACGGCGTCGCGCTGCGCCGCCTCGCGGCCCAGAACAACGTCGCAATGCTCACTTCCCTCGACACGGTCCGCATGCTTCTGGACGTGCTTGAGGAAGTCACGATGGGGATCTCGACCATCGACGCGGAATAGACCTCTGGGGTATCTGTGTCCTCTGCGCGGAATAGACCTCTGGGGTCGATTATTCCGATGTCAAAATAGACCTCTGCAAAATAGACCTCTGGGGTCACTCGTTCTCTGAGGTCACTCGTTCGACGGAATACCGACAAAAACAGTCCTCTGGCAAAAACAGACCTCTGGGGTAGCCTGTCCCACCACAGGCTACCCCAGAGGTCTATAAATATTAAGGAGATTCTCTTCCTTTTCACCACCCGCAAACCGCATGGTTCGCAATGGAATCCATCCAGAAATACAGCTCCGGGGGCTCCCAGACCCTGATCATTCCGGCCAGTTCCGGATTATCCGGACAGATCTGCGGGAACATGTCCCCAGAGGTCTCCAGCCCCCCAGAGCCCCCCAGCTTCTCCGCCAGCAGCGACGGCTCATACCGGATCGTCTTCTGATCGCCAAAAATCGCGCTGTAGCACATATCCGCCTCCACCATGTCCTGGAACATGTGGCTTCCGTAGCTGAGCTCCGGCATAAAGCCTGTGCGCGCGTCCGACACCTCGCAGATCTCATTAAAGCAGGAAATATCAGCAAAACCCGTAGGAACACCGAGCTCAGGGGAGGACGTCCCGATGCGCCCCGGCGCCATGAGCAGCAAATTCCGCCCCGATCCCGAGTAATACCGGTTGATCTTGCCGACAGCGCTCGCCACCTCGGCCTTTCGTGCATACGGATAGGCGCTGTACAGCGCCGGGTCGATCTGCACGACCACATCGACTTTCCTCTTCCGCGACGTCCCCATAGACGCGCCCCGCACCTCAAACAGCACGTGCTTCAAAGAAAGTCCTTCAACATCCACCTTTTCACCCTCAGAGGCCACATACAGCGGCCGGCACTGCAGCAGGTTGACGACAAAATCCCCCTCCTTGTCCATATTGACCGCGTATTCGATGTCCACAGGCGTCCCGTAGACGCGCTCCAGCGTCTTGAGGATCTTCTGCATAAGCCCCGTAAACGCCTCCTTCTCCAGGAGCTTCTGGCAGCTCACGAACCACACGTCCCGGTCGCGCCCCATATCCCGCAGCGTCCGTTCCGCCTCGTAATCGTGTTCCATGACCATCCTCTTATACCACAATGGCAAAATATCGACGATCTGCTCCACTCTCACCCCGCGGTACTTATTCTCCCGGCAGTCCAGCACATCCACATTTCTCTGCGAGAACCGGTGTTTCTGCGCCGTATTCGTATAAACCGTCACCGCAGGCCGGTCCAGGTTTGCCAAGCGGGGATAGTCTTCTTCCGTCCTGTCCACAGCTTTTGTCCCCAGCCCCATGACCATCCGCAGCATCCCAGCCGAAGGGTCCATGTTCGGATACCACTGATACGCGCTGTGGCTGTAGCCCACGCCCGCCACGCACGGCATGTAATACCGGTCGTAATAGCTTCCCGAGACCCGCTGCACCAGGACGGCCATCTGCTCGTCTTTGCCCGCCAGCCCGCGCCGCAGCCTGTACTCCAGCGCCGAGCGGTCCATCGTGCTCGCATACACCCGTCTGACGGCGTTTTCGAAGGCCTCCAGCCGCTCCTTCTCCGTCCCCCGGTTCACACAGAACACCGACTCATACTTGCCCGCAAACGCGTTTCCGAAGCCGTCCTCCAGAAAGCTCGACGACCTCACGATAAACGGATTGAGGCCAAAATATTCCAGCACATTCTGAAACTGCTCCCGGATCTTCACCGGAAACCTCCCGGACAGCAACCGACCTCTGAGGTCCTCTGCTGCCGTGAAGTACCCCTCCTCAGATCTCTGCCGGATCCTCAGCCTCCAATCGCCGTTGGAAACAATATACGTGTAAAACACATCCGACCCGATATAAAACGAATCATGGGGTTCCGCGTACATGCGGTACTCCTCGATCTCCGTATCCGCGATCTTTCTCGAGAGCAGCATGCCGCAGGCTTTGCCGCCGATCGCGCCGCTGCCGATCATCCGATCCCGCAGCACGAAGTAGTCCGCCGGCGTAAAATATTTCTTCACCAGACTCTGCAGATGATCGTCCTTAGTCATCGTGCTGTCAATGATCTGGTCCTCCATCTTTTCCGTGAAATTCCCCGATTCATACGCAGCCTTGGCCATATTGAAGAAACGGTCGTAGCTGTCGATATTTTGATCCTGGCTCTTCTCCCGGATCTCCTGCAGCGTCTTGTAATACCGGCTGATCCCGACGCCGTCCTCAATGAGCCGGAACTCGCCCGTGCTCTTGCGGTACCCGTGCGGCAGGAACATCGTCTCCGAGTTGCGCTCCCATACCTTGACCGGGTGCAGGTAGACATACTTCTCGTTGGAGCAGACGTCCAGCAGCAGCTGCGTCGTCTCGCGGATCCTCGCGATCGCGTCAAAAGAGTGCCTCCCCCGCAAAATAGGAAAATACGCCACTGTATCGAGCTCAAACAGATATGGACAGGTCACGCGAAAAAAGTTCCCCATCATCAGGTCCGTATACCACACAGACTGTAGCTCGGACAGGCAGTCGAACACGTAAAAAGCGTCCTTTCCGTGCTCCGTGATCTTATCATGGATCCCCACCGTAAACGACTCAAAGCCCACATCCGGATCAAACTTCACCACCTCGACGTGCTCGAGGATCTCCGGCTCCGTCAGGATCGGAGGGTGCTGCGCAAACCTTATATAGACGATATCGCGCTTATCCTTGATCGCCTGCCGGACATACGGGATCGCAAAGAATTTGAATTCCTCAATATCCGACACCTGCCAGACGACATTGTCGCCCATACGGATATTGTCCAGGATCTCATCCATCTGGGGAAAACCGCTCATCACTTTGTCAAATGCTGCCATTCACGCCTCCTTTCCTGCTGGCCAACCTCGACCTCTGGGGTCGCTCGTTCCGAGCTCACTTTTTTTACTCGCCGCTCGCCCCGTAGTTGGACAAAACGCTGGCGGAAGGATCGTTTACATCGCATCCCTCCCATTCCTTGTTGGGCATCCAGAAATCCACCACCATCTCCGCCTGTCCGGGATAATACTTCTCAAAGATCTCCCTGTACATCAAGGATTCCTTCGTAAACGGCTGCGCGTGCGTATATTTCTGCCTCAGAGCTTCATACTCCTCATCCGTATAAAGCGACTCCGCGTACTTGATCAGGTCCAGGCGCATCGAATGGCCGACCGCATCCGAGAACGCCGCCTTCTCGCGCATCAGGATCTCCCACGGGATAAATCCGTCCTTCTCGAACGCGTGGCGCAGCAGATATTTGCCGATGCCGTATCTGTTCAGCTTCTTCTCCGGATCTATGGCCATGCAGTATTTGACAAAATCCAGATCGCCGAAAGGTACTCTGGCCTCCAGCGAATGCACGCTGATCGACCTGTCCGCACGCAGCACGTCGTACATGTGGATCTCCCGGATCCTCTTCTCGGCCTCCAGCTGAAATGCCTCCGCAGACGGCGCGAAGTCCGTATACTTATAGCCGAAGATCTCATCTGAGATCTCGCCGGTCAGAATGACACGGATATCCGTGTTCTCATGGATCCACTTGCAGACCAGATACATGCCCATGGACGCGCGGATCGTCGTGATGTCGTAGGTCCCCAGCGTATAGATGACCTCCTCCAGCGATGAGATCACTTCATCCCTGGTCATGATCACTTCGTAGTGGTCGCTCCCGATATAATCCGCCACCTTCCGCGCGTATTTGAGGTCGATGGCGTCTTTGTCCATACCGATGGCAAAGGTGCGCAGCGGCTTGTCCATCATCCGCGCAGCCACGCCGCACACCAGCGATGAATCCAGGCCGCCTGACAGAAGGAATCCCACCGGCGCATCCGCGTCCAGCCTCTTTTCGATCCCTGCGATCAGTTTGTCGTGAATGTTTGCCGCGATCTCGTCCATCGAATCCCTGCGGACAGCCTCCGCATACATCTCATCCTCAACGTGCCAGATCTCTCTGTAGGAGAACATCTCCATCCGTCCCGAGATCATGTCAATGATCGCATAGTGTCCGGGAGGAAACGGCATGATCTTGTCGCAGACTCCTACGAGGTTCTTGGCCTCTGAGGCCAGCACTACCGCCCCATCCTTATCACAGCCAAAATATAGCGGCCTGATCCCGATCGGATCTCTGCCTGCGATGTATTGCTGTTTTGACGCGTCGTACAGCACCAGAGCAAATTCCGCGTCCATCAGTTCAAACATGTGCACATCAAATTCTTTATACATGGGCAGAAGGATCTCGCAGTCCGAATCGCTCTTGAAGGTATAGCCCTTCTCGATCAGTTCCTCCTTCATCTTGCGGAATCCGTACAGCTCACCGTTGCAGACCACCGCATTACCGTTCATCGTGAACGGCTGCATCCCTTCGGGAGTCAGCCCCATGATGGAAAGACGGTTAAATCCGAGATAACCATTTCCGGTATTTAAGATCCTGCTGTCATCCGGTCCTCTCGAGATCGTCTTGGACAGCATTTCCGCTGTCACCTGCGGGTCAGCCTTAGCGCTGCAGTAAGCCAGTATCGAACACATTTCTGCCTCCTTCTTGACAAGTCCTGCAACAACCGACCTCTGGGGTAGCTCGTTCCGAGCGGAGCCAACCGACCTCTGGGGTAGTTTGTTCGGGTAGTTTGTTCCGAGCGGGGAGCCAACCGACCTCTGGGGTAGTTTGTTGCAATAAGAAAGCGGCAAGGATCTCGTCACCCCGCAAGCAGTGAATCACTGCCTGTTGGATCACGACATCCTTGCCGCTCTTAATATCAACTCGTCATTTTATTATCGTTTATTTTGTAGTGAATTATCACCCACAACAGAGAAATTGTCAAGAGTGCTGTCCAACTTCTCGTTTAAGCTTCTCCTGAAAACAGCGACAAACGGCCCGCAGAGCCAAAATAGCGCCACGGGCTGTTTGCCAACCATATGCAGGCTGGAGGTATCAGCTTAGGTTCAAGTTCCCCTTGCTCTCATTCCAACAGCTGATCACGAATTTACTGATTGAAAAGTCCTGACAGGGTGTCCTGGTTCTCCTCGAACACTTTCAGAACGTATTTGCTCCAATGTCTCGCATCCTTGGTGGAGCTGCCGAAAACATAGTCCTCCTGGCCGTAGTCCATGACGTCGAAGCCGGGGATTGCCTTGCTCGCGCCGGATGTACGGTAAGCCGCGATATCAGCCAGGGAGAAGCTCACGCCGTTCGTGCTGTCATAGGTGACCCAGCTCGAAATATCGGTGCCGGTCGCCTCTGTCTCGGTTCCGTTCGTGGTCTGCTTGCTGTCCGTCTTGGTGATCTCTACAGCGCCTTCCACGTGTTTTCCATACATTGTATCTACATACAGGGAGAAAGTATCGCCCAGGATCTCGGACGGCACATGTCCGCCGTTCCACTGCCACTCGATCGATGCGTCTGTGCCTGCGCTCAGCCATGCGATCTCGAGGTTGAGGGAGTTCATCATGGAGATATCGCCCTCGGATGCGCCCATAAGGATGCGCGCCCATGTGGGATTCTCAGTCCCCTCCGCTCCGATGTAGCTTGTGGGATCATAAAGCTCTACGATGTTGTTGCCATAATCGTCTCCGGCCTCGACCTCGGCGATATCGCTCTGGTACTCAGCCAGCATCTCCTCGAAGGAGGAATAATTTCCGGAATCAACGCCGCTGCCTGCTGCCTGTGTCGTTCCCTCGTCAGGTGTACCGACTTCCTCAGTCGTGCTCTCTTCGGAAGAAGCCATATCTGTGGGCGCTCCGCTCATGCCTTCCGCAGACATCTCGCCGGCAGCATCACCTGTCTCAGCAGCGTCGCCTGCTTCAGGCGCTTCGCCGGACATCTCGCCGGGACCGCCTGAACCGCCTGATCCGCCCGGGCCGCCTTCCATTCCGCCGGAGCCGGAGGAGCCCTTCACGTATCTGCCCTCGATGAAGGCCTGCGCCTTGTCATCGATGGTCATCGCCGCCACGTCATCGTCGGAAAGTGCATTGCCGTCCGCGTCGAACCAGGTCCAGCCGTCGGAATTGTCCAGTCTGTTCAGATAAGCCTGCAGGCTCTCCTGGAACTCGTCCAGATACAGATTCAGGTATGTTCCGTAGTAGCCGTTTGTGTCCGCATGGGCAGACTCATCGTACTCGATCGTCAGAGCGACCGTGTCTTCCGCGTCGCCGTCGCCGTCAACGTCAAAACCGACTTCTGCCTCGTTGATGGACAGGTTTTTGCCGTTGATGTATTCCATGTATTCAGCCGCCAGATACTGTGCTGTCTGCTTCTGGAAATCTGTGTTGAAGGAATACGTTGTATCCAGATAATACTCGAACGCGAGCGCCATATCAGCCTCAGCCAGCGACGTGATGGCGCTGTAAGGCATTGCCCCCCACATGCCGTCAGACAGCGCCACTTCCTGTCCGTCGATGGTCACACTTGTGATATAGTTTCCGTCCGAATCCTTGTAAACGCCAACTGCGCCCGCCTCGATCTCGTAGTCGTAGAAATCCGGGTTGTTGGATGTCGCCGCGAGCATTGTCGCATGTGCTCCGCCGCCCGATCCTCCTGTGGAGACAAAATAGTCAACGCTCCCAGGCAGATTCCCGAGCAAAATATTGTATTTCACGAAACGCACCGCATTCTTCTGGTCGACGAGGCAGCAGGGCGCGTCGCCTGTATAGACGGTGTTGCCGCTCTCATCGGTCACTGTGCTCTGTTTGCCGCGGTTGCCGCAGGCCACGTTGATATAGCCCTCTTCGGCATAGGTGGAAGAAGCGGTCTGGTTGCTCTGCTCGCTGTAGCCAGCCGCGCCGGTATTGATGATGACCGGTGCAGTTGCAGCTGTATAGACCTGTCCGTTTGTGCTCGTGACAGACGCCTCATTGTCGATGACCAGAGTGCCTGTCGCCGTTCCGCTCGTCGCGTCCTCAGTCCCGTCTCCGTCTGTGTCCACGCCTTTGACATAAGCCGCAGGCACGCATACAGAGACGCCCTGTTCGTCCTCGATCTCCGGATTGGTGACAGCGGTCACGATCGTGAGTGTCCACGCCGTGCCGCTGTCATCAAGGCTCCACTCTGCCCCCATATTTGCCAGGTTCAGCGCATCCTCAATGGCAGTCATCTCAGATGTCTTTGTTCCTGCAGATGCCGTAGACGCCGTTGTCCCGGCAGAATCAGAGCCCGCCTCATCTCCGGTCTCCTCCGTATTATCCGTTTCCGCTTCCGCCTCAGTTTCTGTGGAAGCACTTGCAGTATCAGAGCCCGAAGTAGTTGCCGATGTAGACTCGCAGGCGCAAAGGCTCAGGCCAAGTGTCCCGGCCAGCACCAGCGCCATGTATCTGCGTTTCATCATAAATCTGTCCTCCTAATTACATGGTCTTTCGATCCGTCAAAAAACTCCCGTAGCATTACGCTATGGCAATGATACAGGAGTTTTCTTGAAGTAAGATTGAAAAAATGTGTGGGAGGTCTATTTTGACAGGGGCAGAGTGACTGCAAAGCGGACCTCGCCGTTTTCACTCGACGCGCTGATCTTCCCGCCGTGGGATTCCGCGATCGCCTTTGCGATCGACAGCCCCAGCCCGTAATGGCGGCCGGCGTCACTGCGCGCCTCGTCCGCCCGGTAGAACCTGTCAAAGAGCTTGTCCATCTCTCCCTGCGGGATCTCCCCTTTATTTGCGACCGTCAGGACCGCGTGCTTTCTGTCGGATGCAAGCGTGACACAGCGCGTCGGCAAGCCTTTTTTCGTCTTCCGCAAGCAGTAATCTAATGGCTCTTTACCTCCGATCGTGATATTTCTAACTCATTCTCTATGATACTCTATCAGAGAAATATTGAACAATCATTGAACAGGTAAAAAGACCCCCGCAGCCGTAAATCCTCTTTGATCAGGATCATCAGCTGCGGGGATCATTCATTTTTACAGTATGCCCGGCACCCGTTTATGCCCGGAAACTATTTATGCCCGGAAACTATTTATGCCCGGCAGGTCATTTTGCCTTCCGGAACATGAACTTTCTCGCGACGTTCAGCGCGATCTTATAGGGCAGGGGGCGGAGCGCCTTGTCCGCTTCCTTGAGCTTCTCGCGGATCGGGATGTTCTGCGGGCAGTGCTGCTCGCACTTGCCGCATCCGACGCACTGCGTGGCAAAGGGCGGTTCTTTGGAAAGGCCCACAGTCTGCATGAACTGGGCACGCCCTTCCGCCTTGCTCTCCGTGTACATCGTATTGTAGCAGCGGAAGATCCCGGGGATATCCACTCCCTTGGGACAGGGCATGCAGTAACGGCAGCCTGTGCAGCCGACCTTCTCCTTCTCGCGGATCTTCTCCTTGACCACCTCAAGGGTCGCAAAGTCTTTCTCCGTCAGATGGCCGGCAAGGGCCTCTGAAGCAGTCCTGCAGTTCTCCTCCACCATCTCGACAGAGTTCATTCCGGACAGTACGACCGTCACCTCCGGCTGCTTATAGAGCC
>Ga0326513_10003235_pt1 | contig 11858 bp, 6 predicted proteins | sample 2_2465_0518_D_FD_203654 | JGI IMG/M metagenome (GOLD analysis project Ga0326513, IMG submission 203654) | Bovine rumen microbial communities from UC Davis, California, United States - 2_2465_0518 | ecosystem: Host-associated > Mammals > Digestive system > Stomach > Rumen | place: USA: California... | reverse complement strand
TCACTGGGCCGTGTCCCATGCAGGAAGTCGTTCCCAAAGCAGTCAGGATGGCAGTCGCAATCGATGCGATAATCTGCACGATCCATCTCAGGGTCTCTTTCTTCAACATACGTTCACCTCCTTTCTTACTTTAGCCCTCGCCACCAGCGGGACCCTCGTCCCCACCGTTGTCGTTACCTCCGTTGCCACCCTGACCCTGGTTGTCGTTGCCGGTGTTGTCGTCCTCAGGGTCTTCCACTTCGCCAGCGTCCTTCGAGGTCACGCGCTTCACCTCGTTGCCGTTGCGGTCGTAGCAGGTGATGATGATCGACGTGCTGGCCAGCTCCTCCTTCAGGTCCACGTTGGGAGTGAAGATGATGCGGCGGCTCTTGATGAGGCCCGTCTTCACGTCGTTCACGTCCTCCACCGCCTTCGAGCGCAATCCGAAGCGCATAGTGCCCAATCCAGGCAGTGCCACGCTGTGGCCTTCCGTTGCCCACGCCTTGATCACCTCTCCGGCAGCATCCCAGCAGGCCTGCATCACGCCCTGGCTCACGCCGCTGCGGAGGGCAGCCTCACGAATCACCTTCTGCTGGTTGAGGCTGGTGTACAGCTCGGGGATCATCACGTAGCGATATACGCCGGGATCGTCTTTCTTGAACTTGATGTTCTTCTCTACAGCCTTTACTTTCAGTGCCATAATTCTTGATTTTTTAGTTAAACATAAACTTGCATTCTCTCTGTCGCCGAGGGGGTCGATTTCTGCCCTGTGCTACCGATATTTTCTTCGTGCACTAAGAAAAAGTTCGGCCTGCGCTGTGCGAAAATTATCACCTCTCATTCGACGATGCAAAGGTACAACAACGCGATTGCGGTTCACGAATTTTTTTCGAAAAAAATTAATTTTTTTTTTGCTGGAGGTAAAAGTGTTGAGGTTGTTGTATCTTCCTCAACGGCACATGCGCTGCAGCGTTGCAGTGTTGCAGTGCTGCAGTTAAAAATAAGATTGCGCAAGTGTAAAAAATAGCTCTCTATATATATAGAGAATTTTCTTTTGGGTATGTGAAGCCCCTTTTTGGAACTGCAACACTGCAACAACTGCAACGCTGCAACACTGCAACAGGGTGTGCTTCCCTCAGAAAGCACTAAAGATGCACGTGGATGAGGATGAAAGCTGACCCGACAAATTGTCGTATCAGGTCAGAGACGTAAAGTTATCTTCATCAACGAGAGCGGTCTTTACTCGCTCATTCTCTCCTCGAAGTTGCCGACTGTACTTCCCGTCAACGAAACCACGCCAGACAGGATAGTAGGCACTCCGTCGAGAAAGCGACATCAGCAGACAATTGGTGTCAAAAACAATGTTCATTACTGCTTGTATGGTGTGCGCATGTGTTCAGACTTCCACTCTTCCATCACGTTGTCGTTGAGCACACCCTCATCCCATAGACGGTCGATAGCATCCTCACTCTGCCCACATCGAGAACAAACGGAAAAAAGCAAAACTCGACTTCGAGGCCGACACCAAGGAAGAACTGGAGAGAATGGTACAAGACACGTTTAGGGCGTGGGCTGTTGTAGGTAAGAAAAAGGGATTGCGGCGATGACTTCGTCGATACCGCTGGCGCAGTTGTTGACTTCGTCGACACCGCTGGCGCTCGGCATAGCTTAAGCAAGCTTAGCTCTGCTCTCGTTGTTGCGGTGTTGCGGTGTTGCAGTGCTGCAGTTAAAAATGGAGTGGATGCTCTGGGCAAACACGTGGATGAGGAGGACAAACCACCGTCGCAATTCGCGACACTGGTTTGAACTGCAAGCCGAGGGTGGTGCTCAGCAACGAGGCGGTCTTTTCTTGCTCGTTTTCTCTCCTCGAAGCTGCTGCAGGCAAGGGCATTCAAGTGGTAGGGTAGGGCGGAGGAAGTGCCGCAGAAAGGTCAGACGGACGGCTATTTCCCCACGCACGACGCAGCGGGACGATCCTCGAGTTCTGATAAGAGTGTTGACATCAGGTCGCGGAATGTCTTCCGATAGGCAGGGGCGTGCTTCAAGTGCAGAGAGTCCTCTTCCATGTAAGTTATCTTGTTGACTTCCAGCATCATGGACTGATAGACAAAGGGACAATCTGGCGTCTCGGAGTTGCTGTATGGCTCGTTGATGCCGACCCTGTAGCCGTTGTCTTCAAAGAGATTGACGGCCAGCGCTATCGTCTCCTTGTCGGGCTTTGACCAGTCCTCGTTGTAGCCAATACAGATATCCACGTCACCCATTTCGCTGGGGAAAGAGTGGCAGTCGAGTAGCAAGGCACCTTCGCAAAGATTGTCCCTGAGCCTCTGCTGATGCCAGCGCCAAAGGCCAAGTAGTCGTTGCTCGTTTGCCTGGGGAACGGCGCGTTTGTAGCCGTCGAAATGCTTATAAACGATGCCCTGTCCGAGCTGTTCCAATGGGTCATCCCAAAGCCTTTCTGCATCGACGATAAACCTGGAATAGGGGAATCTCACGGTCTTCACACGTTCGCTACGATAGCCGTGAAAGAGGTAGTCGGTGTGCCAGTCGGTCCATTTCAGGACGATGTCATTGATGAATCGCTCATCAATATTCCAGAAACTCAGTTGGTCGTCGTACAGGCCTTCTATAGAGGCATGCGGCTCGTTAAGGACAATACGTTGGTAGGTCATGTCGTTATCATTTTAGTTAATACTCACTAACTCGCATCGTCTTACCACCGTGGCATAACGTAAGCTCGGTTGGTGTGAACCTAATCACTCTTGATGCAAAAAATCGTGTGCAAAGATAGCATAAATGGAGCAATTTCACAAATTTTCACCATATTTTTTCGGGGTTTTCGCACGATTTTAGGCGATTTTTGTGCGATTTTACAGCAGAAAACAATGTTTTTTGGGATATTTTGGTAAAAAAATGACGTTTTTTCTTGCTTTTTTCGAAAAAAGCATCTAATTTCGGACACGATTTCGAGGTGAATTTCTCTATAAATACCTAAAATAATAAGCAATGAAGACTAAAGCAATCATCATGCTGACCATGCTCCTGACGTGGGTTTTGGGAGTTGATGCGCAGAGTGTAATGACTTCCGACGCCATGATTCGTGTGGCGGGCCTGAAGGCAAAAATGGAGCGTACTATGACGGACGGGCAAAAGCTGTCGCCTGCACAGCAACCCACGCTCATGCTCGTAGTGAAAGTGGATGACGAGGGGGCTGCCGACACCTATGCCCGCATGCGAGAACTGGGCGCGACTATCAGGGGACGCATCGGACAGCAGGCCATCGTACAGGTGGCGCTGGACAAGGTGGATGCCTTCGCGCAGATAGACGGAATACGCCGCGTGGACGTAGGCCATAAGGGTGAACTGAAGACCGATGTGTCGCGTCTTGTGACAGGCGTGGACCTCGTGAACGGAAGCACGGCACCGGAGGTCTCATCCGTGACCGGCAAAGGCGTGACCGTGTGTGTGACAGACATGGGTATGGACTTTCACCATCCGGCCTTCCAGGATGCCCAAGGCCGCTCGCGCATCAAATGCGTCTATAGCATCAACTCGGAGAGGGGGCGTAAGTTTGTGTACGAAGACCCCGTCGCAGGCACTGTCGAGTTTCCTGGCAGCGTTTTCGACACCCCTGAGCTCATCTCCAAACTGGTCTATGACATCGATCAGACCTCACACGGCTCTCATACCACAGGCATCGCTGCAGGCAGCTTGTCGCCACAGGGCTTTGGTGGAATGGCTCCCGAAGCTGACATCGTCTATGTGCCTCTGACCTCCCTGTTCACCGAGGATGATTTGGAAGCCTACACCCATACCGAAAGCACCAAGAAGAGCACCTCTAACGACGATCCTGACCCCAATGAGATAGAGGAGAGCAACCAGCTGCTGGAACTCGTCCTGGCCTTTGTCGATGCCTACGCCCAGCAGAGTAGTCAGCCCTTAGTGCTCAGCAGCAGTCTTGGCAGCCACTTAGGACCTCACGATGGTTCCGGCACCGTGCCTGAGGCCATCTCTGCCCTTTCGAAGCATGCCATTCCCGTGTTTTCCTGCGGCAACGAGGGCGGAAGTGCCTATCACTTACAGCACCTGTTTGATGACGACAATCCATCATTCAGCACCCTCCTTGGATATTCTCTGGCAGGAGTGAATTTTGAAGAAATCGACCCCGAAAATGCTTTCCTATGGAAGTACAGCCACCCGGTCCTCGGCTACACACGTCCGGGTCAAGGCGGCGAGATTAGCATGCAATTGAATGTGATAAAGTGCAAGTCGGACTTCACCATCTCTGAGAATGTCTGGTCGTCGCCTGCCATCTCCTGCAAGCTCAACGATCCTGACAAGATGGTGACCATCAATTCTGCTGACTATCCGGAGGTGGAGAACTACTTCAAGGGCAAGGTGTTGCTGAGCATCCGCACGCTGGAGAGTGGCCGCATGGAGCTGCTCATCATGCCTGACGGTTTCTGCAAGGTGAACATGGATGAAACGTTTTACGCCATCAGCATCACGATGAAGGGGTCGGCAGGTGCCGCCGTCGACCTGTGGCAGAGTGGCGTTACTTTCCCCAACTTCAAGGGCGAAGGCTATATCTCTGGCGACGATCTCCTATCGGGCAGCGACTGGACAAGCACGCCCGATGTGATCAGCGTGGGAGCATGGTGTGCCAACACCACTATGCGCGCTTACATGGAAGGCAAGACGGGTGGCGAATCGGCTACCGAGACCTTGGGTGACATCGCAACCTTCAGTAGCTACGGCGCGATGTTCAACGGCGTCAACCAGCCGGTGGTATGTGCGCCGGGCGTCTTCGTCGTGTCGTCGTGGAACAAGCGCTTCGACCTCATGGCGTATGGTGAAGATGCTCAGGATGGTGTCATCTCCTACATCGACAATATGACGTGGCAGGGCTATCCCTATGGACCGATGAGCGGCACGTCGATGTCGTGTCCCGCCGTTGCCGGCATCATCGCCCTGTGGCTGCAGGCCAATCCTCGGCTCACGCTGGAGGACGTGAAGGACGTGCTGGCGCATTCGTGTGACAACGATGATTTCACCGCAAGCAATCCCGTCCGTTGGGGTTATGGTAAGATCAACGCCAAGAAGGGTTTGGATTACATACAGAAGCAGGTCACGACGGGCATCAGCACCCTCTCGCCAAAGGTCAAGGAGGGCGTTTACTACAACCTCCAGGGCCAGCGCGTCACCCGTCCCACCAAGGGCCTGTATATCTCTCCCGACAAGCGTGCCGTCTTCTACCGTCATCGCTAACCGATACTCCGGCGCAGAGTTTTCTCTCTGTCAATCGTCGCAAAACGATAGTCTCCGTTCAATCGTCGAAAGCGATTGTCAGGCGCAGAGCTTTCTCCGTCACAAGCAATCTAAAATCGAGCGAAAGAAGTACCTTCACTTCCTTCGCTCGATTATTGGAAGAAGCCCTGAGGTCTTTGACGCTATCGAAAAAAGTGAGACACGTCTCACAAATTGTTTGTCGATGGTGGGTGATTTGCAGAAAGACGCCTCAAAAGGTAGATGGTGAATACCTTTTTTCATTAAATATTTGACAGGTAAACGTCAAATAATTGATAAAATCTTCTCTATTTCACTTCAAATAATGAAAAAATAAGCACATTTTTGCCTAATTTTGAATTGTTTTTTAGTATTTTTGAAGGCTGCTCGGCAATATTTCAGTGCGTCCATGACTCCTGATGTCGCTGCAAAAAGCATGGAATCTTCGGTTCTGATGTATAGAAGTGGAAGAGGTAAAGTACAGGTTCAAGTAGTCTTTGATACCAATACTTTCTGGCTTTCACAACAGAGGATGGCTGAGTTGTTTGGCGTGACAGTCCCTACCATTAACTACACCTTGACCAAATAGAACAAAGCGGAGAAATACATTTGTCCGACACTATTAGAAAAATTCGAATACCCTCGGACAAAGTGTTAGAAGAAGATAGCTCGACTCAATCCTACGGATTCTGTCATCAGCATCAACCGATCAGCATCAACTGCGTGAAGTAAACGACGGGCATCGCCTATACCTATGCGGCAGTCCTGGCCGTTGAGAATATCGGCTTGATTTACTTCTCGCTGCAGAAGAAATAGTGAAGAAACAATAAAGGCTCCCCAACCGGGAGCCTTCATCGTTCAGAAATATGTGATTATAAATTACTTTACCTCCTCGAAGTCGGCGTCCTGGACGTCGTCGTTGGGGTTGGACTGAGTCTGCTGGCCACCTTGATATTGCTGCTGTCCTGCATTGGCGCCTGGCTGACCTGCACCGGCTTGCTGGTACATCTTTTGAGATGCGGCCTGCATCACCTGATTCAGGTTGTTGATGGCGTTGTCGATGGCAGCGATGTCGCCAGACTTGTGGGCGTCCTTCAGCTGCAGAACAGCCTGCTCTACGTTGGCCTTTTCAGCACCGAGCTTGTCGCCATTCTCATTGAGGAAGGTCTCGGTCTGGAAGATCATCGAGTCGGCCTGATTCATCTTGTCGATGCGCTCACGCTCACGCTTGTCGGCTTCTGCGTTCTGCTGTGCCTCTGCCTTCATGCGGTTAATCTCGTCCTGTGACAGACCGCTGGAAGCCTCGATACGGATGGCCTGCTCTTTACCAGTAGCCTTATCTTTGGCACTTACTTTCAGGATGCCGTTGGCGTCGATGTCGAAGGTCACCTCAATCTGAGGAACACCACGACGGGCAGGAGCAATGCCTGTGAGGTTGAACTGACCGATGCTCTTGTTCTGGGCAGCCATAGGACGCTCGCCCTGCAGCACGTGGATGGTCACCTCTGTCTGGTTGTCGGCAGCGGTAGAGAAGGTTTCACTCTTCTTGCAGGGGATCGTGGTGTTAGCCTCAATCAGCTTGGTCATCACGCCACCGAGAGTCTCGATACCCAGCGTCAGCGGGGTGACGTCGAGAAGCACGATGTCCTGACCAGTCTCCTGGTTCAAAATAGCACCCTGGATAGCTGCGCCTACAGCCACCACCTCATCGGGGTTCACACCCTTAGAAGGCTCCTTGCCGAAGTAGTTCTTCACCAGCGTCTGCACAGCAGGGATACGGCTTGAACCACCCACGAGGATCACCTCGTCAATATCGGCAGTAGTGATGCCTGCGTCGCGTACGGCATTCTGGCAGGGAACGAGGCAAGCCTGAATCAGGTTGTGGGCCAGCTGCTCGAACTTAGCACGAGTAAGCGTCTTTACCAAGTGCTTGGGTACACCGCCAACAGGCATGATGTACGGCAGGTTGATCTCTGTAGATGTCGAAGAAGACAGCTCAATCTTGGCCTTCTCAGCAGCTTCCTTCAGACGCTGCATAGCCATCGGGTCGGACTTCAGGTCGGCACCCTCGTCATTGCGGAACTCCTGAACGAGCCAGTCGATGATGACCTGGTCGAAATCATCGCCACCGAGGTGGGTGTCGCCGTTGGTAGAAAGCACTTCGAATACGCCACCGCCGAAGTCGAGGATAGAGATATCGAAGGTACCGCCACCGAGGTCGAACACAGCAATCTTCATGTCCTTGTTGGTCTTGTCGATACCGTAGGCCAAAGCGGCTGCCGTAGGCTCGTTAACGATACGACGAACGTTCAGGCCGGCAATCTGTCCGGCTTCCTTTGTAGCCTGACGCTGAGAGTCAGAGAAGTATGCAGGCACCGTGATGACGGCCTCCGTCACTTCCTGTCCGAGATAGTCCTCGGCGGTCTTCTTCATCTTCTGCAGCACCATAGCTGAGATTTCCTGTGGAGTGTACTTGCGTCCGTCGATGTCAACACGGGGATAGCCTCCCTCGTTTACTACTTTAAACGGTACGCGAGCAATTTCTTTCTCTGTCTGCTGCCAAGTCTCACCCATGAAACGCTTAATCGAGTAAACGGTCTTCTGGGGGTTAGTGATAGCCTGACGCTTGGCAGGATCACCAATCTTACGCTCGCCGCCATCGACGAAGCCTACTACTGAAGGCGTTGTGCGCTTGCCTTCGCTGTTAGCGATGACAACAGGCTCGTTGCCTTCGAAAACTGATACACACGAGTTGGTGGTACCTAAGTCAATTCCAATAATCTTTCCCATAATCTTATACTTTTTTAATTGTTATTATTCGTTTATTGAGGCATAAAGCCACCGAAATTATAGCAAAGGGCATGCCAAAAGTATAATTTTTCGAAAGAAACGAGCATTTATTGCGTCATTTTGTCACAAGAATAAAAACTTTTTCCTATCTTTGCACCTCGTAAAGGTATTTTTACAAGTAAGTAACTCTTTTCACGTGATGAAGAAATCGATATTGATGATTGCTATGACACTGATGGTGTCGGCAGTAGGTGCACAAAGAAATGCACAAGACTATTTCGTTAAGACCAAGAATGCAAAGGAAGTGGCACCCAAGGTGGCAGCTACTGCCAAAGAGGACGTCGTTCAGGAGGAGGAGAAAGCCCACAATCTGATGAACGAGCTCTTCCCTCGTCTGAGTTTGTGTGACTGGAACGATTCGATGGTGTTTATGGTGCTTCCTGACAAGCGAGACTTGGTGCTGAGGGTTTTTAACGATGGTTACACTAACAATTCGGTGAGCACGATGTCCCTGAACCATCAGTTGCTGCGTTATCAGGGACATAGTCATGATAACGGCACCAACCGCGACCGTATTAACTTCGTGACGGAGGACGGCAACCGCCATCCTTATTATTTCGAGGTGCCTTCTGGTACTTTTGAAGACTATTGCTTTACAAAGTACGGCGTACCGTCTTTGGCCTATATCAACGATGTGGAGACGGCTCGCAAGGTGATGCTGGGCAAGACGCTTGTCACCAAGTCCACAGCCTACAGGATTGATGCCACCTATGGCGAAGGTTCTGAGGAAATACAGGTCCCCCTGGATACTGAGGTGAAGGTGGTAAGGATTGGTGTGGGTACCCGTGCGTTCCCCGTCAAGATTATCGTGGCAGACAGGAAAGGACGTGAGTTCTTCCAGAATGTGGCTATCAGCCGTACCAATAGTGGACTGCGCGACGAGGAGTTCAATATGATGGACAACCAGCACCACACGTTTGAGACGGCATTTGATATGATGGGCGACTTCGCCCTGCCGAGCTGGCATTATGACAGTCATCTTGGCAAGGTCGTATTTGCCCGTCGTGCCCTGAAGCTGAAGAATACTCGTGGTGATGAGTTCACTTTCCCAGGCCTGACGACTTTCAAAATCATGCAGATAAAGTCACAACGTGGCAAATCGTCTGTCAAAATGACACTCCAAAACACCAAAAATGGCACAGACTACATTGCAGAGGTGCATTTCAAGGATACTCCAGGTGCTGCTGACGTAGTGGGCGAGCGTGACGATATTTTTGAGAATCTCTTTGGTGAGGGCAATCCTGCCAGCATGAAGGGAGTCGATGCACGCCACATCGCAGCCATCCGTCAGGGTAAAATCCAGAAAGGTTTCACCGAGACAGAAGTAAAGCTGGTGCGTGAAGATGACTATGAGGTGGTTGCGCAGAACAACCGCACGTATTCTTGGCAGTTCAGCGCCTTGTATGGAAAGCCCTCAATCCGCGTCGTATTCGATAAGCGTACAAAGCGTGTCATTCAGGCCTTCCAGGCAAGATAACGACTTATTTCAAACGTAGGTCTCAAGGAACTTCAGGGTTCCTTCGACCTTTATCTCGTTTGCAATAGCAGGTATGAGCACGGTCTCACCGGCCCTCAAGGGTGTTTGGTGGTCGTGCTCATCTTTTATGATACCACTTCCACTCAGGGCGATCAGGGCGACGAAGGAGTCCAGTTCAGAATAGTCTATCGTCATAGGCTCGTCAAGATCGTAGACAGCGGTAGTGAAGTAAGGACAGCTGATGAGCTGTACAGGAGTGTTCTTCTGGGACTCGTAGCGAGTCTGATAGTCTGACTGCACGGCATAGTCAATACTCTCAGCAGCCTTCTTCGTGTGCAGTTCGCGATAATTACCGTTTTTGTCGCAGCGACGATAGTCGTAGATGCGATAGGTGACGTCGCAGGTTTGCTGAATCTCTGCCACCATCGTGCCAGAACAGATGGCGTGAATGCGTCCAGCAGGGATATAGAACACGTCATCCTCCCTCACTTTGTATTGTGCCAAAGCGTCGGTGATCGCGTCATTCTCCACCAGCTGCTCATATTCTTCAGGCGTGATCTTCTGCTTCAACCCACAATAGAGCTTTGCTTCAGATTCAGAGGGGAGGACGTACCACATCTCCGTCTTGCCCCGTTCCTGTCCGTGTAGACGAGCAACCTCATCGTTGGGGTGTACTTGTATGGACAAGTCCTTGCAGGCGTCGATAAACTTGATAAGCAAGGGGAACTCGTTGCCGAATTGCTCATAATTTGCCTTACCAACGAGCTGTTCGCGATATTTCTGTACCAGGTCAGGCAGTTTCATCCCTTTGTCTGGACCGTTGGCGACAACAGTCTCATAACCTTCCACACCTGAGATTTCCCAGCTTTCGCCTACGGAGTCGAGTGGGGAGTCCAGATGCTTGAATTTCTTAATCTTTTCACCACCCCAGATGGTTTGTTTCAAGAGGGGTTCGAATTTATAAATCTGCATAGTGATTAATTTTCTTTCCAAAAACTTCTTGTGAATAAAACGAGAACGGTCAATATCTCCAAGCGGCCTACGAGCATGAGGAATGAGCAAGTCCATTTGATGCCCACACTCAGGTCGTCCCACGACATTTGGGGCCCGATATTGGTGTCGAGTCCTGCGCCCACGTTGCTGATGAGGCTCAGCGCGATAGTCATCGAGTTAGTGATGTCAACGTCGCCAGCCACCACCATGATGGTAGCTGTGAGGAGCAGCATGACCACATAGAGCGTCAGAAATGCCAATAGCGACACCAACTTGCCCTGTGGGATGCTCTGTTCGCCCAACTTGACAGGCAATACGGCGTTGGGGTGCAGAATCTGGCGAAACTCGTTGCGCAGCACCTTGATAAGCATAGAGGCACGCACGCATTTGAAGCCGCCTGTAGTAGAACCTGCGCAGGCACCCACAAACATGAGTCCCATCAGGATGAACCACGTCATGTGTGGCCAGTAGCCGGCGTTGTCGTTGCTCAAGCCAGTAGTAGTGATGAACGACACTACCTGAAACAGCGCCGATCGGAAGGCCGGCTCGTAGTTATAGTGTAGCCTTGTCACCAGCAGGTACATGATCCATGCGGTGGCTAAGGCTATGATGGTCACGTAGAGCTTGAACTCTGGGTTGCGTATCACGGAGCTGAATCTCAGCTTGAAGATACACATATATAATAAGGTGAAGTTGATACCTGCTAAAAACTGAAAGAGGATAGCCAGATATTCAATGGTGTTGGAGTTGAAGAAGACCGTACTGCCATTATGGGTCGAGAAACCGCCCGTAGCCGTCGTCGTCATCGAGTAGTTGGTGGCGTCAAACCAGTCCATTCCCGCTATCCAGAACGACAGGCCGCAGGCCACCGTCAGCAGGACATAGATGCTCCATATCCACTTGGCCGACGTAGAGAGGCGAGGGTGCATCTTGGAGCGCATTGGGCCTGTAGCCTCTGCGGCGAACACCTTCACGCTTCCGCCAACCAGCGAGGGCAGCACGGCGATGGTGAAGAAGACGATTCCCAGTCCACCTATCCACTGCATGAGCGAACGCCAGAAGAGGATGCCGTGTGGCAGTCGTTCCACATCGTCGATGACGGTGGCACCCGTTGTGGTGAATCCTGACATCGTCTCAAAGTAGGCGTCGGTGACATTGGTCAGGCTTCCATGAATGAGGAAGGGAAACATGCCGAAGAACGAGAACACCACCCATACAAGCGCCACAACGACGTAGGCATCGCGGCGACTCAGGGCGTTCTCTGCCTGATGAC
>Ga0326513_10003233_pt1 | contig 11864 bp, 16 predicted proteins | sample 2_2465_0518_D_FD_203654 | JGI IMG/M metagenome (GOLD analysis project Ga0326513, IMG submission 203654) | Bovine rumen microbial communities from UC Davis, California, United States - 2_2465_0518 | ecosystem: Host-associated > Mammals > Digestive system > Stomach > Rumen | place: USA... | reverse complement strand
CTCTTGCCGGGGGTCGACCCGGAAAGAACCTGACCCCCGGGGGCCTTCGCCGGCCAAATATCGCTTCAATTCCTCGCCGTAATGCCGGAGGGATTCAACGAGATCCGGAGCGTGGGCCGCGACCTCGCGCGGAGACATCCGGCCGACGATTCCTCCGCTGTTCCTGTACACCAGGAACTCAATATGAATCCTTCCGTCGCCGACATGGCAAATACAGCCAGCGAAAAACTTGTCGTCGCCGATCGGTCTCGACTTCAACACCTCACGGTACAGAGCTTCGCCCATCATAACTCAAACCCCCATTCATTTTCTTCTATTCCCCCTTCTTCTTCTTCAGGGGGAAGTGTTTCATCTGCGCGCGCGCGTACGGGGGCGTTTGGTGGGTTTGATGGGTCATTTTGCAATAACTCATACGCGCCCCCGCGCCCTAGGGTTTTCTCACATCGGCCGTTAATATCCACCAACCCCACCACAGATTTACCAAGGACCGTCAACCCCCGGAAACAGTAGATCGATCGGCCTGCGCTGATTCTGGGCTCTTCGGCGTTAAAAATGATGGAGAACTGGCGGAGATATTTATTTAACGCCTTGCCGACACGACGGGAGGAAAATATCTGCTTCGTCTTCTCGTCGGCGTCGTCACCCTGCCGGGCCACGATCTTCTCAGACAAATCACCTGCCGTACCACTCCAGGACCAGTCGTTTTCACGCAGAACCTCCAGGATCTCCTTGGTCACGCCGTCGTTTTTCAAGGGTAGGAGGGCCTTGTCCGCTTCCGCAGCGCCGAGCGCATCGACGGCGCCCTGTTCGTTTCCGATCGCGCGGCCGACCTTGACGGAGAACACGCCGTAGTCGGGATGACGCCGGTTCACGCTCGCGTCCACCGGCTTGTCGTCGGCCAGCACCTTCGACAGCGTGCGGACGAACCAGGTCAGGTACTGGTCCCGGTTCTTCGCGATCTCGCGCGAGAGCTCGGCGTCCCGGCTCGACGACCGATTGAGCGACAGCGGTATCGTGATCAAGCGGTCGGCCAGACCGCCGTTCCCCTCGGTCGAGAAAATCGGATTGTTCGACGTGAGGATGATCGAGGCGTTCGCGCGCAGGATCGAGACGCCGAAGGTCGTGTACAGCGTGCGGCGCTTCGTCTGGCCGTCGGTGGCGGCCGTCTGGAGCGTGTCGGACGCCCACTTGACCTTGGTGTCGAAGTTGTCGAACACTTCGAGCTTGCCGTCGTTCACGGTCGCCCAGAACGCATCGAGGCCCTTGTCGCCGTCCTCGATCTGCTGCACGGACAGGTCGAGCGCGCCGTCCTGCCGCATGCCGAGAATCTCCTTGATGCCCTTCGCCATGCGCGTCTTTCCGGATCCGGCGCCGCCTGTAATCAGCAACGGCGGCTTGGTCGCATGGCTGGCGAACAGGTTCAGGACCCAGAGGCGAACGTTCATCAGGCCGTTCGTGTCCGCGAAGCTCGCGCCCTGGAACAGCGCGGCCGTGGCGAACGGATCGACGCCGGCGCCGTCCTGAAGCTTCCACGGCGCGAGCGTTTTCCCGCGAAGGAACACGACGCCGTCCGTGCCGTTCTGGACCATCTTCGCGCCTGTCGCGTCGATTCGGCACATCTCCGTGTCGCCGGACGAAATGTAGATCACCTGCCCGCGACGGTCCCATGAATTGGACGGCGTGACGCCTTGGGAGTAATCCTTAGAGACCGCGATCTGCTTCACGAGGCCGAGAATCTTGGCCATGTCGCCCTTCTTCGGGTCGACGTCCTCCAGCCTGGCAGCCGCGCCGACGAACGCGAAGAACTCGTCGGACATCACGCGCATGAGCTTGCAGCTGCTCTTGTCGCGATCGAGGAACATGCAGGTCGAGAAGTCCCGGTAGTCGTTGTGCCAGAAGAACGAGCCGCGCATGAGGAGCCACAGCGCCGCGCACCAGGACTTGATCCGCACCGGCACGCCCTTCGGGACCTCGTTGTTCGGGCAGACACGCGCCACGCTCGTCATGGCGTGCGCGTACATCTCCTCCGGAGTCCATCCGTACTCAAATTCTATCGGCGCGCGACGACCTCCGCCGACATCGAAATCCACCATGTATTTTAACGGCTCCTGACCGGGGGCGCGGGGGACAGGGCGCCCAAAGCGCGCCCCTCTCAGCGCTGCGCGCTCAGTATCTGATAAGGCTTCGCCGACGCCGTTTTTTTCGGCGTCGGCAACTTCCGTATCTGCCGCGCGCGTACGCTTCTCGCGCTCCTGGTCCTTCGCCGCCGCATCGATCGCCGCTCCGTCGAACTCCCATTCCGCCGGCCATGGCGACGCCGACTTCACCGCCTCGATGAACGCCGCGCGCGCGTGCTCCTCCGGAAGCCCGGAAGCCTTCCTCGCCTCCAGCCAGTCCGTGAAGTCCTTGACATGCGCCTGCCCTTCGACCTGCGGCATCACCATCAGCCGAATCTCGCCCTTGTAGCCGACGGCGCGAAGCTGTCGCCGAACGTCCACGGCATGCTTCTGGCCGCGCCAGTGCTCGATCTGCGTCGTGACGACCTCGCCCTTGACCTTCTTCTCGACCGTCTTGAACTGCGGATCGTTGTCGGCGATCACCAGGATGCTCTTCACGCCGTCGAACCACCGCCCCCAGTCCTTCGGGAACTTGAAACCCCATTTCAGCGCGCCGGCCACGTTGCAGGTGGCCACGCACTTGCAGATGCGCTCGACGTTGTCCGCGTCCTTCTCGCCCTCGACGATGATGACGCTCTTCCCCTTCCGGGCCGCTTCAACAATTCGCGGCAGGTGGTACGGCACGCGCTCGATGTTGCTCTTCGAGAGCCCGAAGCCCCAGCCGAATTTCGCCTTCGGATCCGGAACCTTGATGATGAACGTTTTCTTGCCGTCCTCCTTGACGTACCTGCACGACTTGTACAGCACCTTCCCGGCCTCGTCGGTGTACACGTAATCGCACACCCAGCGACCCCAGCGGCCCTTGATCGTCCGAGACGGCCGTTCGTTCGCCGGCATGAGGTCGGACATCTTGAGCCCCAGCGACTGCACGACGTCCTCGGCCGAACATCCCGCGTGGCAATGGATAAGGATGCGCCCGTCCTCGCCGCGAGAGATACTCAGCGAAGGATTGTCGTCGCCGTGGGCCGGACAACGCGCCACCCATCCGCCGCCGCCCGCCTGGACGCCCTCAAGCTTCGCAAGAAAATCGTCAATCGACATCAGCCGCCAGTCCTTTCAACACGCCGAAATCACGCACAGAGCGCCGCCAGGATCAGCGCAAGCGAGGCGAAGGCGAACACCACGCCCAACGCCTGGAACGCCGCCACGGCCGCGCAGCATGCCTTGTGGCTAAAACTGCCGAGCTTCCGGCGAAGCTCGCGCTCCTCGTCGCGCTCTGTCAGCGCGTACCAGTCCTCAAGACGCATTGGCCACCTCCTTGATGTCGGCCGGCGTCGGATCCGGCGCGAACTTGCGCTTGCGGTTGCATTCCCCGGTCTCGATCGCCTCGAGGACGGCCGAGACGCGGAAGAGCAGGGACGAGTTCTGCTCGTCGCCGAGCTTCCGCACGTCGTCCGGACGCATCACGGCGAAGCGGACGAGCCAGTTGTCCGGAACATGCGCGACTTCCTTCTGGATGTCTTTTGCACGGCCCCAGACAATCATGACACACCGCCTTCCCCGTTGTCCGCGGGAGTTCCGTTCGCGGCGATACCATCGCCGCGTTCCTCGCCGCTGTCGGCGCCTGCGGCCTGCCGCGCGTACATGAGCGCCGCGATCCGCAAGGCCGTTCCGCCCTTCGCGCCCGGCACGGCGTCCTCGACGCGCCGGATGTCGGCGTCCTCCACGATCACGTTGTACTGCTTCTTCACGGTTCTTCTCCTCTCAAGCTCTTGGAAGGGGCTGTTACGGGCCCCACCCGCCCGCTGCGGAGTAACGACAAACCGAAGCGGGATCTCGGCATGCCAAGTCATACGGCCGCCAAATCACTTGAACTTGAAAACCACCTCATGACCAGGATTTTCAGCCACCAGCACACGCTTCAGCTCATCGAGCATCATGTGATTATCGAGCGCGGCCTGCAACACGTCCTCGACCAGCACCTTGCCGTCCAGGTATGCCACGATTTTCTTCATTCTCTTCATTGTCGTTTTTCCTTTCTTGTCGTTTTTGGGTTCGGTGTATATAAACCCCGCTTCAAAAAAAATTGGATTTCTCGCAATCCTTCATCCGTGGGTTTATATACACCTCAGATCAAAAAAATGTTTGCTAGGCCGTAGCCTCAAGCAAACCCTCGCGCTCCGCGCATTCACGAATGACCTCACTCACTGCCTGCGAGGGAGTGAGGCCCTTCTTCGTGCAAATGTTGACCAGACAGGCCAAAGAGGCCGCATCGAGGTCAAACGTTGTCAGCTCTGGATTCATCTGTCAGTCCTTCTTCTTTAGCTTTTTTTTGGATCGCGTCGCGGATGAACGCAGACCTGTCTTTAATGGCTCCGGTTTCGCAGAGTACGCGAAGCAATTCGCGATCCCGCTCTTCTAGCCACACAGAAATGGCCTTTGTTCCTTCCTTATGTGCTCCTGGCATGTTATTTATCACCTTGTCGTTTTTTTGTCGTTTTTTCTGCTCGCCTTTTTTGGGCCAGCGCGGATAGTGTACCAAAAGGTTTATATACGCACAAGAGGAAAAATAAAAAAAGTTTATCTTTCGTAATTCCGCCCGCAAAACCCGCCACGCGATGTGATAAAATATCCCCGTTCTGCGACAAGGAGACATCGACAAATGACAGCAGCTGCAATCTCGGACAACATGCTAATGGCCATCCCGGTGATAATCGCCGCCACGGCCATCATCTGCGCCATCGCTGTCGGAATCTGCATGTCGATCGCACGTAAACGCGAGCGCAGAAAACTCGAAGAGCGCATGGACAGCCAGTACCGGAAGTGGCGCGAATCGGTCGACAGTGTCGGACGCATCCCGCCCATGGCCGTCGGCATGCACCTCGCAAAAGGAGAAACCGCATACCTGCAACTGCACGCCGCGCTCTGCGAAACGCGGGCCGTCCGCCACTCTACCCACACCGGCGGCGCATTCAGAATCGCCAAGGGCGTCACCGTCGGCCGCGGATATACCACCTCAGAGTCGCATGAGGAATGGCGCCAGATCTCCACCGGCATCCTCTACGTCACGAACAAGCGCCTCGTCTTCGACGGCGACATGCAGAACAGGGTCGTGAAGATCGAGGACATCGTATCGGCCCAGGCAAGCGCGGCGCAAGTCGCCATCACCACGACGTCTCGGCAGAAGACGATGATCTTCGACCGGGTAAACGGCCAGGTCGTCCGCGACGTGATCGAGATGATTCAAGATGGCCTGATTCCGTGAAATCAGTTCTCGCAAAACCCATCACTCGAACCGTTCGAACTTGTTGATGTCGGTAATGATGGTGTCGAGCTGTGACAGCATCCAGTCCACGGTCTCGATCGAGACGGTCCGTTCGCCGGGCGTGGCACGTTCCGCCTGGCGAAGGTCCTCGGCGATTGTCGCCCAGTCCCTGCTTGGCGTGTCGGCCTCGTCAGAGTCGACGTCGCACAGCTCGCGCAACGTCCCGAGCACTGCCGTGGAGATCGGTATGTGTATTCTTTCCATGTCTTGTCCTTTCACTCTCAGATGAGCCGGAGGCACCGGAACTCGTCGCGACACCTTGCGATCGTGTCCTCGTGGACGATCCCTGTGTCGTTCGACCCGCCGATTACCTTCTTCTCGTCAAAGTAGAACCAGTAGCCGTCGCAGTCGTGGAACGCATCCTCAAGGTATTGGCGGAAACCTACCGGCACGTATGTCTTGAGGTCGACAGGCTTGAGGCTTGCGCGCCTGCGCCGGCGCCGCACCGTCACCACCTTGACCCTCACCGCGTTTCTTTCGTTCATCTTTTTTCCTTTCGTTTTTGACCTGCCGCTCGTCGCGACACGTGTTCTTTTGATGGCACTAGTATATCAAACGCCATTTTCAAAAACGTGTTTTTTGACCAGTCAGACTCGCCGGACCCCTGTAAACATTGGGCGAAAATGACTAGACTGGCCGACTTGACAACGGTAAACATTGGCCGAGATCGACGTGAAACGGACGTCCCAGGACGATTTCGCCCTTTATTTGCAAGGGCAAAAAAAGTTGAAATTTTTTTTTATGCGGCCTATTCCGGACCCCTGCCGAGGTGTGGTATACTACCTCCAAACGACAGCCAAGAAAAACGACAGATGACCCATTCGAACGACAAAACCATGTGTGCACTTTTGTGTGCGGTTTCGTTTTCCCCATGTCGGGCGAATGTTCCGCAAGTGCCTGCTATTATTGAGCATGCCGCCACATGCAAAACGCGGTCGCTGATTCAAGTCCCGCCGGGTCCACCAATCACGAAACCCCTGCAAACAGTGAGTCAAATGAAGGTATCGCCCCTTTCGGGCTGTGTGCGAATTGTGAGCGGTCAAAAGGAGAGATCATGCACCTGTACAAACGAGGAAAACGCTGGTGGATCGAATACATCATCGGCGGAGTGAAACACCGTGAGAGCACCGGCACCACGAAGAAGAGCGAGGCCGAGACCTGGATGCGCAACATCCAGACGGCGCGCAGAATGCCGTCCTTCGAACATGCGGTCGAAGTCCTCAAGATCCTTTTCGGGAAGGCTTGCGACGGCGTAATCCCGCTTTCGGACGCCTGGAGCCAGTACGAACGGCTCGCCAAGGCCGTCGGGAAGCTGGCCGTATCGGCCCACACGATCCGAACGCGCAAGGCGCTCATGGCGTCCTTCGTCGAATGGGCCGGGAAGCACGCCGGCGCCGTCCAGACGATCGAGGCCGTGAACGGTGCCGTGGCTGCGAAGTTCGCCCAGCACCTCGCCGACATCGGGAACTCGACCAAAACCCGCCGAAACAAGATCACCGAGCTCTCGACCATGTGGGGAATCCTCGAAAAGCTGTCGCCGGCCGTGCGGAACCCGTGGCAGCACCTCGCGCCGATCGTGACGGACGGGAAGCGGATCCCGCCCTTCTCGCCCGAGCAGGAGGAGGCCGTGCTCGAAGCCGCGAAGCGCGTCGGCAAGGACTGGTGGCCTGCATGCGTAATCGCCAGGCACACCGGCCTGCGTTACGGAGACGTCGCACACCTCATGTGGGACGAGATCGACCTTGACGCCGGCGTGATACGCCATCGCCCCAGGAAGACGAAAAAATACAAGATCGTGGTGACGCTCCCCATCATCGCGCCCATGCGCGAGGCGATCGAGAGCCTGAAGCGGCGAGGGCCGTACCTCTTCCCGCTGCACGCCCACCTCTACGGCGACCGCGGCCGGAAGTCCCGCGAGGCGCTTTCATTCGGCGAGGTCCTGGACGCCGCCGGGCTCGACCGCAACGAGTTCACGTTCCACAGCTGGCGCCACACGGCCGCCACGCGCCTCGCCGAGACCGGAGCGGACAAGGACACGCGCAAGGCGCTCCTCGGCCACACGACCGACGAGAACGCCGAGCGGTACGACCACGCCGACCACCTCGCCGAGCTCACGGCAGCCGTCGAGGCCGCCGCGAAGTAAGACGCCGCCGCAAATCACTTGAATGACAGATTAGGCGAAAGCTGCCAGAGCGCATATTCTCCATCACTTGAGAAAAAAGAAAACTTGTCTTCTCCGGCCCCAGCCGTCAGCTTGATATCCCGCAAAATCGGCACAACTATCACAACTTCTGAAGAGCGTAGCGGATTTACCAGGTCAAGCGTGCCGGACGTGTTCGCGCCCGTGGGCGTGATTCTCGCAAGGAATTGCGCATCTGCGCGGACGGATATCCCCGTTGTCACTTCTCCGTTGCCTGATACTGCGCCTGAAATTGATTCACTTGTGCCCGTGAAGAATCCCGTATTTTTGGCCAGTGCCGTCATGGCAACTTCACGCCACGGGCCGAAAAACGCCTTTGATTTTGAACGCCACAATAGGAGATCGCAATCAATCACCTTGCTTTCGGGATGTTCGTTTGCCCCTCCAAAATAATGCCTATAAAGATATGTGTTTGAATATTCGATTTTGCGGTATTCTTCTTTGTCAGGCGGCGAGACAAAGGCACAATATCTTACGGCCATCGTGGCCAGCGCGCGCAACGTTCCATGCGTGTTTGCCGATGAATCATCCTTACTTGTGATTCTCATGCTGACAACGCCAAAAGACGGAACGGAAACTTTCGCGCCGATTACGTCGCAACTATCAGCCTGGATGCACGGAGCTGAAATCGTCGCACTTGCTCCGTTCATTGTAACAACTGATCGCGGCGCGCCCGGTATGGCGTCTTTCGTGTCCAGCAGATCCAAATTTAGCATGGCGTTTCTTACGTCCATCGTGTGAGACGTAAAGAAAACGCCGCTTTCAGATGCGCAACAGAATGATTCGCCGAACACGCTCTTTGCATCCGATCCGTCAGAATCCGTGTAATTGTGGATGCCGCCGAATCCGCCTACTGCGCCAGCAATGAAATTCCCCGTGCTAGGATCGTCCGGCGATACTGTCCCGTTAAACGTGAATGCCGCCTTCGACGCCACGAGCATCGCGCCGCCTTCTATGGAATAATAGCGCGGATCCGTGGCGTTGTACATCGTCCAGTAGCTGTTATAATCTTCGAGAGTGAGGTACACCCATAGATAGGTTTTCACAGTCGCCAGCGCTGGAAATCCGCCCGTGCCGCTCGCGTTGAACGTGATCGTGCCGTCGGCTGCGCGTCCGCTGATGAGATTCCCCGTGCCGGATTGCCCCAGGAATCCCCACGACGTCACGCCCTGCGCGTCTGACGCCGTTGACGGCGAGACGATCGCCCCGTCGCCCTCGCCGCGCACCACGGCCCAATCGTCGTTTGGCTGCTCTGAATTTGACAGTTCCAGCGCCACGCGCACGCCAGCCCGGCAATAGCGATCACGCTGAATCGCAAGCGCCACGCTTGAAAGCGGGACGCTTCCATAAATGGCCGCGTTCGGAATCTTGAACCGATAAGCCACACAGCCGGCATATCCGCACATCGTGGCGTTCTCCTTACGCGCGTCACCGCCCTGCTGAAAGGCATCAAAACGGTCATCCGTGAACGCCTTAAAGCTGGGTGGAGAAATCATTGCGCCGTTCTCGTCATATTCCGCGTCGGTCTGCGACACTTTATTGACGGGCATCGACACCTCATTCAGCGGCGTGGACGCCTTGCGCCATTGCGCCGTTTCCAGCGCCTTGGCGTTATCCGCCATCATGGCAATGTAGCTGTACTTCGAGCCAAGCGCGCCATTCGTCACGCGCTTGACGAAACGCACGCACGGCAGGTTTAATGTGGTATTTGACATGTCTCTATCCTTTCACTTTCTACCATCCATTGACGACATCGCAAACGTCGCCAGCATTCCCCATGCCGGGATCGTCGTCGTCATTGTCCGTATCATCTGAAAACTCGTTACATGACGACCCACGCCCATTGTCGTCGCCATCGCCGTCGCTTCCGTTTCCGCCGCCGCTGCCGCCGCCGCCCATGCCACCGCCACCGCCGGCACCACCTCCGCCGCCACTGTGAGAGCCGTCTGGATGCGTGCCGGTTCCATCGCCGCCGGCACCGCCACCGCCACCGGCACCGCCGCCGCTATCGCCGCCGGTGTCGTCTCCGGGCCCGTCGCCGCCGCCGCCGTCCGATTCATCGTCCGACGTGTTGCCTTCGCCGAGGGATATGATGACCTTGCCGTCCTTATAGTCGACGTCGATGCCCTCGCCAGCCTCAATCAAGAGATTGATCTTCGGATAGCCGTGCCATTTGTCATCCCACTTCAGCCCACATCCGAGATTCATGTGCCAGAACGAGTGGATGAGCCAGTTCCAGGCGTCAGCAAATCCCGCGTGACGCTTTGCGCCGAGGCCCAGCCCCTGCCTTAAGAACGGTATGGCGCTCGGGCACTTCATGATTCATCATACCCCCATTCCGCGCTTCCGCACGCCGCATCGATGGCCTCGTTCGGGTCGGTGATTGCGCTGCCGTTCGCGTCTGCGGACACGTATGCAACACACGTTTCGTCGACCTGGATCCGGACGTTCCACATCGACCCGGTGAGCCGCTGCGGCGTAATGCTCGCGACGCTCTGCTTGTACATCGTGCCCGGCTGCGTGTTGCGGACCCAGCGCCCGTTCGTGAACGTCCAGGTGAAGAACTGGCGAAGGTACTGCGCGCGCTTCGCCGCCATGCAGGCCTTGGCCGTCGCGCGATCCATGCCGACGTACTTGTAATCCTTCGTGCGGCGACGGGTCAGCTTCCAGTTGAAGACCTGCGGATTCTGCGTGCGCGAGTCAAGCGTCATGGTAATCACTTCGTCGAGAAGCGATTCCTCTTCCTTGTTTCTGTCGTCGTAGTAGTCCAGCATGTTGGATCTCCTGGAATGGCGGCCGGACGCACCCTAGAATGCGCCGGCGCGCGCAATTATTTCACGAAACAGTCCGTGCAGGTTTCCGTCACAGTTCCGTCAGATATCGTACAGTTGCCACCTTCGCAGGTGATCGTCGCCTTCGAGGCGTCGCCGCCCTTCGTGACGTAATTCGTGATCGCCTTCTTGAGCAGGGCGAATCCGGCCTCGCCGGCCACGCTTCCGCCCGAGGTGGCGATCGCCGCGCCGATCTTCGCCGCGAGCTCGCTGGCGCCCTTGAAGGAAGTCTCGATGACCTTGTTCAGCTCTTCCGACGGCTCGGCCTTGTAGCCGTCCATGGCGAGCTCGATCTCGTCCTTCTTGACGGTCAGCTTGGCCGCGGTGAAGAGAGTCTTGATCCAGTGCCGCCACGAGGACAGCTTGACGGGATTCTTGACCTTCTGGACGTTGCCGTCCTTGTCCACGAGCGGAGCGCCGTCCAGCCCGTAGACCACGCTTTCGCCGCCCCACTCGGCAGTCGTGGACGTGCAGCCCGCGAACACGAACGCACAGCATCCGCCGATCGCGACGAGCGCGAGCACGGCGAGAGTCTTTTCGATGATGATGGATTTTCTCATGTTGTTTTCTCCTTGTTGACTTGCTGAAGATAACTACGCGGACGGATTCAACCATTAGAAAAGATTGCCTTTCAAAGCCGCCCGCGTTTCGGCCACCCGGCCGAAATCAAAACGGACCTTCGCCCTCCTCCTCGTCTGGATTGTGAGCGTCCTCCGACCAGTGGGAACCACCGAACCAGCGGATGGCCCCCCATTCGACGTGCGACTTGACTGAGCCGATGCCGAAGTGGCGAAGAAGCCGATAATAGCACTCGTCAGCGTCTGCGCGCGTGATCGTGCGCGGATCCACCTCCTCGCCGTCGAGCGTCTCGACGATCACGAACGGCACGCCCGTGTAGCGCGCATCATGCACGCGAGCGGCGATGGACGCGACCGGAACCATGCAGCCGCCGTAAATCCAATCATGCAGCAGCGCCGCATAGAGGCGAGGCGATTCAAGCGGATGGCCACACACGCGCCACAGGAAACGCGGTATCGATGCGCCGTCCGTGCTCGTGCCAGCCGGCACCAGGAAGCGGAAGCCGTTGACCTCGACCGTCCAATCCTCCTGGAGAACGGAATCCTTTTCGCCGAGCTCGACGATCGGATGCCGGATGATCGGCGCCGCGCAGTTGGCCCATTCGGTCTTCATGTCGCCCCCGACCTCCAGAAACACAACACCTTGAGCGCGCTGTCGCTGCCGCACAAGAGAGCCAGGAGCAGCACCAGGCCGATGCCGGCGAGGATGAGCCCTTGCCGTTTGACGCGCATGCCAGTTTTACACTGACAGTCAACGACGGCGATCATCGCGCTGACCATCGCGTCGTTCAGGGCCTCCGTGGTCTTTGCCGA
>Ga0326513_10003231_pt1 | contig 11866 bp, 15 predicted proteins | sample 2_2465_0518_D_FD_203654 | JGI IMG/M metagenome (GOLD analysis project Ga0326513, IMG submission 203654) | Bovine rumen microbial communities from UC Davis, California, United States - 2_2465_0518 | ecosystem: Host-associated > Mammals > Digestive system > Stomach > Rumen | place: USA... | reverse complement strand
ATTTGTGCAATATGCACAAAAAGAATCCCTATGCACATTTTAGGCGGTTTGTCAATAGGCAATTTGTACAAAAAAATATATATTCCTTGTGCATTATTTAACTTGTATTTAGTCGACTAAATAGTATAATAGACTTATCAAATGAAACAAAGAACACTAACACAAACAAGAAAAGGAGAATAAAACAATGACAAAGAATGAATTTTCTGAAGTATTAAATGAACTTGAAAATGAAAAAAAATTAATAAATGAACTAATTTTACAAACTGAAGAAATGTTAAAATTATTTCCTATGTCAAGTTATTATATTAAGGGGAAAATATACGCTTTTAAGCTATTAGAAAGCTATGTTGACGAGAGAATTGAAGATTATATTCAATAATCTTAAATATAAAATATAAATAAAAGGAGAATGAAAAATGAAAGAAATTATTGTATCAAATGTAACCACGAAAAACATTGAGAATGGACTTGTATCAGCAAGTCGTAACATCCGTGAAAATGGTGTAAAACTTGCGGTATATACCGCTGAATATTACAACAGATATTCTGAGGATATGGAAACAAGCGAAATAACGGATAACATTATCGCTTTAACATCTCTATCAAGTGCGACTGTAAGCACTTTAAAAAAGGCGGGTGCGTTAATGATTAAATATCCATTCTTACAGAATGCCGAGTATAGCAAAGTTTATGAATTGCGAAAAATTGAAGATGAAGATATGGAAGATTTTTGTAATAAATACAGTGTACCGAGCCTGTCACAAAAGGCACTTAGAAAAGCGGTCGCTGATTATTATATAGATACTACAGCGGAAGAAGTAGAAGAAGTTGAGGAAACAGAGGAGACAGAGGAATCAATTAATGAAGAAGTTGTAAAAACAGAGGAAACAATCACTGAAGATGATAGGGAATGTATAAAACAGGATATTTTAAAGCTATTAAAAAGTATAGACAATCAAATTGATAGTGATATATCCGAACCAACAAACGAATGGTATCATCTTACTATTTCTAATATTTATGATATGGTTGAAATGCTTTAAGGGGGGGTTTTAGAATGTTAGAATTTAATCAAATTTTACAAGAAATTAATAAAGATTTAGAGAGTGAACAGGCAAGTATTAAATCTGTATCACTTGAAGAACAGGCGGAAAAAATCAATAAATCCGTTGACAATCTTAATAACTTTGTAAATACAGTTTCTGAAGAATTTACAAAAAAATTTCAAGAAATGCACGAGATTTATTTCAATGGAAATGAAAGCAATGATATTAATGAAGAATTAAATCCCACTGATTCTTTATCTAATATAGAAGAATGATAAAAAGAAAAGGAGAACAAACAATGAACATTATTAGAACAATGAGTAACAAGGAATTAAGTAAAAAGGAGATGTACAGATTCACAATGTCCGATACAAATATTTCAGTGAAAAATATTTCAGATGGTGAAGTATTGGAAGTAAGCGGTTATTGTGAATACAACGACATTGATAACAAAGGAAAAGAACAGCATTTGTTATCAATTAAATCAGACAAGGGATATATTACCACTAATTCTGAAACTTTTATACGTAATTTTTTAAAGATTGCCGACTTATTCGAGGATGAAGGAATCTTCAAAATAGTAAAATTAAGTGGTGTAACAAAGAACGATAAACCTTTTGTAAACTGTTCACTTGCTGACGATTAACAAAAACGGGCGGTTTGGTTTAGTCGACTAAACCGCCTAAAATTTAATAAGGGGTGATAATATGGTTGAAAAAAGAAGAAATTTAAAAGAAGATGAATTAATAAAAATACGTTCTGAACACGACTTGTTAGATGGAAATTTAAACAGAATGTGTGTATGTAATGATTCGGACGAACTCATAGAAATGTTTCACTATGCAAATTTAAGAATAAAAAATATTTATGATATTTGTATAAATAAGTTTATAAGAGATGTATAATTATAGATATAGAAACTTATGTAAAAGGAAGTGAAGTGATAGTGAATGATAATGTTAGAAAAATGAATAACTATATAAGAAGATACATCCGGCAAGGGATTGAAGATTCAGCACTTGCTGAATTAAACCAAAGATTAGATTTTTTATATTCTGACTATTTTGGAACTGACAGGACTAAACTTCCACAATTTAGAAAGAATCAAGAAGATTTTAATACGGAATTAGAACAAATAGCTGAGGATTTTATAAATAACGAAAATAAGCTAATCAATATTTTTAGCGATAAACGAAAAAATAGTCGCTATAATACATTTAAACAAAATCATCCAAACGCAAATACAAAACAGGATTACATAGATTTTATTGAAAGTAATAGAGAATATTTGACAAATGCAAGTAATGCTGTCGAATTTGACTCACATCAAATTTACGAATTTTATAAAATAGGTCGTGAGCGAAAGCTTACGACTGAACAAATTAATGACGTTATCAATTCTGAGATTTTAGAAAATACAGGTAAAGGAATGACTATTGATATACTTGCGCTAAATATAAGAAAGAAATTACGTGGCTTATGATAGAATTAAAAAATAAGTATGAAATAGTATCAGTATTTAGTCAACTAAATATTACAAATGTATATAAGACAAAGCGTAAGTTATACAGTGACGATATATTAACTTTTGACATTGAAGTTACATCGCTTTTTGAAATTGACGGAGAATTAAAACCATTCGATTATAGTAAAAATAAAGATTATTATATAGGTAGAGATAAAAAGTCTCTGCCGTATATATGGCAGTTCGGATATAACGACACTGTTTACTATTCACGCAATTTTTACGATTTTATAACATTACTTTTATCTATATCAAATGAAAATATACACCAATACATTTTCGTCCATAACCTTGCATATGAATTTCATTTTTTAGTAAATTTAATTAAAAAAATGGGGTGGACTATTGAAAACTTGTTAGCAAGAGGTTTACGAAAAGTTATACAATTTTCAATAAAAGAATTAAATATAACTTTTCGTTGTTCATACGCACTAACAAATCTATCACTACAAAAAAGCGGTGAACAATTTAATACACAACATTCTAAACTTGTCGGAGATTTAGACTATAATGTTGCGAGAAGTCCGTTTACACCGCTAACAAAAGAAGAGTTAAGTTATTGCGAAAACGATATAATAGTAATGTATGAATTTTTAAAAATATACAAAGAAGAATATAAACATATTAAAAATATACCCATTACTCAGACAGGCGAGGTAAGAAAAGATTTAAACAAAAGAATTTCTTACTCATATCGACAGCATATATGGCAAACTGTTCCTAACTCCACAATTATGCAGTTGTTAATGTGGTCTTTTATGGGAGGACAAGTTCACGCTAATATGATATATAGCGGAAAAATTATTAATAATATGGGTTCATTCGATTATGCGAGTAGATACCCTTTTACAATGGCAACGTCACAATTTCCCGATAGTCAATTTTTTAGAATTGAAGAAGAAGAAATTGATTACTTTAAAAAATCTTGTTGTTTGCTATATCACGTTAAATTTTATAATTTTAAATCAAAACTGTATAACAATTATATACCATCTTCAAAATGTGTTGGTAAAAAAGGCTGTAGATATGATAACGGACGTATTATAAAAGGCGAAGAGATTGAAATGTGTATTACCGACATAGACTTTGATATAATTAGAGAATCATATACTATAGAAAAAATTGAATATATTGATATCTACGCAAGCTATAAAAAATATTTACCAAAAGAAATAATATTATTCTTGCTTGAATACTATAATAATAAAACAAAATTAAAAGGTATAGAATCGCAAGAATATTTATATATGAAGAGTAAGCAAAAAATTAACTCTTCTTTTGGATGTGCTGTTACGAATCCATTAAAGCAAAATTATATTTTAGATTTAGAGAATAAAGAGAATATATGGAAGAACGGAGAATTTAGCGAAAAATTTATTGAACAAAAACTCGAACAAATGAAAGAATCATTTAGCACAATTTTTTCTTTTGCAACAGGATGTTGGATAACGGCTATAAGTAGAAAAGGATTGTGGGATATTATAAAAGCGACAGATAAAGACACTGTTTACTACGATACCGACAGCGACAAAATAAAAGACTATAAAAAATATCTACCTGTTATAGAAAGTATTAATAAAGAAAATTATAAAAAAATAGAAGAAGTATGCGATTTTTATGATATAGATATAGAATTATTTAGTCCTACAGATACAAAAGGAAAAAAACATACATTAGGTATGTTAGAATTTGAGGGAGAATATAAAGAATTTAAAACATTAGGCGCAAAAAAATATTGTTATCGTGATGAAAAAAATATATTGCATATGACGTTAAGCGGTGTAAGAAAGTCGGCAGTATGTCAATTAAATAATGATATAAATAATTTTAAAAAAGGGTTTGAATTTGATTATACAATTAATAAATTAAATATGATTTATTTAGAGAATCAAGAACCTTTTACATTTTTAGATTGTAACAATGTAGAATACACCTGTAATAATATACAATATGCGATTGTAGCGCAACCAACTACTTATACATTAGGTATCACTAAAGAGTATGAAAACTTATTACAATACTTAGAAGAAAAAGATACTATATATTAATATATGGTATCTTTTATTTAGTCAACTAAATATCTTTTAAAAATGATAGTGCTTGTTTAAATTCAGTGCCTATAGAATTATTTACGTAACATATTTTATCACGCTTAATAAAATCAAATAAAAACTTTTCATTTTCGTTTAACGGAATAAACCCCTTTGTTGACAATAAGTCACTTGAAAACTCATCAGATATAATTCTTGAATTTTTTTGTATATCGGTGGTTTTTGGTACAACATACCAACACATTCTATTACTATCTTTTTTATGTTGTAAAAATTGCATTAAATATTTGATATTCTGAACTTTTACAACTATTGAATAAATTGAATTAAAATTTTCTATTACGTCATCAAGTTTATTTTGATTAAGAATGTTATACGTGTCTCCGTCAATATTTTTTGATGCGTTACCAAAAAACATCCCACTTTGTTCTTCTCGAGGTTTAATATTCCACATTTTTAAAATAACATTCGTATCGTTTACACCCTTTAAATTATAAGTGTCGATAGTATCGGTTTTTTGAGTAGGTGCATTTTTTAAATTCCATTCTAAATAATAAGGATTGAAACGACTTATTTTATTACCAATCAGAATAACAAAACCTTTTCTATCTCTATAGACTGATGAAATGAAATGTTGTAACATTGTAGGTTCATTTGTTAGATAATAGTTATCTGTAACAAATTCTTCATATACTATAGTGGTAACATCGGGATACATAAGAGATTTTTTATGCTCCATTGAATATAAATCTGTAACATATCCGATTTTCTTTTTATTAATGATTTTTTCGTCCTCTATTTTAGCAAAATATATACGCTTGCGAAAAACATTTATGCAATCGTAAGTACCTTTTGTTATTTTAGAGATATCCATATCTCTGAAATAGTCGTTTACATCGATATCTTTTACTTCCGTTACCATTCTTCGTAAATAGAAAAATTCTTCATTTTTTTCATATGCGTTTTTTAAAACAAACTCTTTGACAGCATACGATTTGCCTGTATTTCTATTTGATAGCAATACTAAATAATCACAATCGTTTTTTAACGAATATATATCCTTAGAATATATTGAATATTTCCGAACTTTTTTTCGTTCCATTTATTCTTCTTCCTTTCTATAATCTGCAATACTTTCAAGTGTATCACATATCTTTTGCATAGTTACTATCATTTTTTCATTAAACTTATAGTTCATAAACATAAAATATCCAAGTACAACTACAGTAATACCATTATCCACAATCAATTTAACTAAATCAGTCATTTTTTAATACCCCCTTAAATTTTTCAATATTAGAATTGTTTAAAAGATTTAAATTTTTTTCGTATACATCTTCTTTTCTTTTTTTGAAATATTCATAAAAATTATATGTAACACTATTGTTTGAAATAGTTTCATCACCTCTGTAAATACTTCCTTTTCTACAATCTATATGTATTGAATAATTATTAATCTTAGCAAATCCGCCCTCTTTGAAAAGGTCTTGACATACACAAAGGATTTTCCAAGATGGTATTAATACACTATTCGAGTAGAATTTACAGTCACAAGCATTTCCTTTTGAATGCTGACCTTTAAATCCGCCTATTATGGTGTCATAATATCCACATCTATAACCACTATTTATTACACATTTAGTTGCATTTGATGAATTAATTATTTTTTCAAGCATATCAATTAAATCAGTATTTATATAAATGTTATTGCAATGTGGACATTTAAACTCTACCGATTTAAAATGTGGTGATAGTTCTATCTTTTCACGAACATACATATTTTAACCCCCTTAGTCAACTAAAATTGTAAAACTATTTATTATATCGTGTACAACATTTTCGATATAAGAATAGTTCACTGTTATACGCTGAGAATCAATTAAATCGGTTGATTTAGTGACGCCTATGTTACCCTGTCTTGTTAATCTTTCAGTATGGTTTTCATTTTCTGAAAAATCAACGTCCTTTGTTCCCGTATGTTTATTTGTATTACTACTATTATAGAGTGTGGTATCTGTTAAATCATTTTCAGTTGTTTCATTACTATTATAGATTGTAGTATCAGATAAGTTATTAGTTAAAGTGTCATTAGTATTGTAGATTGTAGTGTCAGATAAGTTATTAGTGAGAGTGTCACTATTGTTATAAAGTGTAGTATCTGATAAATTATTAGATGTAGTATTTTTTTGAGTGTCATAAAATGATGTACTATCAAATGTTGTTTTTTGTTCTATATCTGTAATAGTTCCTGTTTTATTAAGAGTGTCATTTCCACTTTTAACATTGGTTGATGTTCCTGTTTTATTAAGAGTATCATTTCCACTTTTAGCATTGGTTGATGTTCCTGTTTTATTAATAGTATCGTCACCATCTTTTTCAATAATAATAGTTCCTGTTTTAGATATAGTATCATTACCTGTATGGTCTGACTTTATCGAATCGTTATATGTGTCCGTAGTATTCCCATTTTTAACTATACTAATTGTATGCTCTTCCGTTCCGTCAACATTCCACAATGGATTGTATTCTAAAATAGTCGTTTCATAAAGTTTACTATACTTATATATATTAGTAAGTACCTTATGTCTTATTTTACGTTGCACATAGTCAAAAAGTATAGAAATCCCATTTTCATCTATTAATTTATTTATAATTCTGTCGCTATAATTTAATTCAATTTCATCGTTAAAATAGTCTTTGAGTACGACATACCACTCATTATCTGTTGCATTTTCTAACTGTTCAATTCTCGGAAATATCGAACTGTTATAATCAATTAACTTCTTTAATTTATACATTTTTTTCATTATCAGACACCTCGCTTTTATAATCCTTATTAATAAACTTTTCATTAATTTTTACTGAAACATTTAAGTTAAAAATATTATTTAAAGTTTCAAAACCTTTTTTTCGTTCACTTAATAAATCATCTAATGAAATAATGAGCATTTGAGAATTAGCCGTGACTTCTTCCTCATTAACTTGCGCTTTTTTAGGTTGGTAAAACTTAACTCCAATTTCTCTATAAAAACTTTCAAGAATCTTATCCCTTGATATGAGTAAATCATATATTTTATCTGTTGAACTTTTATCAGATATATCAACGCTTTTTAAGTTCGGCACTATTGAACTATCTGTAACAATAGCACGTTTTCCTAAAACTCTTTGTTGAATAAAGTTTTTTATCGAATTTTTGACGTTGTCATTGTCGGCAATAGGTATATACGTGTCTCTTAAATTAACACACTTATTTGATATAGTGCTTTCAATATCCGCTAACATTCTTGCATATCTTCCAATAAACGTATATAGCGAGCCATCGGTATCTATTCCTAAAACCGAGTTTTGTAAATCACAATTATAAATAATCACTGAATTTTGTTTATTTATGTTGTGAAAATTTTGAAAATATAGAGTGCCACTACCTAAACAAGGCTGAGCATAAGGTGCGAATGTTGGGTTGTAATATTTATCAAAACCACTTAGATTGGTTAGTGATGTTACTAACTCATTATTTTTTTTAAAAATAGCACAATGTCCTGTTAGTAGTAAGTTGCTTTCAATTTCTTTTGAGGGTAAAGATTCGGGTAAACCATTATATTCAAAAATGTTTAAACAATATGCTAATAGTTTATCAAAATAATACTTATAACCCTTATACACGTCCGATACGTCAACCATATCATCAATTTTATATTTATCAAATTTCATTTTAATATCACCTCTCTAAAAATAAATACCACTATTTAACAAGTTCCGTATTTCTTCCCTTTCAACAGATGAACAAGGTATAGTATTTAAGTCGATATGAGATACCTCTGTATAGCCTGTTAAATCTCCTAATTTATAATATATATTTGACATATAACCCTTATCTTTCAGTAGTCCCTCAGACATACTCTGAATAGGTCTATTAAAAATCAAATATGGAAATTGAATTGCCATATATCCACTATTGCCACTTAACCCGCCTGTGTGCTGTACACTTGCTTTGCTTTCCAAAAAATTAGTCGCTGAATTAACAACACCAAACACACTGCTTGCGGATGGTTTAGCAAGAACACTTGCACCACTTAAAGCCAATGATATACCGCTTGATATTATAGAGCGATTGTCTACACTTGATATTGGAATTTGACTTAAAAAATTTCCGCTAAATTGATATAAAACGGCTTGCAAGTTCCCTTTTACAATATAAATAAACGCAATACATATACCTGTTGCAAAATCGAGAGCATACTTTACTTGAATCGAACCCGCCATAAATTCATTTATATCTATAGAGCGTTCGCCTATATATGGTAAATAAATTTTAACTTCACTTTGATAATCTAAGAAATTACCATAAAATTCCGATATATTCAATGTACCGCAATCAATAAATTCATATTGATTTGAAACAAAATCTGAATTTATATTTGTTCCGTGTCCGGCTAATTTAATTTCACTAATACCGCCTATATTTGTAGGAGATATTCGGGAAACATAACAACCGACAATTAAATCAAGTGGATTATACCATAGTTTATTAAACATTGCTTCAAAATCAGTCGACCACAACCAACTAAAAAAACTTTGAGCTTGTGCTGACGTAGGTTTATAAATTGTTATAAACCCACCATTGGATGCACCTAAAGATGGTAAAACGGGAATAGGCACGGGGTCTGATGTAGTGTCATATGTTCCGCTACCGCCTTGTGGGGTTGAGGTTTGAGGTTCGGATAGTAAGTCACTATAAGTGTAGTAGTTGGACATATTAATAATGGCAGTATTAAATCCCCTTGCCTGACCATAGTAGTTGCGAGTTGCGCCCACTTCCCAAGCAGTTCCAAAATATGATACACGTAAATTTGATGAAAAATAAGTGTTTTCCGATTCTGCAAAACCGCAATTAAGTGTGAAAGTATTAGGAACTGAATAAGTATTTAACGCATAGTATAAAAAATTGTTATTATCGTGTGAGTCATCGACTAAATCCCCACTAAAAACGTACCCTCTATTAACAGTACCGCTCCCGCTATTTGTAAATGTTCCGGTTGTTTTATTTCTCAGTCTAAAAACAAGTGAGACTGTATCGGTATATAAAGGAGCGTTAATGTCGGCAGTTCGACTAAATGAAATATATCCTGTCAATTCAGTGTTAGAATCGATATCGCATATAGATATATAAGTAGGTGTTGGATGTGTGGATTGCTGATAGTATGCACCTTTTGCAATCCAATCAAGATATAAGTCATTGGCTTCTCTAAACACTCGACTCTCGTTATAATAGGCACATGGTAAAAGTATTACGGATGGTATAGGAGAGCTGAAGCCGTCATTTCTAAATGTACCAGCGTCATATACTCCAATAATCATATTATTAACAGTTTTATTTCCGCTTATATCCATACTAGCCGACATTTTCATCACCCCCGTTTTCAATAATAGAACTTCCATTTGTCATTAATAAATAACATTCTTGATTATTTAAGCCATAAGGAAAATTCATTGTTTGAACTCGAGAATACCCCTCAACAAGAAATTCATTATCTTTCAAATAAGTATCAAATATATTTGATTGTCTCCTTATAGTACCATACAATTCTTTTATGTAATTAGAATAAGTCATTAACACATCTGTAATACAGTATAAATATATCATTTGTTGACTTTGTTCTTTTTCATTTATATAATAGTATCTATCTAAATCCTCTATATATAAATAGTTAGCATTTTCAATACTATTAATATTTGATATTATAAGCGTAGGCTTATATATATCTGTATCTGATTTAAAAACTATATCAACATTATTTATAACAGGTATAAGCTGTTTATTAACCACTCTATTATCACTATTATTTATATAAAAGGTTGATGTCATTTTTTTACCTCTCTAAAATATAAGGCGGTTTAGTTGACTAAACCAAACCGCCTATTTAAATTAATCCGCAATATTAAAAATAATTGCATTTTCACTTAAATCATTAAAATAGCCACGATTAGCTCCATATGTATAGTTAGTAAATCGCTCTCTATTATTTCTATCACTACCGCTCCAATCCTCAGTTAAACATACACCTATTGCCTGCCTATCCGCAAGCACACAAACAACGCCATTTACTACTTGTGCGGTTGGTGTATCTGCTGATTCTTCAGAAGATGGAATAACATTTACTTTTGAATTATTAGTGAATATCGGATTCTGACCATTATTTTGCCAATAAGATAACTCGGCATAGTTTGGTAACTCAATCAATTCATTATGAAAAGATGAACTTTCAAAATATGTTGTATATGCTGACACATAGTCAGTCAGCATTAAAACGTGCATATTGTCCCGAGCCGTGGCTCTTATCTTTGTACCATTATTATATAGAATAGATGGTGTGTTTAAATATTTCATATAGTTCCTAATTATCATCGCTGAAAACTGTAAAAACTGCTGATTATAAAGAGCCGTACTTGCTGTTAGTTCAGTTGAAAATGTAGTGTTATATAACCCTAAAAGATTTATTATTTTATTTTCCTTTGAGCGTTCAGCGATAAGATTACACAATGCTAAATGTGTAAGAGCGTTAATATACATTATTAACGACTGTTCAATAGTACCGAATATTGCACTAATGAAACTTGTCATATCCCTCTCACTCGAAAAAGCTGATTTGTATAAAACATCGGGAACAGTAACAGGAATTATAAAAGGCGATATATTGCTAAATAATGACTGTTCTACTACAGGTTTATTAATATCCCATATTGTAGACACATAATCATTTTCTCCGATATTCCAGCTATTATCCTCCTTAACTTCCATAGGCTGAACATCAATTTTTTGAAGTATACCAAAATAAGATTCTTCATCCAAAAAAATGTTAGGTATTTCAATTTCTAAATCAAGTACACGAATATTTGTTCTCTTGATTCTGTCTGATAATACCTTTAAAAACTGTTCCTTATTATTATCACTTGATAGAACAGTATTACCAAGCGATATAAGACCGCTTAAATCTTTTACTGTAGGAGCATTTTCTCCCCAAATTTCTTTTGCTGTAGCGTTAAGTAATGGAGCTATTTGATTTATAGTTGCCATTCTTTTTACCTCTCTTTCTGTCGTTTAGTCGACTAAATAGTTATTGTGCAATATGCACAAAATTAATTGTTACTATTAATAGTATATATATTAATATTAATATTTCAATAGGCAAAATGCACAAATAATATATTTATTTTTGTACAAATTGCCTATTGACAAACCG
>Ga0326513_10003230_pt1 | contig 11870 bp, 9 predicted proteins | sample 2_2465_0518_D_FD_203654 | JGI IMG/M metagenome (GOLD analysis project Ga0326513, IMG submission 203654) | Bovine rumen microbial communities from UC Davis, California, United States - 2_2465_0518 | ecosystem: Host-associated > Mammals > Digestive system > Stomach > Rumen | place: USA: California... | reverse complement strand
TCGCGCAGATTATAGCACACAGCATATCCATTTTACAACATGATTTTATACTGCTTTACGAAATTGATTGTCCTGCGCCGGTATCCCGATCCGGCTCCGGCGGGAAGAGATCCCGCACTGCACTGCAATAAAGGATCTATCAAGAATCTGAGAAGCTTAGAATGACCCATTGCCATTTTTTTCATGAGATGTTAAAATACACTCATTCTTATTCTTTGTAGGTAGACCCGTTTAACCGGTGAAGGATCACTCCCCGTCTCCGGCGGTGAGAGCTCCGGATACAACATGATATTTTAAGGTATATCTTTTTTCACAGAGGCGACAGCAGATGGAAATCAGAATTCTGGCAGTGGGCGACGTTTGCGGAGAGCCGGGCATGAGCTTTCTCTCAAACCGTCTGAAGGAATATATCTCGGACATGCAAATCTCCTTCACCGTGGTCAACGGTGAGAACGCGAACGTGGTCGGGATTACCCCGAAGCAGGCGGATCTCATTCTCCGTGCGGGCGCGGACGTCATTACCCTCGGAAATCACACCTGGACGAGGACGGAGCTCCGTCCCTATCTGGACGAACGCACCCGGATCCTCCGCCCCGGGAATTACAGCCCGCAGTGCCCCGGAAGAGGCATCGCGGTCTATCACAAGCCTTTCGGGGACGTGTGCGTGCTGAACCTTCTCGGACGGTTCACGCTGGACAACAACACGGATAACCCCTTCCCCATCGCCGACGGCTACATGGCGGAGATTCAGGAGAAGATCATCCTGGTGGACTTTCACGCGGAAGGCACCAGTGAAAAGCGGGCGATGGGCTATCTGCTTGACGGGAAGGCCTCGGCCGTATGGGGCACCCATACACATGTACAGACCTCGGACGCGGCTGTTCTGCCGAAGGGCACCGGGTATATCACCGATCTCGGCATGACCGGTCCGATTCATTCCGTGCTCGGCATTGATCCGGAGCAGAGCATCGGCAAGTTTATGGGAGACCCGCCGCGGCGCTACGAATCCGCGAAAGGCCCCTGCAAAATGGAAGGATGTATTTTCACCGTCGAAACGGAGACCGGCCGCTGCCGGAGTGCGGAGGCGATCAGACTGACATGAGAACCGTTAAACTCATCCACGCCGCGGACTTTCATCTCGACTCGCCGTTTCAGAGCCTTCCCGCTTCCAAAGCCGCCGTCTGCCGCCAGGAACAGACGCTGATGCTTCAGCGTCTGGCGGAGCTGGCGGAAGCGGAATCGGCCGATCTGATGCTTCTTCCGGGTGACCTGCTGGACAGCGCCAACACCCGCGGAGAAACCGGTGAAGTGCTGCTGCGCCAGCTCAGCCGTGTTCCCTGCCCCGTGGTCATCGCCCCCGGCAGCCAGGACTGGTACAGCGATCGTTCTCCCTGGGCTAGACTGAAGCTTCCGGAGAACGTGACCGTCTTTCGAGAGCAGGCCATCCATCTTGTCTCGATTCCTTCGGCCTCCGTCAGGGTCTACGGCGCAGCGTTTACAGACCGCACAGCCCCGGCTCTGCTGCGGGGCTTTCACGCAGAGCGCAAACACGATGTCTATAATCTTCTCTGCATGCATGGAGAGGTCGGCAATCCCCAGTCCCTGTGCAACCCCATCAGTGAAGAAGACCTGGCTGCCAGCGGGATTGACTACGCCGCCCTGGGTCACGAGCATACCGCCAGCGGCCTGAGGCGAACCGGCGGCTGCAGCTATGCCTGGCCCGGCTGCCCGCAGGGCAGGAGCTTTGACGAATGCGGGGAGCGCAGTGTTTACGTCGTGACACTGAGCCCTGAGGGCTGCAGCCTGCGGCCTGTCAGCATCGCAATCCGCCAGTATCGCACGCTGGATCTGGATCTCACCGGGAAAGATCCTCTTCTGCTGATCCATACTTCCCTCCCGGACGACTCGGTGCGGGATGTGTATCGAATCACACTGACCGGCGAGAGCGCTCTGGCGCCGGATCTGCGGAAGCTGCATCAGAATCTGGATGAGATGTTCTTCTCTCTTCACCTGAAGGACAGGACACGGCTTCCGGAAGAAATCTGGGCATCCGCCGGAAGCGACAGTCTGAAAGGGCTTTTCCTCGAGAAGCTTTGCAGCCTGCGGGATGCGGCAAAAACCGACGAGGAAAAACAGCGTCTGGAGCAGGCCGCACGATGGGGCCTCGCGGCTTTGACCAACGGCGAGGAGGTGGCTGTCCATGAGAATCCGTAAGCTCTGCGCCTCTTTCGGGAAACTGCAGGGAGAAACCCTGTCGTTTCACGGCGGTCTGAACGTCATCTATGCCCCCAATGAGAGCGGAAAAAGTACCTGGTGCGCGTTTATCCGGGCCATGCTCTACGGGATCGACTCCGCGGAGCAGTCCGGCATCTCGGACCAGGCGCGCTACACCCCCTGGTCCGGTGCTCCGATGGAGGGGACCATGGAGGTCACGGCAGACGGCTACGACATGACGCTGACCAGAACCACGGTCGCCCGAAACGCCCCCATGCATGAGTTCAGCGCTTACTACAGCGGAACGAACACCCCCGTGGAGGGAATGACCGGCCGCAACTGCGGGGAACTGCTTACCGGCGTCAACCGTGATGTCTTCCGGCGCAGCGCCTTCATCGGCCAGGGCGATGTCGTCGTCAAAGGGAATCCCGAACTGGAAAAACGGATTCAATCCATTGTTTTCAGTGGAGATGAGCAGGTTTCCTATTCCGAAACCGCCGAAAAACTGCAGACCTGGCAGCGCAAACGCCGGTATCACCATAAGGGAAGTCTGCCCGCCCTGGAAGATGAAATAGCCGAATCGAAAAAGCTGCTGGCCGAGATGGAAAACTCGTTCAGCAATGTCCAGGAGATGGAGACTCAGCTCGCCGACGCCAGGCAGGAGTGCAGTACCCTGGAGCAGCAGGTTACCGAAGCCCGAAGACGGCAGCGCACAGACGCCCTGAACCGCCTGCGGGAAGGACGGACCCTGGTTCAGGAACGCAGCGACAGTCACGACGCCGCACTGGCCGAGGTTTCCCGTGCAAAAGACGCCCTGCGCCGCAGTGACTTCGGTGATCGGACCGGCGAGGAGCTTCGTTCCGAGATCGAAGCCGACCGCAGAACGCTGGATTCTCTCTCGGACCGGGAACCAACGGGCCGTTCCGGCCTGTTTCCGGCAATCCTGTGCTCCTTCCTTGCGATTCTCACCGCCGCTTTTTACGGTGCAAGCTCGAACCTTGCTTTGATTCTTGCTGCCGCCGTCTGCTGTGTCTTTGCGATTTTCTTCTTCCTTCGCTATTCCCGGATGCATCAGGAATCTCAGGCCGTCTCGGCAGAACGCGATCTGATTCTTCGAAAATACAAGATATCGGTGCCGGAAGACCTCGATGCCATTTTGCAGCGGCATCTTGCCCTGGAGGAATCCATCCGTCTGGCCGAAGCCGAGGAACAGCGCAGCAGAGAACGTATGGAAAACGCCGACCGCCAGCTGCACACCCTGGAAGAGAGCGCTGTCACCGAGCTTGATTTTGCCGGGGGCGATTCCGAAGCCGCCCGGCTCAGCCGCCGGCTTCAGCAGCGCAGAAACGAAGCCTCCGAGCTCTCGGCCAGGATTTCCGGACTCAACGGCAGGCTCAGTGCTCTCGGCGATCCCCTGGTGCTTGCAAGCTCGATCACCTACCTGCAGGAGCGCTGTGACACCATACAGGCCGAATACGAAGCCATTACCCTGGCTTCCGAGCTGCTGCGCGATGCAGACCTTGAGCTCAAGAGTCGTTTCTCACCGGAGCTCAGCAAACTGGCGGCCGAATATATGAGCGAAATGACCGGCGGACGCTATGAGGACGTTCTGATCGGTTCGGACTTCTCCGCCAAGGCGCGTGCCTCGGACGACACGGAAGCGCATTCTGCGGAATACCTGAGTGCGGGAACAATGGATCTTCTGTACCTTGCAGTCCGTCTGGCGGTATGCGAGCTGGCCCTTCCCCTCGGCGAGCCCTGCCCTCTGATTCTGGACGATGTACTCGTCAATCTGGACAACACACGATATGAACAGGCCATGAACCTGCTGAAAAAGATCGCGCTGCGGCGTCAGGTTATTCTGTTCACATGCAGACGGGAGTGAGGTACAAATGCCCGCGGTTTTTGTCAATACGTTTACGGTGCTGGCCGGAAGTCTGATCGGGATTCTCTTTCGCAACAGGCTGAAGGAGAGCCTGCGAAATGCGGTAATGAAAGCCCTGGGGCTCTGCACCGTGCTGATCGGCGTTTCCAGTGCCGTTGCCACCAAGGATTTGCTCTGCGTGATCGTCTGCATGGTGCTTGGAACCGTGCTCGGAGAACTGATGCGCATTGACGACGGAATTGAGCACGCCGGTGACGCAATTAAGGCAAAGCTCCTGCGCGGAAAAGCCGGCGGCGGTGCCATGGAGAGTTTCACGGAGGGCTTTGTCTCCGCCTGCATTCTGTTTTGCATCGGTTCCATGACGATCATGGGCTCGCTGGAAGCCGGAATCCGCCACAATTACAGCATCATCTATGCCAAGAGCATGCTTGATTTCGTCTCCAGCATGGCATTCGGTGCCGCAATGGGCTTCGGCGTCACCTGCTCGGCCGCCTTTGTTCTGGTGTTTCAGGGGGCGCTCACGCTGCTGGCCGGGGTTCTCGGTTCTCTGCTTTCCGATGCCGCCGTCACGGAAATGAGCGCTGTCGGAGGCGTGATCCTGATCGGCATGGCGCTGAACATGCTGGAATGCAGCCGGGAGCGCATTAAGGTTGCAAATATGCTGCCGGCCATTTTTCTCCCGATTCTCTGGATGGCCTGCGCCTCTGCGCTGAAATGACATGATATGGGAAGCCGACCGGAGCAGGCGATGCTTTTCCCGGTCAAGGCTGAAAACAGGACCGAAGTGTTTTCCGCTTCGGTCCTGTTTTCAGTGTTTTTTATTCTTTTCCGGCATCGGGGAGCGTCTTCGCCTCCCGGTAGCGCCGTTCATAATCTCTCAAATCCCTGCAGGCAGGAAGAAGCTCCGCCTCCTGCGGGAAGTCCAGATGGATTCGCCGCACGCAGCGCATACAGAACCCATCCCGCGCCTGCTCACTCATACGGAGCACCTGCTTGAAGCCCCAGGTGTGGGTGACGGAGCTCTGTGTAAGCAGTTCTCCCGGCTTCAGAAGATACCCCAGGGTCTTTCCGTTTTCCCCGGCGCACATCGGCAGAATGCGCTGCTCCGCGAAGCACATGGTCTGCACCGGGTCCAGTCCCTCGGGCTGGATATGCCGCATGAAATCAAAGGCCTCGTCCAGATACGCCTCCCGGAGCGCCTTGTCCCGGAAGAACAGGAACGCCGTGTTAGCCGCGTTCAGGCTGAAATCCCACCGCGCCGGAAACGCATAGCCTTCCGAAAACGGAAAACAGGACGGCTCCGGATACGTGCGCGGATTCAGCGGTTCCGGATGGGCCGCTGCCGCGTCCCCCTTCAGCCGCGATTCGACGTTTTCCCAGACCACCAGGTCCGTATCCAGCATAACGCACGGCAGGGGCAGAAAGCTCAGCGCCTGAAGTTTTCCCGCCGCCCAGAAGGCAGCGGGATCAATTGTTTCCGCCAGGCCGTCCAAAACGGTCTCCGTCCCGTCCCAAAAAGCCGCAATACCGATGTCCCGGAAATACGCCGCTCCGTCGGTATCGGTCAGCATTCTGACCGGGCCGCTGTGCCGTTTCCATTCCAGCGCCGAAAGGATCGCGGTCAGCTGCTCATAATCGGGAAAGCGGATCTCCCCCTGATGGTGGCGGCGGTTTGGTTCAGACCAGAACGAATGACAGGCTTCCATCCGTCCCGTTCAGATCAGCTGCAGCCCGTATCCCAGGGCAAAGCCGCTTCCGGAACCCGCGCTTCCTTCGGCGGAAGTCCACCAAGATCCGGAGAAGGACCCCCACCAGACTTCCGGGATCTCCATCCACCAACTGCCGGAGGAAGAACTCCACCATTCGCCGGAGCCGACGGCGAACCCCGATCCGTTTCCGGAGCTCAACAACATACCGGCATAGGACCCGCTCCGGCTGCCGGACTGCAGCCCGGCGTCGCCTGCACCGCCGAAGCTTCCCTCCCCGGCCTGTTCCGCCAACGAGCGTTCCACCGTCTGACTGTATTGTTTCCACCACTCGCTTTGCAGCATGATATCCCATACAAACTGAAGGCTTCCGTGTTCGCTCATCGATTCCTCTCTTTCACCGGGATCAACACCAGCTCCGTACGCCGAATGCAGTCTTAACCGCGTGTTCATCTGTCAGGTTTCCATTTATGTATTATAACAAAACACTCCCTCAAATTACAACAGAAACTTATAAAAATCCAAAAGATTTCTTTTGTCGCTTTCCGGCCCGGCTTCGGACTGCCGTCGCCGCGGATGACGGAACGTAAATTCGTCCTGCTCTTTCGGTGACAGTTTCTGTACAAATCGCCAGTTGACAAATAAGTCTCCTGACATTATAATCGGAGAAACTTTAAGGCGACCCTGTGAGATCGGCAAGATGAAGTGGATATTTGCGGGTATGGTATGCCCGTTTTCTGCCTTGCCGTCTCCGGCGAGGTTTTCTTTTTGGATTCCGGATGGAGGAGAAGGAATGGTCGAGTTTGACAAAGTCAAAAAAATCGGTGTTTTTGCGAAGCAGCTTCCTTTTGAGGGCTGTGATGACGTTTTTTCCCGTTTCAACAAAAATGAATACGTGATGTTTCCCGGTTTTTGTGATGTGCATGTGCATTTTCGCGAACCGGGATTTTCTTATAAGGAGACCGTTGCGACAGGCGCCGCCGCGGCGGCCGCATCCGGCTACACCGCGGTCTGCACCATGCCGAATCTGAATCCGGTCCCCGACAGTCTCGCGCATCTTCAGCCGCAGCTGGACCGAATTGCGGAAGTCCCCGTCAGGGTTCTCCCCTACGGCTCCATCACCGTGGGTGAAAAAGGCCGGGAACTCTCGGATCTCGAGGGGCTTGCCCCTTACGTTGTCGCGTTTTCGGACGACGGCGTCGGTGTGGCGGACGAAGGGCTGATGCGGGAAGCCATGCAGCGCTGCAAAGCGCTCGGAAAGCTGATCGCCGGGCACTGTGAAGATATGCGCTGTGAGGATCCCCGCGAACGGGAGTGGAGAGAGATCGAGCGGAATCTGCGCCTTGCGGATGAGACCGGCTGTGCGTTCCATGTCTGCCACATCTCCACAAAGGAATCCGTCCAGCTGATCCGGGATGCAAAGCACAGCGGTGTTGATGTCAGCTGCGAAACGGCGCCGCACTACCTTCTGCTCAACACGGCGCTCATCGACGACGACGGAAGGTTCAAGATGAATCCGCCAATCCATAAAGCGGAGGACCAGGGCGCGCTGCTGGAAGCCGTGGTCGACGGGACCGTCGACATGATCGCCACCGATCACGCCCCGCATTCGGCGGAGGAGAAAAGCCGCGGATTTGAAAAGAGCCTGAACGGCATTGTCGGTCTGGAAACCGCGTTTCCGGCACTCTATACCGGGCTCGTTTCCGAAGGGATCGTCCCCCTTGAAAAACTCATCGACCTGATGTCTTCCGCTCCGGCCTCCCGCTTCGGCATTCCCCTCTCCGGCGACTATGCGATCTGGGATCTGGACCGTGACTATACCATCGACCCGACACAGTTTCGATCCAAAGGACGCTCGACCCCCTTTGAGGGCTGGCCGGTGCTCGGCAGATGCCTGATGACTGTAAAAGACGGTAAAGCAATCTATATTTCGGAGGATAAATGACTTATGGCAAAACGTACGGATGTGAAAAAAGTTCTGATCATCGGCTCCGGTCCCATCGTGATCGGCCAGGCCGCCGAATTTGACTATGCTGGGACCCAGGCCTGCCTCGCGCTGCGTGAGGAAGGCTATGAGGTCGTGCTTGTCAACTCAAACCCCGCCACCATCATGACCGACACCGTCATCGCCGACAAGGTCTACATGGAGCCTCTGACCCTGGAGTATGTGGCAAAGATCCTGCGCTATGAACGGCCGGACGCCATTGTCCCCGGCATCGGCGGGCAGACGGGCCTGAATCTCGCGATGCAGCTGGAGCGGAAAGGGATTCTTCGGGAATGCGGCACAAAACTGCTCGGCACCAGCTCCTCCTCCATCGAGCGGGCCGAGGACCGGGAGCTCTTCAAAGAGATGTGCCAGAGCATCGGCGAGCCGGTCATTCCCTCCGAGATCACCTACAACCTGGATGAAGCCAAGACGGCGGCGGAGCACATCGGCTATCCCGTGGTGCTGAGGCCGGCCTTTACCCTCGGCGGAACCGGCGGCGGCTTTGCGAACAATGAAGAAGAGCTCGTTGAGATCGGCACCAATGCCTTCCGGCTCTCCCCCGTTCACCAGGTTCTCATCGAGAAGAGCGTAAAGGGATATAAAGAGATCGAGTTTGAGGTCATGCGCGACTCCAACGACCATGCAATCACCATCTGCGGGATGGAGAACGTGGACCCGGTTGGGGTGCATACCGGCGACTCCATCGTCGTGGCGCCCATCCTGAGCCTGAATGAGCATGACCTGAAGATGCTCAACGACAGCGCCCTGAAGATCATCCGCGAGCTGAAGATCGAGGGCGGGTGCAACGTGCAGTTTGCCCTGCATCCGGAGACCTCGGAATACTACCTCATCGAAGTCAACCCCAGAGTCTCGCGTTCCTCCGCCCTGGCGTCCAAGGCCAGCGGCTATCCCATCGCGCGGGTGACGGCCAAGATCGCCATGGGCATGGCCCTGGAGGAGATCCCCGTTGCGGGCGGCACCGCCGCCATGGAGCCGTCTCTCGACTACATCGTGGCGAAGTTTCCCCGCTTCCCCTTCGACAAATTCCCGGATGCGCCGAACACCCTCGGGACCCAGATGAAAGCCACCGGAGAGGTCATGGGAATCGGCTCGAATCTGGAAGAATGCTTCCTCAAGAGCGTCCGCAGCCTGGAGACAGGGGTCTATCATCTGCACAGCGCGAAGTTTGACAGCTGCACGGATGAGGAGCTGATGGAGTATATCCGCGTCTTCCGGGACGACAACATTTTCGCGATTATGGAGCTGCTGCGCAGGGGCGTTTCGGTTGCAGAGCTGCATGAGGTCACGATGATCACGGCGCTGTTCCTGGAGTCGTTGGAGAAGATCGTCGGGATGGAGCGGAAGCTCCGGGAGAACGTGAACGACGCGGAAGCCCTGACGGAGGCCAAGAAAATGGGCTTCTCGGACCGCTGGATCGCCAGGGCCTGGCACCTTGAGGAGACGGAGCTCTATGCCCGGAGGAAGAAGCTGGGCATCACGCCGGTGTTCCGGATGGTGGACACGCTGCACACCGGGAAGTACATCGCCTACCTCTACTCCTCGTACAGCGGCCGCAACGACAGCAGGCTGACGGACAAGCGGAAGATCGTGGTGCTGGGCGCGGGACCGATCCGCATCGGGCAGGGCGTGGAGTTTGACTATTCCACGGTGCACGCGGTACAGACCATCAAGCGGGAAGGCTACGAGGCGATCATCATCAACAACAACCCCGAGACCGTCTCGACGGACTACACCACCGGGGATAAGCTGTACTTCGAGCCGCTGACGCCGGAGGACGTGATGGCGATCCTGGACTTTGAGCAGCCGGAGGGCGTCATCGCGTCGCTGGGCGGGCAGACCGCCATCAACCTGGCCCAGCCGCTCATGGACCGGGGCGTGCGGATCATCGGGACCGACTGCGCCGCCATCGAGCGGGCCGAGAACCGCGACAGCTTCGAGAAGATCCTGCTGGACCTCGATATCCCACAGCCCAGGGGCTGCGCCGTGACGAACATCGAGGACGGCGTCCGGGCCGCGGCCGAGATCGGGTATCCGGTGCTGGTGCGGCCGAGCTTCGTGCTGGGCGGGCGCGCCATGGAGATCGTCGCGGACGAGGAGATGCTGCGCCACTACCTCAAGACCGCCGTGGAGATCGACGCGGACAAGCCCGTGCTGGTGGATAAGTACATCCAGGGCAAGGAGGTCGAGGTCGACGCCATCTGCGACGGGCGCGATGTGTTCGTACCGGGGATCATGGAGCTGGTAGAGCGCACGGGAGTGCACTCCGGCGACTCCATCAGCGTGTATCCGGCCTTCTCCATCTCCAACCGCGTCAAGGGGATCATTCTCCAGTACGCAAAGAAGCTGGGACTCGGGATCGGGATCGTCGGCCTCTATAACATTCAGTTCATCGTGGACAAGGAGGAGAACGTCTACATCATCGAGGTAAACCCCAGGTCCTCCCGCACGGTGCCCTTCCTCTCGAAGGCCACGGGTTATTCCCTCGCGGACATCGCAACCGAAGTGATTCTCGGCAAGAGCTTGAAGGAACAGGGGATCTTTGACCTCTATCCCGAAGAGCGCAAGCGCCACTATGTCAAGGTCCCGGTTTTCTCCTGGAACAAGATCAAGGGTCTGGACGCCTACCTCTCGCCGGAGATGAAGTCCACCGGCGAGGCCATCGGCTATGACGACAAGATCAGCCGCGCCATGTACAAGGCCCTGCAGGCCTCGGGCATGAAACTGCAGAACTACGGCACCGTCTTTGTTACGGTCGCGCGGGAGGATCGGGAGGAGGCGCTGCCTCTGGTGCGGAGGTTCTATGACATGGGCTTCAACATTGAGGCCACGCCCGGAACAGCCCGCTTTCTCAAGGAAAACGGAATCCGTACCCGTGTGCGCCATAAGATCAGCGAGGGCAGCGAAGAAATCCTCGATTCCATCCGTGCGGGGTATGTCAGCTACATCATCAATACCCGCGCAATCCACAGCGGCAAACACCTGGAGGACGGCGTGATCATCCGCCGCTGTGCCACGGAGAACAACGTGACCATCTTTACCTCCCTCGACACGGTGCGGGTGCTGCTGGACGTGCTGGAGGAGACGACGATTACGGTCAGCACCATCGACAGCGGAAGATGAAGATCAACGAAAAGTGTGAAGACAGAGGGACGGTTCTTCTGTCTTCATCAAGACAGCAAGAACCGTCCCCGCTGTCTTCTCCCGGGCCAGCCCGGGACGGTCGTTTCCGCCTCACGGAGAACCGTGTCCTCAGCGCAACGGTGCATCTGCTGCGCCTTACCGGCGACACCTCGGCCATTACCGCCCCGGGGCAGTTCGTTTCCGTCGCGGTGCCGGGGAAGTTCCTGCGCAGGCCCTTCTCGGTCTGCGACTGGGGCGAGGGATGGCTCACGCTGCTGATCGAACGCGTCGGCTCCGGAACGGAACTCCTTCATTCACTGGAGCCCGGTGCGGAGCTTGAGATCCTGACCGGGCTTGGAAACGGGTTTACGATCCGGCCCGAGAGCCGGACCCCGGTGCTTGTCGGCTGCGGCAGCGGGCTCTCGCCGATGGCAGGGCTTGCAAAAAGACTTGTGTCTTGCGGCGTCAGGCCGTCGGTCCTGCTGGGGTTTCGCGAGGAAGCCAGCCGTTTCGGCGCTGAACTCTTCCCCGGACTGGATGTTCAATACACCGAGGACCTGTTTGCCGCCCTTGAGAAGACAGATCATGACTACTTTTACGCCTGCGGCTCGGAGGCCGTCATGACCGAGCTCTGCAGGTGGGAGAAGACCGGAGGCCAGGTTGCCTTCGATGTAAGGATGGGCTGCGGCTTCGGCGCGTGCATGGGCTGTGCGAAGAAGACCCGTGACGGGATGAAGCGGGTCTGCAAGGACGGTCCGGTGTTCGGGAAGGAGGAGCTGGTATGGGAAGACTGAGCGTGACGCTCTGCGGCATAGCGCTGGATAACCCCGTCATTCCCGCTTCCGGCACCTTCGGGTATGGGAAGGAATTCTCCGAATTCTATGATCTGGATGTTCTGGGGAGTCTCTCCTTCAAGGGAACCACGCTCTTTCCGCGC
>Ga0326513_10003229_pt1 | contig 11870 bp, 14 predicted proteins | sample 2_2465_0518_D_FD_203654 | JGI IMG/M metagenome (GOLD analysis project Ga0326513, IMG submission 203654) | Bovine rumen microbial communities from UC Davis, California, United States - 2_2465_0518 | ecosystem: Host-associated > Mammals > Digestive system > Stomach > Rumen | place: USA... | reverse complement strand
CGATGATTTTAATGAGGATTTTATCGAAGAATTAGTTAAGTTTGTTCCTTACGCATGGATTGGTGGGGCGATTAGAGATTATCAAGACGAACATATTCCAAAATTCGTGCAGCAACTTAAAGAAGAGATGCCAGTGTTATATGGGATGTGGGAGAAGAAATATCCTGATACTGCTAATAAATTTAAAGATGTAAGTCCAGTTGGCAGAACGGCATATATCAGCACGATGCCCGATGGCGAGATTCACGGTTGGGTTAAAAGCGGTAATGTACTGACGAACGATAATTATACAGACACATTTTTCTTTAAAGGCACTTTTGGTAGTAAAAAGCCACTAAAAGTAATTGTTGAAATTACTGATGATATGGTGGCGGAAGTAACTGAAAGTATGGCAGTTGATGAGAATACAAAATTTGTAGATTGATGGGGATTACATATGACGTTAAAGGAATATCAAGACGCACGTTTTATGCGTGAGACAATAGATAAATATTATAAAAGCATTAGAGAACTCGATGGCATTATTGACAGATTAAAACGTCTTGGGGGGGGATAGTGGCGCATCGTCTATTCACATCAAATTAAATGACGCATATGTGTATATCCCGGAAGCGTCAATTGATTATTCTGATTTACTTGGTTTTTTAATTGGTCAGAGAAATAAGCTTGAAGAAAAAATTAAAGATACTGAAAAGGAGTTTGCAGAGTTATGAGAAATCCAAATAGACTTTACGACTTTTATGACGAGATGAGGGATATTCATATGAAGTCGTTTCCCGACTGGCGGTTTGGGCAACTGATGTCTAACTTTTTTGGGTGGCTAATGAGCGAAAAGAAAAAGGATTTGTTCTTCCCGGAAGAGGATGAAATGATTGAGTATTTCAGAGAGTTTGCGAATAATACTTCACCATTATATAGGGGTAAGTGATATTGAATATAGGAATTATTGATGCGGATCTTATGGGCAGAAAGAAACACCGCTTTCCAAACTTAGCGTCAATGAAGATTAGCAACTACAACAAGAGTATTGGGAATAATGTGAAATTAATAACATCATACAATGACGATTTGACGGCATATGACGATATTTATTTATCAAAAGTGTTTACCGATACAGTAGTTCCAGATAATATATTGAAACTTGATAATATTCATTTGGGTGGTACTGGTTTTTACTTTGATAAAGCACCACCTTTAAATGAAGAGATAGAACATTTTATGCCAGACTACCATCTATACGATGACTGGATCGCAATTATGTCTCAGACCGAGAACAAAAGAAAATCGGTTAATGCACAGTTTAGATGGTATACGGATTATAGTATTGGATTTACAACAAGGGGGTGCTTTAGGAAATGCCCGTTTTGCGTAAATCAAAAATATGACAGAGTCTATAAACATAGTTCTTTATGCGAATTCTATGATCCAAATCTAAAAAAGATATGTCTTCTTGACGATAACATTCTAGGTTTCAAAGACTGGAAATCGGTTTTTGAAGAACTCAATTCTACGGGAAAACCATTCCAATTTAAACAAGGATTAGATGAACGCCTATTAACAAAAGAGAAATGTGACATATTATTCAACTCTAAATATGACGGTGATTACACCTTTGCATTTGATAATATTGCCGACTATGATCTTATTGAACGTAAATTGGATTTAATTAGATCACTTACCGATAAACGCTGCAGATTTTTCGTGCTTGTGGGTTTTGATAAGGGGGGGCGATACGATGATGATTTTTGGGTACAGGATATATTTGATTGTGTGAAGAGATGCGAGTTGTTGTTTAAGTATGAGTGTTTACCATATATTATGCGTTTCGAAAAGTATAAAGAGTCCCCTTATTTTAGGTTATATAATACACTCGCTGCATGGACAAATCAACCATCAATGTGTAAAAAAGCGTCGTTAGTTGAATTTGGAAAGATATCAGAACGATGTGGGCAAACGTCAAGAACAAAATATACAAAGGAATTCTGCAACAAATATCTAGAGTTTGAATACTACGCAAATATGAAGTTTGGAGAAATAGATACAATAAAACAGTTTTAATTTTTAAAGGAGTTTTATGAAATTTGTTTTAGCTAGAAATAGCAGAAAGGAAGAACACATCTAATCCTACTAAGAGTAGGTTATTGGAGCGAGGTGCGGACACTGAAATTGGATTGTGAACGGTCTGATGTGAAAAAATATATTGCAAGTGTAAGTTTTGGTAAAGATAGTACGGCGATGATTCTGAAATTAATAGAGGAACTGGAGTGTTGTTTCCGTAGAACCCACTAGCGTCATAGACGATGTGTATTGTTGTGAAACAACGGATACACACACTTTTACATTGGAAGATGGTATTGTAACACATAATTGCCAATATGGCTATCCATACATGAAGCCGACCCACATCTTCACAAATCACCCCGACCCACAATTCAAGCACTGTAAAAATGGCGACCCATGTCATGAACGTGCGCCAAGGGGTTCTAAATCTGGTCTTCAAAAAATCAAAAAGGTTTCTGATAGGTCAACAATTCCGCCTCTTCTTTGTGACCACATCGTTGACATTTCAGAAGAATACATTCTTGGGAAATCTCCCACTAAAAATCAGAAGTAATTAATAGGAACAAAAACAAAACAACAGAACAGGAGAAATTAATGAGAGTACTTATTGCTTGCGAAGAGTCTCAACGTGTTTGCATTGCATTCCGTGAGCGTGGACATGAAGCATATAGCTGTGACATTCTGGAGTGTTCCGGCGGACACCCGGAGTGGCATATACAGGGAGATGTGCTGCCGATTATCAACGGTAATTGCGAGTTTGAAACTGCTGATGGTCAGAGACACCGAATTGATGGCAAGTGGGATTTATTGATTGCCCATCCGCCTTGTACATATTTGACTACGGCAAGCGCATGCAGAATGTACCACAAACATAAGGATGGGAATTCATATCTGGATGAGGAGAGAGTAAAGGCAATGATCGTTTCAAGGGACTTGTTTATGGCTTTTGTACATGCAGATTGCAAGCGCATTGCAATCGAGAACCCTACTCCAATGAAAATAGCATGCCTACCAGAATGCACCCAAGTGATTCAACCTTACGAATATGGGCATCCATACTCAAAGAGAACTTGCTTGTGGTTAAAAGGGCTGCGCAACTTAATTCCAACAGATGTTGTTGAGCCTACGATGGGAAGCTGGGTTAATGGTTGCGCTCGTGCTTACAAGATTAAGGGAAAAGAAAATATTTTCGGCAAATCAACCGCAAAAGAACGAAGCAAAACATTCCCCGGCATCGCAAAAGCAATGGCAGAACAGTGGGGATAAATACAGTAAGAAATACGTGTAAATATTTCCACTAAATAGAGAAGTAATATATGGAGACAAAAACATGATTGAAGTCAGAGGATATATAGACGACTTACTCGCCAATAAAGACCAAAAAGATGCCATCCGTAACATCGAAGACCAAGATGAATTTCTAATGTCGATGATTGATTCGCCTATTATTTACAAAGGAAAAGCGATTGGAGTAATAAACGATATCGATTTGGATGAAAACACTTGGTGCGGAATTATTTGGGGCGATATGGTGATTGACATTGACCCATGCCGTGGGCATATATCCTCGTTTCAACTCATCAAGTAAAGGAGAAATATGTTTAATCTATTGAATCTGTTTAAGAAAAACAAGCAGTACGATGAAGTTGATATGTCTTATTTCGACTGTGAAGACAGTGTTGAGGCAGCACTAAATTATCTCGATAACCACCCGGATTGCACGATTGAAGAGTATGAGGAGTGGCTAAGTCACAGAGAGAAAGCCATTAAAGAAATAAAGGAGAATGACAATTGAAAATTATTGTTGATAGATACAAGAGAAATAACATTGAAAAACAAGGCTATCCAATGATTATGACTTGCGATTCATGCGATTCTGAATTTGAGATTGATTATGACGATACTTATATAGGTGCTCTAGGGTGTAGGCATGTAAAGTGTCCGTGTTGTGGTTGTGAAAACATGATAGATGATGGCATCCAGCTAACGAAAGACAGTCTCAGATTCCCAACTCACTATTTTCATTTTGGCGATGGTGTCAAATTGAGTAATGAGGAAACAGATAAGTATGTAAGAGAATGTATCGAGGCTTTACGCAACTCTAAAAACAAGGACTTTTATGCTACGCATAGTGGCACTGGGGACACCCACGTTTTCGTATTTAGATATGGTGGTGACGAAGAGTATCTTGTTTATGTCGGTAAAGGCGGATACGAAACCAACGTTCCATTTGAGGACGAGGATTATAAATAAGGAGTGAGTTATGACAGAAGAAAAACTTATGACACAGGAACAGGAAAGAGAGTATCACGTACATCATCGTGGCGAGAAACGCCCAAATAAGTTCGCAAAGGACACAATCAAAAAGAAGAATACGGACTATTTCAGTTACTGGAAATCCGTCAGCGCACAGGTTGACCATCAGATTGACGAACTTAAAAGAAAGGCTCGTGAAGAGGAGATGAAGAAGAGAGCCAATAAAAAGAAAAAGGAGGATGTAGATGGCGGAGAAAACTAAGAGTTATTTTGAAGAGTTATCAAGCATTGATCTAAGAGGCAGGGAACAGGTTAAGCCAAGCGGCGGTGGCAATTCTATTAGAATTATCCCTTGGGCAGTCGCTTATTCTGAAATTATGAAATATGATCCCGACGCCACATATGAATTTATGAGAGAGCGAAAGGAGGTCACGGAAGTAGTCGTTTCGAAAACAGAAGATGGCGAAGAGGTGCGTAAATCGATTACCTACACTCAGGAACTTCCATTCTTTGATCTTGGTATTGGCTATGAAGTCAGAACTAAGATGACGGTCAAGGGAGTCACAAAAGAAATGAGTCTGCCTGTTTACAATAGTCAGAACAAATCTATGGGCGCTGAACCGAGAACCTATACAACAAAACGTGGTGAAAACATTGTAGATGCAGCGCTGTTTGAGAATGTCTATAACAGCATGATGAGATGTTTGGCAAAGAACTGCGCTATGTTTGGTATTGGCATTAATCTCTGGTCACGTGAGGACGCCCCGGAATCCGTCATGGAACTTGAGCGACTTAGGGTCGAAGCATATAACCTCTTTGCTCAGAAGGCGGCTCTTTCCAATAACACAAAACTTAAGGTTAATGAGATCGCACAGAACACACTTCCAGAAGAATGCAATAGAGATCCTCGCCTGTGTGAAGATGTTGATATTTTAAAGGATATTATCAAGAAGTTTAAAGCAGTGCGGCTTATTCCTGATGATGTCAAAGAAACAAAAACTACAAAGAAAAACTAAAAGGAGAAAGAAACTATGGGATTTAGAAGTGGAGCATATGCATCTGTATTTAGCGTAAAGAGAGGAAATGGAAATTATTACGACGTCAATATCACGACGAGTCACAAGGACAGAGGTTCCGGGAATTATGTGCGTGACTTTGGTGCATTCGTAAGATTTGCCGGGGATGCTGCGAATGTTGTTGCTAAGTATGACGGTAAGTCTTCTAAAGATAATGGTAACAGACCTCTTGCAAGGGTGAAACTTGGCGACGTTGATACAACAAATACTTATAACGCAGCAAAGGGTATCACATATACAAATCATGTTGTATTTACATGTGAAGAGGTCGATGGCAGTAGTACAGGAAATTATTCTGCCAACACATCGATCCCTCAGAATAAGGGGAATGCAAATCAGTGGGGATCCATTAACGACTATGTGTCAAACATCCCGAGCGATGAGGCGGCGCTGTTCACATGATTTGTGCCGACATTAATCTGAAGGTGTATTTTTACGATGTTCCAACAATACAAATTGCTGGCAATAAAGAAGAGTGCGAGAAAGCGTTCGTAGAACTGTTTGATGATATATTTATAGATTTAAAAGAATATGTCAAGACAGAGGCTAAAATTACAGAAATAAAAGAAGTGGGCGAAGAATGACAGATACATTGCAGGAAGCAATTGAAAAAGCTAAACAAAAACTTGGTGACGAAAATGCAACAATAATGGCTGAGTACCTAAAGCTTGAAGATTACGAGCCTGTAAAAATGAAGGCTCGGTGCTGTTTTCATAACGAAAACACGCCGAGTTTATCATATGATCCAGAGACACATCGATTCCATTGTTTCGCCTGTGGCACGACCGTCGATATTATAGACGTATTTATTAAAAGCGGCATGACGTTTCATGAAGCCTGTAAAAAACTATTTGAGTTAGCTGGTATTGAATATGGGTTTTATCAAGGCACAAAAGATCGTGGCACTTATCGTTACCCCCACGCCGAAAATGGGGATATGAGTATTGTAAAAGATTACCTGAATCATAGGAAGATCAGCAACGAAACGATAGACATGCTTGATATATCAGCCGATAACAGGGGTAACATTGTATTTAATTACTATGATACCGACGATGAACTTGTACTTGTGAAGTATCGTCCTGCTAGACAAATGCAAAAGGGCGAAATAAAAACGTGGTGCCAGTCTGGGGCGGACACATCGAATGTATTATGGAATATTTCACACGTCAGACCATCAGGGACATTGCTGATCTGTGAGGGGGAGATTGATTGTGCTTCTTTCATAGAAGCAGGATTTTATCAAACAGTTTCGGTTCCATTGGGCGCACAAAATTTCAAATGGATTGAAGAGAATTGGGATTTTTTACAGGGGTTTGACACTATCATCATTGCCGGGGATGGTGACAAGGCTGGACAAAAAATGACGAAAGAAGCCTGTGCAAGATTGTCATTCACAAATGTTAAATATCTTGAATACCCGGATGAATATGTTGTCCGTGATAAGGATAACAATCCCGTAAATAGAGTGCCAACCAAAGACGCAAATGCCGTTCTTCAAATGTATGGGGTATCATATCTGTTTAATCTAGTGCTCAATGCAAAAGAAACACCAATTGATTCAGTTATAAAAATGGCAAACGTTGAGGAAATGAACGTCTATGAAATGGACGGCATTGAAGTTGGCATAAAGAAACTTGATGATGCTTTAGTGAAGATTTTTTGTGGTGGCATAACCATTGTTACAGGCAAGGCAAGTGCTGGAAAAACAACATTTCTTAACCAAATCGCACTGTCCGCTATGGATCAAGGTATGAGAACGTTCCTTTTTTCAAGAGAACTTGTCAATGCTATGTCAAAAGATTGGTATAAGACTGTTGGTGCTGGAATCAGAAATATGCATCAAATCGAAATTCCAGACCAGAGGACGGGAAAATTAAGAAAAGTGTGGGTTGTAGATAGAGAAGCCAAAACACAAATGGATAATCATTATAGGGACATGCTTTATGTCTATAGGGACGATGCCTCGAATGATGCAGAATCGCTGTTAAACACAATGGAGCAGTTGGCACGTAGACGAGGTGTTAAGTGTTTTATGATTGACAATTTGATGACAGTACTACTTCCAGAAGATAAAGATGGCGGTACAAATGGCGCTCAAACAAAATTTATCTCTGAGTTAACACGATTCAGCATCAAATATAATGCAATAGTTGTGCTTGTTGCTCATCCTCGCAAAACACAGTCTGGACAGGAAATTGGACTTGATGACGTCGCCGGGTCGATGAATATTGTAAATCTAGCAGTTCGCACAATTGGTCTACGTAGAGTAACCGATAAAGAAAAGGAAGACGAGAACAGCAAATATCACAATTATGACGTTGTAATTACAAGCGTAAAGGATAGGATTTTCGGTTCAACAATTGAAGTTCCTTGCCATTATAGCAAGTCAACAAGAAGATTCTTCACTAGTCCAGAGGAGTGGGATAGAAGATATGGATGGGACAAGAATAATTACCAAAGTAAGTTGGATTATTGCGACGAAAATGGGAATGAGTGGATTGATGACGAAGACGGTCAAAAGCCGTTTGAATAATGAGGTGATTATTTGAGCATATATAAATCCATTTTGGATAATATGGTTTGGTCTTTCAGCCGAGTAAATGCTTATGATTATTGTCCTTATAGTTGGTATTTGCGGTATATAGAGAAGTCAGATGGCGTCGGCACTTTTTATGCAGACAACGGCAAGGCTGTACATGAGGTTTTAGAGTCGGTCGCTAATGGATCAATTACAATATATGATGCACCAATTGCTTATCTTGATAAATTTAACAATATTCAGAACGCCGTTAAACAAAGCATCATGGATAAAACATTTGATTCATGTATGGAGTATCTGTCGCAATTAGACGAGGATATATTAAACGAATATAAAGTTATTGGCTCGGAGTTAAAAATAGAATTTAAGATTGGGAAGTATAATTTTGTTGGGTATATTGATTTGTTATTGGAAAATGCCGATGGCGAATTAATTATAGTAGACCACAAAAGTGCAGATCCGTTTCTTAAAAAGAATGGAGAGCCATATGCTGCAACAAAGCAAATGTTTGATGGATATGTTAAGCAGCTATATTTATATTCTATTGGCGTAAAACAAATATATGGTAAATATCCAACGCTACTAGTGTTTAACCACTTTAAGGCTAATGGTAAGAGAACCGTTATCGAGTGGAATGAGACAGAATGTGAAAATGCAAAGAAATGGGCAATAGACACAATAAAGAAAATATATAAAGATAAAAGATTTGAAGCCATTACGAAAACAAGTTTTTGCTATAGGCTTTGTGCACACAGATATGACTGTGTTTATAAATGGGATGATGAAGAAGAATAATGGGAAAAGCAACTTGGACTATCGACGAAGAAAATAAACTGTGCGAACTATATAAGGATGGAACGTCAATTGCAGATATATCAAAGGCGGTCGGACATTCTCCCGGTGGAGTGACATATAAGGTACAACAATTGGGACTGACAAATGATCATATTCGCAAAAACGATATTAATTATAAAGCAATTTATCAAAGTTATGACTGGTGCTTTGAACACTATATTGAAAAGGGCATGTGTTACGAGGACATGGCAGAGATTGCAAATACAACTCCACGCACAATTCAAAAATGGTGTTCTGAGAAACATGGAATAAATGCAAAAACATACAGTAGTCTTAAGAGATTGACTTATAGACAGAGAATGTTGATTATGGCTGGTGTTCTTGGAGACGGTCACATATGCGCTAGAGAAAACGAGCCGATGTATATTGAAAGTCATGCAGATAATCAAAAAGATTATTTGTTCTGGAAATATGAAATTCTTGCAGATGTAGGTAAGCACTTCCCGACACATTATGGTTCTAAAATTAGGCATATGAACGGCAGAGATTATTTATGTCAGCCATACTATAAATTCAACACAAGAATACTTGATGATATAGCCGAAATTAGATCGATGAGTAAAAGCGATATTATCAAATCCTTGGACAGCTTCGGAATGTCGCTGTTTTTCCTTGACGACGCTTATAGAAGTAAAACGAATTGGATTATTTGTGTAGCTAGTTTCACAGACGAAGAGAAACGATTGTTTACTGGGATATGTAATGAAAAATTTAATTTCATTGGAAAGCCTTTAAAAGATACGAATTACATTTCTTTTACGTCTGAATCGTCGAGGAAAATTGATTCAATGATTCTTGAGGTAGTCCCAAACGAATTAGATATAGTCAAAGACAAAATCACATCTAAGGGTATTGATATAAATGAAAAGGTACAATAATTATCATAAACATACGCACGTTAGTTCAATATTTACGCCAGACTCCAACGAACACGCAGAAGCCTATATAAGAAAAGAGGTTGAGCGTGGTGGGATGAATTATTTTACCACAGAACATGGCAGTATGGGGGATATCTTTGAAGCAAAAACTCTGTGCGACAAATATAGCATCCGATGTTTGCCCGGTCTTGAGGGATACGTCGTTCCAAATCCTTTAGAAAAAGACAAATCAAATTATCATATCATTATTATTCCAAGAACCGATAAAGCAAGAAAGAAAGTAAATAGGATTTCGTCTAGGGCGAATATTGAGGGATATTATTATCGCCCTAGAATCTTTCCCTCTGACTTATTGGCGCTTGATAAAGATGATGTATATATTACGACCGCCTGTGTGGCTGGACTTCTGAGAGACGATGTGAGCATCAATCAAATATTTTATCCACTTGTTGAGCATTTCCGTGAAAATGTTTTTTTAGAGGTTCAGAACCATAATGTAGATATTCAAAAGGATATCAATAGAAAAGCGCTTGAGTTTGCTTCTAAAGAGGGACTCCAATTGATTGCTGCGAATGACAGCCATTATGTTGAGCCAAGTGGAAAACTGGAACGAGCGGAGTTACTTAAAGGTAAACATATTAATTATGGCGACGAAGACGAATTTATTCTAGACTTCCCCGACTATGATACGATGTTTGCTAGATTCCAAAAGCAAGGGGTGCTTAATGATTGGCAAATTACACAGGCAATTGCCAATACTTTAATTTTTGATGAGTGTGAAGAAATTGGTATTGACAAGACTATTAAGATGCCAAACATTTATCCAGACTTAACACTCGATGAGAGATATAATCTGTTAGATAAAGAAGTTAATGATAGATTTGAAACCATTAAAAAAGAAGATGAGTTGACACCTGACGAGGTCGCAGTCCGTAAGGACGGTATCTCCCATGAAATGAAAATTATCAAGGATACAAATGATACTGTTCATACCGCCGACTATTTCTTGTTCAATTCCAAACTCGTTGACTTAGCCGTTAATAAATATGGCGGTGTTTTAACTAGAGGCGGTCGAGGATCATGTGCTTCGTTCTATGTTAATAGAATTATGGGCATGACTCAGCTTGATAGATTTACTGTTAATCTGCCTATATTCCCAGAGCGTTTTGCTTCTACCGCACGACTTATCGAGAACAGGTCAATGCCAGATATCGACTTCAACGTTGTTAGCGATGAGCCATTCGTTAAAGCGGCACGAGAATTGCTTGGCGAAGAGTCATGTTATCCGATGATCGCATACGGCACGATGCAAGAAGCCGAAGCATTTCGCAACGTCTGCCGTTCTAAAGGTATGGAGTTTGACGAATTTAATGAAGTCGGCAAAAACCTTGACAGATATAGAGATGACAAGAAGTGGAAGCCATTAATCGATGAGGCACAGAAATATGTCGGTACAATCGTTAGTGCGTCTGTTCATCCTTGTGCGTTTGCTATTTCAGATAAGAGTTTGATTGATGAATATGGTGTTGTTAGGCTTGGCGATTTTCTTTGTGTAATGGTTACGAGTGGTGAAGCTGATGAGTATAAGATACTGAAAGATGATTTTCTAAAGGTAACTGTTTGGAAACTTATCAGTGAGACATTTAAAGAAATAGGCAAACCGATTATCCCGGCAAGGCAACTTCTCAAAGAGATTAAAGACGACGATAGAATTTGGAAACTGATTGCGGATGGTATGACTTGTACGCTTAATCAGATTGATTCAGATAATGGTCGTGACCAAGCGCAGAAATATGGCATTAAATCGTTTGAAGAGGGTGCTTTTGTGGCGGCGGCGATTCGTCCATCATTTGATTCGTGGCGAGAGGGATTTCTTAGTAGAAAACACTACACTACTGGATCTAAAGACTTGGATGAAGTTTTGCATGAGACTGGCGGATACATTCTTTTCCAAGAGTCGTTAATGAGATATTTTGAGTGGCTAAGTGTTACGCCAGCCGAGTCGATCGGTCTTATTAAAAAGATTTCCAAGAAGAAAATCAAACAGGAAGATTTTGATAATCTTGAAAACAGAATTAAAAAGAAGTGGGTCGAGAATACTGGGTCTGATTATATGTTCAATGAAACATGGGAGTTGATTCAGTCATGTATGGCATATTCGTTCTGCTCCGCCCATGCTGCAGCAACGTCACTTGATATGTG
>Ga0326513_10003228_pt1 | contig 11871 bp, 12 predicted proteins | sample 2_2465_0518_D_FD_203654 | JGI IMG/M metagenome (GOLD analysis project Ga0326513, IMG submission 203654) | Bovine rumen microbial communities from UC Davis, California, United States - 2_2465_0518 | ecosystem: Host-associated > Mammals > Digestive system > Stomach > Rumen | place: USA... | reverse complement strand
GTAATCTGTTGATGCGCCGGCAAACCATCAGCTCAGAAACGTGAAGGCTTTATTATTTGCCAAGGCTTTTTTATCCACCCCTGGTAGAACCAGGGGTTTTGTCAAGCTAAAGCGCCAACAAGGAGCTGTAGCAAAATGGATTTTTGCCGCAGCTCCTTGTTTACTCCCGTTTTTAAAGAAAAAGCAGCAGAACTCACCACATAGATAAGAACTGCCGCGACCTTAACCTGAGCACACCTACACCAGGCCTGCTCAATGTTGCTCTGCTTCATGGCCGCGGCAAGCTGGGTGAGTTCTTCGGATCTTGCGACGAACAAGGGAATCACCTCTTTGCTGAATTTAGATTCAGTGAAAATAATTTCAGTGAAATAGCACTCGCAGGAATCGGCTTTGTCAAGAGGGGAAAAGTTTCATATCTTCTGATCAAAAAGCCGCGGAAGCGCATTTCGCTTCCGCGGCTTTTTCATATGACGGAGGGAACGATGATTTCGCCCCGTCCCCCGCAATAGCGGGTGGTCAAGTCTATGATGCGCTGTGCCGTTTCCCTCAGCAGTTCATCGGGCGTGGCGTCGTTGCCCTGCACAATATAAAAGACATTCTGCGCTTCCTCGTCCACCTTGGTCTTCTCCACCTGGCGAATCTCTAAGCGGCAAAGCACTTCGTTGGCATCGTCGCAGTAGCTGTACTCATGCGCCGCCACGGGGATCGGCTCGCTCTGGCCGATGGGGACGAAGCGCTCGCTTCCGTCGGTAAAGCGCAGCGTGATGTTTCCGTCTGCCCGGTCGATATTGTGGGCGCCCAACGCCAGCTTGCTCTCCAGCGAGATGAGATTATAGATATCCACGGCCTGGTTGATATAGAACATTCCGCGGTTCTTTTTGAGCAACTTGATGAGGTTCTCACTGGCAGGGATATTTTTTCGACGCTTGACGCCGGTGCGGTCGTGGAGGATGTTGAAGCCCTCCAGGATCGGGTCGTCGTGTACCTCCAGCATCTCATATGCCGTGTACAGCTCTTCCAGCCGCTTTTCCCGATAGGCCGCCCATTCCGGGTCTTCGCCATGGTTGTCAATCCCATATACCGCGGCAAACAGAATTTTCACGCCCGCGTCCAAAACGGCCTGTTCCACATAAAAGTCCATGGTCTGCTCTCCCTCAATCATACAGGTGCTTGCTGAAATAGCGCTCGCCCCGGTCCGGCAGCAGCGTGACGATGTTTCCACGCGTGCCGTTCTCAATTAGCTTCCTAGCCGCAGCCACAGCTGCGCCGGATGAGGTGCCTACAATCAGGCCCTCCTTCGCAGCAAGCTCCTTCACTTCCGCAAAGGCCTCTGTGTCGCTGATCTTGATCACCTGATCCACCAGAGAAATGTCCATGGTCTCGGGGATAAAATCGTTTCCGATGCCCTCAATGTCATAATCCGCGTGCTCACCGCCGCCGATGGTGGAACCGAGCGGGTCGGCCAGCACGCCCCGTATCGCGGGGTTTTGCTCCTTCAGATATTTCACCACGCCGGTAAACGTGCCGCCGCTGCCCGCGCCCGCCACAAAGCAGTCGATTTTCCCTTCCAAGTCCCGGTAGATCTCCGGTCCGGTGGTCTCATAGTGAGAAAGCGGATTCGCCGGATTCTTGAACTGCCCCAGCATGACTGCACCGGGGATAGACGAGCGCAACTCCTCGGCCTTGGCCGCGGCGCCGAGCATTCCGTCCTCACGCGGCGTATTGAGGATCTCCGCGCCGAGGGCGCGCATTAGCGTCTGCTTTTCCTGCGAGAATTTGGTAGGCACAACGAAAATCACCCGGTAACCCCGGCCCAGCGCGGCAAAAGCGATCCCGAGCCCGGTATTGCCTGCCGTGGCCTCGATGATGGTCCCGCCCGGCCTGAGCAGCCCGTCTCGCTCCGCCGCGTCGATCATATATTTGCCCACGCGATCTTTGACGCTGCCCGCCGGGTTATAGGTCTCCAGCTTGGCGTAGAGCCGCGCGTCCGCGGGCAGTCCCAACTTAGTCAGGCGCACAAGGGGCGTGTTGCCGATGAGCTCCTGCATGGATTCATATACCGCCATGTTATCTGACCTCACTTTCCGTTATGGCCTGCTCCAGATCCGCAAGCAGATCTTCGGCATTCTCGATCCCGATGGAGAGTCGGATCAGGCCGTCCGTGATTCCCACCGCCTCCCGGATCTTCCTGGGAATAGAGGCGTGGGTCATGCTGGCCGGATGACATACCAGGCTCTCCACACCGCCAAGACTCTCCGCCAGAGCGATCAGCTTCAGGGAGGAGAAAAACTCCCGGATATCGTGTGCTTCATCCAGCGCGAAGGAAATCATGGCGCCGCCGTTTTTTGCCTGCCTGCGGTTGATCTCATAGCCCTGCGCGTCAGGCAGTCCGGGATAGTAGACCTTCTTCACCGCCGAGTGGTTCCGCAGGAAAGCGGCGGCCTTCTCCGCGTTTTTCACATGTCTGTCCATTCGCACGCCCAGCGTCTTGATACCGCGGATCAGCAAAAAGGAATCAAACGGTCCCAGCACGGCGCCCGCCGCGTTTTGAAGGAAAGCAAGCCTTGCTGCCAGAGCGCTGTCCCTGACCACGGCCAGTCCCGCGATCAGATCGCTGTGTCCGCCGAGATACTTGGTTGCGCTGTGCACCACAATGTCGGCGCCCAGTTCCAGCGGCCGCTGCAGATAGGGCGTCATGAAGGTATTGTCCACGATGGAGAGAAGCCCGTATCTGTGGGCGATTTCCGAGACTGCGGCCAGATCCGTGACCGTCAGCAGCGGGTTTGCCGGACTTTCCACCAGAACAGCCCGGACCTCCGGCGTAATGGCCGCCTCGAACGCGGTCAGATTCGTGGTATCCGCAATGGCGTAACCGATCCCGAACTGTTGGAACACCTGATCAAGCAGGCGGAAAGTACCTCCGTAGACGTTGCCGGAGATCAGGATCTTATCCCCCGAACGAAACAGACTCAGCACCGTCGTGATCGCCGCAAGGCCGGAGGCAAAGGCAAAGCCCGCTGTTCCTCCCTCCAGCTCCGCGATCAGCGCTTCCAGCGCGGCGCGTGTCGGATTGCCGGTGCGGGAATATTCCCAGCCCGTATTCTGGCCGAGCCCCTGCTGCTCATAGGTAGAAGTCTGATAGATCGGCACGTTGACCGCGCCGGTGGTCTTATCTCCGTAAATGCCGCCGTGGATCAGGGCGGATTCGATATGCTGATATTGCGCCATGTTCATTTCTCCTTGCTCGTGATTGGATCGCCCCGATGCCGGAAGACGGGCGCCGGGGCGATCGCAAAAGAAAAAGAGAGATTCCTTATAAATTATTCCTTTTTATACTTTAGATGCTGCGGCGAAGCCCTTCTCCAGGTCGGCGAGGATATCGTCGATGTGTTCCGTGCCGATGGAGAGGCGGATGGTGTTCGGGTGGATGTCCTGATCCTCCAGTTCCTCTATGGTGAGCTGGGAATGGGTGGTGGTGGCGGGGTGAATGACGAGGCTCTTTACGTCCGCCACATTGGCAAGCAGCGAGAAGATTTCCAGCGCGTCAATGAAGGCGTGGGCCTCCTTCACGCCGCCCTTGATGTCAAAGGTGAAGATGGAAGCGCCGCCGTTGGGGAAGTATTTCTCGAACAGCGCATGGTCGGGATGCTCCGGCAGAGAGGGGTGGTTGACCTTTTCCACCTGCGGGTGATTCGCAAGATATTCCACGACCTTCTTCGTGTTCTCCGCATGGCGGTCGAGGCGCAGGGACAGGGTCTCCACACCCTGCAGCAGCAGGAAGGCGTTGAAGGGGGAGATGGCGGCGCCCGTATCGCGCAGGAGGATGGCGCGCAGGTAGGTAATAAAGGCGGCAGGCCCGGCCGCGTCCACAAAGGAGATCCCGTGGTAGCTGGGGTTCGCTTCCGCGATGGGCGCGTATTTGCCGCTTGCCTTCCAGTCAAAGTTGCCGCTGTCCACCACGATACCGCCGAGCGTCGTGCCGTGGCCGCCCAGGAACTTGGTGGCGGAGTGCAGCACGATGTCCGCGCCGTGCTCGATGGGTCGGATCAGGTAAGGGGTACCAAAGGTGTTGTCGATGGCCAGGGGGATGCCGTGTTTGTGAGCGATGGCCGCGATGGCGTCGATATCCGGAATGTCGGAATTGGGGTTGCCCAGGGTCTCGAGGTAGATGGCCTTGGTGTTGGGCTGGATGGCGGCCTCCACCTCCGCCGGATTGTGGGCGTCCACAAAGGTGGTCTGGATGCCGTAGAGGGGCAGCGTGTGGGCAAGCAAGTTGTAACTGCCGCCATAAATGGTCTTCTGCGCGACGATGTGATCGCCTGCCTGAGCCAGGGCCTCGATGGTATAGGTCACGGCCGCGGCGCCGGAGGCCAGGGCCAGCGCGCCCACGCCGCCTTCCAGCGCGGCGATGCGCTTTTCCAGCACATCCTGGGTAGAGTTGGTCAGGCGGCCGTAGATGTTGCCCGCATCCTGCAGGCCGAAACGGGCCGCCGCATGGGCGGAGTTGTGAAACACGTAGGACGTGGTCTGATAAATGGGGACGGCCCGTGCGTCGGTGGCGGGATCGGCCTGCTCCTGGCCGACATGAAGCTGCAGCGTTTCAAATTTATAGTTAGACATGATATGTACCTCTTTTTCATGATATTTCCGCTTTTATGATCCGATCAAACCCCAGCGGAGCAGGTTTGATCGGGAGAGCAGGAACAAAGTCACCGGTCAATGGAGCCGAACTCATGCGGTCCCATGACCTTATGGCCTTGTTCCGACGTCATTCGTCCGTTCCTGAAATTGTGCCGGTTCAACAGCTCAAACAGATCTTTCATCGTTTCATCCCTCAAAAACAAAAATCCGGAGAGCCCATCGGGCTCTCCGGTCGTCGACAAAGCAGTAGGAGAACTCAAACAGGCACGGCAAAGCGCATGCGCATCTCACAGCGCATGTCACAACACATCATGCAGTTGAAGCTCGCCTGACGCATTTCAAGTCCTCCGTTAATCCTACTATTCCTATCGAATTGATATGTTTATATCACAACCATCTCGCTTTGTCAACGGAAAAAAGAAAAAAGATTTTCCCCTAATACTCCTCCAGGAAATGATGCCGGACGCCGTCTTTCTTATACGCGATCACCGTGTTGAGATTCACATTGGAAACGCTCTTGAAAATATTGGCCTCGATCTGTGGATTTGTCTCTTTCAGAGCTGCGATCAGCTTTTTCGTCTCAAGGCGTTTTGAGGCGGTGGTGCCGTCCTCGTGGCAGGTGGTGCAGGTGTCGGTAAAATGACAGGCACACTGCAGAAAGTGCAGTTCGTTCCAGTCCCGCCAGCGGCAGATGTCCGCTTCCCGAATAAGATACATCGGACGGATCAGCTCCATGCCTTCAAAATTGGTGCTGTGCAGTTTCGGCATCATGGTTTGAACCTGTCCCCCGTGCAGCATTCCCATCAGAATCGTCTCAATGACATCGTCATAGTGATGACCGAGCGCAATTTTGTTGCACCCGAGTTCCTTCGCCTTGCTGTAAAGATACCCCCTGCGCATTCTCGCGCATAGATAGCAGGGGTTTTTCTCCACCGTATCCACCACGTCAAAAATTGTGCTTTCAAAAACAGTGATCGGAACCCCGAGCGTCTTTGCGTTGTACTCCAGCAGGCGCCGGTTGTCGCCGTTATAGCCCGGATCCATCACCAGAAACAGCAGGTCAAAGGAGATCTTCCGGTGCCTTTGAAGCTCCTGAAACAACTTCGCCATGAGCATGGAGTCTTTTCCGCCCGAGATACAGACCGCGATGCGGTCTCCGTCTTCCACGAGCCGGTATTCTTTGCAGGCTTTTGCAAACGGAGAAAAGAGCTGCTTATGGAATTTTCCGCGAATGCTGTCTTCGGCCTTTTCCTGACGTTCCTGCCTGTCTTCCATTTTATTTGTCGTTGCTCTCAGCCAGGCGAGATATCCTCCTGCCAAGCTGAAGCATTCTCTGCCGCAATCGGCAAGCGCTTCAGACACCGCGATCGAACGAACGCCCCGCTGACAGTAAACGATAAGCTTTCTGCCGTCAGGCAGCTCCCGGGCATATCGCGCCGCGTTCTCCATCAGTTCCGTCTCCGAAATATGGATTGCCCCGGGGATCCTGCCATACCGCACATTGTCCGAACTTCTGGTATCGATCAAAAGGAAACTGCCTTCTTCCATGCGCTCCAGCTCGGATATGGAAATTTCTCTCATGGCCTGACTACCTCTTTTTCACGTTACAAAGATCCTTTACCACTTCTCCCGCAAGGATCAGTCCAACGACCGATGGCACGAAGGCCACAGAACCCGGGGATATCCCGCCTGTCGGTGCAGTGACGCTTCGTCCCGGGCGGGCAGATGCAGTGGGCACGGCAGCTGATGCTCAGATCCTCCAGCGGCCGGATTGGCCTTTCTCTGGAGTAGACGACCTTCAAATGCCTGACGCCGCGCTTTTTGAGTTCCCGCCGCATGACACGCGCCAGCGGACAGACTGAGGTCTGCGTGATATCCGCCACGTGAAAGGCGGCTGCGTCCAGCTTGTTGCCCGCGCCCATGGAGCTGATGATCGGCGTTCCGGCCGCCCGGGCCGCCAGCACCAGCTGTATTTTACCGCTCACCGTGTCGATGGCGTCCACTACATAATCATATTGGGAAAAATCGAATGTATCCGCCGTGTCCGGCAGATAAAAGGTCTTGTAGGTCCGTACCGCGCAGCGCGGATTGATTTCACCGATCCGCTCGGCGGCCACATCCACCTTGTATTTTCCCACGGTCTTTCGCGTGGCGAGGATCTGCCGGTTGATGTTGGTCAGGCAGACCTTGTCGTCATCGATCAGATCCAGCGCGCCGATCCCCGATCTGGCCAAGGCCTCGACCGTATAGCCGCCCACGCCGCCGATCCCGAAAACAGCCACCCGGCTGTGCGCAAGTTTTTCTAAGGCTTCCGGCCCCAACAAAAGCTGGGTCCGGGAAAATTCATTCAGCATATCTCCGATTTATATCCTTTACTTTCCTTTATTCCGTCTTCTCGAGCGTCTCATTCATGCTTCCCGTGCGATAGCCGGTCAGATCCATGGTCACATAGTTGTTTCAGTTTCTCGTTCATTGTCATTCAGATAAACAAACTCATATCCGACTGCTCGCCGGATCCCAGGAAAGTGGAAACACCGCCCAGCTCCACGCCGTCGATCAGTTCTTCCTTCCTGATCCCCATGATGTCCATGGACATCTGGCAAGCCACCAGCCGCACACCGTGCGCGCGGGCGCTGTCGATCAGTTCTTCAAGAGAACTGACGCCTTTCTCTTTCATAATGCCCCGGATCATTTTGGCGCCGAGGCCGCCCATGTTCATACGGCTCAGCCCCAGCTTTTTCGTTCCTCTGGGCATCATAAAGCCGAACATACCCTCAATGAAGCTCTTGGCGACGGAAACCTTTTCCGGCCGCCGCAGGATGTTCAGCCCCCAGAAGGTGAAAAACATGGTCACCCTGCGCCCCATGGCCGCTGCACCGTTTGCCATAATGAAGGCGGCGATGGTTTTATCCAGATCGCCGGAGAAAACCACAAAGGTCTTGTCGTTCTGTGCGGCAGCGGGATTTTGAACAGGCGCCTCGGCTTTCTCGACCAGCGCCTCGATGCCCTCGGGCCTGACCTCCAGCCGGAGCAGCTTGTTGCCGGTCCGCTCGCACCATACCGAAATATCCGGGGCAAACGCGTCCTCGGTCGCCTCGATCTTCAGCTTTTGACCGCCCACCATCTCTCTCAGCGTGTCCGCGGTTTTTACGATCGGGCCGGGGCATTTGAGTCCCCTGGCATCCAGCGTGATCGGCTCCGCCTCTTCCAGCCACTTTTTCCACGCTCGCCAGCCGCCGTCCAGATTGGTCGCGTCATAGCCCCAATCCTGCAGCTGCTCCGTGATCTCCGTGCTCAAAGAGCCCTCCTGGCAAAACACATAGACAGGCTTATCCTTTGGCAGCTTCTCCAGCTCCTTGCCGACGCGGGAAAAGGGGATGTTGACAGCGCCCTCCACGGCCCCCAGCAGAACCTGGTCCGGCTCACGCAGATCCAGCAGTGTCAGGCTGTTCCGCTCCAGCTTCAAAAACTCCTCAACGGAGATATGTTTGATTTCATCCATGGAATTCTACTCCTCAATATCTAATTCTTCCCGATTCGCCTGCCCATCCCGAATCTGAAAGGACCGCAGTACAGGTTCGTTTTCCTCAAGCGACAGGATCAGATAACTGGCTGTCGGATCCAGCGCCAGACGGATGTCCTCCGCAGAGGGTCGGCAGGGCGTTTCCGGATGGCTGTGCCAGTTGCCCAGCAGCTCCAGTCTCCGCTCTCTCATATCCAGGATCGCCTTCAGTTGTTCTTCCGGCGCGATGGTGAAATGGGAGGCAGAATGATCTGCATTTTCCAGACAATAGACCTTTTCCACCCAGGCTTCTTCACCCCGGCTTTGCCCGGCGAGGAGACCGCAGGCCTCCTCCGGGAGACAGGCTCGGGCATGTGAGAGCATCAGAAGATAGTCCGCTTTTTTCAGATGGATCATTTGAGATCACACTCCACCACGCCCTCGTCGAAAGGCTGCAAAATGGTCGGATGCGCACCGCATACCGGACAGTCAGGATTGTCCGGCAACTGAATGACATGCGCCTCCATATCCAGCGCATCAAAGGTCAGCAGTCGTCCGATAAGCAGATCCCCCACGCCGACGATATATTTGACGGCCTCCAGCGCCTGCATACAACCGATGACGCCGGCCATAGCGCCGATTACGCCCGCCTCGCGGCAGGTGGGCACTGCATTCTTCGGAGGCGGCTGTCGGAACACACAGCGATAGCAGGGGCCTTTTCCGGGCACATAGGTCATCAGTTGGCCGTGAAAGCGGATGATCCCTGCGTGACAGAAGGGCTTGCCCGCCAGCACGCAGGCGTCGTTGATGAGAAATTTGGCCGCAAAATTGTCCGTCCCGTCAAGGATGAAATCATAGGGTTCAATCAGATCCATGATATTCTCTGCGTTGACAAACAAGTGATGCGCGATCACCTGCACGTCAGGATTCAGCGCCGCCACGGTCTCCTTTGCGGAGTCTACCTTCGGCTTGCCTACATCTGCATTGCCGTGCAGGATCTGCCGCTGGAGATTGGAGAGATCCACCTCATCCGCGTCCGCGATGCCGATGGTTCCCACACCGGCCGCGGCCAGATACATGGCGGCGGGCGATCCGAGCCCGCCGGCCCCAATGATGAGGACCTTCGCGTTCAGCAGCTTCTTCTGCCCTCTGAGCCCGACTTCTTTCAGAATGATATGCCGGGAGTAGCGTTCCAGCTGTTCACTGCTCAGCGCCATCGCAACCGCCTCCCATAAAGTACAAAAACTCCACCGCGTCGCCTTCCTTCAGAGAAAAGCACTCGTAGCAATCCATCGGAAGGAATGCGTTGTTGACCGCAACGGTCACATATTGGGGCGTCTCCACCTTCTGCTGTTCCATCAACTGCATGACGGTTATTCCGTTTTCAACTTCTGTTTTCTTTCCGGAAACCTGAATCATCATCGTCTAAAATCCTTTCTTTTCCCCCTTGACAAAGGAAAACAAATGCAGTATAAACAAAATAACATATCAAGTCAATAGGTTAAATGGGTGAAATGAACGTGAAATTCTGCGAAAAAATGAGCTGCGGGATGCTGTGCATGTCTGAGCGCATGTGCATGTGTTTTTGCGCGCCTTTTTTCGAGTTCACGCGATGCTCTGTTTCATAACATCACAGGAACAGAAGCACAAAACCGGGGACTCACGATCGAGTCCCCGGTATTTATTTATTAATGGAAAGGGGAAAAGAAAATGGAAGCTGTCATCGGGAAAATCTTGGGGGATCTGGGCACGTTTCTATTCGGTCCGATCATGCTGGCGGTGTTTTTTGGAGTTGGTTTGTACTTCACAATCCGCCTGCGCGGTGTACAGTTCACGCGCTTTGGAACGGCCTTTCGGGAAGTTGTCGGCAATGTCGGGAAGAAGACGGACGACGGCATCGGTCAGATCCGCTCCTACAAGGCACTGGCCACGGCGCTTTCCTCCTGCGTAGGCAACGGCAACATCGTGGGTGTGGCCTACGCCATTGCCGTCGGCGGGCCGGGGGCGATCTTCTGGATGTGGGTCGCGGCTCTGGGCGGCATGGCGACGAAGTTTGCCGAGATCGCCCTGGCCATGCATTTTCGCATACAGGACGAAGACGGCAATTTCCGTGGCGGTGTCATGTATATTCTGACCCGGGGAATGAAACACAAGACCATTGCCAGGATCCTGGGCGGCGCTTTCGCGGTGTTTACGGTCTTTGTCTCCGTTGTTTCCTGCGGGGCATTGCAGGTCAACACCATCAACAGCGCTGTCAGCGGTTTTGTGGGCAACACCACCGTGATTCCGTGGATTGTTGCGATTCTGATCCTGGTGGTCGACGGGCTGGTCATCTTCGGCGGCGTCAGAAAGATCTCTGACGTGACCACCTTTCTGACCCCCATCATGGCGCTGATCTATCTGGGCTTCGGGCTCGTGATCCTCATCATGAACATCACGCTTATTCCGCAGGCTCTGTGGTTTATCGTGAAGTCCGCCTTTACCGGCGATGCGGTGATCGGCGGTGTGGCGGGCGCCACCATGGGCATCGCTATCCGGAGGGGAGTCCAGCGCGGTGTGTTCTCCAACGAAGCCGGCACCGGCTCCTCGGCCATGGTGCATGCCACGGCCAAGGTGGATGTACCGGTCAAGCAGGCGCTCTACGGCATTATTGAGGTCTTTTTTGACACCTTCGTCATCTGCACCTTTACTGCTCTGATTGTCATGGTCAGCGGCGTGTGGAACAGCGGTGTCACAGACGGCACGGTGCTGGCCTCCACGGCTTTTCGTCAGAATCTGGGCGGGCTTGGGCAAGTCGTGATCGTTATTTCTCTGATTCTGTTCTGCCTGTCTACGGTACTGGGCTGGTATACCTACGGTGAATCCGCCTTTGCCTTTCTGTTCGGCACTCACAGGGTAAAGATTTACCGGGTGCTGCACATGGTGATCTGCGCCCTCGGTGCGCTCATCAGCGTGCAGCTTCTCTGGGACGCGGCGGACGTCTGCAACGGCCTCATGGCCATTCCAAACCTGTTCTCTTTGATTCTCTTCGGCGGGATCGTCGTAAAGGATACGAAGGACTTCTTTGCCGATTACGATCACACGCAATCCGGCGGAAGAGCGAAATAAAGCGTTCCATGTGCGGCGGCGAGGACAGCTCGGCCGCCGCACTTTGAACCCCCCGCTTTGCCGGTGGAAAGAATCGTCCTCTTCCGGGCTTGTTCTCAGGCGGGAAGTATGATATGCTGACGGCAGATTATTCCATCCCTGAGAAAAGGATCTGCCGGTATGAATCGAAGCACAGCGGATACGCTTTTTAATCGACGGATGCTCCGGGACTTTCTCCGGGGCAGTCGTCTTTTCTTTCTTTTGAGCATGCTGGCCTCGGCGCTGAGCGCCCTGGCCGACCTTGTCGCGCCCCAGATCGTCCGGATCGCGGTGGACCATGTGATCGGCGGCGCCCCGGCGGAGCAGCTTCCCGCCTGGTCCGCCCGGCTGCTGGCCGCGGCACAGGGGCAGGGGACGATGCAGCGGCAGATCGCCCTGCTGACGGCCGCGCTCCTGCTCGTGGCGATGGGGAAGGTTCTGGCCCAGTACGGCTATGAGGTCAGCAAAACCCGCGCCGCCGAGACCCTCGTGAAGACCATGCGGGACCGGCTCTTCTCGCACCTGGAGCGCCTTCCTTACGCCTGGCACATGCACAACAGCACCGGCGACATCATCCAGCGCTGCACCTCGGACATCGAGAC
>Ga0326513_10003221_pt1 | contig 11883 bp, 24 predicted proteins | sample 2_2465_0518_D_FD_203654 | JGI IMG/M metagenome (GOLD analysis project Ga0326513, IMG submission 203654) | Bovine rumen microbial communities from UC Davis, California, United States - 2_2465_0518 | ecosystem: Host-associated > Mammals > Digestive system > Stomach > Rumen | place: USA... | reverse complement strand
TATTTCCATTGCTGTACTTCTGAACTATTAAAACCTTCATTTAATTGTTGTTCTAATTTTCTGAATTCTTCCCACTTCTCTACTAATTCATCATATGTCATATTTATTTCACCTCCTTAAATAAAACTGAATAGATATAACCTTCTTTATGTATAAGTTCTACAATATAATACATTCTCTTCTCATGGTCTATATCATCTTTATCCTTGACAATATCTACCACTACACATTTTGTTCTTAAAATCTTATCTGGATGATTCTTGATTATTTCTTTAGCTTCTTTCATTGTATATAACTTAACTTCCATATTCTTTTACCCCCATATCATCTTTTTGTTTCTTGCTATTATATATTTACTAATAATTGTTTCTTTGCTTAAACTTCTAATTTCCTTTTTATTTACTCTTTTGCCATTAGCCTTTAAGAAGTTATAATATACATTTTCAACCTCTTTCTTTTCCATTAATTCTAATTGACCTTTCATATAATTAAGTTCTTTCATATAAGTCACCTTTCCTTATCTTCAATTATATTATAACACAAAAAGGTCTTTTAATCAAGACCTATTTTAAATTTCTTCCATTATCATTTTACTTTTTAAATCTTTTACCACAAACATAAACTTACTTATTCTACATCCTAATAATCTTTCTGCTATTGTTTGTGCATTATTTGGTCTACTTTCACAAAACCAATTACCTCTTATTAATTTCCCATTTACTAATCCTTTAAAGCGTACTTGTTTCATCTTCTCATCTCTCCTTATAATTAAATAACCATATCCCGACCCTAATCATCGCCTTCGGGCTATCTTTCGACTTTAAGTTGCAACTCCGACCCTAGATATGGCTCTTGTGCCAACGGCTCCGTAATACTATTTCAATCCATTAGAATTGACACTTTATTAAACTTTTTGTCCCATCTGCCAAGTTACAAATGTTCCAGTATAGGCTGCATAAGATTTACTTTCTGCTATTCTTAAATGCATTATGCATCTTTTAGCTCCCTCTTTATCTCTTATACTATCCATATTCTTATTTAAAATCTCTTCTACCTTATCGGTTACCTTTTTCTTATCAAAAGTTATGCCTTCCATTAGAGGGTAGATTTCATTTGCGTGTTTTGTTAATATGGTCGCCACCGTATATTGTTTCTTTGCCATATAAATGACCTCCTATAAATATTTTAATATGTTTTTTATTAATTATATTATAATACATTTTTTATAAAAGGTCAATACATATTCAGAACTTTTTTATTTTTGTTCTTCTAAATACTCATTCCATAACTTTGTAAAATGTAGACATCTATAACCCTTATCAGTTTTTCTCTTAATTGTAAAATGATTAGTTCCATCGTGATGATAAGCATCTATGTTTAAGTTGCCATAACTATCTTCATAAATTTCTACTTCATCCATATCTTTTATACACTTATAAACTGCCTCTTCAATATTCTTACACTTTGTAGGAATAACTTTATGAGGTCCATTCCATAAGCCTAACTTACCAACAATAACAACTTCAATCTCATTTACCCAACTTGTTTTCCAAGTCGCTTCATCACCAAAACTATAATTCCATTCTACGTCATTATAGTCTTGTAAGTCTTCATAGTCGATATCATTATACTCTCCATTAACAATATCTCTACAATCATATTCTTTCTTAATCTTTTCTAATTCTTCTTTTGTGTATAAACCAACTGACTTATAAATAGTATTCTTTTTCATTTTAAATTCCTCCTATAATAACTTTTCGCAAGCGTTATCGAATCCAACCTTACCACCATTAGCAAAGTAATTATAAACTGCATTTAAATCTGTAAAATACCAAAACCTTGCTATTCTTGGAAGTGATAATAATATGTTGCAATTTATTTCTTGCATAACTTCAACTATTTCTTTATCTGCTTCAATTTGCTTTTCATCTTCTAAAGTATAAAATTCAAAACCTTCATTTTCTAAATCTTTTAATAACTCATCTTTATTCATATTCTATTCCTCCTTTATTTACAATTTAATTATAACTTAAACTTAATACAAAATCAATACACAAAAGAAAAAGTTACCTAAATAAAAAAGTATTTAAGTAACTTAATTCTTTTTAAATCTATGAATCGTTTAATAGGAGGAGGTAGGAATAGATGGATTCGAACCAACATACTCGCATCCTTTCACTTTCTTAGAGTTTGGATCGATACACTGCCGTTTGTGTTATATTCCTATTTAAGTGAGATAGGCTCAGGAGGAATTGAACCTATCTCTGAAAGGGAGGTGATTGTGTGATATTTCTATCACATATAATTATACAATTTATTTGTTTAAATTGCGGTACGCTTCCCTAACTTGATTTAATAATTTTTTCTTTTCTTGTAGAGCTTTATATTTGAAGTGATAAGTTTCTATTTGAGACATCTCATCGTCTACTTTATCTATCTCATTAACTAGATAAGTTTCGAAAGGATCCACATCGTAGCCTTTACTCAACTCTCTCGCTAACTCTTCTGTAACTTTATAAACATCTCTCATCATATTTCTTACCTCTTTCCATATATATGATTATACAATTTAAACATCATATATATGGTTGAATATTATTTCCCTAATTCCTCTACACTTATTATTTCCCAGTCTGCTATCTTATCATTCTTTCTACAAAACTCTTTTACATCATCTACATCAACTACTAATGCTTCTTTAACTATCCACTCACCATTTACTTTAATTCTAAACTTTACACTTATCATATTTTATTCCCAACCTTTCTGCTTTTGTATTCTATCTTTCTTAATTTGTGTATCTCTCTTTGTTGGAGTTATTGTTGACCTAACTCTTTGATGAATCATTGCCAATATAAATGGGTCCCTTAACTTCTTTCTCATATTACTTCACCTCCTATATTTTATGAATCTTATATTTTAAATAAGCTGTGCCACCATTGGTAAGTTGCACTACACTATCACCTTGATAAATTATTTTATCAAAATATCCATTGGCAATAGTTTTAGCAGTTTCATCTTTTACTACTGCCTCTGCCTCATTTAATGACTCTGTTTTACAAATAACATCTTCTTGTAGGTATTCTAAACTTCCAACAAAATTATTTTTAACTTCAATCTTTAATACTATATACATATATTAAATCCTCCTATTATTTATTTACAATTTTATTATATACTAAAATTGGCAAAAGATCAATACCTAAAAAATAAAAAAGGACTTATTAGTCCTTTTCCTTTAAAATTTCCTCTTTAACATACTTTCTAAATTGGGTCTTACTACCAAATAGGTTATAGGCTAAAGCAAGAGCTACGCCGATATATGGATCGAATTCATCGTTTTTATTAGGCTTTGATACAGTTACAACTTTTGTTTCAATAGGTTCCTTATAAAGTGGTTGCTTACCTTCTTCCACTCTCATCATATCTATTAACTTAGCTATGGCATTTACAGATCTGGCATTCATATCATCACTAACAACAGTTACCACTTTCTTATTCTCATTAACTTGAATTGTTTTTACTACCTTGTCATTTAATTTAATTTCTTTCATATTCTTTTACCTTCTTTCCTAATCTAATCTAAATAAGGAGCAAATTCCCATTCTCCAAATATAGCGTATTGTGGATAATCTGCTTCTCTACCTTTGGTTCCCCACATCATTCTTTTTGGATGCCAAGTTAATTCTTCTATTCTACCTTCTTTATCTTCTACTATCTCATCTGGTAGAGTATCATAATATCTTGGGCCATTAAATATTAAATTACATTCCTGAACCTTAATAGTTGTTTTGTTTACTTCGATTACTGTGTAGGGTCTCTTTACTATATCTACATAATAGCTACCAGTAAATTGTCTTAAGTATAACTTATCTCCTACTTTAGGATAAGTCTTTTCCTTTAAACCACTTGTTCTAATATATTTTGCCATATTATTTTCCATCCTTATTATATACTTCTTTAATTTCTAAAATTGATAATCCAACTGCTCTACTCTTATTAGTATAATCCATTGCTTCACTTAAAGTTTTGAATTTAGTAGCACAATTAATTTCATTATAATAAGTTACTCTTGGCTTATTAAGTTTTGTTGCTCCAATAAAATTAGTTCTTAAATATTTATCATTACCCCATTGGTCTCTACTTCTAATTATAAAATAGTTTTTCATATTATTCTTCCTCCTCAACTTCATATAATATAACTCCAAAGTCTTCAAATACTAAACTATCAATAAATGTTGTTCCTTCTTCTGTAAAGAAATTCCATTCACCTTTATATATTCCACATTCATCTCTATAATCTTGACCTTCTTCATCATCTGCAGTAACAACTTCATAATCATAATCATAATTTTCACAATAAGTTTTAATTTGGTCTTGGAATTCTGCTTTAGCTTCTGATAATTCTTTAAATACTTTGAATCCTACTTGAGTTCCCATATTAAGTTCTTCTCTAATTTCTAGTAAATATTTTTTCATATTTTATTCCTCCTCTTTATTTACAATTATATTATAAAGGAAAAGGCCTTGAAAATCAAGACCTAATTTTCTAATTGTTTAATTTTCTTTACAAAGGTATTATAAGCCTCACTCTTGGCAGAGTAACTACAATCTTTACCTTCTTGCCAGTTAAGTTCATTCATCTTTGTATTAAAGTATTCTATTGCTAATGGGTTAACTACTATTTCACTTCCATAAGGTCTAGCTTGCCAAGTTTCAGCATCCTCATTTGGATTATTCTTTTTCCATTCTTTACCCCATTCTCTTGCCATATCAACTAATTTTCTATTATTGTTGATAAGTTTTTCCTTTTCATTATCAACTTCAATTTCCTTGCCAAATATAATTGTTGTTTTAGTTTCCATTTCAACGAATTTAAAATCCGCGTATTTATATGTTTTCTTTCCCCTTAAAAAGTTATCTAAAACATATTGTAAATTAGAAATTTCCTTGCTTTTTACCGCAATACTAATATTACCTAAATCAAATGGACTAATTGCTTCACTAGAACCATATTTGGTAGTTCTGCGAGTTAATACCCCTTCAGGTTCTCCTTTTGAATTTAACTTTACTATTATAAATTGTTTTGCTTCATTTGTTATAATATTTTTCATATTATTTATCCTCCTTAAATTATTTCTACCTTCCAACCGCGGTCTTCTAATAATGCTACTAGGCCATATTCTCTAATTTCTTCTACTTCAAATAATAGGCCACTTTCTTCTTCAATAAATTGAATAGCATCATCAAAATTGTCAAATTCAATTAAATTACCGTGAGCGTCATAGCTTTCTACCCCTTGATATAATGGTACATATTTCATAATAAAATCCTCCTATTTATTATTTTCAATTATATTATAACGCATTTCATTTAATAAATCAATACATAGAAGAAAAAAAGTATTACTATAAAGTAATACCTTTATTTAAATTAGTTATACCAAGCTTAAATCCATTTTTATTATAATTATTTAATAGGTATAAGACTAATAAGTAATTGTTAATTCTAAACTTGCTAGAACCTTTATTTTGCTTTACTACATCTTCATCCTTTTCTTTATGGGTCACTTTCTTTAATATGTCATAAGGAATATTATCTAAAGTATTAACACTTATATAACCATTAATTGAATCTTTACTTAACTCACTTGGTATTGTCTGTCTATGCTTACCATAAACTTCTTCAGGATATAATTCTGAGATTGCTTTGTCCCATCTGCTATCCTTAACTACATATAATCGCATACTATAAATGTTATCTGCTAGCCATTTAATTAAAGTATCTTGTTCTGCTTGACTTAATGTTGAGTTAAAAGCATCTGCTACAACTTTACTATCTTTTTGAATACTTCTTATACTTTGTCTAATAGCATCTCTACTTACAACCATCTCATTTGTATGCTTTGATAATTCTCTACCAATAATATTATTTGAACGCTTAGTAGATTTTTTATACCACTCATCATATAACTTCTTCTTCTCTGTTAAGTAGGCTATTAATGAGTCAACTCTTCCAGGAGATAATTTTGAAAAGTATTTTAGATAAACTTTCTGCTTAATGTCTATCCATCTACAATCTAGAATAGTTGTTCTTAGCCACATCTGCCAACGCTTATCACCTTTTTCCCATCCAACATTTAAACAATAGTCATTCTTCTCACTTACGAAATGACAATCTTTAATGACACATTTTCTATGCCAAGAGTTTATTAAATGTTGACCTGTTAAAAACTTTTCAACAAAGGGTTTTGGTAATGCGTATATGTATTGCGTATCAACTTCCCTAAGAGTCTTTAAATTTTGGATTACTTCATCTAGGTAATATAATTCCCACTTTTGATTATCAGTTAGCTTATCTCCTAAGCCAACTACTAAGTTGTTAACTGCGTTTTGAAAAATATTTGGTTTCATCGTAAATCACCTCTCACTTATATTATAATACACTTTTCTTAAAACGACAAGTACTATTCTTCACTTTCTTCAAAATCTTTTAGCATATCGCCAAAGACGTCTACTAAGTTGTCTTCATCATACTTAAGAAGAATTTGTATCCCATGACGATTAAGGTCGGTTTTGTTAAGTTTACGAACTTTTCTCATTTTATGGTTTAGTTCTGAATCATTCTTGAATAAGACCTTTGGACTGTTATCTTCAGGTGAGAAGTAAGGGAACTTTAATTGAGCCATATTAACTCTTTCCTCTTCGCTATCCCCTTCCCACATATAATCAAATTCAATTCTTTGTATTAGTTTAGCCATTCTATCACCTCATTATTATTATATCATACAATCTTAAAAAAATCAATACCTTATATATATGTATATATATGCACACAATATATATGGTAGAATATTATTTCTGGTACAAAATAAAAAGAGGTAATTGATACCTCTTATTTACTTGTTAAATATTCTACTAGCTCTGGGGTACTTCTGATTGTACAAATAGTCTTTTCAACTTCTTTATATAACTTGTTATTACTTACTCCCTTAACACTTTCTAAGATTGGTTTGTAATCATCTACTTGATACTTCTTATTAAAGTATTCTGTAAAGTATGCATCATCAATCTCTGTTAATGACTTAATTAATTTTCTTTCATTGAAGTCATAGCTATAAGAATTATATTCTATTTCTACTTCTTCATTTTGTTCTGTCTCTAAGTTATATTCAGTTGTTTTATAGGATTTTTTACTCTTTGTAGTCTTATAGGAATCACCATAAGCCATATTATCAATAATTAAAGCCTCAAGGAATTTATTATTGTCTAAGAATAGATTTACTAATGCCTTAATGCCATTGTATCCAGAACCTCTAGTTGCTAAGCCTTCATTTCTATCTAAGATTGAATCTCCATCTTCCTCAACTGTCTTATCAATGCTTGTTGTAATGATATTTGCTTTTCTTCTATCCTTATTAGCTGCTTGATATTCTTTACCACGTCTAGCTCCACAGAAGAAATTAACACTTCTATCAAATACATTTGAATCCATATTATTATATTGAGGATTATCAATCCATTCTGAGTTTGGGTCATTTGGTCTGGCTCTTCTCTTTAATCTCCAGCTTCTGTAATAGAATGCATCGTGAAGAGAATCGTGTAACCAATCAAAGAATGTAGTTGCTGGTAATCTTAATGATTTACTTTCTAAAATCCACTTTGGAATCTTATACCAGTATCTTAATAATATTGCAGCCCAGTATCTAGATTTCATCATCTCTGCTTTTGCTCTTTCATTTTCATCCTTTGAGAAGTATGAAATTTCATCCCAGTCACAATATCCATTACCTAATTCATTTTTAGATAATTCTTCATATCCTTTAATGACTTTATTTCCATTTTCATCAACAGTTTCTACTTTAAGTAACTGAGCTTCCTTTTCTACGCTTAATCTAATTTCATCTAATGTCATATTATCCTCTTCCTTTCACGCTATTATATAATTATACAATTTTTTCTTCCTAAATAAAACTAAAATATATACCTCCCCGAAGGGAGGAGGTATATTTTAATTGTAATTAATTATTCTGCGTACTCAATTAATTCTCTTTCGGCTTCTGTTAATTTTCTGCCCCATTCAATATCCCTAACTTCATATACATCATCTGTTTCATCATAACGAATATCTAATTGAGCACCTCTAGCTAAGCATCTGCCTTCTTTAAATCTAATATAATTTCTTATATTCTTTTCACCATATGAGCCAATGTTACCAGGAACCTTATATACTTCTGTATCTGCTACATCTTCTTCAGCATCTTCAGTTTCATCTTCATCAACTTCTGGTTCAATTTCATTACCATATTTATCTAATGTTACTAAACCATTTAAAATTGTAATTCTTAAAGGATCTTCTGAAACTATTGTAGGAATTAAATTAGCTTCTACTAATTGACTTGCTAATTCTAAATAATGCATTGCTTGCATTGGGTTATAAGCTTCGGCAAATGCCTTACCTGCTAAATTGTCAGCTTCGATAGTATCATAACCACCTACACTAATACCAACTGTGTGACCATATTGCTTTAGAGCTTTAACTCTACCACCGGCAACTAATTCATAGAATTCTTTGAATGTGCCTTCGAACTTATAAGGATTTTCATTTAAGCTAATAGCTTCAACTTCCTTACCTTTTTGAATACCATACTTTTCTGCTAATGTCATAATTAATACCTCCTAATAATATAATTTTTTTAATTTGTTATGACAATTTGTAATATCTTTTATTACATTTATTATTATAATACACTTTTTTAAAAAGATCAATACCTATTTTAATCTTTTTTTACATTTTGTTTATATTCGTAATTGAATATAGGTTTAGGATCAATTTCTGTATATCCCTTAGCTGTTAATAACTTTCTATAACCGGCTAAACAATTTTTAGTAGAAGGATGAGAACCATAACCACAATCATCTAACTTAAATGTCATTTCAGTTTCATTAACACTGCATACCATGTGACCGTGATAGAAGAAATATCTTCTGTCGCTAAATACTTCTACCTCGTGGTTGCCTAACTTCTTATCCTTTGTACTTTCAACTAATACCTCGTGATATCTCATTACGTACATCATATTTTTTATCCTCCTTTTTATTTTACAATTATATTATAACCCATAAGGGCTAAAAGATCAATACTTATTTGCTATCTTTTTCAAATTTTTCATATCCTTCAATAAACTTATCTGGAAGCCAATAAGGATATCTATTACTGAAACCTTTGAAAATAATTAAACCACGACCATCATCTGTACAAGTGATATCTAAATATAAATCATGTTCAGTTTTACCATTATGTGTTGTGAAGCTTGAGCTAAATGTAAATCCACTTACAGATTTAATATTGAACCAATTCTCAAGCATGATTGCAAAATCACTTAAACGCTCATGCTTTGTTTTTACTGCAAATGAAATTTCATCAACCCATTCACATTCAAATGCTTTTGATAATGCATTAGTAATATTTACCATATCATGGTATCTAACATTGATATAATCAAGATCTACTTTTACCTCTGCCATGTGTCTGTCATAATCATATTGATCTGCTAATAGTCTATGCATTGCTTTCTCACGAATCTCAGGAGTTTCACCATTAATAACTAATTCTTGATCCTCCCTTAGGCATTTAGCTAAATAAGTTGTACAAATATTTTCAATTCTTTTTGCACCTTCGATATATTTTTCTTTTGAAATCATCATATATTAAATCCTCCTATGATTTTTTATTTACAATATTATTATAACACATAATGGTTAAAAGATCAATAACTAGGAAGAAAAAAGTTTACAAAATTGTATATAATATAAATGATAGAATAATGTATCAGATACATGATTCAAAACAAGAAAAATAAAAACCCTAATAAAATGAATTATTAGAGTTTAGAAAATGATGACTTAGATTGGAAACCAATCTAAGAGGATAACCAAAGGTTATCCTTAATACTAAAGGAAAAAGATCTATAAAGATTAAGAAACAAAAAGTGACAAAAGTCGTATATAATAATATATCAATAATTGTCTCCTTCCATGTTTCATTCAATTTAGTGAACACAATTCACTACTTTTTTCTTGTTTTAGCAAAATTTTGTTTCTTTTTAGTTATGAATTTTTAGATAGTATTTAAAAGTATTAAAAATGATTACCTGTTTTTGGTATATGGTAGAATATTATTTCTAGTTCGATTAAATATTATTATAACTAAATTTGATATATAATAAAAAGGATAGGATAATAATTATGTATAAATTTATAGGAGAGTTCTCAGATTTAGAAAATCTAGGTTTTATTTGTAATAAAGATCACAACTACTATTTCTTACCTAAGAGACGTACTGATAACAAATACTACAATCCGATCAATGTCGACATAAAGACAAGAAGAGTAGAATATACAGATAGTCATGATCTAGAATTAATTAGAAATTGAATAGTTAAAATTGTATAATATTTTGATATAGTAATTCTAGTCTATATCATAACATAAAGCTAAATAGAGATTCATACAGCAATTATATTAAAAGGACGCCAAGCAAAGCAAGAATCCTCAGTCTTAGGGATTAATGAATCTCGTTATTAAAAAAAAATTTTAAATTTGTTTAGATTAGAAATAAATTTATTGTATAATATAATGTGATAGAAAATAACAAATACCAATTAGTCAGCAAATAAGGTAAAAGTAATTTCCTAACTTATGTTACTTATGTTATTTGTGTCACAGAGAGACAGACTCGATAATCCTAGTGCGCGAGTTTCGTTTATACATTTTTAGAATAAAAGACCCGTTCAGCAATAATTAAAAGTATGTTCACTTTCCTCCCAAGAAAACTCGGAAATACAAAAAGGGTCTTGATTCCTCCTAAAGAAATACTATTCCTTTTGAATAGTTATTAATAAATTTTTTCATCTTATTATCCTCCTTAAGAACTAGTCACAGTCAATGGCTAGTTCTTTTTTTTGTTCCTTGAACTTTTTTATATGGGAGGTTATTATTTCCAGTGTGAATGACAAGACTATTTTATACTTATATTGACAACTGAGACATGTTTCATTAATGTCATTATATATGTAATATATAATGACATTAATGAACTTTTCAAACTGAGCCTCTGTCCCTCGTCACACTGAAACTAACAAAGTTAGTCTGGTCACAGAATTTTTCCAGTTAAAAAGATTTTTCTCCTAGGTAAAAATCAATTTTTGTGAAACTGAATAAAACATTGTTAGGTAAAATTAATTTTTTAACTAACTTTGTAAAAATGGAACTTTGAACAAAAATAAAAACAGAACCACTAGGCTCTGCTTGTTCTGCGACATATTTGAGACGTGTACTAGGACGTGTGATAGGACTAGACTTTTCTATTGCATGTCTATCTTCGCAGAATTTAGAAGAGAACGGTCAGCGTCCCGACGAAGCCTCTCACTTTAACTCTAACTCTTCCTATCTCCAAATCGCCTAAAAACGCTCATTTTCCCTGTTTTTCGCCCTCTTCACTTTCGTTAACGCTCATTGCAGTTTAATTTTTTTAAATTTTTTTAAAACAAAATTAATACTATTTAATGGTTTTTAATAAACGCTTTAATACTTTTTAATACACGAAACATCCCCAGTTGACAACATCAACTGGGGAAAACATTTTATATATATTGACATAATTGACATATTTATTTATTGTCTTTTAATAATTCTTCTGGGATATTATATTCAATTGTTATTTTATTATCTTTTATTTCTTCTTTATTATCTATATTTATATCTATTGGATATACTCCTTTGTATATTATTCCATCTATTTCTATATCTGCTTTGTAATCATATCTTCTTAATACCTTTATTTCCATAGATTATTCCTTATAGTCATCATATATTTCTATTG
>Ga0326513_10003220_pt1 | contig 11884 bp, 21 predicted proteins | sample 2_2465_0518_D_FD_203654 | JGI IMG/M metagenome (GOLD analysis project Ga0326513, IMG submission 203654) | Bovine rumen microbial communities from UC Davis, California, United States - 2_2465_0518 | ecosystem: Host-associated > Mammals > Digestive system > Stomach > Rumen | place: USA... | reverse complement strand
CATCCTTTGGATCGATCTTCACCCAGACGCCGAATGCTAGAAAGATCTGGCGGATCATCATGTCGATGTATACGTCTCTTCTGAATAGACTTTCCATTATGCTTCCTTTTCGTCGAGTAGGCCCTTGATCAGGTCTGCTGCTTCTTTCTTGAATTTATCAGACTTCAATTCCTTAAGGCGCGTCTTGATAACATTTACATGTTCTGTGATGTAGGCGAGAGTCTGCTTGTCAGGACCCTCATCGAGCTGTTCTTCGGTGTAGTTGTTGAAGTCCGCGAGTCTTCCCTCTTCCTTGATGTCTTCGAAGTCGGACTCTACGCAAGAGAACATCAGGTGATTCTTATTCACGAATACGTAGTTGTACCAGTAGCAGTTTGTGCTCTCGTACTTGCCATCTTCAATGTCTCTCTCGAATGAGTTCCAGATCAGGTCTGTGAGCTCATCCCAGTCTTTGCGGAACGGACATGGCTTCTGCCATGTGCCGATTAGCTTCTCATCGAGCTTATGGTTTCCGAGGAACTTGCAGTCGTCATCACGATCAGCGACTCTGTCCTCAATCTCACCGAATCCAGTATAGTCGTAACAATCACTTCCACCGTCTTCGTTTCCTTGATGGAAGTAAGCGATGAGAATCCACTTCTCGGTCCCGTTAACGCTATACTTCTCGAACATCTCGTCGATCTTCTTGCAGATCTTGTTATCGCCTATCTTTGACATCTTACTTCTCCTTCTTGTTCTCGATCGTTGGAATCTCAGTGAGCGTTACGGTAGAGTTAGCTTCCATGATGTAGATCTTGTCTGAGCCGAGTTGAACGTCTCCCCAAGATACGCTCTTGAAGAAGTTGGTGACGTAGCCGAGCTTGCTCTTAGCAGCCCTCAGGTTGGGATAGTGAGTAGCTTGAGAGATGTCAGATACCCATCTTCCGCAGTACCTCTTAGATCCCCAGTACTGGGTCTCGTGGTAGCTGCGATTCTTCTCGTTGGGTTCCATTACGATAACCCAGTAGTGTTCGTTAACTTGCATTATGCTTCCTTCTTTTCGTTGGTGTGAATAGCCGAAAATCCCTTGTATTCGATGTACTTGTCGAGATCTCTGATAGCGTCTCTGACTTTGACCATGACACTAAGCAGTTCATTCTGAGTCTCGTATGTCTTTCGGTTCGGCTTGATCATCATCTGCTTCTCAGAGTCGTTTATCACGGCTTTATCGAATCTCTCGTATTTTCCAGTCATAGTCTGGTAGACGGCAGGGAGGTGATAGCTGTATTCCCAACGAGGACTGCGATCATCGTGATACTCAGTCTTCACCATCTTGATGGACAGCTCTTTGTCTTGTAGAACGCACTTTCCGCCAGATACCTTCGGGAACTTGTACTTCACAGTGATGACGACGCACTTGTCACAGAATGTTCTCTCGTGCTCTGTGAGATACGGAACATCCCACTTGACTTCTAGGCCCTCGAAGATCTTTTCCGGATTTACTGGACTCCAGAAGTTGGCCATCTGATACTTGAAGCTACGGATCAGATTAGCTTTGTACTCTTCCCATGCGCGGTCACGTTCTTTGCTCACCTTGAGAGACTCTTCTGAACCCGCGGGATAGCATGGACCATTCTCAGTCCAGCTAGTAGCCTTGTACCAGTTGGGAACTCCGCACTGTTGTGCGTACTTGTCCATCTCAGCTCTCCAACGCTCTTGAGTCTTCGCTAGCTCTTCTGCGATCTCTTCGTAGCTGCCAGTCTGTGCATAGCACTTCAAGCCGTTTGATCTTGATTCGACTAGCTTAGCGTTCGGATAGATCTTTGGAAGCATACAGTGAGGGTCGCTGTCATAATATCCGCTCATGAACTGGAGTGTGCATTCACGCTTGCGCTTGGAGAACGTGATATTTCTTGGCATATCTCTCCAGCCGTCTTTCTTGAAGTCTCTGATCTTGATGTCATAGACTAGCGGGTAGAGAGTCGGCTTAACAGTTCCGGTGCAAGTGTTGTAGGTGGGTTTCTCAGATAGGATCAAACCGAGCCATTGTCCGAGATCATTCTCGTTCATGTATGGACTGAAGATCTCTTTGATGTCCTTGACCCAGTCGGCATGAACCTTCTCCCATTCCTCGGGACGAAGCTCGATATTGCCGTTCTTGGCGTCTTCTGTCTTGAGCTTCAAGATGCTTCTGAACCAGATCTTGAAGTCACTCAAGCCACGATAGTCCATGCTGACAGTTCTTGCATTTTTGTCCTTGTACTGATGTGTTCCGAGCTTGCATGAGAGATCGTCGCTGAATGATTTTGCCTTGTAGGTCTTGATCTTCGCTTCAATCGGTTCACCTTCGTAAGTTCCGACGAAGTAGAGATTCGCAGAACGATCTTCAACTTCAACTTTGTCAAGTACTCCACCGTTACTTTTCAAGAAAGTCAAAAGATCCTGATTAGCGTTCTGGATCCAAGTGGAGCACTTTATGAATTGGTCTTTAGTGTAAGTCTTCATTTTACCTCAATTCTGTTGCATACAGCTTGATACATCTTTTCGAAGTCAGGCTTTAGATCGTCGTTGCTCATTGCATCTTCGCTGACCTTTCCGTCCTCACATTCACATGTTCCATAAGCGGACTTGCACTTGCGGCAGTACACGTTTCCGTCATCAGGGATGTAAGCTCTGAGCTCATCCTTTGGGTCGATGTAGAGAACGAAGCGAACTGGATATTCCCAGTCTCCGCCAGCCCATGCCCATACGAATGCAGTGCCGTCTGGAAGCGTATACTTGAGATTCTCTTCCAAGAATTCCTTTCCAGCGTTCTCGAAGTCGAAGTCGATCTTCTCTAGATCCTTGCGTGCCTTCGTGTTTGAGTAACCCAGCTCATGAAGAGCGTAGTCCCAGAAGTGATCTGCAGCGACATCTGCAGGAATGTCATCGAAGCACTTGAGTTCACATCCTGATTCTCTTTCTAGCTCACCGAAGCTGTATTCTCGTCTAGCTGCAACAAGAATCTCGAACATCTTCTGTCCGATGTCACTTATAGTTGTTCCTTTCTTAGCGTATCTAGGCATTTCTAACCTCTTTTATTCAAATATAAGAAAAAGACGGCTTTTCGTAAACCGTCTTCTTTTCTATCGTAATGTAAAGAATTCTTTACTCTTTCTTCTCTTCGGACTTCAGATCTTCGAACTTCAGATCCTCAAAGATGACTAGCTGATCATATCTGGATCCACGATTGTACTTAGACATGACAGCCATGTTCCTAGGCATAGAGGGAGAGAGATAGACCCTGATGACTCCGTTGAGAGTGCCGAACGATCCATCTTCATTTCTGTGGAAGAGATGAGTGAGATCGAGAACTGTAGCTACGTCTTCTCCCACATACAGCTTGTCGCCGCAATATCCGCCAGATCTGAATCTCAGGTCATTGGAAGACTTGAGAAGCTGTGCGACAAGAATTGCAGCTCTCTGTTGACTCCACTGATCTGCATCGAGCTTTCGATAGACTTTGCAGTGACCGTCCTTGATCAGATTGTTCAGGAGTCTGTCCATCTCTTCTGCTGATTCGTAAGGAGGCGTCTCTGGATCAGGTGGGTACTTTCCACCGATCTCAGCTTCAACGAACTGTCTCACTTCTGGAGAGAGGCAGAGATTCATGTCCTCTTCGCCCTCGTTGACATGAACGAGCTGAGGAACGACCTGACCACAGATGTCTACGAGGACTGTGTACTGGTAGTCTACATCTTGGATTCTGACCGGAACTGGAAGCATGATGAGCGCTTTCTTCTCCTTCTGCTCTTCGTTTCTCTTGTAGAGATCTTCCCAAGTCATAGCGTGATCCATAGCACGCTTGAAGATCATGTCGTTTCGCATCTTGTTGATGTCGTTCTTGGATTCTTCTTTCATTTCTGTCATACTTTTCCTCGTGTTATTTTTCCCAGTTGAAGTCTTCACCGAGCATATTCTTTATGATTTCTCTCTTCTCAGGCGTGTCCTTGTTCACGTTGAAGAACCATTTGATTCTGTCTTCTGCTGAGTGCTTGTCATCGTTCACAGCCCACTCAGTCTTGAGGCAGCGCTTGTTGATGTACTCAGTGATAGTCTTAGTTCCGTAGTGATCCACGCATCCGTTAGAGTAGTCGATCTCGTGGTTCTGACCGAAGATAGTCATCGGCTTTCCAGTGCTAGTTACGTAAGTAGCTTCTCTCTCGTAGAGAGGAGAGTTAATGCCGAATAGAGCAGAGTGAATGCCGTGATGTGTGAGAGGCTTCTCAGAGCACTTTAGAATTACCTTAGTGTAGAAGTTCTCACAGAAGTCTTGCGCATACTTTACATCGATCGGACAAGGCTTAGTGAATCTTTCCCAGACTGGCTTATTCTCGTACTCGAGGAGATCGTTGTCTCCGAAGTATCTCCAGTTGAAGTGGATAGCATCGTTTGCTGCGACGTCTGAGTGTTCCTGCACCCACTCTTGCCATGTCTTGCCGTTGAGATTCAAGAACTCGTCGATGTCGAAGAAGCCGATGTACTCGTGTCTGTCTTTGAACGTGTTGAAGATGGTCTGGTATGCTCCAGCCTGGAATCCCACTTTAGCGAGAGCTTCTCTGCCACGGATATTGAAGTGGGTCACGTCATTGTTGAGTTTGTTCTGAGCATAGCAGAAGTTCTCTAGCCAGTTGAAAGGCTCGTCATAGTTGTCGAGAATGTAGAATCTCTTGCATCCGAGCTTTCTGTAGTAGGTGAGCCAGTCGAGCATGTAAGGATCTTCATCTTTGACAATGGCGCAGATAGCGAAGTCTTCTTTTCTGCTCTCTACCTTTGCCTTTTTTGGAATCTGTGATACGGGATTAGTCCAGTACTTCTTGTACATATCCACGAAAGTCGGCCAAGCAGCTTCACCAGTCTCAGCGACTCCGTCTTCATAAGGACTCTTCACATCGACGATGATGTCCTTGAGCATGCCCTGTTCGAACCAGTAGCGGTCTTCTTTAACGTCGAGAATGTCTCTGATGCCACCGCTGCAGGCGTGTCCGTAAGCAGCCATGTAGTTCATCACGAAGCCGTTGAACCAGCATACGTGATTCTTCTTAGCTACGAGAGGAGCAGCTACAGTTGGACGGTCAGTATTGACGAGTTCGAAGTACGTCTCTCGATTCTCGCCGAACTCGATCTCCCAGCACTTTCTCACCATCGGCTGAGCGTTGTTCTGCATAGCAGCGCCCTTAGTGTGTAGATAGAGAACCGGCTCGTGAGTGATGTAACAGAGCTCAGCAGCCATAGCGAGCCCAGGGAGTTCGAACAGCTCGCCAGGAGCTTCTTGTTCGACAGTTATCACATCATAGTACTTAGAGAGCCACGCGAGCATCTCATCCTTGATCTTCAATCCCTGCTGTGTCTTCAGAACGCCGAGGACACAGCGATGCTTCTTTACTAACGACATCTTATTGAAACCACCTTTTTGTGAATTTCTATGCATCCAGTCTCTTGGACGCTAGTTATCTCTTTGAGCCATTCTCCGTCTTGACCCTTGCACGGAATTCTGACTTCCATGTCTAAGGGAAACTTACTTAGTTGTGCCATCAGGTCGCATATACGCATAATTAGGCTCCACTTCTAGCGAGAACTCTTTACATTCGATCTTCGATTTGACTCGCATCCATGACGCTACGATCTGACGGTGACAGAATTCACTCGGCTTCTCGTAGCAACACAGAATCAGCTTATCTATATTTCCAAATTTAGATAATTCTTCGAGAACTATTTTTGGATCAAGATTTATCAGCACATCTTTAGCGTAGTCATCAAGATAGTCTTGGATTTTCTGAGACACGGTTCTCGGCTTGTTGCAGAATCTATAGTGACCGAGAACTCTTGTCGTAGGCGCTAGCTTCTGATAAACAGGTCCGTCCCACCAGTCTGGAATGCCGAGACTGATGCAGACGGGAATGAGACCGTTTGCACGGTACTCTCTCACTTTAGCGTAGTAGCCAGTGTACATTATTCTCCAACCATGTAGAAGACGCCCTGATATGTGCAGGCTAGAGTTCCCTGAGCGTTCTGGATAGCCTTTGCGGCAGTATTCTTAGAGATCTCGTCACTCCAGCCCTCCTGCTTGCACTCCTGATAGACAGCGCTACCGAATGCCTTCAGTGCAGTCTCTACATCCGTTCCGAGATAGAAGATCTTTGTCTCGAACTCTTCTGTCTTGTAAACTAGATATGCCCTTGCCATAGTTTCCTCACTGTAGTGTTTCGATGAGTTGATTCAGAGCAGTCATAGCTTCCTTGAAAGAGGGCTTCTGCTCTGTAACATATTCTTTACCAGCCCATACTACTCGTCCTTCCCACTTAGGCGGAGTCACGCCATACTTCTTAGTGTAGGTCGGATGATGGACTGTCGCGACTCTAGCAGAGTAGCGATATGCAGCGAATGCTTCGAGAATCTCGTCAGACTTCTTCTGGAGCTCTGGCAGAACCTTCATTAGCTCTTCTTTGGCCTTCAGGATCATGTCGACGTATTCAGAGTCACAGACGTACTCTTTCAGATCTCTGTCATACTCGCAGCCCTCGTAGTCAACCTCTTTATCCTTAAGGTATGTGATCTCGTATGGACCGATGTTCGACTTACCAACGCCCCACTTTGTAGCGATAGTCCACTTGTATGGAGGCATGTCTGTGTAGCCGCCAAGATCGATGTTGCGGTGCCTGTCGAGCTTGTAGAAGATACCAGTGTTGCCGATACCGTCAGCGACAACACCTATCTTGTTCTTCTCGAAGATCTTCTTAGCTTCACTATACAGAATTCTTGGCATCTTTCTTTTCCATCTTTTCACGGATCAGAGGAATGATCTTGAGCTTGGCAGTCGCTTTCGCTTCTCTGATCTCAGCCATGAATTTGGCACTCATGTATTCATAGTTGTAAATTCTTGCTGTCGGCTGTGAAGCGCTGAGAACATCCAGTCTATCTGCCTCTTTAGCTAACTCGCTGATCACGTACTCAGCGTAGCGTTCCTTTATGTTAGCGTCCTCCGGAGTTTCTGCCTGAACGAGCTCGCCAACGAGATCAAGAAGTGTATCTGCTTGCATCCGATTCACGACCATCTCGAACTCTTCTCCCATATAGAGCCAAGACGGAGTTATGACGCGGATGCGCTTTTCTAGAATACCCTGTGTGAGAGGATTCTTCAGCAGCTGATCCCAGTATCTCATGATCGTGTGACATCTCTTCATCTTGCAGTAGATGTCAGTGGAGAAGTTCTTGAACTCTTCCCAGTCCATGACGTAGCCATTGAGGCTGAAGTCATTCTGTCGGTCTGCGAGGTTACCACTTTTGACGTACTTCTCGATGATAGCGCCGTTCTTGAGTCCTTCGCCGTAGAGATTCGGCTTGACGAGGAAGTATCTCGTGTATGGAGATCCGTCAGGTCTCTTATGCGGTTCGATCGTGAAGTATCTGCTGAACCATGCCTGAATCGGATCACCAGACGGTCTCATTTCTGTGGTTGGAAAAGCCGACTCTCTCATCTTTTTCATTCGGCTATTGATGATCATTTTAGAGAAAAATCCCATAAGTTATGCCTCTTTAGTTTGTTTTGAATTTATATTGATGTTGAGCTTGGCGAGCATCTCCTCTACCTCTTTGGGAGACATATTGACGATCGTTTCAATAATTCTCTGCTTTTTGTCTTCCGTGTCATTCTCTTTCTTGCTCTTGAATGCAGAGAAGGCCTTGATGAACTCGTAAACAGTTGGTATGTCGAAGTTGCCGTTGAATCCCATCGGAACAGTGATTGTGCTCTTGATGACATAGAGTGGCTTCTCATCATGCTCATCTTCAGCCTGACGCATGAAGCGGACATAGAGTCTATCATTGAAGACGCTGATCCAGATACATTCGAAAGCTGGCGCATCAGTGTCGTAGTATTCGATGGACGGCTCGTTGTAGTAGCTGTATCTGATCTTGGTGATGTGCTTGTCTTCTTCGAGGTGCTTGCAGAACTGCTTCAGTCCTACACTCCATTTGTCGAGTTCGAACATCTTCTCGGATCTCTCTTTCTCGATACGCTTGACGGCTTCATCTCTGTGAGCCTTGATCATCTCTTCTACTGTCATTCTATTGTACTCCAATTAAGAGTTCGCTGTCATTGGAACGCACTGTGTATTCGAACGCCTTGACAGCCATGTACACGCGATATTCTTCTTCTTTTTTGACTTTTGACGGATCCCAGTTCACTACTACGTCTCTGTTCTCGAAGGTTATGAATCCGCCCAAGATGCTGAACGTGTCCCGAACGACGAAGAGACGGATTCTGTGCCCGTCAATGAATCTAGTGTATTGACGGAGAATCTCGCTCTTAACGTTGAACAGAAACTTCATTAGAACCACCTGCCCATGTCAGTGAGGAACTGGATCACAGCGCCGACGTCCTGCAGAGGCTTATTCTCTGGAGAGTGAACAGTGTCGTAACATCCGTGCTTGTCCATTGGATCGCTTATTTCGAAGTCGAACTTTCCGTCAGGACGAGGCATGATAGAGAAGTCATGGCTGTGGATTGTCACTATCACTGCGTTAGCTAGCATATCGATAGTGTACCCGCCATGATAGAGCTTAATCTGTTCCGCGAGATCTGTGATCTCCTTCGGAATCTTGAAGCCTTGGTTAGTTTCCACTGTTTCGGACATCGATCTTCCTCTGTACTTCAGCGAGGATCTCGCTGATAATACCCTTGTTGTCTTCGTTGAGACGATCTCTTCTGAGATGTTCCTCGTGTATCTTTGTCCATTCGTAGTAGGACATGATGTTCACTGTCGGCTCGTCATACTGAATCTTGTAGGTCGGACTGAGAACGACTTTCCTAGTGATGTCTTTGTAGGTCTTGACGGTGACGATGTGATCGGAGAGACACTGAATGAGATACTTGCGAAATTCGTCGAGGTAGTGTGTCTCGCCGAGCGCAGTCAGGTGTGCCACATACTTCTCGATGTCCTTCGGCTGAACCTTGGTGAAGAGTGCGATGTGACGGAAGGAGAAGATCAGTGTCGGATTGTAGGTCTTTCCGTCATCCTTAGAGAGAATGTCGATCAAGTTGTCGTATTCTTTGAGGAAGAACTTCGTCTTTTCATCGATCTCGTTCACGATGTAGTCAGGATTTGAGCTAGATGCATGGTCGATCGTGTATTCGAACTTGTGCTTTTCGTAGCGTTGCTTGATGCTGCGTGTTACTGTCTGACCGGAATCAGCGTCATAGAGAAATTCTCTTTCGTAGACTGCAGCTTCGAACGGAGTTCTCTTGAATAGCTTGTCGTTGCGCATCTTGAGGTTGGTGCCATCAAAGATGAAGTATTCTCTGTCCTTCATCTTTTCGTTGATGTATTTGATCTTCAAGATATGAGGATTAGTTTCGATTTCCTTGCTGACGTCGATGTTCTTCTTTCTAGTGAAAGGCCACATTGTGTGATCTCCTATTTTGATGGTTAAAAATATAAGAAAATGGTCTACTTTCGTAAACCATTTATTTTATGAAATTAGCGGATTGTAGCCCATGAGTGCGTTTATGGACCAGAGAACCTTGTCTGACTTGTTAGTTCCCTTCGAGACCAAGATGTGATCTCTGTAGAAGGTGTATGTCATCTCTTCGTTCTTGCACGGAACGACAATCTCGATCTCAGCGGTGCAGTTGTTTCTGAGCGCTAAGAGAATCTTCATCTTGTTCTCCCAGCGGATCACTTCGACTGTCGCATCCAAGAACGGAATCTTCGAGAACGCATCTCTCGCTACTCGGAAGATCGGCTCGTAAGTCTCCTGACCATCTTTGTTGTGTGAGAAGTTCTTTCTGAACGATGCGTTCAAAATTTTCAAGTTGTTGTTGAGAAAGTTTGGAACTTTCTGCTTAGCCTTTGGGCCTCTCTTCATTATTTCCACTCCTTTGCGGTGAAGCCATATTCTCTGAAGGATCTGAAGTAGTGCCAACGGGCTCTTTCAAGTTCTAGATTCTCTCTGTATTCTTCTTGTCCCTTGAAGTGTGTCTTTCGTCCGTCGTAGTTCGTGATCTCGCCAGTCAACTCGCCGTAGTCAAAAATTTTGGTCTTTCTGTTGAATGTTAGCTTTCGTGTTGCTGCGACTATCGGACCACGATCTTCTATAGTCTTCTGAATAGCCATAGCGAAGCACTTAGCGACATCTTTGACACAGTCATGTGTAGTGTATTTCTTCATCATCAGGTCCTCTAGTTTACGATTTCCTTAGTTCTGGACTTTCCCTTGTAGCCCTGATAGTCTGACGGCTCTGCGTCCTTCAGATTGAAGAGCATGATCTGTCCCTCGGGAGTCACCTGACAGAAGCAGTTCTCTACTGCTCCCTTGCCATCAAGATCCTTCAGACAGCAGTGTGTAGCTATCATCTCAGTTCCGTCAGCCATAGTTCCCACTACCATTGGAGAAGGAAGCGGAAAGACGAATACGTCGTCTGACTTTGGAATGCCCTTCTTGAACTCTTTGCAAGTGATGAGCTTGCTTACTGGAATCTTTCCGTTTGCTTTAGGTTTCTTAGCCATTGTTTCCCTTTGGGCGATGTGTCGCCTCGCTAGTGTTCTCGTATACAAGTTCCGACTTGATTATTGCGAATCCGAAGTTGTTGGCCAAATATGCCATCATCTTCTCGAGACGATCGTAGTCGTAAATGTCTTCATGATCAGATTGACCCTCCGAGAATCTCACGAACTCATCCCAAGTCTTCAGTTCCACTTGACCATAGCCGTTTCGATGGAAGATCACTCTCAGCCTGCAGAAGTCGATCAACTTCTTGCTCTCGGTGAAGTTGAAAGTCGGATAGTACTTCTTGATGAGCTTGATCACCTTTGTTGGCTTGATCTTCACTTCTTGACCTCCAGATCCATAGAGAGCTGGATCTTCTCCAAGTGATAGCCATTCTTGAACTGAAGATCTTCGAGAGAAGAAGCGAGGTGCTTCTTGTCAACCACGGTTCCCTTGTCAAGGAGGCTTATGTGTGCCATGCTTCCGTCTTCATAGAGTAGGAAGTTTCGGTCACTGAACTGGTCGGCGCCCTGTCTGAGAATCACGTTGACTGAGTTGACCATCGGAAGAAAATCTTTAGCCTTTTCGAGCTCTAGCTTTCCCTCAGGAAACACCTTAGTAACTTCTTCAAGGAATTCATTAGGTTTCATTGTCTTCCCTCATAGCTGCGATCTCTTCGTTCATCTCAGAGCGAAAGAGATCTCGTTCTTTGTCCATTTGAATAGCTTTCTTGTACCCTATACCGTTAGCGAAGAGGTCACGCGTGCCCATGTGCTGCCTCATCCTGACGGCTTTGTGCCAGTCGTCTTCAGTGAAGCCATACTTCTTCTTCAGTTCATCGTCAAACTCGACGCCTGACGGAGAACTCATTACTCCAGCGTTCCATTCGCGGAGATAGGCGAGCCGCTTCTTGTCCATCTTGTCTTTTTCGGTTCTTTTCATACATACCAAATATAAGAAAAATGCTGGATCTTGTAAACCCAGCATTTTGAGATTTTACTATTTATCATCGATTTAAGCTAGAGAATTTCTGTCGAGCGATCGAATAACTGCATCGTCTGGAATCTTAGTCTTCGGACGGTACATCTCTGCCATCGTCATCTCTGACTTCGGCATCTCTGCTGGTGCTACAGCTGCTTCTGCGTCGAGCATACGAGAGTATTCCATGACGAAGTCGACGCCCGCTTCGAATCCACTGTCGAATCCCTGCATGAAGCCTCTTTCGATTTCGCATCCGTTGTGGATCGTAGCGTTTCTGATAGAGTTGCGAGCTGCTTTGAGCAGCGTAAGGTTAATTTTTGGAAGCATCGTTGTTTACCTCTCTTGATTCTACTGTTGTAGACTGAACTGATTGTGTGTCCAACATCATCGGATCCATC
>Ga0326513_10003219_pt1 | contig 11886 bp, 12 predicted proteins | sample 2_2465_0518_D_FD_203654 | JGI IMG/M metagenome (GOLD analysis project Ga0326513, IMG submission 203654) | Bovine rumen microbial communities from UC Davis, California, United States - 2_2465_0518 | ecosystem: Host-associated > Mammals > Digestive system > Stomach > Rumen | place: USA... | reverse complement strand
GGTATCCCACGCGCCGTTTGCCGCGAACTTGAACTTGAGGTCGGTGTTCGTCTTAACCTCGTTGTAGGTGATTTCGTAAACGCCGGAGGAAACCTCGGCGAGCTTATTGGATTCCTCTGCAGGATCCCAGCTTACGCCGTTGAGGAAATTGCCGTTGCCGACGCCTACTGCGGTCACGCTGCTGATTTTGTTGTTGGGGTCGATAACGCCGGTACCGCTAACCTTGATTTCGCCGGTGTTCGGGTTATAGGTAACGGTAACGTCGCAGTCGGACTTGAGGCTGAAACCGACGTTGTTGCCGGTGCCGGGTTCGCCGTGCCACTCAACCCACTCGGGGTTGCCGCTGTAGAACTGAACGACCTTGAGCTGATAGACAGCGCCGTCGACAGCCTTGACGGAGGGAACGGTGATTTTGTAAAGACCGTCTGAGCCGAGGGTCATAACGTTCTTGTCGGGAGCGGCTGACCAAGCGGATCCGAGGAAATTCGCGGTGCCTGCGATGGTGTAAACGTCGCCTGCCGCTACGGGATAGTCGTTGTCAAAGGAACCTGCGTAAACAGCCGAGGCAGTCTCGGGCAGATAGGCGACGTTCTTGTCGGCGATTTCGGAATGCGCTATAAAGTAACGCTCGTCCTCGCCCTCGCGCGCGATCTGCATAATTTCAACGTAGAGGTTTACGTCGGTAACGCCCTGCGCGTCTTCTTTGGGATTGAAGGTGACGGAGACAAAGGGAACTCTGCCCTTTTCGTCGGTAAGGTTGTAGCCGTCGAGGCAGACGGAGTTCACCTTGATGCTCGCGTTGTTGTTTTCCTCGCCCTCGAGGAAGGGAACGCTGTCGGGATGATTCTCGTGCTTTTCGAGATAGGTCTGCTTGGGAGAATAGTTTGTAACGGTGCCTTTGCCGTCGGTCACGCGAAGAATCTGATCCACGCGCTTGCCGTCGACAACGCCGTTGTTTACTCCGTCGGACATATCTACCGCGAGCTTGGCGTCGTCGTAGGTGATAACGCACTGGGTATTGATCATGCTGTTATCGGGGACCTGCATCCACCATGTAACGGTGAGCTGGTTGGTGTCGGACTCAAAGTCCTGCGTGACAGTCGGGAAAATGTTGGAATTTGCCCGCACGGTCAGCTGATTTGCCGTCACAGTCTGTTCGGTATCCGCAGCAAACGCCGAGATGTTCAGCGAAGCTACCATGGAAACCAGCATCAGTATTGACAACATAATGCTGACCGGTTTTGTGAGCTTTCTCATAAAAATCCTCCTTTTTGATTTTCGGTTCTGTCGTCGCGCAAAATGCGCAAACTATCACATCTAAATTTTACCACACACATCTTTACAGCGCAATCCAAAATTAACACAAATGTTTTGTGCGTATTGCACAGTGCCGCTCTGAAGGCTCCCCTTTAAAGCCTCCCTTCGTAAGGGAGGTGGCACGGCATTTATGCCGTGACGGAGGATTTACACGGCGGCGCGACAGCTCCTTTACCAAAGGAGCCTTGGGGCATAAAATAAGACCGGCTCGTTTGAACCGGTCTGAATTAGTATTACATTTGTCTGCCGATGTAAACCGACTTGTCAAAGGCGAGGATCAGATCGAAAATCGGCGAGAGGAACGTCAGTCCTACCGCAAAGCCCGTGGACTTGCCGAACGCCTTGGCAAGACGGTTGTTGAGCTTGAAGGTCACGACGAGCGCGAAAATGATGTAGGCAAGGGTGAGCAGTCCGTAAAAACCGATCACAAGCAAGGGCGCAAACGCCGCCTGACCTAATTCGTTCACACTCTGCGCGCCTGACGCCTGCACGAGAAACATGCCCATTCCCAAAAACATCGAGATTATGCTGAGAACTCCGTAGACCGCGCCGCTGATGACATACACCCAGAACATCTTTGTCGTCCACACCTCGCGGAACAGCAGCCATTCGCCGTAATAAGGGATGATGCCCTTCCAGCCGGGCATGCCCATCTTTTTGAAGATGAACCAGCGCGAAACGAAAGCCGCCGCTACCGCCGCGAAGATGATGATACAATACATTATCCAGAAAATAATCATAAAGATTGCAACTCCGGCAGCGCCTGCCGCCTCAGAATGATAACTCATAAAACATTACTCCTTTTCCATAAACAATATACTCTCTTCAAGGCTTTTGCAGAGGAATCCGATCATCGGACGGATCTCGTCGGTAGGCTCGAGAAAATCGGGCACCATTACCGTTGTCATTCCTGCCGCGTAAGCCGATTTTATGCCGTTGATGCTGTCCTCAAACGCTATGCAGTCCTCAGGCTTTTCGCCGAGCGCCGCCGCTGCCGTGAGAAACACCTCGGGGTGAGGCTTGCCGTTTTTAACGTCGCCTCCGCACACAAGAGCGTCGAAATACTCCGTCACGCCCGCGCTCTCGAGGTTGAACTCAGCCGTCTGCCGCGAGGTAGAGGTCGCAAGCGCGATTTTGCAGCCCTTTTCTTTTAAATAGGAAAGCGTTTCGTACAAGCCGCTTTTAACGGGGATTCCGTCGCGCTTCACCTTGTCGATATACATCTGCTTGCCGTGCTCGCTCAGCTCCCAGTACGGAAAATCCGCGCCGTACCTGCCGAAATAGAAATTCTGAACCTCAGCCTTGCGCCTGCCCACGGTCTGCTTGAAGTCCTCGATCGAGTAGTCGTAGCCGCGCTCGTCCATCATCTGCTGCCAGTTGTCGTAAACCAGCCGCTCGGTGTCGAACATCAGACCGTCCATGTCAAAAACCGCCGCCTTAATCATTCCACACCTCCACCTTCCAGCTGACAGAGGAATCCGCGTCTGATTTCAGAGCCGAGGCTGTAAAGACGCCGTCTCCCAGCTTCTTTGACGGCTTGAGCTGCAGCCCGAACGCTACGGGACCGTCGGCGTCCTCGGTGTAGATATCCGAATAGCTCTCGACAAAGCCTATGACAAGCCGCTCGCGGTCGAAATCCGACGGAGTGACGCGGCACCAGATCTGTTCAACCGTGACGTCCGGACGGAGATTATACTCCTCAATCAATTGCGCGTCAAGCTCCGCGACGGGTTTGCTCACGCAGTCGACAAGCTCAAAGGTGTAGAGCGTGCCGTTATAGCGGTCGCGGAAAATATACACCCTGCCGATATCGTCCGCCGTAAAACGCGCCGCGGTGTAATAAGCCGGCGCGTGATGATGCTTATGCTTATGTGCCATCGGATCACTTCCTTCTTTTGTAAGGTATATTATAGTATATTTATTGATATTTTGCAAGAGAGAGTTGAGGGTTAAGAGTGGAGTTATCGGGCGCAACAGCCATTCACTACCAACTACCAACTAAAAAAGCGCAGCCTAAGCTGCGCTTTCAGAGTGTAGAAAAAGCCCAAACGTTCTTTTGTGAACAACATTATTTGACAAAGACAAAGCCTCCCTTATGAGGGGAGGTGGCTCGGCATTCATGCCGAGGCGGAAGGGTGCGGACAAAGGCAGATACTTTACCAAACTGAAGATAGAATGGGAAACTTGCTTGCTTTGCCAATCACCCTTCAGTCATGCCGCTAAAGCGGCACGACAGCTCCCCTTGTAGGGGAGCCTTTAAACGTCTGCCTAAAATTTGACAATCCATTATGAATTGAAACTGGTTTTTCGACAAGCCCAAAGCGCAGCCTAAGCTGCGCTTTTTCTCTTGGCAGCCAGACAGAGCCAGCCGCCCTTTAGGTGTTCTTCGATTATATCAAAATACTTCGAGACCTCCGCCTTTACCTCCTCGGCACGGGTGTCGATTATGCCGCTCATGATGTAGACCGCGTCGTCCTTCATGAAGCTGCTCACGCCCTTTGAGAGGAAGATTATCGCGTCGGCGACGATGTTCGCCAGAACGATGTCGAACTTTCCCTCTACCTGCTCGGTGAAGCTGCCGCAGATCGCCGCGAAGCGGTCGCTCACTCCGTTAAGCTCGGCGTTCTCAGCCGCCGTGCGGACAGCCGTCGCGTCAATATCAACGCCTACAGCGGTTGACGCGCCTGTCAGAAGCGCCGCTATGCCCAGAATGCCGCTGCCGCAGCCTACGTCGAGAATGCGGTCGCCTTCCTTCATGTACTTTTCGCACGTTTCAAGACAAAGACGGGTGGTTTCGTGGCCGCCCGTTCCGAACGCAAGACCCGGGTCGATATTCAGCGCGATCCTGCCCTGAGTATCGACGTTCTCGTACCAGCTCGGAACGATCATTATCTTCTCGCCCACCGCCATCGGTGAGAAATACTTTTTCCAGTTGTTGCGCCAGTCCTCCTCGGCGCAGTCGAGCAGCTCGATCTCGTGGGCAATGCCCTCCGCATCGTAACGCGCGCTCAGAAACGCCACCGCCTCGGACGGCGACACGTCCGGTTCGAGGTAGATATGTACAAACGCGCGGTCTCTGTCCTTGCTGAGCAGCTCCTCGTCAATGAGGTCGACGTGCGCGATATCAACGACAGTCTGCTCAAGGTCGGTGTAGTCCTCTATATAAATGCCGTACGGCACAACCACGTTTGCTATGTCGCTTGCGCGGTCGATATCCGCCGCGTTGACGGCGATTTTGATTTCAGTCCATGTGTTCATATGCTCACCTTAGCCAAACATTTTCTTGAGCTTGTCAAAGAAGCCGCTGCGCTTAGCGTAGTTTCTCTCGGTCGTCGAGCGGTCAAACTGCGTGATAAGCTCCTTCTGCTTCTGGTTGAGGTTCTTGGGGATCTCAACCACAACGCGGCAGTAGTGGTCGCCCTTGCCTCTGCCTCCGAGGTGAGTGAAGCCTCTGCCCTTGAGCTTGAAAACGTCGTTGGGCTGGGTTCCCTCGTGGATCGGGTAACGAACCTTGCCGTCGAGGGTGGGTACGGTCACCTCTGCGCCCAAAGTAGCCTGAGCAAAGGTGATGGGAAGGTCGCACCACACGTCGTCGCCTCTGCGCTCAAAGAGCTCGTGCTTGCGGACGTTTACATATACGTGCAGGTCGCCCTTGGGACCTCCGTTTACGCCGGCGTTGCCGTGGCCGCCCACGTTGAGTATCTGCGAATCGCGGATACCTGCCGGGATGCTCACGTCTACCGAATGCGGCTGTCTGTATCTGCCCGAGCCGTTACATCTGCGGCACGGATTGTCGATTATCTTTCCTCTGCCGTGGCACGCGTCGCAGGTGCGCTGGGTCTGGATAACGCCGAGCGGCGAACGCTGGTTGATGGTCACTCTGCCCGAGCCGCCGCATGCCGAACAGGTCTTGGGCTGCGAGCCTGCCGCAGCGCCGGTGCCGTGACAGTCGGCGCAGGTGTCTACGCTGTTGTAGCTGACCTTTTTGGTCACGCCATTCGCGCTCTCCTCAAAGGTGATGGTGACGCTCGCCTCAACGTCGCTGCCGCGCTGGGGTGCGTTTGCCGCGCGTCTGCCGCCTCCGAAGCCGCCGCCGAAAATGCTGGAGAAGATATCGCCGAAGTCCATGTCAACGCCGAAGGGACTGCCGCCGCCTGCGCCTGCGCCGTAGTTGGGGTCTACGCCCGCGTGGCCGAACTGGTCGTAGCGCGCGCGCTTTTCGCTGTCGGAAAGCACCTCGTAAGCCTCGTTGACCTCCTTGAACTTCTCCTCGCAGTCCTTGTCGCCGGGGTGAAGGTCGGGATGGTATTTTTTGGCGCTCTGACGGTACGCCTTTTTTATTTCGTCCTCGCTTGCGCCCTTCTGAACGCCGAGAACCTCGTAGTAATCTCTCTTATCTGCCATTATTTTACCTCCGGGTAGAAAGCGCGGTGTCTTAGCTAAAAATCGGTGCCCGCGTCAGTCTGTGGGATATATGATACTGACACGCCAAAAGGAGCTGTGGCTGGCAGCTCCTCGTGGCTTATCTGATTTATCTTATTCAGCGTCGGTGAAATCAGCGTCGTAAACGTTGGGGTCGCCGCCGTTGCCGCCGTTATTGCCGCCCTGCTGTGCGCCGCCCATGTCGGGTGCGCCCTGTGCCGGGTTGCCCTGCTGGGGCGCTGCCTGCTGATAGAGCTTCGCGGATACCTCGTAGAGCGACTTCTGGAGATCCTCCTTAGCGGAGTTGATCATTCCGATATCGTTCTTCGCGATAGCGTCCTTAACAGCCTGAACCTTGGTTGTGATTGTGCTCTTGTCGTCGGCAGCGAGCTTGTCGCCGTTCTCGTTGACGAGCTTCTCCGCCTGATATGCGAGGTTCTCAGCCTCGTTCTTGGCGTCAACCTCCTCGCGGCGCTTCTTGTCCTCTGCAGCGTACTGCTCGGCGTCCTTGACAGCCTTGTCGATATCCTCCTTGCTCATGTTGGTGGAGGAAGAAATCGTGATCTTCTGCTCCTTGCCGGTGCCGAGATCCTTGGCGGATACGTTTACGATACCGTTAGCGTCGATATCGAAGGTAACCTCAATCTGCGGAATACCGCGCATTGCAGGAGCGATGCCTGTGAGTGCGAACAGACCGAGCTGCTTGTTGTCGCGTGCAAATTCGCGCTCGCCCTGAAGGACGTTGATCTCAACCTGAGTCTGGTTATCAGCCGCAGTAGAGAATATCTGGCTCTTCTTGGTGGGGATGGTGGTGTTTCTGTCGATGATCTTTGTCATTACGCCGCCCATGGTCTCAACGCCGAGGGAAAGCGGAGTAACGTCGAGCAGAAGCAGACCGTCTACCTCGCCGCCGAGAACGCCTGCCTGAATAGCCGCGCCGATTGCAACGCACTCGTCGGGGTTGATGCCCTTGAAGGGTTCCTTGCCGATGAGCTTCTGAACAGCCTCCTGAACGGCAGGGATTCTTGAGGAACCGCCGACCATGAGAACCTTGTCGATCTGACCGATCTGCAGGCCTGAGTCGGAGAGTGCGGAACGCACGGGACCCATTGTAGCCTCTACGAGGTCTGAGGTCAGCTCGTTGAACTTAGCTCTGGTGAGTGTGAGGTCGAGGTGCTTGGGACCTGTCTGGTCAGCCGTGATGAAGGGCAGGTTGATTGAGGAGGTGGTTACGCCCGAAAGCTCGATCTTAGCCTTCTCGGCAGCCTCCTTGAGACGCTGCATAGCCATTTTATCGGATGAAAGGTCGATGCCTGTTTCTGTCTTGAACTGTGAAACCATCCAGTCGATGATGCGCTTGTCGAAGTCGTCGCCGCCGAGACGGTTGTTACCTGCGGTCGCGAGAACCTCCTGTACGCCGTCGCCCATCTCGATGATACTTACGTCGAAGGTGCCGCCGCCGAGGTCGTATACCATAACCTTCTGGTCGTTCTCCTTGTCAACGCCGTAAGAAAGAGCAGCCGCGGTAGGCTCGTTGATGATTCTCTTTACGTCGAGGCCTGCGATCTTGCCTGCGTCCTTTGTAGCCTGACGCTGAGCGTCGGTGAAGTATGCAGGAACGGTGATGACAGCCTGTGTTACGGTCTCGCCGAGGTAAGCCTCAGCGTCAGCCTTGAGCTTCTGGAGGATCATCGCGGAGATCTCCTGAGGAGTGTAGCTCTTGCCGTCGATAGCTACCTTATAAGCGGAACCCATCTCTCTCTTGATAGAGGAAACGGTTCTGTCGGGGTTGGTGATGGCCTGACGCTTTGCGACCTGACCTACCATTCTCTCGCCGTCCTTTGAGAAAGCTACGACTGAGGGAGTTGTTCTTGAACCTTCCGCGTTAGCGATAACTACAGGCTCGCCGCCTTCGATTACTGCTACGCATGAGTTTGTTGTACCTAAATCTATACCGATTGTCTTTGCCATAATTAATACCTCCGTTGGTTGTTATTAGTTGTTAGTTGGTAGTTTTTAGTTGGTAGTTGGTAGTTTTTAGTTGGTAGTTGGTAGTTGATAGTTGATAGTTGTCAGTTGGTAGTTGAAAAATCTCTTAACTCTCAACTCTTAACTCTCAACTCTTAACTCTCAACTCTTAATTAACGACCTGAACCATTGCGTGTCTGATGATTTTGTCGCCGATTTTGTAGCCCGTCTGGAATACCGCCGCAATCTGGTTTGATTTCAGCTCGTCGCTGTCTACCATTGAAATCGCGTTGTGCAGGTTCGGGTCAAATTCGTCGCCGACCTCGCCGTAGCTCTCTATCTTGAGCTTCTCAAACGAGCGGTCGAGCTGACTCTTTATCAATTCAACGCCCTTGATGATCTCGGGATCGGAATCCTTGAGGTTCTCGAGCGCCATTCTTACGCTGTCGGCTACGGGAAGGATCTCGGTCACAGCCTTTGAGGTTGCGTCGTCGTAAATGCCGAGCTTCTCGTTGGCGGTGCGCTTGCGGTAGTTGTCATACTCCGCCGCGAGTCTCATATACCTGTCCTTCTGCGCGGCAAGGTCATCCTCGAGCTTCCTGATCTTCTCGTCGCGCTCGTCGGGAACGTCCTCCGCGTCAACCGCCTCGGCTTCTGCCGCCTCAACGGTCTCCTCCTCAGCCTTGATCTCCTCCTCGGGGATCTCCGCCTTGTTCTTCTTTGACATTTTATTCATCTCCTTTGTGGGATTAATCCTTTGTTTCAATAAGCTCCTCCATCAGCTCGCCTGCGCACTGCGCAACGCATTCGATGATAGCTATGTTGCGCGCATAGTCGGTTCGCTGCGCCGTTATTATCGCGAGTACGCCCGACGGCGTTCCGTCTATGCTGTAGCGTGTTGAGAACACCGCGCTGGCTGAAAGCTCCACGCGTCTGTTCTCTGCGCCGATGGTGACCGCCGTGTGCTGCGGTCTGCGGCTGAGCATCGCCGCAACGTCGCGCTCGTTCTGCAAAAAGTCGATGAACTCTCTGCTGACAGACGCGGACGCGCCGTAGTTAAAAATCAGTCTGCTGAGCTTGCTGTGCTTCACGCTTACCTTAGCCGCCTGCTGCGCCGCTTCCATAATCGCGATGAGCGCCGGCGGCATGAACAGCGACAGCTCGCCGAAACGAACCGCTGCAGACTGGATGAACGGCTGTCCGATTACCCCGACCTCGACTCCGGCAAAAAGCTCGTTGAGCGATTTGTCGAACATCGCGATGATCTCGGGAGTGATCACGAACGCGCAGCGGAATAGCCGCGTGCGGATAACGCCGTTGGAGCAGATAAGCACCGCCATCGCGGTATGTCTGCCCGTCTGCACAAAGCTAAGCCGCCTTACCCGGCAGTTGTCGGCAGCAGGGGTGGTGGCGAGTGCAACCGAGCCCGTGAGCTGCTCAGTGAGGTCTGCCGCTCCCTGAAGGATAGCCTCGGGAGAATCGGCGGTTTTGCCGAGCGCGTCGCGGATGTAAGCCGCCGCGACCTGTGCAAGAGGCGTTACGCGCATTACGTTGTCGACATAATAGCGGTAACCCAGCGCCGTGGGAACGCGTCCTGCGGAGGTGTGCGGCTGCGCAAGATAGCCCTGAGCGGTAAGCTCCGCCATATCGTTGCGCACGGTTGCCGAGGAAACCTGAAGCCCTGTTCCGCCGAGCAGCGATTTGGAGCCTACAGGCTCGCCGCTTTGGATAAAGCTCTCGACGATGGCGGCGAGAATCGTTTCTTTTCTCGCGGCAGGGGTCATGTTTGTTCCTCCTTGTTTTTCGCTTTTAGCACTCCAACCGGTAGAGTGCTAATTGACTTTAACATTACTATACCCCCAAAGTCAGAAAAAGTCAAGCGTTTTGAGAAAAATATTTTCCAAAATATAAAAGTTTCACCCTCCGTTCACAATTCTCTTGATTTTGCGCCGCGTTTATTATACAATTAGTTTAGTGGGCAGTTATTTAGTTGGTAGTTTTTAGTTGGTAGTTTTTAGTTGGTAGTTTTTAGTTGGTAGTTGGCAGTTGGCAGAACGAAGAAACTCTCCACTCTCCACTCTAAACTCTCCACTCTCCACTCTAAACTCTCCACTCTCCACTCTAAACTCTCCACTCTCCACTCTCCACTCTCCACTCTAAACTCTCCACTCTCCACTCTCAACTCTCAACTCTCAAAAGAAAGGGTGCTGTTATGCCGTTTTTACAATATTTTTACGTTTTTCTCTGGGCGGCGCTCGCGGTGCTCTGCTTCTTTATCGGAAGGAAGATCGGACTCGCAGGGTATCTGCTCACGTTGTTCTTTGTGTTCATGACGATATGGTACGGACTCGAGGCGTTCGCCGGGCTGCCTGTCTTTGACGGGGTAATGGGGCACGTGTTCAGAGGGGTGCTGCTGGTCTTTCTTATTATAATAGTGTTCATCTGGTACCGCGGCAGACGGGCGCAGATTATGTCGCAGAACAAGACCGTTCCCCACGCCGAGGACTGTCACTGCGAGCACTGCGAGGACGAACGCGATAAAGACTGAACCGCATATAGTCGCAGCGAGGCTCTGCCACACAACATATTGTTGCAAAGCGGAGAAACTGCGAAAAACCGTACTTTTTTTGAAAAAACGCTTGATTTTTAGCCTATTGTATGCTAAAATAACACTTGTATGACTGCTATTTTAAGGAGGTGGGACAATGCCCAACATTAAGTCAGCTAAGAAGCGCGTAAAGGTTATCGCTACAAAGACCGCCCGTAACAAGGCTAACAAGTCCGCTCTCAGAACCGCCATCAAGAAGGCGTTCTACGCGATCGACACCAACGCAGACAACAAGCAGGAGGCAGTTCGTCTTGCTACAAAGAAAATCGACCAGGCAGTTGCCAAGGGAATTCTTCACAAGAACACTGCAGCCAGAAGCAAGTCAAATCTCGCAAAGCGCCTCAACGCTTCTGCGTAAGAGCAAATCAAGATACGATAAAGGCAGAGATTTTTCCTCTGCTTTTTTTGTTTTTCTGTTGACTTTTTATAAAAAAATGTTTAGAATAGAAGTATACACAGCTTGATTGTAAATACTATCTATATTGGAGGTCAACGACTATGAAAAACAAAAAGTTATTCTGGATTATCGGTATCATCTCATTTGTTGCGGCTGCTTCCGCTGCTCTCACCGCTTTCCTTATTGTTAAGGACAAGCAGAAAAAGGATGATGAAGAACTGATGGAGTATCTCGACAACTCAATCGAATAATTGCAAAAGCCAAAGACGGTATGCGTGCGTACCGTCTTTTCTTTTTATGATTTACGGAGGACATTATGATAGAGCTTGAACTTGAGCGTCTGCTGAATGACGCAAAGGCGGACGGCGGACTCAAGGCCGCGCTGCTTAAAACCCGCGATACCGAAAATCCCGTTGAGGACTTCTGCGCGCTGTGCCAAAGCAAGGGCTACGAAATCACCGCAGGCGAGCTGTTCACGGTAGGCATGACGGCGAGCGACGCGAAGCTGCGCAGCGTTAACGGCGGCGGAGTGAACCCGATAGAAGGCTGGGACGACGCATACGAGCAGTTTTTCACTCAGCTTATCTGGACGAGGTAGGAGGTTACACGCCAACTACCAACTACCCACTACCAACTAATCACCAAAAAAATCCGGATGTCAAGTCAGAAATTATACATTTCTTATTGCTTTTTCCGAATAATTATGATATATTGTAATTGGCTCAAATTCATAGCAAATATTATAAAGGAGGAAAAATCTATGAATTCGGTTAAAAAGTACATCGCTGAGTTCATCGGCACAATGGTGCTTGTTGTTCTCGGCTGCGGCACGGCGATGCTCGTCGGCTGCGACGCCAAAAACGGCGGCGGTTACATTCTGACCGCTCTCGCTTTCGGTCTTGTAATCGTCGGCATGGCTTACTGCGTAGGCAATATCTCGGGCTGCCACATCAACCCCGCGGTATCTCTCGGCGTTCTCATCTCCGGCGGCATGAGCGTGACTGATTTTATCGCCTACATCATCTCCCAGTGCCTCGGCGCGTTTGCAGGCGCAGGCGTTCTTGCGGCGATCTTCGGTCTCGGCGGCGTGACCGACCAGACAGGCGGCTTCGGCTCAAACGGTCTCGACGGCGTTAACGGCAGCGTTGTTGCAGGTCTCCTCGTTGAGTGCTTC
>Ga0326513_10003218_pt1 | contig 11886 bp, 23 predicted proteins | sample 2_2465_0518_D_FD_203654 | JGI IMG/M metagenome (GOLD analysis project Ga0326513, IMG submission 203654) | Bovine rumen microbial communities from UC Davis, California, United States - 2_2465_0518 | ecosystem: Host-associated > Mammals > Digestive system > Stomach > Rumen | place: USA... | reverse complement strand
GCAGGAAAATGATAATCGGCTCGGATGCCCTGTTTACGGGGCGCTGAGAGGATCAAGGGGCTGTTTCGCGTCCTCATTCATAGTTAAGTTTTAACTGTTTTTCGCGTGTTCGTGTTTGCCCGCTCTTGATGCCATGAAGCCCTGTATTCTCGGAATTTATCGGGCTTTTTCGGGTTTAAATGTTCGTTGCTTGTCGATGCTGTTTTTGATCGGTTTTTGTGTGCCGGTTTAGACTTGGTTTAGACTTTTTGCGTTAGTGATTTATCACTAATCGGCAAATCCGACAACGTTGTCGAATTTGCCCGCTGTGGCCTCTTCTGAGGCCATGGTGGGCTTTCTCTGCTTTCGGTGGTATCTTTCCCCTCGGCCGGATCGGAGGCAGCCAGGGCAAAAAGAAACGGCCCTCGACGGTGAGGGCCGGGAAAGTTCCAATCGTTTGGCGTTATTCGGTTTTCGGTTTCATTCCCATTTTGAAAAGCTGGTTGTCGCGGTCGATGGTGTCCGTGATCGCTCGGGAGACGAAAGCCGGGGCAGCTTCTCCCGTCTTCTCTATGTGCTGATCCACTCGGCGCTGATCCTCCGGGGATATGCCTGCAGATGTCCCGCCCTGCATCCGTTCCAGCGTGGCCTGCAGGATGTACTGCTGGTTGCTCTGCCCGGCCTCGGCCGCTGCCGCTCTGATCGCCGCGCCGGTTTCCTTGTCCGGGCGTAGGGTCATCGTATCGCGTGATTTGTTCCACTTCAGAACAGCTTTCTTTTGCGCGTCAGATGTTGTCATTTTTCCTTCCCTCCCTTCCTGTGGTGAAAGATTCCCGAAAAGCATAGCATAAGCAGGTTTAGATTGTCAACGGGTTTCATGCTTTTTGTGGGATTTCTCTTTTTTGCTCAAATTTTTATAAGCAGGTTTATATACTTTGCCAGATTGAAATATAAGCAGGTTTAGATTATAATGCCATCATACCGCAAAGGATCGGAGGTGAAAACATGGAAGAAAAGAAGCTGAGAACAAACCCTGTAAAGGTCATTCGGGAATACTGCCTCGACTGCTGCCTTTCCAGCTCTTACGAGGTCGCGCTGTGTCCGGCTGCCCATTGCCCGCTGTGGCCGTTCCGGTTCGGTAAGAATCCTTACCGGGCAAATCGTGAGTTATCGGATGATCGGAAAGCAGAATTGCGCCAAAGAATGCAGCGCATCAATTTGGAGCGGAAATCACAGTAATTTACTGTGTCTCGATTCCGTGGAGGCTCTCGGACGTGTTTCTATACTCCCCGGGCCTCCCATGTTGAGAACAACAGCTGTTATCATGATTCCAGCGCTCAAAATCAAAATGGAGGTTTTCACATGAAGATTGACAGAATCACATATCAGTACCGGCGAGACTTCAAAGCCGTTTTTATCTGTGAACATTGCGGCGCGGTTACAAAAGAGATATGGGGCTATGACGACGCATATTACCACAACAACGTTATTCCCGCAATGATTTGCGAGAAATGCGGGAAGGCGGCCGGAGAGGATTATCGGCCGCTTGCACCAAAGTATCCGGAATATATGACAATCTGAGGAGGTTACACAATGAAAAAACTTTTCAATCTGTTCTGCAAGGGGTTTTGTGCTGCCGCTCTGATCGGCGAGCCGTCCCCATCTCTGTTCGCCTATGTCCTCGGGGAGGTGATCGCATGAGAGAAGTATTGGAGAGGATCGACGCAGCAGCGCGCCGGGGCGGTTACAATCAGGAGGAGACAAGCCCCTCGGCCATGATCCTTCTGCAGATCGCAAGCGCGCTTGTGTATTATCCAAAACATCCGGAGCGGATGGAACAGGCCGCAGGCTTTGTACAGGAGCTGCGCGGATGGTGTCAGGCCGGAGGGTATGAAGGGGATCCCGTTGCGGATGTGTTCAAGGCTTTGGAGGTAAGTACATGACAGAGGATTTTGAGAAGGTCGTTGTTATGGCGTGGGATATGTCTTCCGATTTGTCCGCGGCCGAGAGGCTTTTCCCGGTCTTCCACGCAAGGGCAAAGGGAAATCTCATCATGGCCGCCAGTCTCATCTATACCGCCGGCCGCGTTGCCGGTATTCGCAGCGAGCGCTCACGGCGCCGGGGAGGTTGAGCCATGAGAGATGTTGCCGGATGTATCGCTGCGGGCCGTGCTGCCTGCTCTGAGGATGAACAGATAACTGACCGCGAGATTCAGAAACTATATGCCGATGCCGCCGGGGATATGTTCGCCTTGATCGTGAGTACCTTCTACTTCGGCTTCGCTGCCGGTTGTAAAAAGCATGATCGGAAGTCCTGACACAACGGGCCGCTCTCGGGCGGCTCGTTTATTTTTGGCTCTCCGGTGTCAACTTTTCCCTCCTGGGTTGCGCTCGCGGTCGCCGCTCTGGTATGATCGGAGCGCTCCCTTTCCTGTGTCTCTCATGGATTGTCTTCTTTCAGGGGAACCGCTCGGCCTCGGCCGGGCGGTTCTTTTCCTGTCTGGACAATCCCGGCCGGGTGTGGTATAGTATTGACGGAAATTGTAGCTGCTGAAGCAACAAGAAAAACCTGTAGGGTTCACGGTGCCCTGCAGGTTTTTCTTTTTTACTGTTCCCGGATCGCTGAAAGCAGGTTTCTGTATCCCTGCTCTATGGCTGCCTGTGTTTCGTCTGTTTCTGACTCTTCAAAGGGTTTCGGCTCCTTCATCAGATCAAGCAGTGCCTCGAGCCGTTCCTGGCCGTTTGTCTCTTCTGCCGGGATCATTTCAGGTTCTCCCCGCCTCGGCTGATCGTGTCGGCAAAGTCAACGACGCGATAGTCCCGGAAGTATAACCGGCCGCTTGGGTTGGGAATCTTTTTTCCGTTTCCAATGTCCAGCAGCAGGTTTTCATCCTGGTAGATTTCCCGCTGCCAAATCTCTAAGGCATCGTTGGCCTTCCGGATTTTGTCGCGGAGGTCCGCGCCGATGATCGTTGCCCTATCTGAGATTTCCAGCAGCTCGGCGCGGGCGGCTTCGTTTGCCGACTTCAGCTCATCAAAGACGGCTTTCACTTCCGCGTCATACTCGGCCTTGGTAATCAGCGGGGCATTATCCAGGGCCTGAAGGCGGGCCGTGTGCATCTCCACAGCGTCGGAAGCTGCTTCGCGTTCCTGCTTTGCCTTCCGGTATCGGGTGAGGTCGCCGGCGGCCGTGGCTGTCTGCATTTCCTTTTCTGCCCGGCTGAGGGATTCCCGGGCGCTGGTTGCGAGGTTTTCCGCGTTCGTGCGGTCTGCCTCCCTCTTTGCTCTGATTGTTTCGATTTTCTTGTTTAGCGCTTCTGTAGCGTTCATTTGTCAAACTCCTTTTCTGAGATATAAAAAAACACAGGGTTTAGAGGGATTTAGCCTTCCGGCTCGGTTTCTTCTTCCGGGGTCTCGGGCTGGATCGCCGTAAGCATCCCGGTATAAACGGCGCTGAGGGTCTGAAGTTTCTTGGTCATAAATTCAAGCGTTCCCGCGACTTTCGCGAGGATCGCGCCGGTTGCCTCCATCGTGGCCGAGGTCAGACCGGTAAAATCATAGGTTCCGGACTCGCCGCGGGCAGCCTCATCAAGATCGTTAATGTCGTCATGGAGCGCGGCAAATGCAGCGCGGGCGGCCTCGGCTGAGGCCTGAAGAGTGGAAATATCGTAATCGTCCATTGTGTTTTTCTCCTTTTCTGGTTTTATTCTCAGTACCCTGTGTTTTTTTGCGTAGTACGGCGGGGAGGGCGGCGCGGGGGTAGGGGGAGGGGGGTAGGCCCCCGGGTTCCTGTCCGCATTTGCCCGCCTGCGTCCTGCTCATTTCTGGCAGGACCTTTTTGTTTTTCTTTGCTTTTTTGTTTTGTCTGTTTCTGTTGGGTACGCGGCTGGGTACGCCTCCCCGCCGCGGTGCGGGCGTCCGCTACTCCTGCCGGGAAATTTCCCCTCTCAGATATTCCCGTTTAAACACGCACTTCTCAACAACGCTTTTGTGATCCACTGTAAACTGTCTGACGCCGACGTGCGCATAAAAGGGTGTGCGGTCGTCTATGAATTGCTCGAGGCCTCCCGGCTTCTTTCTGAGTGTGGCCAGGGCTGCCCGCTCGAGTTTCTTGGCCTCGTCTCCGGTGATCCCCATTCTCTCGCCGGTCTTGGCAAGGGTCAGCTCGTCCCGGAATCGGTGAAGGATCACCGCCCGCTGTTCTTCCGGCAGCGTGGCCAGGGCTTTGATTAACTGCTGTCGTAACTGTTCAAGATATATCCTCCTCTCTGCCTCTGCGATGTGGTCACGGGGATCGGGCTGCAGATCGGCGAGCGTATCGCCTCCGGGGTCATCTGCTGATAATGGTTTGTCGAGGCTCTCCGCTCTGCATATCGGGTCGGCCATGGTGGTGATTGTTTTCCCGTCTTTGGTTTTGATGATTCGCCGATTGGTTAATCCGCACGATCGGGGAAACTCAGCTTTCAGACAATAACCAAAATATGTCAGGAATACCGTGCCCAGTTCTGGGCTGTATTCTTTCGCCGCTCTGAGCATTGCCAGAAATCCGGATTGCTGCAGGTCTTCCAGCTCATAAACTCCCACGCGGCAGGAAAGATACTTTTTCGCCTGCATCGTTACAAACTTCTCGACCTGCTCCCATAGCTGCAGCACCGCGTCCCCGTCACCCGCCTGGATAAGCTGCACAAGTTCCTCGTTTGACACAATCGCCGCCCTCCGATATAATCAAATTGCATCACTGGTCGCCGGAAGGCGGCCTTTTTTAATTCGTCGGCAGTCCGAGATTTTTGGCAACTTCCCGAAAAAAACGGCTGGTTTTCCTTCTCGCGGTTGCTTCTGACACAAAACAGCGCCTTGCAGCTTCAGGGAGATTATTAATCTTTTTGAGGTAAATAATCTGCACAAGGTCCAGTGTTACCGCATCGGCATCTGTCAGCGCCTTTTTCACTGCCTCGTTTTCTACTTCATGCACGTTATTTGGATAACGCTTTGTCACATTCCGAGTGTACGAATACCAGGCTTCCCGCGGTTTGCTCATTTCTTCCGCTCCCTTCTGAAATCGTCCGAAAAAGGACAGGTTGCAAAATGTGATTTCCGGGCGAGGCCGTCCGGGTGGTCCTCGGTTATATCGCAGCGGATCGGGTCGCCGTTGATGTCGTAGAGGGTGTCTTTCCCGTTTGGGTTCGCTCTGTATGGTATCAGGCCCTCATCGAGCGGCATCCATTTACCTTCAGGGCTTTGCCGCCAGATGATCGGAGCGCCGCATTTCTTGCAGGTGGTCATTCTTTCCCCTCCCTCGGTAAATCCATATAATCGCCGATTTTCAGCAGAAAGCCCTCTATGATCGTCTCGGCCTCGGCCTCTGAGATTTTCAATTCTCGGGCAGCGTCTTTGTAGGTCATCGTCTTTTCGATATATGCGAGGGTGACAAGCTCGGGCGCTCCGGACTCTATCGCCTTCTCTATGGCCGCGTTTTCCCTTGGGTGATTCTTTGGGTACCGCCAAAGAATTTTTTTCATGTAGGAAAGCCAAGCGGGTTTCATAGGCCATAATCAATGAACGACGGCAGCGGGGCCGGTTCGGTCAGCTTCTTTGTTCTCCGGCAGTATGCGCAGCACTCGCAGCGGGGCGCGGGGATGATTCCCTGTTTCATGGCGTCGAGCCTGGGCAGTACATCCAGAAGGCGCGAGATTTCGGCGTCAAGGATGTTCTGAGGGATTTCGACAACGGCCAGATCGGGCGGGTCCTCTTTTGTGACGACGGCCAGAAAGCAGGGAAGGCCGTTTCCCTCTATGGCCTGATAGATTGCCATCTGCAGCGGCCAGTCCCACAAATCCGCGAAAGTGACTTGCCCTTCGTCCCTCTTATAGGCCGGTTTCAGATCGCGCGCCGTCTTCAGATCGACAATCCGCTCCCCCTTCCGGTAAAAATCCATCTTGATTTTGAAGGGCAGTCCGCCGATTGTCCCCGTCTTGATTACCTGTTTCCGGCCTCGGGTGTATTCCCGAAACAGTTTGTCGCTGTTTGCCCGCTTTATCATCTCATCGGCTTTTTGATATTCGGCTTTGAGTTCGCCGGTTCTCTTGTTGAAGATTTCCGGGTGCTGCTCTTTGAAGGCCGGAAGGGTCTTGTCGAACCAGGCGTCCACATAGGAGCCGACGAGGAGCGCGGTGTTTGTGGCCGGTTCGGTGTCGTTCATGGCCGCCGCGGGGCATCTGAGAAAAGCCTTTACCTGTGACGCGCTCCAATACTTTTTGTTGGCTGCCGGGCTGAAATAGTTCTTTTTCGTCAGCTTCATTTTTTCGCCTCCTCTGTAGCACAAGCGCTGCATAGCGCTTTTTTGTATTTCTTCCGGGTATAATCTGCAAGCTGATCGGCGCTCATGTTATAGCCGCCGGTGATCGGCTGCCCGCATTTCTCGCAGGTGATCGAAACGGCAGCGGGGAGAAAGTCCCGGATTCGCAGCGCGTCCACTACTTCCCCGAAAGCCTTTACCTTGGCGATGCCGATCTGCAGCCGGTGACCGCTCCATTGCTCGATATAGGGCGTCTTCAGCAGCTTCTCGATCATCTTGGCATTTGTGACGTTCAGGATCATCGGTTTCTGCTTCTCCTGCCAGTGAATGACGGTGCATTGCTCTTTCTTCCCGTCCGGACCGGTGACAATCTCCCGATTCACTTTGTCAACGGTCAGTATCAGGTCTTTCCCGTCCTCGAGGCTGTACGCGCCGAGGTAATCCGGATTCGTGAGTTTCTTCCAATGTGTCATGCTGTATGCCTCCCTGTATAGTGTGATCCAGTCTGTGAGCCGCATGGTGACGAGCCAGGGCTTTCGGTTCCTCCGGTGAAATAGGGCCGGGGTGCCGTCCTGAAATTTTGCGCTGTCCCGCTCTGACTGCTCGAAAGCCTCCTGCACGTTCAGCTTTTCCACGCGCTTGACCTCGACATGGATTCCGGGCAGGCCGGACAGATCGGGAGCGGTTCCGAAAGACTGGGTGCCTCCGCGCTGGGTCTCGAAACCTTCCTCCGCGAGGATCGCAGAAAGCTCCCTCTCACCGTCGGCGCCTTTTCTGCTGCTGTTCATGCGTGCAGCCTCCAGTCTTTCGCCGGCGATCGGAGAATGAAACCTCCTGCGCGCTCTCTGATCCTCCCCCCTGTCGCCTCATCGATCCGGATTATTTCGGTAAGGGGCAGCTCCGATGAAATGATCGTTCTTTTCGACGGCTGGTTATAGCGGGCGTTCAGAATCTCAAAAGCAAGGTTCTTGTCTGCCTCGCTGATCTTCCCCTTGAAAAAATCGTCGATGTAGAGAAGGGAAACATCCGACAGCTTTTTCATTTTGGCGTCAAGCTCGGCCTTTGTGCTATCTGAGGTTTTCAGGCTCTTTATCTCTCCGGCTTCTTCTCTCCATTTCGCGTAATAACATTCTGTCCCTTTTCCCATGAAGAAGGAAAAAATCGCCGTGCAGATATGAGTTTTCCCGCTTCCGGGTTTCCCGCTGATATAGAACCATCGGGCTTTTGCCTCGCAGTATTGCTCCGCAAGGTTCTTTATCATCTCTTCCTCCTGGGTGGGGGTCTGGTAGGCCTTGAACGTGTAAAGCATCTGAAGCTCCGCAAGGTTTGAGTTTGCGAGCTGTCGGAGCGCTCGCCGCCGAGCCATGCAGGAGCACTCCCGGACGGTTATTTCAATCCCTGGGCCGGTTCGCTCTATGATTTGGCCGGTGTTTCTGCAAAGCTCGCAATTGACATTGCCGAGGCCCCAGCTTTCGAGCGGCTGTTCCCCCTGTTCTATCTTAGCTGGTCTATTATCCAAGTCTCTCTATTTCCCTCCCCCTGTGGTAACATCTGTCCTCTATCTTCTCTCTTCTGTCTTCTTACTTCTTACTTCGGGTTTTTTCGGTTCGTTTGGGTTTTTTCGGTTTTTATTTACCCATTCGGTTTTTTAAAACCCATTCGGTTAATTTGGTTTTTTCTTCGGCCTGCCGCCGTGTGATCCGTTTTCCGTGTTCGTTACAACTCGCGCCTCATAATCTGAAAACGATTCGTCGATGCTCTGCTTTATGACGGCCCAGGCTATTTGCTCCACAGGTTCCATGTCAAGCAGTGACTCCCCGTCAAAATATCGGAAAGCATTCTCGAGAATTTTTCCCCGCCCTTCCCGGGTGAGGCATTCCGCCATTATTACAGCGCGGTTTCTTCTCCAGATTTTGAACCACTCCGGGCGGCCTTCTTTGTTCTTGGCCATGTCATGCCTGCCCTCCTGTCGAGGCTGCCTCGAGCTGTGCCAGAAAAACCGGCATATTGACGCGCCAGTCCCGGCCCATTCTGATCGCTGGGATCGTCCCGGCCTTTACTCCGTTTCGGATGTAGTACAGGGACAGGCCGGTCAGCTCCGCAGCTGCCCGGAGCGGCTGATAGGGTGCAGCCGGATCAGGCTTCCGAGGTCTCGCCATTCTCGCCGCCTCCCTTCTGTCTCGCCTCGAGAGCTTTCCGCCTCCAATAGCGCTCCTTGGCCGCTTTCACTTTCTCGGGGTTCTTCTGTCTCCATTCTTTCGCATAGGCCGCCTGTTTAGCTTTCCGGAAAGCGTCAATCTCGGCCTGAGTGATTTTCTCCTGAGTCATTTTCTTTTTATCCCTCATTTCTATGTTGAAATATTTGGTACCGTGTGATATTATACGGGTATAAAAGTAACTGTCAATATAAAAATACCGAAAAAGCCTATTTCGGTACAAAATAACTATTTCGGCTTTTCCGGTGTGTTGGCTGGTATAAAATTGGAGGGTTGCTATATGGAACAAGATGTTATTGCCAGGGTCGCCGGTCTTGTGCGGGAATTACGGCAGCAGCGCGGGGAATCACAAGCGGATTTGGCCGATGCGCTCGGGGAGAAGCGTGAAACGGTGAAATTTTGGGAGGCTGGAAAGCGATATTTCAAGGCCGGGGATATTATCTCGATAGCAAACCATTTTGGCGTTTCTGCCGATTATCTGCTCGGCCGATCTGAAGCCCCGACAAGCGACAAAGACCTGCAGTCGGTTTGCGATTATACGGGCCTGTCTCCTGCAGCTGTCGACGCGCTGCGAGAAATCCCGCTCTGGTATGACGAAAACAATCTGCCTCTTGTGGATCGCGTTATATCTGACTACTCGGCCGAGATAGGTCAGGCGCTCTCCAGAATCAAAAAAGCCTGTGAAGCTGCAAAGCCAGCGCTCGATGCTGCCGGGGATGTATCCATTCAGCCGCCGGTTAGGAGGCTCGAGGATCTGAACAAAGCAAAGCAGGAGCTTGAATTATCCCTGTTCTCATTCTCTGAGCTGTCCAGGGAAATTGCCGAGCGTATGTTTTCAGCCTATGCCGTTCTCGGATCATTCCGTGCTGCCTATGATGATTTTATTATTTCGACGGGAGATGGTGAATAATGGCCAGCATATCGAAACTGCAGACAGCGAAAGACGGGAAACGGTTCTGGAAAATTCAGGTCAGCCGGGGCCGTGGCCTGTCGCCCTATTCGACGCGCTTTTATTGGCCTGAGAAGAAAAACGGGGATTCAGTGTCAGAAAAGAAAGCCCTCTCTGATCTCGACGCCTTCGCTGCCGAGTTTGAGAGGAAATGCAAGGCCGGAGAGGTTGCCAGCAGAAAAGAGGCTGCAGAGCAGAAGGCCGCCGCGGATCGGGAGCGGGCCGAGCTGAAGACGGTGAAGCAGTATGCCGAGGGCGTCTATATGGCAAAGAAGAATCTCGAATTGGCCGAGAAGACGCGCAGCGAGTATCAGAGGGTCCTTGATAGGAAAATTTATCCGGTGATCGGTGCCGAGCTGATGAATGACGTCACGCCGGCCATGCTGAACAAGCTGCTTCTCGACTTCCAGCAGTCCGGCGCGTCTTTCGCATATCTGCATCACGTTTATGTTCTCCTGAGCGGGGTTTTCTCGATGGCCTATAAAGACGGGACCATTTCCGAGCCGGTGATGCTGAGAGTAGAGAAGCCGAAACGGGCAAAGGATGCCAAGATAAGCTCGGAGGCTGAGAAGGCGCTTTCCCTCGAGATGCTGAATTATGTTCTTGACTGCGTGGCCGGTGAGCCGCTCAAGTGGCAGGCGTTTGTAAACCTTGCCGCCGATACCGGAGCCAGGCGCGGCGAGCTGGTCGGCCTGCAATGGTCAGATATCGACGAAAAGCGACTTACCGTCACATTCGCGCGAAATGTCCTATACACTCCGGAGAAGGGCGTTTATGTCGGCACTCCGAAAAACGGGAAGAAAAGGACCGTCGATATAGGACAGGAAACGCTCGATATCCTGAAGGCATGGCAGGCAGCACAAGAGGCCGAGGCGAAAGAGCAGGAAAAGAAAACCGGCGTTCTCTATGTCTCTCCCTGGGTCTTTAACCAGGGCGGCACCGCTGACGTCATGCATCCTGTGTATCCGACAACGTATTTCCGGATGTTCGGCGAGCGTTACGGTGTGGAAAACTTCCATCCTCATCTGCTCCGGCATACATCCGCGAGCTTGGCCATCACGGAAGGCGGCGCCGATATTGTGAGCGTCTCCCAGCGCCTCGGACATTCTGATACGTCAATAACGCTGCAGATTTACTCCCACGCAAACGAGGAGACGATCAGACGCGCAGGGCAGAGCGTCCGAGATGCTCTGAAGAAAGCAAAAAAGAAAAAAGCAGAGGGCGGGAAATGATCTTCCCGCCCTCCATTTTTCAATTTCGGTTTAGACTTTTGTTTAGACTTTTCATTGCTGCAGGAAAATGATAATCGGCTCGGATGCCCTGTTTACGGGGCGCTGAGAGGATCAAGGGGCTGTTTCGCGTCCTCATTCATAGTTAAGTTTTAACTGTTTTTCGCGTGTTCGTGTTTGCTCGCTATTGATGCCATGAAGCCATGTATTCTCGGAATTTATCGGGCTTTTTCGGGTTTAAATGTTCGATGCGTGTTGATGCTGTTTTTGATCGGTTTTTGTGTACCGGTTTAGACTTGGTTTAGACTTTTTGCGTTAGTGATTTATCACTAATCTGCAAATTCGACAACGTTGTCGGATTTCTCGAGGCTTGAAAAATGATTGCCCGCTGTGGCCTCTCCTGGGGCCGTGGTGGGCTTTCTCTTTTCGCCGGGTATCAATTCCCCTCTGAGGGATCAGAGGCAGCCAGGGCAAAAAGAAACGGCCCTCGACGGTGAGGGCCTGGCGTTATTCGGTTTTCGGTTTCAGTCCCATCTGAAAAAGCTGGTTGTCGCGGTCTATCGTGTCCGTGATCGCTCGGGAGATGAAAGCCGGGGCAGCTTCTCCCGTCTTCTCTATGTGCTGATCCACTCGGCGCTGATCCTCCGGAGGCAAGCCCGCCCCGCCCTGCATCCGTTCGAGCGTGGCCTGCAAGATGTACTGCTGGTTGCTCTGTCCGGCCTCGGCCGCTGCCGCTCTGATCGCCGCGCCGGTTTCTTTGTCGGGCCGAATCATAATGTTGTCGCGGGATTTGTAATATTTCACGCTTGCTCTTTTCTCTGCTTCTGTTGATGACATTTCCTCGCCTCCATTCTTTCAACGGTGAAAAGCACAAATCATGATAGCATGAATTAATTCATACGTCAACGGGGTTTTGATTCTTTGTGTGCTTTTCTCTGTTCTGCTCAATTCTAAATGAATTAATTCATATATTCTGCACTATTGCACTATGAATTAATTCATAGTATAATGCCATCATACCGCAAAGGATCGGAGGTGAAAACATGGACGAAAAGAAGCTGAGAGCAAACCCGGTGAAGGTCATTCGGGCCTATTGCCTCGACTGCTGCCTTGCCAGCTCTCACGAGGTTGCGCTTTGCCCGGCTGCCCATTGCCCGCTGTGGCCGTTCCGGTTCGGAAAGAATCCATACCGGAAGGAAAGAAGCGTTGCACAGATGGA
>Ga0326513_10003216_pt1 | contig 11896 bp, 11 predicted proteins | sample 2_2465_0518_D_FD_203654 | JGI IMG/M metagenome (GOLD analysis project Ga0326513, IMG submission 203654) | Bovine rumen microbial communities from UC Davis, California, United States - 2_2465_0518 | ecosystem: Host-associated > Mammals > Digestive system > Stomach > Rumen | place: USA... | reverse complement strand
TGATAAATGCCAAGTCCTGACCATCGGCGGTTATCACCTGACGGTCGGTGGTCAGACGAAGACGTGCAGGAGTGCTGGCCGTTGCAAGAGATGCCTGTTGTCCTTCGGCACCAACGGCCCGCAAGGTACCGGGTTCGTATGGAATGTTAAATACGGCCTTGTATTGCGAACTGCGGTCTACCGATTTCTTGCCCACCTGTTTATTGTTGAGGTATAGTGTCACTTCGGGCGACTTGGTATAGACCTCCACCTCGATGGGCTTGCCTTCCCATCCGTTCCAGGTCCATGACTCCCATGTAGGCCATACGCTCCACGACGTCTCATGGATCTTGCCGCGATAGCCGTCAGGCTCACGAACAGCGAGGTAAAGGTCAGACGGAACCTTCTTGTTTTCCCAAAGGATCTGCCTATAGTGGCTGATTGGTTTGCGCCAGCCTGTAATGTCAACATCGCCGCAATAGGCACCGTGCCATTCGGGCATGCCACCATCGACCCAATGCTCGCCCGGCCGCTCGCCTTCATAATAATAGCGTCCGATGCCCGACTCGCCTAAATAGTCGAGACCTGTCCAGACGATGTCACCCACGATATACGGATGGCTGCTTGTGCGATCCCAGTTCAGGAAGGCATCCCTTGGGAAACTCTCCGTCTGCCACATCACACGGTTAGGGTCGCGCTGGTGGTCGCTTGCGTGCTTGTGCATCATGTAGTTGTAGCCCACCACGTCGAGCACCTCGGCATGCGGGTCATAGATTTCCCAGTCGCTGTCCCAGGCACAGAGGGCCTCGGTGACGGGCCGTGTGTCGTCCACCTCCAGGATGGCTTTCTTCAGTTGCCGGGCTGTGGTGATGACGCGGATGTCCTTACGCTCGATGACCTCGTTGCCAATGCTCCAGCAGATGACGCTGGGGTGATTGCGGTCGCGCAGCACCATGGCGTGGATGTCCTCGCGGTAACAAGAGTCGATGAGCGTGGAGTAGTCGTAGGGGTTCTTCTGTGTGCGCCATCCGTCGAAGGCTTCATCGATGACGAGCATGCCTAACGAGTCGCAAGCGTCGAGGAAGGCTGTGGTGGTGGGGTTGTGGCTGGTGCGAATGAGGTTGAAACCGGCCTCTTTCATCAGTCTCACCTTACGGATTTCGGCTGCGTCGAAGGCCATTGCACCCAGCACACCATCGTCGTGATGTACGCAGGCACCATTGATGAGCAGGGGCTGGCCGTTGAGTAGGAAGCCCTTGTCGGCAGAGAACGAGAAGGAACGGATGCCGAATTTCATTCGCTGCTCATCGACCACTTTTCCCCCTTCCTTCAATTTGATGACGGCCTCATATAGATAGGGATCGTCAGGCGACCACAGATGGGGATGGTCGATGTTGAACTCCAAGCTGCACACGGCTTTTACGCCAGCATCTACCACACTGTATTTCTCCATGAATTTCTTCTTCATTTCCACACTTTTAGGTGTCAGCGAGAACGTGCCCCCTTCAAAGGACATTTCAATATCGTCAATCTTGCGGCTCTGTTTACCGTAGTTGTCAATTAGCACATACAACGAGAGACAGGCCTGCTTGTCGCTGACTTCAGGTGTCCAGATACGAGTGACATCCTTGGCGATATGCAGCGCAGGCATGGTCTCCAGCCACACGTGGCGATAGATGCCTGAGCCCGAATACCAGCGGCAGTTTGGTTGCTCGCTGTTATTGACCTTGACCAGCACCTCATTCTCTCGCTTATCCGTATATAAATAAGGAGTGACATCGATGGTGAAGGGGGTGTAACCATAGGCATGCTGTCCAGCCTTCTGTCCGTTTAGATAGACTTCGGCCTTCTGGTAGACACCCTCGAAGTGGAGCTTCACCAGTTTATCCTTGAGCCCAGAACTATCGAGACTGAACTTCTTGCGATATTCACCCTTGCCGGCGGGATACCAGCCTCCACCTTCCAACGTTGCCCCTGTTTTAGGGTCGGGTGCAGCATAGATATCCCAGTCGTGGGGTAAATTTACGTTGGTAGTTTTCCCGTCGCGAGAAAACTGCCATCCAAAGTCAAATAGTTCTTTCTGCTGAGCCGTGGCGGTAAGCGTCCAAGCCAGTGCCATCACTCCAAAAAGTAATCTTTTCTTCATATCTAACCTATATTTTGTTACTTGGTTGCAAAGATAACGCAAATTTTTGTAAATCACGGCACTTTTTCATAATAAATTGTTACCTTTGCAGCCAAATTTGCAAATTTATAATTTAGAATTATGGCACAAGAAGATGTATTTAAGAAAATCGTGAGCCACTGTAAGGAGTACGGCTACGTGTTTCCTTCGAGTGAGATTTACGATGGTCTGGGCGCTGTCTATGACTACGGTCAGATGGGTGTGGAGTTGAAAAACAATATCAAGCAGTATTGGTGGAAAGCCATGACTATGCTTCACGAGAACATTGTGGGCATCGATTCGGCCATCTTCATGCACCCCACCATCTGGAAGGCCTCGGGTCATGTGGACGCTTTCAACGATCCTCTCATTGACAACCGCGACTCGAAGAAGCGCTATCGCGCTGATGTGCTCATCGAGGATCAGATAGCCAAGTACGACGAGAAGATACAGAAAGAAGTAGAGAAGGCCCGCAAACGTTTCAAGGAGGCATTCAATGAGGAACAGTATCTGGCCACCTCGCCCCGTGTCTTAGAAATAAAGGAGAAGCGTGATGCTCTGCACACCCGCTATGCTGCTGCTATGCAAGGCCCCGATTTGGAGGAGCTGAAGCAAATCATCATTGATGAGGAGATCGTGTGCCCCATCAGCGGTACAAAGAACTGGACCGACGTGCGTCAGTTCAACCTGATGTTCTCCACGGAGATGGGTTCGACTGCCGACGGTTCGATGAAGATATATCTGCGTCCTGAGACGGCACAAGGTATTTTCGTGAACTACCTGAACGTGCAGAAAACAGGTCGTATGAAGATTCCTTTCGGTATTGCCCAGATAGGTAAGGCCTTCCGTAACGAGATTGTGGCTCGACAGTTCATTTTCCGTATGAGGGAGTTCGAGCAGATGGAGATGCAGTTCTTCGTGAAGCCCGGCACGGAGCTGGAGTGGTTTGCCAAATGGAAGGAGACGCGCATGAAGTGGCACCAGAACTTAGGCTTCGGTGCTGAGAACTATCGTTTCCATGACCACGACAAGCTGGCTCACTATGCTAATGCCGCCACCGACATCGAGTTCCACATGCCGTTCGGTTTCAAGGAGGTAGAGGGTATCCACTCTCGCACCAACTTCGACCTGTCGCAGCATGAGAAGTACAGCGGCAAGAGTATCAAGTACTTTGATCCCGCCACCAACGAGAGCTACACACCGTTTGTTATCGAGACATCTATTGGTGTCGACCGCATGTTCCTCAGCATCATGTGTCACGCTTTCGATGAGGAGAAACTGGAGAATGGCGAGACACGTACCATCTTGAGGTTGCCCGCTGCGCTGGCTCCCGTCAAGTTGGCTGTGCTGCCGTTGGTGAAGAAAGACGGACTTCCTGAGAAGGCACGTGAGATTATCGACGACTTGAAGTACCACTTCACCTGCCAGTATGATGAGAAGGACTCGATAGGCAAGCGCTATCGTCGTCAGGATGCTATCGGTACGCCTTATTGCGTCACCGTAGATCATGATACGCTGCAGGATGGTTGCGTCACGCTACGCTTCCGCGACACGATGGAGCAGGAGCGAGTAAAGATTGAAGACCTCAATGGCATCATCGAGGACAAGGTGAGCATCACAAGCCTGCTGAAAAAACTGTAAAATAAATAATTAATAGAATAAAAAAATAAGAGAATAAAAAAGTACAAAAAGTATGAATATGAGGTTTAGGACAAATAATAATACTTGGAATGGAGATGCAAGGCCCCAATGGCGCAAGTTCCTTTCAATTTTTTATCCTTTTATTTTTTTATTCTTACCTGTCTTCTGCTTTTCATGTAGTGAGGATACCAACGAAAATGCTGAGTTTGATAACTGGCAGCAGCGCAACGATGCATATTTTGCATCGCTGAAGGATTCGATGGCGGTTGGCAACAACTGGAAGCGAATAAAGAAGTATTCTCTGGATCCTATGTTGAAAGGCGAGGATACGGACTATATCTACGCCAAGGTATTGGTGGAAGGAACCGACATTGACGGGGGCTGTCCCAATTATACCGATTCTGTACGTGTGAGCTATCAGGGACGCCTTATCCCAACAGATACCTATCCGGAAGGGTATGTGTTTGACGGAACAGTCTATGGCTCATATAACCTTTCTACAACAGCCACGACCAAGTTTCTGATTTCATCCAACTTGGTCGATGGCTTTGCCACAGCTTTGCAGAACATGCACCGTGGCGACCGTTGGCGTGTTTATATCCCCTATAACCTTGGTTACAAGGCCACTGTGCAAAGCAGTATCCCTGCTTATAGCACGTTGATATTCGATATCACACTGGTTGACTTTTCTCCGGTCGGGAAGCCAATGCCTGTCTGGAAATAACTGAGAATGACCTCTTTTGGCTGTTCTCGCAGAAGAATGGAATACTATGCAGAAATACGCTGAATATATCAAGAAGATAGAGATTGATTCGCTCTGGAGTGGCAAGAAGCACATCGTGTGGGAGCTGAACCGCCGTGTAAACGTACTGAGTGGTATTAATGGCGTGGGCAAGAGTACCATTCTGAATAAGGTGGTGAAAGGACTGTCGGCTGGCGGAGAGTTTCCCAGTCACATGCTAAAAGGCGTGCACCTTGAGGTGGAGCCTGCCGATGCCAAGTGGATTCGCTATGACATGATTCGTTCGCTGGACAGCAACCTGCAACAGACGCTGACAGAGGGCGATGGCTTCATCCAGCAAGCTCTTTCAGCCTTGGCTGGGGTAGGGGGCGGCTCGCTGCTCGATATCCAGCTATACAATCTGCAACGGAAATTCCTGGACTATCAGGTAAATATTGGCAACCGTATCATTGCCGAACTACAGTTGGGCAATACCGAAGCCGCACAGCATCTCTCACAGAAGAAACAGCGTTTTCAGGACATGGTCGATGAACTGTTTGCTGAGACGGGCAAGCGGATAATACGTACAGAAAACGAGATTCGCTTTACGCAGATTGGCGAGGTGTTGCTGCCTTATCAGCTCAGTAGCGGCGAGAAACAGATGCTCATCATCCTACTGACGGTGCTTGTGGAGGATGACCAGCCATACGTGCTCTTCATGGACGAGCCGGAAGTGTCGCTCCACATCGAGTGGCAGAAAAGGCTCATAGACCTGGTGGTCGAACTAAATCCAAATGTGCAGTTGATCATGACCACTCATTCGCCAGCAGTCATCATGGACGGCTGGATGGATCACGTCACAGAGGTCACTGATATTACGGTTTAGTCAATAGGCCAGGAAGAGAGAGGTGAGCATCTATGGTAATGTGGCGAAGATCGAGAAGTAGTGAGTAGCAGACTGAAAGACAACATCAACAGCCGGTACTTCCAGGCGGCTAATGCCTTGAAGTCGAAGCAGCAGCGACGCAGGATTGTGGCTTACGTCGAGAGCTATGATGACATCTATTTCTGGCGTACGGTACTTGGACAGTTTGAGAATGAACATCGCTACTTTGAGGTAATGCTGCCCTCGAAACTCAACCTGACACGTGGGAAGAAATCGGTGCTGATGAACTTCTTGAACGAACAGGTGGGGCCCGATATGATTGCCTGCGTAGATGCTGACTATGACTACTTGATACAAGGCGTAACCAACGTTTCGAAACAAGTTCTCGATAGCCCCTATGTGTTTCATACCTATGTCTATGCCATTGAGAATTATCAGTGCTATGCCCCTTCGCTACATGATGTTTGCGTAGCGGTGACGCTGAACGATCATCGCATCTTCGACTTTGAAGATTACTTCCGCCAGTTCTCCGAGATATGCTTCCCCTTGTTTGTCTGGTCCATTTGGGCCTATCGTACGAACAACTACATGCGATTCACGCTGACCGACTTTAACCGCATCACCGATCCGGGCGGTTTCTCCGTTCAGAACCCCGAAGCATCGCTCCAGCATGTACGACGCAAGGTGCAGACGAAAATACATGAACTACAGCGCAAGTTTCCAGGAAACAAGGATGCCTATCTGAAAGTCAAGGACGACATCAAGGCGCTGGGTGTCACGCCTCAAACTACTTATTTGTATATACAAGGCCATCACGTCTTTGATACTATTGTGGCCCCGATCTTGGCGAAGGTGTGCCGTTTGTTGCAGCAAGAGCGCCAGAATGAAATCAATTCTGCACAAGCGCATCGTATGCAGAAACGAAATGAAATGTCCTGCTACGAAAACTCGCGGCAGGACATCAAGTCAATGCTCAAGAAAAATACGGGTTACGTGCTTTCGGAACCATTCAAGCGTCTTCAAGAAGATGTGCGACGCTACTTGGATTCCGTGAAAGTAGAATAGCATTGGCTATTCCGTCGTTCGCTCCGTGAACCGCGCCATCAACCATTCGTTTTGTTCGGGAATAGTCATATAGCTATTGTCCAGTTCTAAGGCATCGTCGGCCTTGCGAAGTGGTGACACCTCTCGGTGTGAGTCTATATAGTCACGTTCTTCCACGTTCTTCAGAATCTCATCGAAGTCGGCAGGCATTCCCTTCTGCTGCAACTCGTCGTAACGCCGTTGGGCACGGACTTGAGCCGAGGCGGTGACGAATATCTTCAACTCTGCATCGGGGAAGACGGTAGTTCCGATGTCACGTCCATCCATCACCACCCCTTTGTTCTTGCCCATCTGTTGCTGAAGGGCTACCATGGCCGTACGTACGAAAGGCAGGGCAGCAATGGGACTAACATGGTTGGACACCTCGATAGTACGGATTTCATTCTCCACGCATTCGCCGTTCAGATAAGTATCGGGGCGTCCCGTTTCTGCATTCAGTTGAAAACTAATGTGGATGTCGGGGATGCGTCGTTCCATTTCCTCTGTATCAATGCTCCGGTCTTCTCGGATGAGTCCGTTACGCAGGGCATAGAGTGTCACGCTGCGGTACATGGCACCTGTGTCCACATAAATATAGCCCACTCTGCGGGCCAGTTCCTTGGCCATGGTGCTCTTCCCGCACGATGAATGGCCATCAATGGCAATAGTAATTTTCTTCATAGTAGAATAAACGTTTGTTTCTTTCCAAGAATCACAACATATAGCTGATGTTGACGAGTAGTGAGGACGAACTGACATGGTATTTGGCATAGGCAACGTGTAGCTTCAGGCGTTCCAGCATGATACCACCGCCGAAAGACAGGCCTGCCCCATGGGCGCTCTCGCCATCGTTGTTGCCACTACTGATTTTCATCTCACTGGTTCGCATGGCATTATAGCCTGCGGCTAAATAGAACTGTTCGCCTAACAACAAGTCGGCTCCTAAAACAAAATGCTTGCCAATGCCGTACTCCCAATCGTTCAGTCGGACAAGCGTAACCGAGAAGCGAAGGGGGGAGCCCACAAGCCGTTTGGTGACGCCGAGCTGCAAGTCAACGGGCATTCGCTCGAAGTCATCCTCGTATGCCGATAGCTGTCCGCCCAAGTTTCGGGCCACCACAGAGACACTCCATTCTGACGCTGCATGATAGTAGTTCATGCCAAGGTCAACACCTGCGCCCAAGGAGTTGTACTGACCGATGTAGGAACCTATCAGCTTAGCCGTAATGCCGCCTGTGAAGTGGTCGGAAAGTGCATAGGTATAAGTACCGCCTAAGGCGATGTCCTTGGCTCCAAAGGTACCAGTTTGCTCGCCCAGGCTGTTCATCTCCTTCATTTCTCCGTAGTTGATGAAACGTCCGCTCACTCCCCATGTGCCACGTTTGCCCGCAGCCCGCAGGAAAGAGGCACTGGCCGTGACCGAGCCTTCCATGTATGTCATCATGTTCAGGTTCAAGGTCTTGTCGCTCACATTGTTCATCAGAGCAGGATTATGGAACAAGAGTGAGGCATCGTCTTCCTGTATGGTGATGTTATCGCCACCCAATGCAGCCACGTGGGCACTTACGGGAAGTCGCAGGAAATTGAAAACCGTCTGGCTTTCCTGCGCCATGCCCGTTGATGCAAGTAAGGTGCATAGGATGGCCAAGACAACTTTATTCATTTAAATCTTCTAAATTTTCGTGCAAAATTAAATAATAATTATGAATTATGAACGATACGTTCTAAATATTTTCGTTTAGCTTGCCAAGAATTATGAATTAATTCGTACTTTTGTAGGCAGTTTACGTTATTATAACGGAACTTCGTCCATTTTATTATGGAAGTAAAAAAGAGTTCGAGGGCCGATTTGTCGCATTTCCGCGTTCAGGGATTCCTGTTGGGGTTCGTGTTCGCTTTGTCGTGTCTCTTCGTTGCTTTCGAATACACAATACAGCCCGAAGACCCGCTTGATGACCCCGATTTGCTGAGTCAGTTTGCCAATGACGTAGAGCTGGCTCCCATCATGCGTCCCGAAAACGAATTGGCCCTTGCTCCAAAGGCAGAACCTAAGCCCACCATGAAGCTGAAGGTGGTGGACAATGATGTGGAGCAGGAGGTACAGCAGCCTGAAGAGCCTGTTGAGACCGACCTGAATACCGATATGAGTGAGACGGAGGAAGAGGAGTCACCGAATGCTCCTGAGGAGGAAGAAGTGCATAAGACACGTATTGTCGAGGAGATTCCGCAGTTTCCCGGCGGACCTTTGGAGTTTATCAAATGGCTAACACGTAATCTGAAATATCCGTCATCTGTTGAGAGACAGAGGATCCAAGGTAAGGTCGTGGCTGAGTTTATCGTCAACAAAGATGGTTCCGTGACTGATGTGCGAGTAGTCAAATCGCTTCACCCTGCCTGTGACCGCGAAGCCCTTCGAGTGCTCCGCATGATGCCCCGCTGGACTCCTGGCATAGAGAACGACCAACCTTGCCGCACCAAGGTCTGCATACCAATTGTCTTCAGACTATGACCTCTCCCGTCTTCATATCACTTGATAAATCAAACAATTTCACAATATGAATACTTCTGATGAAATACTGAAAAAAGTCAATGCTGCACTTGATGCGCTCCCTTATGACAGACGTCCCTCATCGCTCTATGAGCCGATTCGCTATGTGCTTTCCCTTGGTGGTAAGCGTATCCGTCCAGTACTCATGCTCCTTGGCTATAACCTCTTCCGTGAACAGCCCGAGGACATCATGATGCAGGCGCTCGGCCTGGAAACATACCACAACTACACGCTGTTGCATGATGACTTGATGGATAATGCTGATTTGCGACGTGGCCATGAAACGGTGCATCGCCGTTGGGATGCTAATACGGCCATCTTGTCGGGCGATTCGATGCTGGTGCTTGCCTATCAGCGTATGGCACAGTGTGATGCTCGCCATCTGCCTGCCGTAATGCAGTTGTTTACAGAAACAGCACTTGAAATCGGAGAAGGGCAACAGTACGATATGGACTTCGAAACACGCAATGACGTGACGGAGGATGAATATATTGAGATGATCCGTCTGAAGACCAGTGTTTTGCTGGCCTGTGCTTTGGAGATGGGAGCCATCCTGGCAGATGCTTCCGACGAGGACGCCCAATTGCTTTATAAGTTTGGCGAGAAGGTGGGCTTGGCCTTCCAATTACAGGATGACCTGCTCGATGTCTATGGCGACCCGAAAGTCTTTGGCAAGGCCATTGGCGGTGATATCACTTCGAACAAGAAGACCTATATGCTTATCAATGCCGTCAACTGTGCCAACGATGAACAGCGTAAGGAACTGATGCAATGGATTGAGGCGAAAGAGTTTGACCGTCAAGAGAAAATTGCTGCAGTCACTCGTCTTTATGATGAGATTGGTATTCGTCAGCTCTGTGAAAAGAAGATTAATTTCTTCTTTGAGGAGGCCAAACAATACTTGGATAAGGTTAGCGTTGCAGAAGAACGCAAACAGTATCTGCGTGCCTACACAGCAGAAATGATGAAGCGTGAGTCCTGATAGTCAGTCATGATGCAGTTCATAGATACTCATACTCATTTGGACGGGGAGGAGTTTGGTCCCGATCGTGAGGAGGTCATGGACCGTGCCCGCAAGGCAGGTGCAAAAGCTCTGTTCCTCCCGGCAATAGACTTGGCATCATCTCGTAATATCCTTTCCCTTTGCCAGCAATATCCAGGTTTCCTTTTCCCAATGGTCGGCCTGCATCCTGAAGAGGTGCGTGCCGACTACCAAGATGTATTGGCTGCAATGGCCCTTCTCTTGTCCTCAAATAGTGGTAAGGATGGTGGTTCCTCCTCTCAGGATGAGGCTGGGGGAATCCTACCAATCGCCATTGGTGAAGTTGGCCTTGATTTCTATTGGAGTCGTGAATTTGAACAAGAACAGTTAGCGTCTTTTGAAGAGCAGGTACGCTGGTCGGTTGAGACTCGTCTTCCTCTGATGATTCACTGTCGAAAGGCCCAGAATGAGTTGGTACATATATTAAAAAGGTATAGGGATAACCTGCCTGGTGGCGTGTTCCATTGCTTTACTGGCAATGAAAAGGAAGCTGCCGAGCTGCTTGATTTCGACCGTTTTGTCTTGGGTATTGGTGGCGTGTTGACCTTCAAAAAGTCAAAACTGCCCGAAACTCTTGCTGCTGCCGTTCCCCTCAATCGCATAGTCCTCGAAACAGATTCTCCCTATATGGCTCCTGTCCCTATGCGTGGTCAGCGTAATGAGTCTTCTTATATCCCATATATCATCCATCGCTTAGCCGAAGTGTATCATGTGAGTGAAGAAGAAATTGCCGAACAAACCACCTGCACTGCAGAGCGCATCTTTGACATTAAGATTTAAAGAAAATTAAAAAACGACCACATTATAGCGGGTTTCAGAATAAAAACATTAATTTTGCACCCGCTTAAGTAAGGAGAGATGCTCGAGTGGCTGAAGAGGCACGCCTGGAAAGCGTGTATACGTCAAAAGCGTATCCCGGGTTCGAATCCCGGTCTCTCCGCCAAAATGACTTAAAGGGAATCAATCAGGTTCCCTTTTTTCGTGCCTGATTGTCAACACTTTGCAAACGCAACTCTCTAACAGTAAGATTGTTAGAGGATTGCTTCCCTTTTGTTTTGTGTGTATGTTCATACAAGATAACCCAACAAAAAAGATATGGAATCGTGTTATATTTTTGTTAGAGACAAAAAGAAGACTATGCAGGCAATTAACACTTTTCGCAAGAAGCGGTCGTAAAAGTGTTAAATCAAGAGTTTGTTCCTTTTAAATTCTTGCATTGAGGGGAAAAGAGTTTATTTTGCAGCCACTATTCACCAAAATATATTATCATGGACAAAAAAGAACTAAATCAGTTGGCTGATATGTTAGCAAAGAAGACAGCCGACATCGTGATCAAGCAGCTTCAGGAGTTCCACTACCCTGAGGCAAGTGAAATGGTTGACAGCAATGAGGCTGCCAAGATACTTGGAATCTCTTCCAATTACCTTCGTACTATCAAAGATCGGTTTCCACATGTGAAGGTTGGCGATAACAAACAAGGACGTATCCTATTCAGAAGGGCAGACCTCCTTGCAAACTACACCAAGTAATAAGAGATGAGAACTGCGGTTGAATTACCTGTTGTTGGACTCGTATATAATAGGTACGGAAAAGCCACGGCGACACAAGATGCCGTCGTGGAAATCCGTGTCTATTATGACCGGAAGGCAAAGTGGATGTCAACGCGCATCCGGCTTTTCCCGAAGGAATGGAAAAACGGACGGGTAGTCAATCGTGTGGATGCTATCATCCTTAATCAGCAGTTAGATTCTCTTCTTGTGGATGTACGCAAAGTTATCTGGGATGTTCTAAAAATTAATTAACTGATAGTCAGGCATTTTTGAGGATATTTC
>Ga0326513_10003215_pt1 | contig 11897 bp, 10 predicted proteins | sample 2_2465_0518_D_FD_203654 | JGI IMG/M metagenome (GOLD analysis project Ga0326513, IMG submission 203654) | Bovine rumen microbial communities from UC Davis, California, United States - 2_2465_0518 | ecosystem: Host-associated > Mammals > Digestive system > Stomach > Rumen | place: USA... | reverse complement strand
GGCCGACGGTAGGGATGTAACATTGCTTGACAGTTTTAAATTATGGGGAGAAGATCTGTTTGGTTGGTATTACTATACTGAGGTAAGGTCTTATAGTAAAAAGCTAAAATGCGAGATAAAACGAGTAGTTAAAAAGCGGTTAATAAATAAACAGTATTTAGTAATTGCGAGAGGTGCCGCTAAATCGATGTATGAAGCATACATACAAGCTTATTGGTTAACAATTAACACAAAAACAACAGACCAGATAACCTTAGCACCAACAATGAGACAAGCTGATGAAGTAATGGCTCCAATACGAACGTCAATAATACGATCTCGAGGACCATTGTTTAGATTCATGACAGAAGGATCCCTACAAAACACAACTGGATCAAAAGCGAATCGACAAAAGCTCTCATCAACAAAAAATGGTATTGAAAATTTTTTAACTGGGTCAGTTCTTAGAGTAGTTCCGATGACTACAGAAAAAGTTCAGGGATATCGAGGAAATATGGCTACAATAGACGAATGGTTATCATGCGATATAAAAGATGATATCATAGGGCCAATAGAGCAGGGCGCTTCCAAAAACGATGATTACATTATCCTTGCTGTAAGTTCAGAAGGAACTATTAGAAATGGTATTGGTGACTCCATAAAAATGGAATTGATGTCAATTTTACGTGGGGATTATGAGGCGCCACATGTATCCATATGGTATTATAAACTTGACGATATAAAGGAAGTAAGCAATCCAGATATGTGGATAAAAGCGAATCCTAATATAGGTGTAACAGTTAGTTACGAGACATACATGTTAGACGTCGAACGAGCTGAGAAAGCCCCTGGTGCCAGAAATGATATTTTAGCAAAACGATTTAATATTCCTATGGAAGGAACGGCATACTTCTTTCCATATGAGGAAACGCTCCCACATGAGCATGCTGATTTTTGGGGAATGCCATGTTCTCTCGGAATGGACATGTCACAAGGGGATGATTTCTGTGCGTTTACATTTATGTTTCCGTTGCCAAATGGGTCTTTTGGTATAAAAACAAGAAGCTATATATCGTCGTTAACATATGATAGATTATTGTTGGCAATGAGAGAAAAGTATAATCATTTTATAAATGAAGATAGTTTAGTAGTAATGGACGGAACTGTTTTGGACATGATGCGTGTTTATGATGATCTGGATCAATATATTATAGATAATCATCTTGACATACGATCTGTTGGGTACGACCCTTATAATGCTAGAGAATTTATAGAACGTTGGGAACGTGAAAACGGACCATATGCTATAGAAAAAGTAATTCAGGGTGCAAAAACAGAAACAGTTCCTCTTGGAGAACTAAAGAAACTATCTGAAGAAAGAATGCTTATTTTTGATCAAGAGCTAATGAGTTTTGCAATGGGAAACGCAATAGCTATAGAAGATACAAATGGTAATAGGAAATTATGTAAAAAACGTCGAGAGGAGAAGATAGATAATGTTGCAGCCATGCTCGACGCTTACGTTGCTTATAAAGCTCATAAGGATGACTTCGAGTAATCCTTCCACTTGTGTATTTATGGATAGATATAGTTAGTTGTTCTATGAGCTTTATAAAATAAAAATCTAAGAAAGGAGAAAACATGTCCAATACTTTTTACTCCTGTAATGATAGATATTACTTAAAGCATTATGGCGTATTAGGGATGCGGTGGGGTCACAGAAAAGATGATTATCGTGTTGGCGGTATTAGAAGAAGACGACACCTTACGCCAGAAGAAAAAGCTAAATTAAGAAAAGCAAAAATGGATAGAGTAAAACAAATAAGAAATGACACTGGTATAAATTTTAATAGTAAACACGGTGCAGATTATGGTCAAACATTGGCTAATAAACGTGGAGAATTTAAAAATGTCCGCCAACGGGAAGATATTAAAAGAACAAGAGACCGTTTAGATAAACAAAAATCAGCGATAGATGCAAAGCAAAAGGAAATCGACGCTACAAAAATTAAATGGAACACAGATTTAAAAGACATTAAAGCTATAAAAGCAAAAAAGAAAAGTTTAATGGCTGACAAAGCGGCTCTTCAAAAAAATCAAGATAAGATAGCATCGATATTAAATAAACAAGAATTACGCCTTGCCGCAAGAGAAAAAGCTGCAAAGACAATAATCGATACGATCCCAGATTTACCACCTCTTCAGGATAATTATGTTGATTTGACATATAAAGGTCATCCTATTGCGTCATTGAATTATGGAGATATTGTTAAATTTGGATTATCAACAGCATATACAATATATCAAATAGTAGACGATACAAATAACCGTTATGATAAGAAGCGGCCTTAATACATTCGGAGGAATTTATGGCATCTATAAGAGAACGAATAAGAGATTCCTGGAATGTATTTACTGGTAGAATAAGAATTCGAGATACTGGTACGGGGTATTGGTTTAATGATAGCAGTCGAAATAGATTGACTAGTGTCGTTGGAAGACAGTCAATAGTATCATCCGTATATAATAGAATATCCGTTGACTGTGCTGCTATAAATATAGTACATTCAAGACTTGACGGAAATTCAAAATATATAGAAACAATAGACGACAGCTTGAACAAAGCCCTAACAATATCTGCAAATCTTGATCAGACTGGTCGAGCATTTATACAGGATGTTGTAATGTCGATGCTTGATGAGGGAGTAGTTGCCATAGTTCCTATTGAAACCGATAAGAATCCAAACGAAGATTCATATAATATATATTCGTTAAGGGTTGGGAAGATTAAACAATGGTATCCTCAAAGTGTTCTCGTTGATCTTTATGATGAACGAGTTGGACAGCACAAAGATATTCTACTTCCGAAATCATACGTATCGATAGTTTATAATCCGCTGTATGAAATAATGAATGAACCTAATTCGACATTGCAGCGGTTAATAAGAAAGATAAGTCTGTTGGATAGCATTGACGAACAAAAAGGTTCAAACAGACTTGATCTTATAATCCAGCTTCCTTTTGTGGTAAAAACGGAGGCTAGAAAAAAAGAGGCAGAGAAACGTAGAAACGAAATAGCGGAGCAATTATCAAATTCAAATTATGGTATAGCTTATACTGATGGTACAGAAAAGATAACACAATTAAACAGATCTGTTGAGAATAACCTTTTATCACAGATTCAGTATTTAACGAGCATGCTATACAGCCAGTTAGGACTAACTGAAAATGTGTTTAATGGGACAGCAAGTGAAGTTGAAATGCTAAATTACTACAATAGAACTATTGAGCCGATATTATCTGCCATTATTGATGAGATGAAGCGAAAGTTCTTAACGGAAACGGCTTTATCTCAAAACCAATCATTTACAATTTTCAGAGAGCCTTTCAAATTAGTGCCTACAGAAAGAATCGCGGACCTTGCTGACAAGTTGACCAGAGCACAAGTACTTACTGCTAACGAAGTACGACAGCTAATAGGTTATACTCCAGTAGATGATCCTTCTGCAGATGAACTTAAGAATCCAAATCTGAATAATCCAGCAGTAGAAGATGATACTTTATTAGATGAAGAGCTGTTGGAAGAACAGTCAGATGACGCATTTGATAATTCGGATCCTAATGAAATGTACGATGAAGAATTGGATGGATAACAAAAAGAAAGGAGAAAAATCAAAATGAGCAAGCCGGTTGGCTACGATTTTTGTGGTTGGGTTACAAAGAATGATGTCCCTTGCTCAGACGGGCGTATTATCAAGAGAGATGCATTTGCGCATCAGGATGGTATGAAAGTTCCTATGGTATATATGCACCAGCAGAGAGATGCTTCACAGCTTCTTGGATATACCATTTTGGAGAATCGTCCAGAAGGAGTATATGGATATTCTTATTGTAATGACACCGAAAATGGAAAGAACATCAAAGAGGCTGTAAGGCACGGCGATGTAAATGCGTATTCAATATTTGCTGATGGCCTTAAAGAAAAGGCACGTCAGGTTATGCACGGAATGATAAAAGAAGTTAGTGTAGTTCTTAGCGGGGCAAATAAAAAGGCCACAATAGAAGAGGTATGCTTAGCGCACTATGATTCTGATGATAACATCGAATACGATGCGATTATTGTTCAAGGAGATAGCGATATGAATTATTCCGACACAAAAAATGAATTGTCTCATGAGGATAAAGAGCCTGAGGATAACGAGGCTTCTCTTGATAAGAAGACAATCGACGATGTTGTCAAAACACTTAATGAGGAACAGAAAGTTGTTGTAGGGTTCCTTATTGAAATGGCTAAGAGAAAGGCAAGACAGCAGTCATCAGACGACGAAGAGCTCGAAGATGACGAAGTAAAACACTATGATTATGAAGAAGGAGAAGAAGACATGAAGATGAATGTTTTTGACGATGAGACAACAGTTGCAAGAAGCTACCTTTCCCATTCCGATATTAAGGAAATTTTTAGTGATGCACAGAAGGGCAAGGGGTCTCTTAAGGAAGTTTATGAAGAGAAGGTATCTACTCTTTGCCACGATGATTCCGATCATGGTATTGAAAGATCTGAGGGTGATCAGACATATTTTGTTAACGATCCTTCTTTCCTTTTCCCAGAGGCAAGAGAGCTTAATGGAAGTCCAGAGTTTATTAAGAGACCCGATGATTGGGTCTCTGTTGTTATGAGTGGTGTACATCGCACCCCTTTCTCCAGAGTTAAGACACAGTTTGCCGATATAACCGAGGATGTGGCTAGGGCAAAAGGTTATATTAAGGGTAAGAGAAAGAAGGAAGAGGTATTCACTCTGCTTAAGAGGACAACAACACCTCAGACCGTATATAAGTTCCAGAAAATGGATCGTGACGATCAGCTTGACATCACAGATTTCGATAAGGTAGCTTGGCTTAAGTCTGAGATGAGATCTATGCTTGAGGAGGAATGCGCCAGAGCAATACTTGTCGGTGATGGTAGATCTACATCTGATGATGATCATATTTCTGAAGATCATATTAGGCCTATTTGGTCCGATGCGTCTCTGTTCACAATTAGGAAGACCGTTGATGTTACCAACCCTAAGAATATCATTGATGAAGCTATAAGAGCTCGTAAGGAGTATAGGGGTTCCGGTAATCCCATTATGTTTACAACAGAAGATGTTCTTACAGAACTTCTTCTTCTTGAAGATAAGATGGGGCACAAGCTTTACAAGACCGAGCAGGAGCTTGCAACAGCGATTCGTGCTAGCCGTATTGTAACAGTCCCCATAATGGAGAACCTAATAAAGGACGGCAAGCAAGTTGATGCAATCTTTATTAATCTTAAAGATTATAACGTTGGTGCTGATAATGGCGGCCAGGTAAACCTGTTTGATGATTTCGATATTAGGTATAATCAGAACCTGTATCTTATTGAGACTAGATTCTCCGGGGCTCTTATTAAGCCTTTCTCTGCTATTGTACTTGAGCATACTGCATCTTCTGGAGATTCTACAGAGGATTCCAATAATGGTGAAGGTTAATAAATAAGAGGTAAATTCAAAATGGCATTGCAATCAGTGACATTAGGCTATGCAAGGCAAGTAGAAAGTAGACCTGGTGTCTGGGCACCCGAAGAAATTTGTGAGGTAAACAAGATTGTTGATGTAAAAAATTTTATGTTTAGGCATCAACAAACAGATAACACAAATCAAGACTTGACAACATCAGACGAAATTTCAGTAAAAGCTGATGCATTTGCCTTAAAGAATTTTAGTAATATTAGATATGTTAGGTATATGGGCGCTGAGTGGTCTGTTAATAGCGTTAAACTTAACTATCCGAACATTATATTAACACTGGGAGGTGTCTATAATGGAAGAACAAAGACCGATGGATGATATCCGGAATAGAATCATAGCGGTTACTAATATTCCATATATTTATATAGATCCTCCACAATCAGTACAAATGAAATATCCATGCATAAGAGTGTCTCGAAATAGTGGTATAACTAGATTTGCCAATAACATGCCTTATACTCACAGAACATCCTATTCTGTGAAACTTATAGACAGGGATCCGGATAGCATTTATTTCAGACCTCTTGTGATGGGGTTCCCAATGATCAGATTTAACAGACATTATGTTGCAGATTCTCTGCATCACGATGACTTTATATTATACTATTAAGGAGGAAATCCATATGGCATTACTTATATGGGACGAAGTCGGAACTCGTCTGTACGAAACTGGCGTGGACCATGGTGTATTATTTACACAAAATACAAATGGTGCTTATAATAAGGGTGTTGCTTGGAGCGGTATTACATCCGTTCAGCAGAATCCCTCTGGAGCTGAGTCAAACGCTCAGTATGCAGATAACATTAAGTATCTCGATCTTATTTCTAAGGAAGATTTCGGTTTTACTATCGAAGCATTTTATTCTCCAGAGGAGTTCGATATTTGCGATGGAACCGCTGCACCTGTAAAGGGTCTTAAGATTGGACAGCAGCAGAGAAGAGCATTTGGATTTGTTTATAGGTCAAAGATTGGTAACGATACTCTTAATGAGGATTACGGATACAAGATCCACATCATTTACAACTGTAAGGCGTCCCCTTCTGAGAGATCTTACCAGACAATTAGTGATAGTCCCGAGGCGAATACGAATAGCTGGGAAGTACAGACAACCCCTGTAAATGTGACCGGATACAAGCCAACATCATACTTTGAGATTGATTCTACAAAGTTTGTAACTGACGAAGAGAAGGCGCTTCTTAAATCAGTTGAGGATAAGCTTTTCGGAACAACAGAGAGCGATTCTGAGCTTCCTACACCTGATCAGATTATCGCACTTCTTAAGGGAACAACAACCACAGAAGAGACCGAGAACACTAACACCGAAGGCGGCCAAGGCTAATTAAAAATTCAAAATGACCCTCGGGATAGTCCGTGAAAGCTCGAACAGCAACTAATGAGAAAGGTCATTTATTTTTAATACTAAACACGCAAAAAAAAGGAGAACTATATTATGTACAAGAAGACTATAAAGTACACAGACTACAATGGAATAAATAGAGAAGAAGATTGTTATTTCAATCTTAATGAGTCAGAACTCGTTGATCTTAATCTTGAATTTGGTGGAAATCTTCAGACATTTGTGGAGCGAGTGTCAAAGGCAAAAGATCAAAAGGAAATCATAAGATTGTTTAAGGAGTTAATCATTGCTTCTTATGGTATTAAGTCTGACGATGGTCGCCGTTTTATGAAGGGCGAAGATATAACAAAAGCCTTCAAGGAGACTAACGCTTACAATGAATTGTTTATGCTTCTCGCCACAAACGAAAAGGAAGCTGCTAATTTCATTAACGGTATAGTTCCTCAGAATCTTGAAGAGAAGGCTAAGAAATTAGAGGCCGAAAGAAAGGCCAACGGGGTAACGCCCATTAACAATCAGTAAAGGAGACCATGAATGCTCAAATTAATAGTTCCCGGGATAGAAATGTATGATGAAGTAAAGAATGAATTCTCATATACAAAAGATACCGTTATACAATTAGAGCATTCTTTAGTCTCGGTTTCAAAATGGGAATCAAAGTGGAAAAAATCCTTTTTAAATACAAAAAACAAGACGAATCTAGAAATGCTAGATTATATAAAATGTATGTGCATTACACAAAATATTGCCGATGATGTATTTAGAGGATTGACAAGCGAACAATTTGAAATTATAGATTCATATATTAATGACCCGATGACAGCTACAAAGATAAAAGATGACAATAATAAAGGTGGCCCGAAAGATGCTATAACATCTGAGCTGATATATTATTGGATGATATCACTTCAGATTCCGATGGAGTGTCAGAAATGGCACCTTAATAGGTTGCTTACACTAATAAACGTGTGCAATATTAAGAATACTCCTCCTAAAAAGATGTCTAAATCAGATCTTTATAGTAGGCATCGGTCTGTTAATGCTATGAATAGAGCTAAATATCATAAACCATAAATATATTGTGGTAAAGGAGGTTTGAATGATCTCGAATTGCGGACATGATGAAAATGGAAAGTATAACAGTGGAAAAGCTGGAGATCAGACTGGCGGAGAATGGACGATAAGGACTTGGTATTCTAGGCCTTGGACAGCTGTTCTTCGTCATCCAGATGCCGAAGTAAGGGAAAAGATCGCGGAATATGCCAGAGCAGCAGCCGACAACAACAATATTGGCTATGATCAGTGGGAGAGGATGACATTCTGGACGCAGCTTCAGAAGTCAGATTATGATCCTAGAAAGATCACGACAAAGTGTGAAGCAGATTGCTCATCTGGCGTTGGAAGCATTGTTAAGTCGGTTGGCCATGTTCTTGACATCAAGAAGCTTAAGGACATTCCAGCTAACATAACAACGAGAAACGAAGAAGCGCAGCTTAAGACTGCTGGATTCGAAGTTCTTACCGCAAAGAAGTATCTTTCTTCTGATAAGTATCTTCTTCCTGGAGACATCCTTTTGTATAATAGTAAGGATTCCGGCCATACAGCAATCAATCTTAACGAGGGCTCTGCAACAAAGGCAAATTCTCAAAATGGAAAGACAAAAGACCAGATTGTTGATGAGGTAATTGCTGGTCTTTGGGACAATGGCTCTGCAAGAAAGTCAAAGCTTGAATCTGCGGGCTATGATTATAAGGAAATCCAGGATGCCGTTAATGTTAAGCTGAAGGACGCAAAGACAACTACTTCTTATAAGGTTGTTAACGTTAAAACATTCTTGAACGTTAGAACTGGCCCCGGAACAACTTACAAGTCTGTTGGTCAGCTTAAGAATGGCACAAAGATCGAAGTTAAGAAGCTTGAACATGGATGGGCTCAGTTAGATAATGGGAGTTGGGTTTATTCCAATTATATTTCGAAGGTATGAAAGATGTAATAACTTTTAAGACAAAAGGCAATCTTAAGAAGACATGGAAATTTTTAAGGTTTATCTCTTCTAGACTATATTATTCCAAAGTAGAGCACTATGCAAAAATGGGAATTATAGCATTAGTAGAATCTACACCTATAGATAGTGGAAAGACTGTAGATTCTTGGACATATGATATTGATATAACATCTGATCATACATCTATAACTTTTAATAATGATAATATTACAGTTGACGGCACACCGATTGTCGTGCTAATACAATATGGTCACGGTACAAGAAATGGAGGATGGGTTGAGGGGTATGATTTTGTAAACCCAGCAATACAACCAATTTTTGACGATATGGCCGATGCTATTTGGAAGGAGGTACAGGATGCATGAGTTCTACAGACACTAGAATAGTACAAATGCAATTTGACAACAGCCAGTTTGAATCTGGTGTACAAGATACTATAAAATCCTTGGACAAATTAGAGTCCAGCCTCCAATTAAAGAGTGCTACACGTGGAATGGCTCGAATATCTGACGAATCAGAAGAACTTTGTAGGTCCATGACTGGTGTTAGTGGTGCCGTAGAAAAAGTCAAAATAGAGTTTGATGCGTTAACTGTCGTAGGTTTCACAGTAATGCAAAGAATAACAAATTATGCGTTGGACTTCGGTAAGAAAATTTCAAATGCATTATTCGGTCAGATTATATCTGGAGGTAAACGTAGATCACAAAACATTGAGCAAGCAAAATTCCAGATAGAAGGACTAGGTGAATCATGGGAAAAAGTTTATGATGACGTCAATTATGCTGTAACAGATACCGCTTATGGTCTTGATGAAGCCGCCAAAGTAGCGTCCCAGTTACTAGCATCTGGTGTAGAGACTGGAGATGGAATGAAAACCATTCTCCAAGGTATTGCTGGTGTAGCGGCCATGACAAATTCATCTTATGAAAACATCGGTCAAATATTCACAACAGTTGCGAGTAATGGTAGACTAATGGGAATGCAGCTTACCCAGCTTTCTAGCTATGGTATGGCAACGGCGGCTCATTTAGCAAAATATTATCAAGAAGTTCGCGGAATGACTAATATAACAGAAGCGGAAGTTCGAGATATGGTAAGTAAGGGTAAAGTTAGCTTTAATGACTTTGCCGCAGCAATGAGTTGGGCATTTGGTGATCACGCCAAGGAAGCAAATAGTACCTTTCAAGGCGCTTTGTCTAACATGAATGCAGCTCTTTCAAGAATTGGTGTTAAATTTGCGGATCCAGTTTATGAAAATCTTAAAAATATATTTAACGATATGAAGGATGCTATAAACGCGGTTAATGTCGCATTAGATCCATTGGTCGCTGGATGGACAAACATCACAGATACATTGGGGATAAATCTTTCTATGTTATTAAAGAATGAAGATTTTGTAATCGGATTACAGAACATAGTAATAAATATATGGTCCTATATTCGACCGATTATAGTTGCTCTTCAAAAGGTCGGGGTTTTAACTCCTAATATAGATTCGCTTGGGAGATCATTTAGAGAAGTTACCGAAAGCTTACAACTTTATGGTGACAACGCAGTAGCTGTTGAAAATGTATTAGTAAGTATATTTACTTTTATAAAGAACTTCATCAACATAGTTAAAACGTTAGCCGTAGCATTAAAACCAGTGTTCGATCTATTGTGGAATGGGTTCCAAATAGTTGTATATTTACTAGGTTATGTTTCTAAGATAATGATTGATATGTCTCCGACAATAAATGAATTCGTAAAAGCCGCGGGGGCAATTGTAGCATCTGGTGTAATAAAAGGATTACAAATATTGTTTAATGCGGTTTCTATTATTGTAACCGTAGGATCGGCAGCAATTGTAAAACTTAAAGAGATCGGGACATCGATATTTGAAAAAGTAAAAACTATTTATGAAGGCATATCGATTGCAATTAGTTATCTTAAGAATTTGGATCCAAAGATAGTTTTGGTTGCTATAATAACAATAGGAGCGATTATACTTCTTATTCTTAAAATAAAGAAATTATTTAATACCGTAGGGGCAATTCCATCGATGGTTAGCGAAATACAAGATAATTTCTCGATGATAGCGGGGGCCTTTAACAGGGCGGCTATTATAGGAATTATATTAAGCATATCTGCTCTGTTCTTAACAATTGCATATACATTAGGAAAATTAGCTGAAATTAATTGGGGCAATCTTACAGATGGCATCCCATATATGATTTCAGCGCTAGGAACGGTATTTATGCTTATATTATGGGTACATAATACGGTAGAAAGTGCATCAACTTTAGATAAAGTACTTAGCTCAGCAGCAATAGCTAGTATGGCGTCGATATTGTCTAACATTTCAGCATTGTTTATAAGTATTGGAATAACATTTACAATGCTAGACAGGCTAAGTTATTCCAATGTATATGGAACGGCGACAGCTCTTATAGGTATAATGACCGTTGTTGTATTGCTAATGGAGTATATTAAACGATCGGCGAACGCCTCAAATTGGTATGATATTGCAGCAATGCTGGCATTTAATGTATCACTGAATGCTATAGGAGGATTGTTTATAGCAATAGCGGCAACATTTGGTATATTATCATTAGTAAATTGGGATAATATGGGGCTTGCCATACCCACACTTATAGGTGTATTAGGGATGGTGTTTGCTCTTTTAATGGAGTTATCGTTCTTAGTTACCCGTAGTTCCGATAGTAAAATGAGTCCGATGACGATGGCGGCATTTGCGAAATTTATTATTTCTGTTGGGGATGTAATCGCAGTAATAGGAATAGCATTAGCATCAATGGCAAGAATTGGAGATTGGTCACAAACCGGATTAATGATCCCGAATCTTATAGTTTGCCTTGTTGGTGTTGGATTATTATTAGATGAGGTTTTCTGGTTGTCAAAAGACATCGAAAATGCCAAAGATGTATTTAAACTATATGCATTAGTTCCTATATTATATATGGTGGCTGGTGTGTTTACAAAAGTAGCAGCCGTATTTGCAGTATT
>Ga0326513_10003214_pt1 | contig 11897 bp, 18 predicted proteins | sample 2_2465_0518_D_FD_203654 | JGI IMG/M metagenome (GOLD analysis project Ga0326513, IMG submission 203654) | Bovine rumen microbial communities from UC Davis, California, United States - 2_2465_0518 | ecosystem: Host-associated > Mammals > Digestive system > Stomach > Rumen | place: USA... | reverse complement strand
TGGAATACTATGATGAAGAAAGACATCTTAGAGTTATCCCTAAGACGTATCAGAGGTATCAATAAACCTATGCATATCAATCTTCTAGGTGGTGAACCCTCTATGTATCCTAGTCTGAAGTATCTTCTTGAAGAGTTAGAGAAAAATGATAACGTCAAGTTGATTAAGATTTATACAAACGGTATCAAAGATATTAGAAAGTACAAGAGTACAAAGGTAAAGTTAGTCTATACTACTCACGGTAAAGAAGCACAGTCTCGTACAAATCTTCAGGACATTCTGGATAAGGTTGAAAAGGATGATTATATTACAATTATGCTAGAGGATGATCCGGAGTTACTTGAGTTTTACGAGAAAGTGAAGGACTATCCGTTGGTAGAGGGTAATTATATACAGTACAACGACGTACCAGATTTTCGTGAGCACCCTTTATCATTTCTTCAGAATATCTGTAAAGTAGACGGCAAGACCGTTAACCAAATACAATATAATGATGTACACACTAAAGGTCTAAAGTGTCATATGAACTATTTTAGCGTAAACTACGATGGAGAGGTTACAAACTGCTTGCAAAGAGGACACATAAAAGACTTTGATTTTAACGATGTATACCTAGATTGTCCTTACGAATTTTGTAAGCAGACCTGCTATATGTACCAGAGGAAGTATGATATTTAAAGGTACTGGAAACAAAATAGTGGTAAAACTCTATATAAACATGGTTTGCAATTTGAACTGCGACTATTGCTATGTTAGAAGAGGTTTTAAGAATCTTTGGGGAGCCTCCATGAGTCTGGATAAAGTTAAAATTATTAAGAAATATATCCCTAAAGATAGCATTATCCAGATTCTGGGTGGAGAACCCACTCTTCATAAGGATTTTGCTAAAATATGTGAGCTCTTCAAGGATCATGAAATTGAAGTCTTTACCAATGGCACCAGAAAACTCAAGGATACAGGCGTAAAGTATAGTGTTACTTATCATAAGGATTTTGTCAAAAAATATCAAATCGAGAGGTTCCTAAATAACATAAAGGACATCAAGATAAACGAATTGAAGATCATGCTGGATGATCTGGATACTTCATTAAAAAATTATAAGTTCTTTAAAGATAGAGGGTATAAGCCAAAGCTAAGAGCTATAGATGATAGGCTTGAGATCTTTGATTCAATTAAGGATCTCAAGGAAGCAAGTGATCTGGAAACTTTTTACCTCGATGATCAGAAGATTTCTCTGGATCAGGCAATGAAAATGAATTTCAGGCATTGGTTTTGTGAACCATGCGTTATTAGTGTATATCCGGATCTTAGCGGAGAAGTTAACTGTGAACCCTTTAAGATCATTAGTGAAATTCGGAAACTTAAAGTTCTCAGATGCAGGAAAAATAAATGTAATGCATGCTATTTGGATGGAATAAAATATGATAAACCTCAATTATGATATCATAATGCTATGTAACTTAAAGTGCGATTACTGTTTCCAACGTAGAAGTTCGTATTGGAAAGCCATCTCCCCAAAATCTGATCACTTAAGGATTCTGCAATTGCTTAAAGATGTGGATGACGATATCCACTTTACTATTATAGGCGGAGAACCCAGTTTACACCCTAATCTTAAAAATTTTGTAAAAGGTTTACAAAAGCTTAAGTGTATCAAAGAAATTGAAATATACACAAATGCAGTTAAACGAATCGAACTGGATTCATATGACAAAGTTCAATTTACCTGTAGTACTCATAACGGATGCATAAATTTTAGCAACCTTGAGTTCTATAAAAAAGTGGCTAAAGCAAATGTGATCATTATGATGGATAATTATGAAGAAAATCTAAAGCTAAAAGATAAGTTAAGCGATTATAATTGTAGTTTTAACAGTGTTATTGATTTTGACACTATGCAAATACATGAACACCCAGTTTTTAATGGTTTTAGACATGATAAACCACATTTTAGGAAAGATTGTACCGTACATAATTTTGACATAACAGTTAAAGGCGAAATCCTGGTTCAATGCAAGAGTTCAAACCTTAGTATTCATAAAAACACATTTAAGGATGCTTTTAAGTTCATAGGAAAATGTATAAAATGTCCGGAAAAAATCTGCATGAATTAAATCCAAGAAAAAGAATACATAATGGGTTTGTGATTTATTTTCTTAATCAGAAACAACTGAAACTTTTAAAAACAAGATATAAGGAAGTACCATGGAAATTTCCGGAATTAACATTTAAGGATAGATATGTCAAGTACAAGTACATCGAGGATAGTTTCCTAACTAACATTAAAACCATAATAACGATGTTTAGGATTTTCATTACCGGCAAATGTTTTCTGGATGACATTTTTCCTAATATTAAAGGCAAACTCATTGACTTCGATGACTTAGACTATGTTCCTAGGAAATTGTGGTTATTACATGTTTTTGAATTTAAATGCATTGAGAAGCTTCTGCATAAACTTTTTAGGAAAAGTTACTTCGAGATCTATACCGAAGGTAAGACCGTATTAAACGAAGACCCGTTAATAATTCAGTACAATGATATGATTAGTGTTCTTGATGCAGATTATTATACAGTGGAAAGTGTAACCAAGGATCAAAAGGATGAAATCATTTCACGTTATAGATTACAATGATAAAAGAATCAATGTTGACATTGATATCTTAACAATGTGTAACTATCATTGCTGGTATTGTTACGCGAGGGAAGATAAAGATCTTTGGAACAAGGTGATGAAGCTTAATCAGGTTGAGATTATCACAAAAAGATTGAAGGAACTTCCATATGAAATTGATATTGGTATTCTAGGTGGAGAGCCATCTTTACACCCTAAGTTGTATGAAATTGTCAGAGAATTTTCTAAGATACCTAACATCCGTGACCTTGTTTTGTTTAGCAACGGTACACGTACTAAATTATTAGAGGTGCTACAGAAATTACAAGTTAATCGCGACCCTAGACTAAAGGTAAATCTGAGTTTTCACCCTACAGAAATCAAGGACTTCGAGAAGTTCAATGATATCGTTGATAAGGTCTACAAGATGGGTTTTCTCTGGAAGATCACCGTAATGATCACCAAAGGACAGGAAGATAAAATCAATAAGTTCATGAAATTAAAGGAGAAATATTCTGACGTATTCTTTGAACAGACCTATCCAGTAGTCCATGACGAAATTGAAGAATTTGGAGCCGACCTAGACCAAGAATTACTAAGATCGTTTGTAGTCAACGAAGATGAGGAACATCCTCTGACCTACGACGAGGTCGTTGACCGTGGTCTAAATAGATTTAAAGGTTGGAAATGTGCACTAAGATATTTTCATATAAATGTAGACGGTACTATCCATGCAAATTGCTTCGAATCCGTAGGCAATATTTTTAAAGATAATTTACCCGTAGACAGTTGTACATGTCCTCTTGAATCCTGCGTTCATGATTGTATGCTGGAGACTTTAAAAACCTTAAACGATTGATTTTCCTAGAATTTATGCGCTTGATATTTTAACATATCCGTAAGATAATAACAATAGGTCCATTTTATACGGAGATTATTATGGGTGTTAAAGATCTGGCGATTGAACTTGATGAAGTGTTTGATGATATATGTGATGAACTTGAACTAAATTACAGTCGCAATATCAGTTATGAACAGAAGGTTGAAGTCCTCGATATGATGAATCTTGACTATAGCAAAAATAAAGAACGTTATAGGGAAATTCGTAAAAAGGTTTTGCCCTTAATCTATCATAAGCCTTCGGAGTACAAAATAAGATGAAATCATTATTTTATGGAAAAATCTGCCCTATCAGTACTGGCCATTTAAAGTGTCTAAAGGTCCTCAAGGACCTTGGTGATCCTTATGTCGGATGTAGTTCTAAAACTAATTTGGATATTGCACTTAAAGATCTCGAGGAAATTTGTAAGGAAAATAATGTAAAATTTCTAGGACAAATTCCCAACGTCTTTATGTGTCTTGAAAAACTAGTTGAAAGAGAAGATGAAGACATCACTTTAGTATGTGGTACGGATCGTTTAATTGATTATCAAGGAATGGTAGGAAGATTCCTAAAGTATTATCCTAAATGCCACGTTAACTTATTTGAGATACCTCGAGATGAAGTAAGTAGTACTAAAATTCGTGAAAGTATTAAAAACAATGACTTTAATAGTTTCAGAATAATGTACGGTAATAAGAAAAGATCCCGAGAAAACTTCGAGATCTTCAAGAAATATTATAATTGATTACGATAACCCGAAACCTCAAGTTTATAAGACTTCTTTACAGTCTTAGGGCTTTCCTCAAAGGTTACTGTGTCACTAATATCCGTAGAAATTGTACAACTGGTGAAAGGTTGCACTTCCTGATCTAGTTGTACATTAAAGCCTTCGGTAATTTTAAATTTAGGTGCACTAAAGAAGGCTTCCTTGAAGTAAATCTTTCTTTTTACATTTTCAGATTTTTCTTCTGCAGAATAAACCTTTATTGTTCTCTTTCCGGTAATTTTCATTTAATTCTCCTATTTGATTGAAATTTCCTTAATATCATCATAATCATAGAAGTGTCTTCTAAGGGGACAACCATCGAAAATTCCCTCAATATCTGCGTTGATTTCTTCTGAAGCACCACCAGAATCTCTGTCCTTGATAAAACTTTCTACCTGGGCGATGAACTTAGAGTTATTCATCTTAGAGCCGTTAAACATGTGTATAAAGTTTGAGCAGATACCATTTGGTGGCATGTAATCAAAGATGTCAAAGATTGGAGAGTTAAAGTCTGCGTCCTCAAACATCATTTCCATTGTGGTGACCTTTTTTGGCTCCCACTTATCTAGAGGTTTATTGAACTTGGCTCCATCAAAAGTTCCCTCGAAATACTTCACGTTAGAAACGTTCCAGTTGTTGATATTCTGGTTAAAGTCTGACTCGCAGAACATTCCAGCCATATTAGTCACCTTAGAAGTATTCCACTTAGAAATATCTCCATTGAACTTCGAAGTCTCAAACATGTTTGACATATCAGTAACGTTAGAGGTGTTCCACTTGGAGATGTCACCGTTAAAGTTCTTTGTTTCCGGCCAGGAGAACAGATCAGCCATATCGGTAATCTTAGATGTGTCTATGAAGTTCAGGTCACATTTATTCCCCTTTTCTTTGATTGTTTTCTTAACAATCTCCAGTAACTCCTTAGAGCTCTTTGGTTGAACGGACTCATTTAATCCTAGTGACTCAACCATTTCTTTAAATTTCATTCTTTACACCTGTTAAAATGCTGCATCATATCTATGAGCTCGCTCCTCACTGCTGAAGTAGGAGTGGTGACCCACAGGAATGTTAGTAGTTTTGTGTTTTGGCTCTTCCTTAACCTTTACTTTTCTCTTGGAAATTCGTTCCATCTTATCAGTGAAGTTTGCGAACTCATCAAAGTCAAAGTGAACATCTCCCTGTGTCCCGAAACCGTTAATGGCTTTCTTCAGTTTGTATATTACATGGGCTTCTTTCTTCTTTTTATCATAACCAATGGTGGCAAACACAGAACCGATATGTGGCCCCATTATGACAAATCTCTGGTAATTCTTGTTTACGGTTGTCTTATGGCACATATCCCAGAACCAGTGGGTTTGATTGTTAATATCTTCACCCTCAAGTCCTGATTCCTTAATATAATAATCCAGAAGGCCGTTTAACAGATTAGCCATCTCACGATAATTTGGCAAATCTTCTTCATTCATGTATTGTTCGTTTACATAGTCACGAAAACTCATTTTTTAACTCCTCGTTTTTCCATATTTATCATGGGCATTTGAAGAGTTATAAATATTTCCAGGATGTTATAACGAAAAAGAATATTACACAAGGCGTAAAATGAGAGATATATCAAGACTGACCATTGATGGTAAAACTCTAAATGCTAATAGATGTGTTATTGATTATTCACAGGTAAAATCAAAAACCATCAACACAAGCACAACCACACAATCATATACGGTAGAGCAGGATGGATTGATGCTAATTCATATGAGAAGAATGGCCGGTGGATATAATGTATTCATATCATTAAATGGTATTTCTCTGGCTTCAATTTCAAATGATAGTCCTAATTTTATGAGAGTCTGCATGCCACTTATGGTCAAGAAGGGTGATATAATTTCTGTTTATGATAATGGTGGTTCATACAACATGAATTTTTTCACTTATGCATTTAAGTAATATATCGCTCCTATAGATCGTATTTGTATAATCTTCTGTAACGTCTTGCTCTTAACAGACCAATTCTTCCTATCTGTTCTGTAGCACCGACTAATCCAACCATTCTTCCCTTACCGACAGTTATGGCAATATTTCCTCCCACTGAGCCTGTAGCGTTATTAGCATTAGCAACATCGTATAAGAGGTTCATGAATATACCTTCAGTTATATCTGAATACACAATTACTCTAGTTCTATTTTCTAGCCAACCGTCAAATTGAACTTCGTACACGTATTCATCATCAGGAAGGTAATTTTTCAGGCTATACTGTGTATTTTTGGTTACTACTACAAATTGAGCAATGTCATAATTCTTATTCACCCATTTGCCTGGAACTTCAAGGGTATTCTCTCCTATCTGTATACTGGCTATGTTCACTTAGGTTCGCTCCCTATTGCATATATAAATCTCAAATAAATAATTTTAACGTGGTTTTGGAACCATATATCAACTCTATCACCTTTTAATACAGGGATTATATGGTTGACACCTTTAAATTGATTATCAAGAGTATCACTATACTTCAGGTGTCTTGTAATATTGTATGATATACATCCAAAATTACTTCCATTGTAGTTATTTGCTTCGAATTCAACTCTATAAAACCCACTAGCTTGAGCAATATATGAAAAAGTTTGTGCGTTTCCACTGGAAATTACAGGAACATCTAAAACTACCTCCGTAGTGCTAGGTATTAGACCGCCAATCATCTTGTTTCCATTTATTTCTATGGATGTTATCATACGCTCACAACGTCCTCTACAATTCTATACCCAAAGGCCCTAAATTCACAGCCACCACATGGGCCGGTTAAGGACAGTGTGACTTTTCGCTCACTTCCTACCGGTATAGTTCCAGATACGTTATTATTTTCGCCGGCGTGGTTATATACCAAAAAGATACTACCTATATATTTCTGTGGTGATATATCTGAGCCAATTAGCAGATGACATTCAGAATTAGATCCCCATAGGTGTATAGTGTAGTCAAGAATAACTTTCTTTCCTTCTGGAATATAGCTACTGAGATCGATGGTTTTAGATCCTGATGTTATATTACATAGGGCATTGCCGTTTCCTATCTGATAATACTCATTATCAGGATATTCTAAAGTTTTTCCATCTATCTCTAGGCTTTTTATATTCATTTTATTTTTAATCCTATTTATATGGGTAGAAAATTAAGTCAAACGATACATTAGAGTTTCCCGAAGAGCATGTAACAACGTCACCCTTTTCCAACGGAAATAAAAATCCATTGTATTTCGTACTAGCACCGCCGGTTCCAAGGCCTATTTGCACATCATTAACATAGATACGGCATGTTCCGAAATTACTCTGAGTTGCCCAAGAGAATACTCCATCACTAGGGGCGGTGAAGGTTCTAACATCAGTTGGATATTCAACACTATTCTCTAGGTCAAGAACTCGGTTCATTCTTAGAACTTTATCATTGATAACAATTGACGAAATAGTCGGCATCTTTATTTCCTTTACTTATATGGATAAAATTTGAGAAAACCATTCCCAATCCAAGTACCACCGTATTCTATAACTTGACCTTTGTGAACTTGAATTTGACCGCTAACTAATGCTCGATTTTTGGTACCGAAACTTGGAGGGCCTGAAAAATGTTTTTGCTCTAGCATTGTGTTAGTATTTTTATCCTTTATATAATACGATATATCATTTGGACTTTTAATTTCAGAACCGAATAAAATAACAACTCCATCATCGGGGCACGTATAAGAATTTGAATAATATCCATTTATGGATGAGGTATCAACTATTGGATTAGAGTTTTTAACACTTGTATAGTCTATTACCCTATTCAATCGGATTTTATTCTCGCCTATTTGTAAAGATGTTATTTCCTTCATTTTATTCCTCTAAATTTATGTAACCTTCAGCTTTCCATGAACCACGTAAAGTTACTTTGATTGAGGTTTCGGTTTTTTCTGAATCCTTGTAACAACCATAATAAGCATTTCCGTATTTTACTGTGACTTGGACATCACCATTTGTCTGTGTATTGCTACTGCCCATTGTAAAGGTATATGATGTATCTTTAAAAGCTTTTAAAAATGTAATTGTTTCACCATTAGAAGTTGATACTGCCTTAGTATATACCAATCCACCTTGCTCACACCAACCGTCTGAGTATACTCTGTACCATTGGTGAGTATCAGGGTCGGTATATGACTCCACTAATACAGATTTTCCTGTATTCAGTTTATTACCATTTATTTCTAAAGACGTTATATTCATCTAAAACACCTTCATTGGATAAAACCTAACAGAAAAACCTTGAAGATTATATGTGGCAATCTCAACTATATCACCCTTCAAGACCTTTTCTTGCATAGTGTGATTATGAAATTCTGAGTGTTCCTCGTGGTAAAAGGTATCTGCACCGTTTCTGATGACCTTGATATTAGACCAAGAGTTGGTATTTCTTCCACGACCTATACATTCAAAATATCCGTTTTCTGGAGCAGTCAATCTACGAATGACAAAATTGCCATCATCTACAGAACCATAGTCTACACTATAATTCACAGGATGCTCTATATCTGGAACTTCAACCAATGGGATCTTAGTCCCATTGATTTCTATCTGATTTATCATACTACTGTCCATTTTCGAATGCTTTTGCCAACTCACCAACGGTTGTAGTATCGGTACTACCGTCGTCCATTGTTAAAGTCACAGGTTCGTCGTTATGATGAACTATAACCTCTGAGGTTCCATCGTCATAGGTATAGGTGATTTGTGTTCTGTTCACATTTACCTTGAACTCCTCTGAAATTTCTAAAGGAGCACCGTACTCAACAGTTCCTGTTACTTCCTTAGAAACCTTAACAGATGTATAAGGTGCTTCAGTCTGTAAAGGTTCAACAGTTACTCCAGTTCCTGCTACATCGTACTGTGGTTCTTTCTCGTAAGCATTATTGAACTCTAAAACCTTCTCAACGGTTTTTGAGACTGTCTCAGGTTCAAATTTCTTAAAGGTAGCAGTTCCAGACACAGTAATATCACCCTCTGATGTATCCTGTGATAAGATAGCATGCTTCTCAGTTAATCTTAGAACTTCGCCATTGGTACTATTCTGAACTTTAGGCACATTATCATAAGCAAAACCGAACTTCATGACCTTATAACCTAGAACTGTGTCTAAATCTTTAGCACTTGAAGTCAGTGATTTCTCGGTACTTTCTTCGGTATATTCACCGCTGTGATAAGCAGTTGCTCTCATAGTTCCAACAAAGGACTCAGAAGTCTCATCTGAAGTATGCTCTGTAACCTCTGCGGTTTGAGTATCTTCTGGCTTGCCTTCAGGATATACATCGCCTTGGAAAGTATTTTCTTCATCTTCTATAGTAGGAAGTTCGATATGGGTTTCATGGACATCTACGGTATAAGTTCCTTCAATAACTTCTGGAGTACCGTACGCTACTGATTTTTCAACACCTACAGTCACTGTGCAGTACTTCTTATCCTCTGAAAGTTCCACAGTATAAGGAGCATTTTCAGGAATTGTAATTACCGGCTCTTCATAAACCTTACCAAAGGCAAGGGTTCTAGTTAAAGTATCATTCTTAGTTTCGGTATCAAATACTCTTGTGGTTACAGTGCCGGTTACGGTTACACTTCCATGACCTCTGATAACTGCTCTATTGGTAGAAATAGAGATAATTTGTACTTCACTATTTTCTGATGAAGTAATAGTTGGAACGGTATCATAAGTATTGCTGAAGTTTAAGGTATAATCTTCGTTAGGAGATGTAAACTCAAATGTCTCGGATTTTTCTTCGATATTTAAGTTAAACTTGCCACTATGATAGAAGTTGAAGTTATAAGATCCTTCGAAGTGTTCACCGTTTTCTGTATCAGTTCTTTCTGAAGTAATTTCCTTAGAATCCTCATGGGTTTCTGGAACAAATTCAGAGATATAATTAACTTTAACCTGATTCTTGGAAATAGAGGTTACCTTAACATGATCAGGAATTTCTGAAATTTCTGGTAATTCATTAAAATCATTAAACTCAATAATCTGTTCTGGATTATCTACAGACACATTAACAGTAACATCTTCAGTTTGAGTTTCCTCTTGTTCTGTATATTCACCACTGTGATTAAATGTTGCTTGTAGACTTCCATTAAACTCTTCTTGTTCTGGATTTCCATAGAAGTTGTTAGTAACGTCTTGAACCACTCTAATATTTTCAGGACTTACAACAACATACATTGCTTCAGGATCTCGTTCTTCCTCAGGAGGCATCTCAGTAACCAGAACAGTCTTAGATAATTTAGTCTTGATTTCCTTTTCATACTCCATCATTTCCAGAACATCTGTACTTTGAGCACTATAATCAATTTCATGAGGAACGATGCTTAAGTCCACTTTACCCGATGCCCTATAAGATAAACCTAAGAATTGGGAGTGTTCAACGGTAAATGATGTATTTGTAACGTTAGTGATCAGAATATCACGATTTTCTCCGCCACCCATTCTATAAGGAGTAACCTGTACGTTCACATTGGATTTAAATGGAAAGTTAAAGGTAACTTCATCTTGGGTATTTTCTGTAGGTAAGACCTTTCCTTCCTGAGTACAATATCCGTCAGAATAAACTCTTACAAAAGAATCATCATTTGACCAAGAATATACTACATGTGGATATGCCTGATCTCTTCCAACTACCATATAAACCTTTAAAACAGTTGATTGAGGATGTAGTTTAGCACCATCTTTATATCTCTTATCATATGCACTAGCATCAAAAGTAGCACCCCAACTGTTATCAGTGGCTTCACCGCTAGTGATTGACATATATCTCTTAGTATTTCTTTGCTCGGTATTACTGAATACACCGGTATGTGTACTTGCATAACTTATTCTTGTACTATTTGAACCAGTTACTGAGCCGAAGTCACCCTTTAAGTTAGGTATGGTTTCATCAGATACGGTATTATATGCGTTAAATCCATGTGCAGTTAAACCTGATGCTTCAACGAAACCACTGATTCTTGGTATTCTTGCTACGCGATTTTCTTCGTCAAGAACGAATAAAGGACAGATATGATACTCTGACATATAAGCATCATATTCTGTACTCTCACAGAAATACTCTGGAAACTTTGCTTTTAATAATCTTAGATGTTTGTAGAAATTAGGATAAGCACTTTCTGAAAAGGTTCTTCCATCTAGTTCCATATAGTTTGGACTAATAATAGGTAGAGTACTGAATACAACTTCACCAATCTCTCTATTTGTGATAGAGATACCATTTGTCATGTTTAGAATTTGGAGTTGAGCATCACTGATATCTTTCAACATTTCTTGAAGATTGATCATTGATGTCTTATCGTTGTGTTTTAGAAATAACGAATTGATCATGTTAGTTCCTCTTTTTAACTAAACTATTTATAAGGTGCTAACAAATAAAAAAAGGATGGTTTAAACCATCCTTTGATTCTAGACTTTCATGATCTTCTGATAAAGGTTATTTCTTTCATCGTAACCATTCAGGCCGCCGTTGATTCTCTTGGTGGCGCCTTTAACGTCGTGAGCATCCGCATAACGATTAAGGTCATTTTTAATCCAGAACCAAATAGCAGAAAGAACAGCGTATTCAGGAGTAGCTACT
>Ga0326513_10003213_pt1 | contig 11903 bp, 19 predicted proteins | sample 2_2465_0518_D_FD_203654 | JGI IMG/M metagenome (GOLD analysis project Ga0326513, IMG submission 203654) | Bovine rumen microbial communities from UC Davis, California, United States - 2_2465_0518 | ecosystem: Host-associated > Mammals > Digestive system > Stomach > Rumen | place: USA... | reverse complement strand
GCCATCGTCTCATACGTGCAGAGCGGCTCCTTCTCGGGAATCCAGACCGACTCCACGAACCAGCGCAGCGTCACGCGCCCGGTGACGCCGCCCGACACGATGCGCAGCGCGTTCAGCTCGGCCTCGGCCTGCACGGCCTCGCGCTTCGTCTTGCAGGTTTTCGAGCGTCGGTCGCGCGAGCCGTCCAGCTTGCGGCCCACGTCGACCTGCACCTGCCACTTCCCGTTGGGCAGCTTGCGGATAGCCATCTTATGCTATCCCCATCGCTTGATTTTTCGGATGCTGCCCTGCCACGTAGCGGGCGTAATCCATGAGCTGCCGCTTCCCCTCGTCCGTCATCGAGCGGTAGAGCCGCATCAGCTCGTCGGCCTCGGTGGAGGGCTTCAACTCGACCGTGTAGCCCGTGTCGTTGCGGTTCACGGCCATGTGCACCGGCGAATCATCAACTAGATCATTCAACGAAATGGCGAAATACTCGCACATCTCCATAGCCGTCCCCATGCGCGGATAGCTCGTGCCGGTCTCCCACTGGGCGATGGTCGCGCGGTTCACGCCCAGCACGTCGGCCAATTCCTGCTGCGTCATGTCGCGCTGCTCGCGCAGCCGCTTGATGTTGTCTTTTATAGTCATGGCAATCCCTCTCGCGTGAAATGTTTTTACATTTTATCCGAAAAGGGGTTGCAATGCGACGTGCATTTAAATTACACTCGACACGTCAGGAACGAAGGGGGTGAGTTGATGGAGACATTGCGGGAGGCCCGCAGGGCAAAGAGAATCACCGGCAAAGAGGTTGCCGAGCATATCGGCGTATCCGAGCGCATGTACTACTACTATGAGAGCCACCAGGACGGCATCAAGATAGACAAGGCAAAGGCGATATGCGACTTCCTCGGCTACACGCTGGACGAAATTTTTTTGCCCAAGAACGTGAAGTAGATTTACTCGACCACGACCGACCCGCCAGGGGTAACAGCCTGGGCGTGGCGATGCGATAGGGAGCTTCGGCACCGGCGCACCGGACACGCTGACCGCAGGGTCGTGAAAGCACCTCGACAACCGAATGAACTGCAAGACCTAACGAACCGCCCCGGTGCGGGGACGTCGGCGACGCTTTTTCCCATGAACAACGCAACTCACAGCGACGCAACGAATAGCCACGTTTCCTGTCCCTTGTTCAACTCCATCCGGCGTGTACCCATCCGTCGGCGCCCCCGCGCCCGGGCGGTTCGTGTGAAACGAGAGGAGGACGATTGAAGCCGATTGGCTGCTCGTGGGACGAGCTGCCGCTGTTCGTGAGCATCGAGGATGCCGCGAAATTGGCGGGCGTCTCGCCCGACGAGATCAGGCGGCTGGTCCACAAGCCGCATAACCCGCTGCCCCATCACGTAGTGGGGAGAACCATCAAGGTGAACGTCCGATTGATGCCCGACTACATGGCCGGCATCTGTTTGAAGTGAGGAGAACGCATGAACAACGCGAAAGAAAGCCCCGGGCGTTGCAGCGCCAGCGGGGCGACGACCCGAGGAGGTCACGTCAAGTATAACACGCTCGCGTCCAGCGAGAAGCGTCTTTTCTGGGCCGTGCTCATGGCCTGCGCCGTGGCGCTCATCGCCGCCGGCGCGCTGGGGGTGATGTAGGTGAACAACGAGAAGATGGAAAAATTGGCCTTTTTGCAGGCCCTGTACAACGTCATCGGCAAGGCCGTCGCAACCAAGAACCCTGACAACCTGCGCGGCGAGGTGGACGACGCCATGAAGGCGCTCTACGAGACCGAGGGCGCGAAATCGTTCGACGTCAAGATCGGCGATGCGAAGGTCGGCACGTACTCCTTCACCATCAGCAAGCCCACGCCCGAGAAGGTCGAGGAGTCGTTCGGCGTCATCGACCACGGCGAGCTGTTCTGCTGGAAGGTGGACGAGGAGATGGCCGTCGCGTTCGCCCGCGACCGGCTCAAGGAGTTCGCGGCGTGGTACTTCGACCAGACCGGCGAGATGGCGCCCGGATGCGCCCTCATCGAGACGAGGACGCCGGGCGACCCGGGTGGGCGCGTCAAGTCCACGACGCTGCGCATCGAGCCGGACAAGGTCGCGGAGGCCATGGGCGAGCGGCTCGGCACCGCCGTGCGCGCGCTGCTGGAGGAGGCCGCCGATGCCTAGGGGAGTGAAGACGCCTCCGGGGCTCGTCGTGGAGATCAAGGAGGCTTACAAGAAGTTTCCGATGTTCACAAGCTCCGACTTGGCGAAATACTGCAACACCAGCGAGGAGACCGCCCGCCGCGCGATCAGGGGCGAATACGACCACCTGCTCGAACCCGCCGACCAGAGCAACGACGGCATAAGCGAGGTCGCCAGGGCCATCGACATCGCCAGCTCCGACATCTGCGACGTTCTGAACCATAACCGCTCGGTCGTATCCGACTTCGCGGGCGTGGCCAGCGCGGAGCAGATGCAGCTCGCGCTCGTCTACATCAACCGGCAGCTATTCACCATCGGCCATCTGCTCGCCGCGATACTCGACCCCGAGACGAAGACCACCAAGACGATGGCCGACCACTTCCGCGCCGAGATCAAGGCCGACACCATCAACGGAGGTAAGCGCAAATGATTAGGACCGAACAGCAGTGGAGGGAGTACGTGGACGCCCTCATCGACGACCTGCACGGCTACGGCGTGCGCTACAAGTCGGCGCTCGAACTCATCGACCAGTACCGGAAGGACTCGTGGGAGGCCACCGACGAGCTGGCCGAACTTAGGAGCGCCAACGAGAAGCTCCACGAGGAGTTGGCGCGCTGCCACTCCCAGATGGAAAGCATGGCCAAGCAGATCAACGAGCTGACGGGGGGTGCGCAGTGACCTACACCATCACGCGGGGCACCGCCCCCAAGGCGCTCAAGGCTGTCGTGTACGGGCCTGAGGGCGTCGGCAAAACGACGTTCGCGGCGAGCTGGCCCGGCGCCGTGTTCATCGACGTGGAGGACGGCAGCGGCCACTACGACGTGGCGCGGCTGCCCCGCCCGGGCTCGTGGATGGAGCTGCTCGACGAGGTCGCGGCAGCGCGGCGCATGCCCGAGGTCGGGACGCTCGTCATCGACACCGCCGACGCGGCGGAGCGCCTGTGCACGCTCCACGTCTGCGGGGCGAACCGATGGGAGTCCATCGAGTCGCCCGGCTACGGCAAGGGCCACACCGCCCTGGCGGAGGAGTTCGGCAAGCTCATGGACGCGCTCGACGCGACCGTGGACGCGGGCGTCAACGTGCTCGTCGTGGCGCATGCGACCATCAGGAAGTTCGAGCAACCCGACGAGCTCGGCGCGTACGACCGCTGGGAGCTCAAGCTCCACAAGAAGATCGCGCCGCTCGTCAAGGAGTGGGCCGACCTCTTGCTGTTCGCCAACTTCAAGGCCGACGTCATGCGCGACGAGCAGACCAAGAAGGCCAAGGCGGTCGGCGGCAAGCGCAGGCTCATGTACGCGAGCCACACGGCGGCCTACGACGCCAAGAACCGGCTCGGGTTGCCCGACGAGATGCCCTTCGAGTTCGCAGCGATAGCCGAGAAGGTACTCCAGAGGCCGTCAGATGCCCGTAGAACCCCCGATGTGGTCAAATCCGACCCCGAACCCGAACCGGCACCCAGAACGCCCCACGACGAGCTGTCCGACCTCATGGCCGCCTCGAAGGTGACCGCCGCGCAGCTCATGACCGCCGTGGGGAGCCGTCCGTCCAACCCCTACACCGACAAGACGCCCATCGAGCGCTACTCGCCCGAGTTCGTGCGCGACGTGCTCATCGCCCACTGGGACGCCATCCTCGCCACCATCGGCGAGCAGCTCGAAGTTCCGTTTAACTAACAAGAAAGGAAATGACGACATGACCGCACTCAATTGGGATAGCACCATCCAGAATGACGGCACCGACTTCAAGCTGCTGGAGCCGGGCGTCTACCCGTTCACGGTGAAGGCACTGGAGAAGACCTACTACAACGGCGGCGGCAAGATCCCGCCGTGCCCGAAGGCGCTCGTGACCCTGCGCGTCAACGGCGAGACCGACGTCACCGACGGCCTCCTGCTCGACGACAGCCTGGAGTGGAAGCTGTGCGCCTTCTTCCTCTCGCTCGGGATGCGCAAGCACGGGGAACCGCTGAACCTCGCGCAGTTCGGCAACATCGTGGGACGCTCGGGCTACGTCGAGATCGGGCATCGCAAGTGGACCGGCAACGACGGGCAGGAGCGCGACTCCAACCAGGTCGAGCGCTACGTCGACCCGGCCGACGTGTTCACGACACCGACCTCGCAGCCGGCACCCGACGCCGGCGCGGCGTGGTAACCCTGCGCCCGTATCAGCTGGAGGCGGTCGAGGCCATCCGCTCGGCGTGGGCGGGTGGCGACCGCGCGACCCTGCTGGTCATGGCGACCGGCACCGGCAAGACCACGGTGTTCGGCGAGGTCGCGCGGCGGTGCATCGACAACGACCGCAACGTGCTCGTGCTCGCGCACCGCGACGAGCTGATACGGCAGGCAGCGTCGCGCATGGAGTCCATGTGCGGCGTGCGCGCCGGCATCGAGAAGGCCGACGCGCGCTACCTCTACAACACGCCGCTGTGCGTCGCATCCGTGCAGACGCTCCAGGGCGACCGGCTGCTAGGCGTGGACCCGCGATGGTTCGACGTGGTCATCGTGGACGAGGCGCACCACGCCGTGTCCGACAGCTACCGGCGCATCATCGACCACGTGGGCGGCAAGCTGCTCGGCGTGACTGCGACCGCCGACCGCGCAGACCGTCGTGGGCTGGCCGAGGTCTTCGACAGCATAGCCTACGAGTACCCGCTGGCGCGCGCCGTGAAGGACGGCTACCTTTGCCCGATCCGCGCGAAGTGCCTGCCGCTTCAGATGGACTTGACCGGCGTCAAGGTCAGCCATGGCGACTACCAGGCCAACGACCTGGGCGACGCGCTGGAGCCGTACCTCGCGCAGGTCGCGCAGGTCATGGCGGGGGAGTGCGCCGGCCGCAAGACCGTCGTGTTCCTGCCGCTCGTCTCCACAGCCGAGAAGATGGCCGACGCGCTTCAGGCCGCAGGGATGCGCGCCGCGTGCGTGTCGGGATACGACGCGATGGAGGAACGCCGCGCCAAGATCGCGGCGTTCGAGAGCGGCGAGGCCGACGTGCTGTGCAACTCGATGCTGCTGACGGAGGGGTGGGACTGCCCCGAGGTCGATTGCATCGTGGTGCTGCGGCCCACGAGGTCGCGCCCGCTGTACACGCAGATGGTCGGGCGTGGCACGCGCACGGCGCCGGGCAAGGACGGCCTGCTGCTGCTCGACTTTTTGTGGATGACCGAGCGGCACGACCTGTGCAGGCCCGCGTCGCTGCTCGGCATCGACCCCGACGTGGCGGCGAGGATGCAGCAACGCGCCGAGCAGGGCGCGGAGGCCGACATCATGGCCGAGGCCGAGGCCGCCGAGTCCGAGGTCGCAGCGGAGCGCGAGGCAGCCGTGGCACGCCAGCTCGCGGAGCTGAAGCACCGCAAGAAGCAGCTCGTGGACCCGCTGCAGTTCGCCATGTCCACGCTGGACATGGACCTCATCGCCTACAAGCCCACGTTCAAGTGGGAGTTCGACGCGGCGACCGAGCGCCAGTGCGCGCTGCTGGAGGGCGCAGGCATCGACCCGACCGGGCTGACCAAGGGGCAGGCCGTCAAGATGATCGGCGCGGTGCAGATGCGCCGAAACGCCGGGCTCGCCACCGCCAAGCAGATACGGTTCCTCGAAAAGCGCGGCTTCCAACATGTCGCGCGGTGGAGCAAGGACGACGCATCGCGCATGATTAGCCGCATCCAGCGGAACAACTGGATCATGCCGCGCGGCATCGATCCCGCGACCTACAACCCCACGGAGGGCGGTGAGGCGGCGTGAGCGACGGCTACGACCTGGCAGATGCCCTCAACTACATCGACCCCGCCGGGCTGACGTATGACGACTGGGCGCGCGTCGGGATGGCCCTTCACGCCGAGGGCTACCCCATGGAGACATGGCGCGAGTGGTCACGGCGCGATTACAGACGGTTCCACGAATCCGACTTCGAAAGCAAGTGGCGGGGCTTCGGTCACATGACTGGAGACCCCGTGCGCGGCGGCACCATCGTGAAGATGGCCAAGGATGCCGGTTGGAATCCAGAGCGGCCCCATCGGGCGCTGTCGTGGGACTCCGATATAAACGACCGGGAGCCCAGGCGCTACCGCGACCCTGCGCCGGCACCTGCCGACGAGCCCGCCATCATCGACCCGTCGATGGTCGGTGACTTCGATGCCGACGTGAAGCCGATCTACCCGGTCGGCGGTGCCGCCGAACTGTCTGCATTCATTGAAGCGCTGTTCGAGGACGGCGAGGTGGTCGGCTATGTGGTCGACTACACCGAGAAGGCAGACGACAAGGGCGCCGTGAAGCTGGTCCCAGGGAGCCGTGGCGTGTACACGCGGACGGCTGGCGACATCAAGGCGGCGCTCGCGCGCGGGCTCGACAATGGCATCGGGACCACCCACGACGAGAGCGGCGCGTGGATTCGGTTCAACCCGCTCGACGGCACCGGCGTGGGCAATAGCAACGTCACGGCCTACCGCTACGCGCTGCTCGAATCCGACGACATGCCCATCGGCAAGTTCGCCGAGATCGTCCGACAGCTCAACCTGCCCGTCGCGGCGATGGTCCACTCGGGCGGCAAGTCGCTCCACGCCATCGTGCGCGTGGATGCAGACGACGCCTCCCAGTACCGGCAGCGCGTCGAGACCTTATACGTCCGCTGCGAGAAGAACGGGATCACGGTAGACAAGGCCAACAAGAACCCGTCGAGATTGTGCCGCATGCCAGGCGTCACGCGCGGAGGAAAGCGCCAATTCCTGGCCGGGCTCGCCCAGGGCGCGGCGGACTGGGACGAGTGGGAGGAATGGTACGCCACCGAGACCGACGAGCTGCCCGACGCCGAGCCCATGAGCATCGACCTGGCCGGCGAGCGTCCCAAGATGGCGCCGGAGCTAATCAAGGGAGTGATGCGGCGCGGCGACAAGATGCTGCTCGCCGGTCCGTCCAAGGCCGGCAAGTCGTTTGCGCTCATGGAGATGTGCGCGGCGTTCGCCAACGGGCTCGACTGGTTCGGCCACAAGTGCACTCCCGCGCGCGTGCTCTACGTCAACCTTGAGCTGACCGAGGAATCATGCAGCGCGAGATTCTACGACGTGTTCAACGCCATGAAGGCCGGCAACGTCGAGACCGTCATACCATGGAATCTCAAGGGCCACGGTCGGGCGCTGTCGAAACTCAAGGCCGCACTTGTGCGCCGTGTGCTCAAGACCGGCGCGGAGGTCATCATCATCGACCCCATCTACAAGGTCATGATGGGCGACGAGAACAACGCCCGCGACATGAGCGAGTTCACCAACATGCTCGATGAGATCATCCGCGAGTCGGGCGCGTCGCTCATCTACTGCCATCACCATTCGAAGGGCTACCAGGGCGAGAAGCGCAGCATCGACCGGGCCAGCGGTTCGGGCGTGTTCGGACGCGACGCCGACGCCATCGTGGACATGATCGAGCTCGACCCCGACGACAAGGCGCGCAACGTTCGTGCCAATATCAAGCAGTGCGACGAATGCACGAAGACGCTGAATGCGGCGGGATTCGAGGCAGCGTGGACGGCGCTCGGCGGAAAGATGTTCAGCAGCGGCGACGAGGCGCTACGGCATGCCTCCGACCTGCTGGAGCCCGACGAGATGAAGGCGCTCACCGAGCGGTGCCGCGACATCTGGAAGAAGAAGGACTCGCTGACGGCGTGGCGCGTTAGCTACACGCTCCGGGAGTTCGAGCGGATCGCGCCCACGTACATGTGGTTCGACTGGCCTCTGCATGTCATCGACAGCAAGCTCGCCGAGGCCAAGGAGGCCGGTTCCGAGCAATCGAAAGGCAAGAGCGATGGAGGTCGCAAGAAGGAAAGCGACCAGGAGAAACGCCGCAGGGAAGTGAACGCATCGATTGCGAGCGGCGTGAGTGCATGTGCCGATGACGGAGTCGAGCCGACGCGGGCGAACGTGCTCTCGCGGATGCTCGTCGTGGACGGCAAGAAGCCGACGAAAGAACAGCTCAAGACATGGACGACTCCCAAGAAATCGCCGTGGTGCGAATGGATGAACGTTACGGATGGCAAGGAAGAAGGAGAGGCGGGGACGATTGCGAAAAAGCAGAACGGCACCCCCGAGTGACCCCGAGAAAAACATGTTTTCACCCTACCCCGAGAGGCCGAGTCTCTCGGGTCTTCCCTAGGGCGAAAACACCCCGAGTTGACTCCCCTACTCCGTAGGGGAGTGTGACACACCCACCCCAGGGGGGCGGGGCGATAGCCGCCCCCGCTTCGCGCGGCTCGCCCTACCCACCCCATGGAGGGTGACCGCGCGCGAGACGAACGAAAGGAGACAGACATGCGAAACAGAAAACAAGAACTGCTTGTGCGCATCAAGACCATCGAGATCGACAAGAACGGAATGGGGCAAATCATCCTCAACGTCGATTACCAGCAGACCGGCGAGCTCCCGGCGTTTGCTTCGAAATTCCATGATGGCTCATTCCGGTACATGCACCTGTCCGATGAGTCGGAGCATCCGGGCGATCCTCTGAAGGGGGCCGACGCCGAATGACCGAGCGCGACTCCAAGCACTTCTTCATGGCGTTCGTGCCGCCGACCGCGACCAAGCAGGAGAAGCAGGTCAGCATCGGACGCGACGGCAGGCCGAGGTTCTACCCGAGCCCGGCGTGGAGCGCCGCCGAGGCAGACCTCCGGGCGCACCTGGAGCCGTTCAGGCCGGACGCGCCGATGCGGCTGCCGCTGATCCTGGAGGCCACGTGGTGCTTCCCGGCCAACGGGCATGCGGACGGCGAGCCATACGCCAAGCGCCCGGACACCGACAACCTCCAGAAGGGGCTCAAGGACGTCATGACGTCGCTGGGCTGGTGGAGAGACGACGCGCTCGTGTTTTCCGAGCACGTGACGAAGGTGTACGCGCGAATCCCTGGAATCCGAATCGACATAGAGGAGGTCGAGATATGAGCAAGGCCATCATCGCGGCGCTGATCGTCGCGGTGCTCGGCGGGCTGGGGCTGGGAACCTACGACCCGCCGAGCAACCTTATCGAGGGCGGCGCGCCCGACATCGAACCGGTGACAAGCATGTCACCGGTTGAAAGCATACCCGAACCGGAGGCCGTGGACAGCTACGAGAGCGAACCAGAGCCGTCCTACGACCCCGAATGGTACGAACCCGAGCCCGAACCCGATTACTGGGAGCCGGAGCCTTACGTGGAGCCTGAACCGGCCTACGACGGCGGGACGCCGGATATCTACACGATGGGGGTAATCGACGATGGGGAGCGGACATGGACGTGGTACTCGTCTCGGACGCTTCCCGGCAACGGCCTGACCGAGCTGAACGAGAACGGCAGGACCACCAACGACGAGGGCTTCGTGGTCGATGGAGACGGCTACATCGCCGTCGCGTCACCGTGGGGCCAGGACTCCATCGGGACGGTCATCGACACGCCATACGGCCCCGGCAAAATCTACGACTCGAACGAAGGAGGGTCGTATGACCTCTATACCTGTTGGGAGTGATGCGATATGGCAGGACTGATGGATTTGAACGACCGGCTGTTCCGCGAGCTGGACAGGCTGGAGAACGCCGAGGGCGACGACCTGGAGAGCGAGATCGCGCGCGCCCGTGCCATCGGCGACATGGCGGGGCACGTCATCAGCAACGCGCGCACGGTCATCCAGGCCGCGCAGGTGCAGCAGCAGGCGATGGACGACACCGCCGCCCGCGTCGTGGTGCCCAGGCTGCTCATGGACAGCGTGCCGACGTGCGCCGAGAAGGAGGCGTCGATATGACGGTCAAGTACGGCGCGGCGGGCGAGGCGTGGCTCCGGGAGCACTACGGGGCGGGCGACGTCCACGACACGCTGGACGCCTTCGAGACCCGGTTCGGCTGGAGGCCCACGCCGATGGGCCTCTACCAGAAGGCGTTTCGGCTGGGGCTGGTGAAGCGCCGCCGCTCCGACGAGCGCGGCAAGACCGTGGAGCGCACCATCAGGTGGAGCGACGCGACGTGCGCCGAGTTTCGGGAGTGGATGCTGGCAAACGACCGGGGCCACTCCATCGCGACCATCGTGGACGCCTTCGAGGACGAGTTCGGCATCAGGCTCACGCGGGGCCAGGTCAACCAGTTCCGCGCACGATACGGCATCGGCAGGAGGGCGCACCACGGAGGACGCCCGCCGGTGCCGGTCGGCACGGAGCGCGACACGGGCAAGGGCTACATCGTGGTCAAGGTCGCGGAGCGCGCCACCGTGCCGATGAGCAAGGACAACTGGAAGCTGCGCCACCGCATCGTGTGGGAGCGCGAGCACGGGTGCCCGGTGCCGGAGGGCTGCGAGATAGTCCACGCCGACCACGACTACCGCAACGACGACCCCGCCAACCTCGTCGCCGTGGACAAGGGGCTGGTCGGCATCATCAACGGGCAGGGCCTGGACTACTGGGACGCCGAATCGCTGCAGGTGGCCGTCGCCCGCGCCAAGCTGATCGCGGCGGCCCGCGCCGCCGAGAGCGGAAGCGAGCGCGTGTGCGCGGTGTGCGGGCGCGTGTTCAAGCCGCAGGGCGAGAGGGCGAAGCGGCCCAAGCCCGTGCAGACGTGCCCGGACTGCCTGGCGATGGGCAGGAAGTCGGGCGGGCCGACCGAGCGCACCGTTGCCTGCAGGGTGTGCGGCATGGTGTTCACGACGCGAAACCAACGGCAGAAGCGATGCCGCGAGTGCATCGACCATGGGAGGTGGAAGCGATGATCGCCGTGGACCGCGAGGAGCTGTGCGACCGCGAGTGCCTCGTGTGCACCAACGCCGACGCGAAGCTGTGCAGGCGCTGGGCGTGGCTGCTCGACGGGGCCGCGCAGGTCGCCGAGCCGCTCGTGGAGCGCAGGGACAGGCTGCACTGCCCCAAGTGCGACCACGTGATCGCGCTGAAGTCATTCAAGTACTGCCCGTACTGCGGGCAGGCGTTCGATAGGAGCAAGCGATGAAGTGCAGGGATTGCCAGCACTTCGACAGCCCCGAGTACCCGCCCAAGCGGGCCATCGGGGCATGCGAGTTGGAGCTGGAGCCGATGCCGCCCGACGCACCGGCGTGCGACGAGTTCGCGTTGAGCCCGCTGGGCCACGAGCGGCAGGTCAGGGAGTGGAACGACAACAGGTGGGAGGCGGTGGACGTATGAAAGCACTGGACGAGTTGCGTGGCTGGATTGATTCGCTGTATACGCCCAACAGCGCGGAGTTGAAAGTACGAGGCGAGAGCATCGCCGACGCAATCGAGGCCGAGATAGCCGAGCGTTACATGGAGCTGCCGGTGGACGCTGACGGCGTACCTATTCACGTGGGGGACAAGATGGAGTACATCGCCACCGACCCGTTCATGGTGTGTGCGGTCGCTCCGGGCGTTATCCATGCATGGGCGAAGACGAACCCCGGCGAGAGGAAAACCACCGAGGTCTATCCGACCGCACAATGCCGCCACGTCAAGCCCCGCACCATCGAGGACGTGCTGCGCGATTGCTGCAACGAATGGAACGAGCATCTCGGTAACGATTGGGAATCTGGCGTGTACGCCAAGTACGCCGCCGAGCTGCGCGAGCTGATCGGAGGTGGGGAATGAACGTGACAGCCGAGCATGTCCGCGAAGCGATTTTTAACAACAGCTCGTATGCGAGCTACGACGGTGCCAAATACTACGCCGATGGCATCGGCATGCAGGCCGTCGCAGACGAGCTGAACGCCCGAGCCGAGCGGACGTGCGAGCTGGACGGCACGATTCAGTGGCAGTGG
>Ga0326513_10003211_pt1 | contig 11909 bp, 12 predicted proteins | sample 2_2465_0518_D_FD_203654 | JGI IMG/M metagenome (GOLD analysis project Ga0326513, IMG submission 203654) | Bovine rumen microbial communities from UC Davis, California, United States - 2_2465_0518 | ecosystem: Host-associated > Mammals > Digestive system > Stomach > Rumen | place: USA... | reverse complement strand
GAAGGCTGCCATCGACGAGAAATTAATGACAGAACCCTTGCCCTGCTTGACCATAGGCTTCAGGAATACTTGTGTGGGGATGACGGTACCCGTCAGATTCAGATTCAGAACGGTCTGAAACTGTGCTGGGTCGAGGTCAAAGAACGTCTTGTCGGGAGCAATGGTTGCGCCTGGCATGTTGCCACCAGCGGCATTGAGCAGCGTGTCGATACGTCCGTATTTGGCCAGGATGTCGTCGCAGTTCTGCTGAATGACAGCTTGATTCATGACATCGGTCTTCATAAACTCGCAGACACCACCGGCCTGCTGGATTTCCGAGGCGATGGCCTGACCTACCTCTTCCTTACGTCCGAGAATGATGACTTTCGCACCTTCATGTGCCAGATACTTTGCGATAGCACGTCCCAGTACACCTGTTCCGCCAGTGATGACAACTACATTGTCTTTGATGTTGAATAGTTTGTTCATAGTTATTTACTTAATATATATTAATTAATGTGTGATTATTCGAAATGCATCGCCTTGGCAGGGTGAATGTGCGAGACGAGGAAACTTGGTGCAATCAATACGAAGATGCTGATGAGCAACGTGACCACATTGAGTGCTATGACGATGGGAATGTTCAGTTCCATCGGCGCTGTGTCGACATAATAGCTGGTAGGGTCTAGCTTCACAAAGCCTGTAGCCTGTTGCAGCACGACGATACCGATACCGATTAGATCGCCCAAAAGCAGTCCTTGACTGATGATGAAAGCTGCAAACCAAAGGAAAGTATGACGAATCGTACTGTTGCGAGCTCCTAATGCCTTCAGCAGACCAATCATCTGCGTGCGTTCCAGAATAATGATCAGCAGTCCGCTAATCATGGTGAAGCCTGCTACACAAACCATCAGTGCCAGAATAATCCAGACGTTGATGTCGAGCAGGTCGAGCCATGAGAATATCTGAGGATACGATTCGAAGATGGTCTGCGAGGTAAAGGTACCACCATATCTGTCACTATCATGATTGATTAATTGCTGTACCTGTCGTGCTGTTTCTTCTAATTGGTCGAAGTTGCTAACCATGACTTCTGCACCGCTACATTGGTCTTGTTCCCAACCGTTCAGTCGGATGGGTACCTGATAGTCAGTAAAGCAAAGCGACTGGTCAAATTGGTTCATGTTGGTCTGATAGATGCCTGCAATCGTAAACTTACGTACACGCACATCATCATTTCCTACGAAATAGGCAAATATCCTATCGTCTGTCTTCAGCGCCAACTTGTCTGCAATTTGTTTGGAGACGAGCAATTGGTAAGACGATTTGTCATCGGTAAAAACAGGCATCTTGCCTTCTATCAGATGATTTTTCAGGAAATTAAGGTTGTAATCCTTGCCTATGCCCTTGAATATAACACCCAAAAAGTCTTCTTCCGTTTTCAGGATACCTTGTGTCAGCGAATAGGGTGCAATATGGTGCACATTTTTGATCGCTTTCAGGTTACGTGTCAAGGTGTCGCTGAAGCAAATAGGGACAGTGCTGGCGGTTTGTTCTGTCAGAAAGTTCTCGATACGTATATGGCTTCCAAACCCCACCACCTTGTCACGAATAGTGTGTTTGAAACCAAACACCACACTCACCGTAATAATCATTACTGCCAGTCCAATAGCCACACCAAGAGTAGCAATATGGATGGCAGGTCGACTTACCTCACGACGTTCTCCGCCAGAGGAATAGATACGACGAGCTATGAAAAGTGGGAGATTCATTCCTCAACTCTTCCAGGGTATGCTTCCAGTGCTTTTCGCAGAATGAAAAGGGCGCGCTCCAGGTCTTCTTTCTTCAGTACATAGGCGATACGAACCTGATTGACACCAGCCCCTGGGGTGGTGTAGAAACCTGCAGCGGGAGCCATCATTACTGTTTCTCCCTCGTAGCTAAACTCGGCGAGACACCAACGGCAGAACTTCTCCGAGTCGTCAACAGGCAGTTTGGCTACAGTATAGAAAGCGCCCATAGGGATAGGTGAGTAGACTCCTGGAATACGGTTCAACCCGTCTATCAGACATTTTCTGCGCTCTACATACTCATCATAAACATCACGATAATACTCCTCAGGAGCATCGAGCGATGCTTCAGCCACTATCTGTCCGATAAGGGGTGGTGAGAGGCGAGCCTGACAGAACTTCATCACGGCTTTGCGTACTTCAGCGTTCTTCGTGATGAGTGCACCGATGCGGATACCACATTCTGAATAACGCTTCGACACTGAGTCAATCAGGATGACGTTCTGCTCAATGCCTTCCAAGTGGCAGGCAGAGATATAGGGAGAGCCGGTGTAGATATATTCACGATATACCTCGTCGGAGAAGAGATACAGGTCGTATTTCTTCACAAGATCACGTATCTGGTTCATCTCACGACGCGTGTACAGATAGCCCGTCGGGTTATTGGGGTTGCAAATCATGATGGCACGCGTGCGATCGTTGATCAGTTCTTCAAACTTCTCCACCTTAGGCAGCGAGAAACCTTCGTCGATCGTCGTTGCAATAGTACGAATCTTGGCACCTGCAGAGATAGCAAACGCCATGTAGTTGGCATAGGCAGGCTCCGGAACAATGATCTCGTCACCAGGATTCAGGCACGACATGAAAGCGAACAGTACAGCTTCAGAACCACCAGAAGTGATGATAATATCATCGGCTGTCACATTAATATTATATTTCGCGTAATAGTTGACCAACTTTTCGCGATAGCTTTGATAACCCTGCGAAGGTGAATACTCAAGAATCTCTCGATCAATGCATTTCAAAGCATCCAATCCTACTTGTGGGGTAGGTAAATCAGGCTGTCCGATGTTCAAGTGATAGACCTTGGTGCCACGTTTTTTTGCAGCAGCAGCCAAGGGAGCGAGTTTTCTTATAGGCGACTCGGGCATTTCCAGTCCACGTACAGATATTTCTGGCATGTTTGTGTTGAGTTTATTTTAATTGTGTGCAAAGGTACGAATAAATTAAGAATTAAGAGTTAAGAGTTAAGAATAATTTTCATTATTTTTTGCGTTTTCGGAAAATAATATGTACTTTTGCGCAACAAAAGCAAAGAATGGCGTATGAACTACGAAGAATTGTTGGCAGCCAAGAATGACGGCAGACTGAATCTGACCCAGTTGCCGATTGGTGAATACTATCGCAAGCAAGTGGACGGTAAGTATCGTGGACTGGTGGATATCCGAATGGATTTACATCAGAATATTGTTTTTACCAAGGCACTTCAGAAGGAGTGTGAGGAGAACAAGACATTGGCTAACAACCACCAGTTGCACTTTGAACCTACTAAGAAAGAACATGAAATCAGTCAACTGACTATCGAGTCCGGTTCGTTCATTTCGGTTGAACAATTATTAGGCGAATCCCCTGCTGTAGTGGCAGAAAAGGACTTTATAAACAATACGCTAAAGACATTAGTTGAGACCACTTCATATCTTCATGAGAAAGGTATTCGTCAGGTATGCTTTTCACCCCGTACGGTGTTTGTCCGCAAGGGCGATCATGCTGTGATGTTGCTCTCGCACGGTTCCTATTATTTAGGACTGACGGATCAAGAGTCTTTTTATGGTGCTGACGCGTCGTATGTAGCTCCTGAGGTTTTGAATCATGGTACGGTTGACGAGCGATGTGATGTCTATTCCTTGGGAAAGTTCATGGAGTCTTTATTTGAGAAGGCTTCTATGCCGATTGAGTATAAACTGGCCATAAAGAAAGCTTGTAGCGAGTCGCCTGAAGACCGTTTTAATACTCCTCAAGATATGTTGAAATCCGTCGAAAAGCGTCGTGACACTCTCAATTCAGTTGTCTTCTTCGTTGTGGCTTTGGTGATTGCTTTGGCTTTTATCGGTATTTATTTCGAGACATTCCCTGAGTCAAATCCTATTGAGTATGTTAAGCCTGCTCCCCGTCAGGCCACCGACGACTTGTTAGACGACGGTTTTTCTCCTGATGAACTGGGTGTTGTCAGCTCAGATAGTATAGATTACGAAAGTGCCATTTCTGATTCCGTCGAGGTGGCGCAGCCTACACCGAACTATCAGGCTAAGGCCGAACAGATATTCCGCAAGAATTTTGAGAAAGAGGCCAATCGTATTCTCTCTAAGATCTATAGTAAGACCTATATGAGCAATAGTGAGAAGCAGTTCATGGCTGAAAATCAGGAGACTATTCGCGAACTGATGGAACTCCAGCAGAAGATGGGTGAAGAAGCTAGTCTGACTGCGGAACGCTCACAGCTCATTGCCAGCGAAATCATCGAACGTGTTACCAATGAGAAGAAGAAACAGCTTGGTGGCACCAATAGTCGTGGAATCCAATTGCCCGATAAGAAGTAAATGTCACATAATCAAACAAATAGAAAACAATGAGATCAAGAACAGCAACATGGTTTGAGTGCAAGATCAGCTATGAGAAAGTCATGGAAGATGGCTTGCAGAAGAAAGTAATTGAAAACTATGCCGTAGATGCTTTGAGCTTCACCGAGGCTGAGAAGCGTATCATGGAGGAAATGTCCAGCTATATCAGCGGTGAGTTTAAGATAAAGGATATCAAGATAGCTCCTTATGGCGAGATTTTCTTCAGCGACGATGAGATGGCCGACCGTTGGTATAAGGCTAAGCTCCAGTTTATCACTATCGACGAGAAGACGGAGAAGGAGAAGCGCAACAGTGTGAACTACCTGGTACAGGCAGGAACGCTGAACGGTGCAGTGAAGAATATCGATGAAGTGATGGGTGGCACGATGATCGACTATGTCATTTCCTCTGTAGCCGAAACTACGCTGATGGATGTTTTCGAATATGCCAAGAAACAGGCTGACGAGAAGCCTGAGGTAGAAGGGTAGTGCTATGGTCGATTACGATGTTAAGGGCCATTTGAACGAGGTGCTCTCCAGCTTGCCTCAAGGCGTACGTTTGGTTGCCATCAGCAAATACCATCCCAACGAATATATTGAGGAAGCCTATGCTGAGGGACAGCGTATCTTTGGTGAGAGTCATGAGCAGGAGCTACGTCAGAAGGTAGAGACCTTGCCTCATGATATTTTATGGCATTTCATCGGACATTTACAGACCAATAAGGTGAAATATATCGCACCTTATATCACGATGATAGAAGCCGTTGATTCCTTAAAGTTACTTAAAGAGATTGACAAGCAAGCCTCTAAGAATGAGCGTGTTATTGACGTTCTTCTTGAACTCCATATTGCCTCTGAGGAAACCAAATACGGACTCACCCCTGACGCCTGTCGCGCTTTGCTTGCTGATGGAGAATGGCGACATCTTGAGCACGTCCGAATCTGTGGACTGATGATGATGGCCTCAAATGTAGAAGATGAAAAACAGATACGCTCAGAGTTCCGCATCGCCCGTAATCTGTTCGACGAGCTAAAAGCGCAGTATTTTGCTGATGCGCCCTGGTTCTGCGAGCGTTCGTGGGGTATGAGTCACGATTATCCCATTGCTGTAGAAGAAGGTTCTACGATGGTGAGGATAGGAACGACTATTTTCGGTCCTCGCGTTTATTGAAATAATACTGGCCACGCTTCATCTTACCCCAGTGTATCGCATGTTGCGGACAATGGTGATAGCACGCCAGACAATTTGTACAACTGCCATCATGCTTCCAGTGTGGTGGCAGTCCTTCAATATCGTCTACAGGACATAGCTTGGCGCATAGCCCGCACTGCGTACAGGCCTCCTGGTCAACCCAGAAATTCTCGTCTGTAATGAGGTGCTTGTTATAATAACCCCCTATAATATATGTATAGGTATAAGGGATAGCCCCTTTGATGAGCTCTTCCACGCCTTTTTGGCGCTCCTTGACCACTTGGCAGATGTGAGCCACCGTTCCCTTAGCCTTTTCTTTCTTCTGCTGTTCGCGCTCAGGCGTGTCCAGATGTAAGAATGAGAAACAGACGTTCGATTCAGGCATCAGCACAGCAAATGTGCTCTCAGCCTGCAACCCCTTGGCAGCCAGCTCTTTATTCAGAATGCGCATGGCGTAGCCCATGTTATCGCCACAGGTCGTTACGGCATATATATAGCTGGTGTGGTGAAATGTTGCTTTTCTGATGAAATCGCGCACAATTCTTGGTGGTTGCCATCCGTGCGTGGGGAAACAGAACCCCAGTCGCTCATTGTCCTGCAGCGTATAGTCCATTGCCCCCTTTTTCAGCTCGTCGGGGATATATAACAACTGTTCACCAGTAGCTGCAGCCAACTGCTGAGCCACCCATTTCGTATTGCCTGTGCCTGAAAAATAGAATATCATGCTGCAAAGATAGTAAAAGTTTAGCGGTTAGCGTTTAGAGTTTAGAGAAATTTTTGTAATTTTGCAGCCGATTATGAGATATTTTATCTGGTTTGGATACGATGGTACCAACTATCATGGTTGGCAGATACAGCCCAATGGCATTACGGTACAGAGCGAATTAGAGCGCTGTCTGTCGCTCCTTTTACGCGAGAAAATCAGCGTGACAGGGGCAGGACGTACCGATGCTGGTGTTCACGCCCGTAGGATGGCAGCCCATTTTGATACCGATGCTGCTTTCGACCAGACCGTGCTGGTGAAGAAGCTCAATGGTCTTTTACCTGTTGATATCGCCGTTTATAGCGTTGAGCAAGTAGGTGCCGACCTCCATGCGCGCTTCTCTGCTACATCGCGCCTTTACCACTATTATGTCCATACACAAAAGTCACCATTCCACCGACAGTATTCCTTGGAGCTCCACTATGTGCTTGATTATCAGTTGATGAACCAGGCTGCTCAGCTACTCTTTGACTACGATGATTTCGGTGCTTTTTGCAAGGCAGGCTCTGATGTGAAGACCACCATCTGCCATGTGACGAAGGCTCAATGGCACCAGACATCACCTACCGAGTGGTATTTTGAGATTGAAGCCAACCGTTTCCTGCGTAATATGGTGCGAGCTGTGGTGGGAACCCTCGTTGAGGTTGGTCGTCACAGGATGACGCTCGGCGAGTTCCGTCAGGTTATAGAAGGTAAGAAGCGCACTCAGGCAGGCGAGTCGATGCCCGCTCATGCCTTGTTTTTAGAAGATGTAAAGTATTGATTCCGATCTATGTGGCTGATATTAGCTTTTATGTCTGCAGCACTTTTAGGCTGCTACGATTCATTTAAGAAGGAGGCGCTGCGCGAGAATGCCGTTTTGCCCGTTCTTTTCTTGAATACCCTGTTTTCATCGCTCATCTTCCTGCCTTTTATCATGCTGAGTGCTACCACTCAGACCCTCGACGATACCGTTTTCTTCGTTGCTTCAGGAGGGTGGGATGAACACAAGTACGTGTTGCTGAAGGCGCTCATCGTACTCTCCAGCTGGGTGTTAGGCTATTTTGGCATGAAACACCTGCCCCTGACCATCGTTGGTCCCATCAATGCCACGCGTCCTGTGATGGTCCTCGTTGGTGCCTTGTTGGTCTTTGGCGAGCGTCTGAACGGATGGCAGTGGGCTGGTGTCGCGCTGGCCATCTTGTCGTTCCTGATGCTGAGTCGTAGTGGTAAGAAGGAAGGCATCGACTTCAAGCGCGACCATTGGATATGGATGATTGTCGGTGCTGCCGCCCTTGGAGCTATTAGCGGACTCTACGACAAATACCTGATGGCTCCCGTTGAAAGTGGAGGAGTTGGATTGAACCGTATGCTGGTGCAGTCGTGGTATAATATCTACCAGTGTTTCATGATGCTGGCCATGCTGTTGCTGCTCTGGTGGCCAAAACACAAGGAGACTACACCTTTCCACTGGCATTGGAGCATCATCTTCGTCAGTCTGTTCCTTTCTACTGCAGACTTCATGTATTTCTACTCCCTGTCGCTTCCTGACGCCATGATTTCTATTGTCTCGATGATTCGTCGAGGCAGCGTGGTGGTAAGCTTCCTGTTTGGTGCGGCCTTCTTCCACGAGAAGAACCTGCGTGCGAAGGCTGTCGATTTAGCTTTGGTGTTACTTGGAATGATTTTCCTCGCTATCGGCAGTGCGTAGGATAATGCTGGTGGCACCCAGCGTGAACAGTGTTCCGTCTTCTATTCTTCGACGTTCGCGGGGCTGAAGCTCCACGTCTCCCACAAACGTGCCCGTATTGCTGTTGTTGTCGTAGAGCGTATAGATCAGTGCCCCTTTCTTGTCGCGACTGACGTTAATGGTGCAGTGGTTCAGGTCTACGCTGGGATCTACCGTCTCGAACGTACAGTTGGCAGGGTTACCTTTCTGATAGCGTCCTAACACATTATTGCCCATTTTCAACGGGATGACCTGCTTATAGTGGAAAACGTTCTCGATGACGATGATGGACCCACAATTCACCTCATTTTCTTTCTCTTCCTCCTTTTTTGCACCGCCTATGCGTATGCCAAACTCCTTGCCACACACGTCGCACTTGAAAACCAGCGACTGACCAGCTTCGTATCTGGTCTCGTCGAACGTGATGTAGTTGTCACATTTAGGGCATCTTACACGTTTCATGACTTAAATTTCAGCTTGAATTTTTGTGGTGTCCACCTTCTGCTTGTACACCCAGGCCTCCTCAAATCCCTCTTGCTGGTGGAGCTTGTTGGCGAAGCGGCTTGCCTCGGCCTCCGTCTCATACTGGCCTACAGCAACGCGTACCACTTTATTATGTACGAATACCTCTGCCTGCGAGAAACCCTTCTTCTGCAGACTTTGTACATACAGCTCGGCATTCGACTTCTTCACCTGGCTGGCTACGATGACGTAGTAAGTGGTCTTCATGGGCGAGACCTTTGGTGTTTCCTTTATTTCAGCGGGCTTCTGAGCCATCTCCCTCTTGACGGGAGCAGCTTTCAGAGTGTCCTCTATGGGTTCGGCAGGAATGACGTTAGAGTCTTGGGGCATCAGCTTATAGATGATGTTGTTTTGCAATTGGCTCATCGTGCGAGTGCCCAGATCGCTGTTGACTACGGGTGTGCTCAGCAGGAAGAAAGCGATGATGGCAGCTGCAACGGCAACAGTGTTACGCACCCATGACATCTTGATATGTAGGGTCTCGTCGTCAGCAAATTCAATCAGTTGAGCCTGTTCCGTTTCCTGACTCTCCACCTTAACCTCTATCTTCTCGTCCAAAGGTTTTCTGTCGTGCAAGTGTTTGAAGTGGAATACTCCCAAACCATAGAGTTCGGGGGAGAGGATGCCTGCTTCAAAGGGTGCAAACTCATAGTTGCCTTCCTGATTGATGCTCAGGGTACCCAGATCGCTCATGGTGTAGCTTCCTTCTTCATTCAGGATCTGCTTCAGCTCGTCTACCTCGTCGTTGACACGTCGTAATGCCTCAGGGTAGCTGATGTCATAAGCCTCCACGTATGATTGAACCAATACAGAGTCGTTCATCCTCAATTGAGGATTAAATCCCAACGTACGTAACGGGGGTAGAAAAGAGCGGTCGTCGTCATCGTATCTTGCGCTGACCTGATGTGTCATAAATCCCCCAAAATCAGGGACTATCACACATTCGTTCTCCAAAAGCAGGATCTCTATATGTCGATTTAATTCAATCATCGAGTGCAAAATTACGATTTTTTTAGGAAACAGACAAGTGTTAGACGAAATTTTTTTTGTACCTTTGTACCCAAGTTATATAACAAAAGATAAAAAATGGAGTTTAAGAAAACCTCTATCGATGGCGTGTATATCATTGAACCTCGTGTGTTTAATGATTCTCGTGGTTACTTTTTTGAAGCCTGGAAGAAGCAGGAGTTTGAAGATCATATAGGAAAGATCGATTTCATTCAAGACAACGAGTCGAAGTCAAGCTATGGTGTTTTGCGTGGTCTTCATTATCAGAAAGGTGATTATTCCCAAGCCAAACTGGTTCGTGTTATCAAGGGTAAGGTGTTGGATGTCGCTGTTGACATCCGTAAATCCAGTCCTACTTTTGGTCAGTACGTGATGGTCGAGTTGAGCGACGAGAACAAGCGCCAGTTCTTTATTCCCAGAGGCTTCGCTCACGGCTTCCTCGTCTTGAGCGACGAGGCCATCTTCACCTATAAGGTTGACAATGTCTATGCCCCTCAAGCAGAAGCCGGTATTCGTTGGAACGATCCCGATGTAGGTATTGAGTGGCCCATTGACCTCGACAAGGTGATGACCAGCGAGAAAGACCTGAAGCAGCCTTTCCTCAAGGATGCCGAATTGTTTGAATAACTTATTATTCACGATACACCTATTTATTTATTATGAATATAGCAATTGTTGGAACAGGATACGTAGGACTGGTGTCAGGCACATGCTTTGCTGATACCGGTGCCAATGTGACGTGTGTTGATGTCGACGCCCAGAAGATTGAGCGCCTGATGAATGGCGAGATACCCATTTTCGAGCCAGGTCTCGATGAGTTGGTGTCGAAGAATGTGAAGGCCGGTCGTCTGCATTTCACCACCGATCTGGCCTCCGTGCTTGACGACGTGCAGATCGTGTTTTCAGCCGTAGGCACCCCTCCTGACGAAGACGGTTCTGCCGACCTGAAATACGTGTTGCAGGTAGCTCGCACCATTGGTCAGCACATGAACCACTATCTGGTGGTTGTCACCAAATCCACCGTTCCCGTTGGAACCGCAGCAAAAGTACGTCATGCCATCGAAGAAGAGCTGGCTAAGCGAGGTCTTCAGGATTTGGAGTTCGACGTAGCCAGCAACCCCGAGTTCCTGAAGGAAGGCAACGCCATCAAGGACTTCATGTCACCCGATCGTGTGGTAGTCGGTGTGGAGAGTGAGCATGCCAAGAAGGTGCTCACCAAGCTCTACAAGCCTTTCCTGATTAACAATTTCCGTGTCATCTTCATGGATATTCCTTCTGCTGAGATGACCAAATATGCTGCCAACTCGATGTTGGCCACCCGTATCTCGTTCATGAACGATATTGCCAATCTGTGCGAACGGGTAGGTGCTGATGTAAATATGGTTCGTGCAGGCATTGGTGCCGACACCCGTATTGGCCGTAAGTTCCTCTATGCCGGTTGTGGTTATGGTGGCTCTTGTTTCCCTAAGGATGTGAAGGCCCTCATCAAGACTGCCGACCAGAACGGCTACTCGATGGAGGTGTTGAAAGCTGTCGAGCGTGTCAACGAGCGTCAGAAGAGCATCCTCTTCGAGAAATTGCAGAAAGCTTTCGAAGGCCAGTCTCTGAAGGGTAAGACCATTGCCATGTGGGGTCTCTCCTTTAAGCCCGAGACTGACGATATGCGCGAATCCACCGCACTGGTCATGATCAATCTGTTGCTCGATGCCGGATGCACCGTTCGTGCCTACGACCCTGTAGCCATGACGGAGTGTAAGCGTCGTATCGGTGAAACCGTCACTTATTGCAACGATATGTACGATGCCGTGCTCGATGCTGATGCCCTGTTGCTCCTCACGGAGTGGAAGGAGTTCCGTCTGCCCACCTGGGCTGTCATCAAGAAAGCCATGAAGCGTCCTCTCGTCATCGATGGCCGTAACATCTTCGATGCTGAAGACCTTGAAGAGAACGGATTTGAATACCATTGCATTGGAAGATAAATGAGACCTGTTTTGAGTGTTGTTATCGTATTGTGCGTGCTGCTCCTCTCGCTGAGTGGTTGTGGCAGTCGCCAAGGAGGTTCTATCGAACGCCCAGAGAACAAGGAGGCTAAAGCTCTGCTTCAGGGTGTATGGATGGATGCTGAGACGGACAATGTCGTATTCAAGATGGAAGGCGACAGTGTCTTTTACTCCGATTCCACCAGTGTGACCGCCTATTTCAAGGTTGTTGACGACACGCTCTATATTGGTCGTACGGCCCGTTATCACATCGAGCGCCAGTCAGAACACCTCATCTGGTTTCAGTCTCCTGATGGCGATCTGATCAAGTTGTACAAGGTTGAAGAAGAG
>Ga0326513_10003208_pt1 | contig 11911 bp, 8 predicted proteins | sample 2_2465_0518_D_FD_203654 | JGI IMG/M metagenome (GOLD analysis project Ga0326513, IMG submission 203654) | Bovine rumen microbial communities from UC Davis, California, United States - 2_2465_0518 | ecosystem: Host-associated > Mammals > Digestive system > Stomach > Rumen | place: USA: California... | reverse complement strand
CGTTTTGGGGGCAACCTATCGCCATGCGAGTGTGGATTACAAATATGAGAATACTCCATTTCCATACAAGCCAACATCGCAATTTAGTGACGTCTATAAGTACAATGGCATTAAGGACGCAAATTGGGGATTAATTTTATCAAGAGATTTTTTGAGCTGTAATAAAAATAGAGAGCAGTATCTGCCCTCTATTCTAATTTTTTTAATCCAAAGGATCCGGTGCATCTGATTCACTGTCGGAACTCTCGCCATTATGTAAGAAATCTAGAAATACACGAAGGAAAGCTCCATCCCTGAAAAAATAGTTCGGATTGTCTTCAAGCTTCTCATGTATAAAATCGAAGCCGAAATTAGCATATTGTTCCATCTTTTCTATGAGCATGTCAACTGCTTTGCGTGATGTGATATCACCTTTGTCAAGAGCGATGAAGTCAATATCCGTTCTCGCTATCAAAGCTGCAAATATATATTCTCGGATTCTTCCATAAGAGGTTCTTCCAATACGGTTCTCGATATTGCCCCAATACATGATTGCTTGGCCAAAAGTCTTTTTTTTCGCCTTATCTTCTACAAGAGGCTTCGTCCGGTCGAAATAAAGGCCAATGAAAAATGCCAATATGAAAATCTCATAGCCGGCACCAAATATCTTGCCTCGGACATCTTGGTATTGGTTCACACCTTTGCTATAGTCACAGAACAATTCGATGACTGATGACTGATATTTTTTCTCCCATTCGGGGTTGCGTTTTCCCCAAAGTTCATATAATGATTCCATATCCTATATTGTTATTTAATTTTTTCAACAATAGTGCGAATTGTAGCCATGTTATTACTATCAAACCCTGACGCTTTCTGAATGCGATATACGGGGCACTCCAGCTGCTGAATATCCTCATGCCGGACTTTCCCCTTTGAGATAAAATCCTTGGTGACAATAATACATTGCTTTTTCACATTGCTGATAACATTATAAAATTCTCCTTCTTTCGAATCTCCGAAAGAGGAAGTTGCAGCATCGAAGATCAGGGGGTAATCTTCCTCACGTTTTTGCTGCGTGAAGTCGGAAATGGCAAATAGGACAGAAATATACATTACGGTACGCTGTGATCCGGAGGGTTTCTTAATCTCTGTGCCATTAGAACTGTACAAATGTATTTCTGTAGATTCGTCTGCCGTCTGCCTCAGCCTGATTTCTCCGTGGAAGTCGTTGGCGCTCAAATGGGCGAGATATTCGTTGGCCTGCTCTTCGAGGTCTCTCAAGAATCTGCCTAAATTCTCTTCTTTAGCAGTCTTGAAGGCATTTGCAATCTTGGTCAAAATCAGACGAACTTCGCCGAGAATCTTAATCTTCTCTTTAGAGGGCGTCAATTCCCCTAGCTTTTCCTGGAGTTCTTTTTCTTGTTCTTTGAGAAGTTTTAATTCTCCATTCAGCTCAGTCAGGCGCACTTCTGCTCGATTCTTCTGATCATATAGTCCCTTGATATCGCGAAACTGGCTTTCAAGTAAAGCTTCAGATACATTGCCTGCCTGGATTAAGAGTCGGGCCTTCTCGTCATTTATATTTCTAATCTTCTCTTCGACTTCTTTGAGCTCTAAAGATCTTGCTTCGACAAACTTCATAGTATCTGCAATGTCAGAGGCGATATTGCTCACTTGCGCTTCCCGATTACCGCTGAGACTAATGCTAAGATTATGTAGTTCCTCGACATAATCGTTGTCAAAAAGCGTTTCTTCCTCAATGGCTTTCTGCTCCTGTTCTTTTCGAAGTTTCATTTCTACGTGGGCTTTGTAGTCTTCAAGCCTACGGATCATGTGTCGTAATGCATCTGAGTCTTCTTCAATAGGACGTCCACATACCTTGCAAATCCTTTCATTAATCATTTCTTCCATAGTTTCCTGATCAGGGAGATACCATGGAAGTTCGGTTGATTCATTGATGAGAGCCCCTTGAATTTCTTTAATTGTTTCAAGTTTTGCTTTGGTTGCGGCCTTCTGTTTAATGAATTCTTTTTCCAATCTCCTTTTTTCCTTGCTTAAAGCCGCGCACTTCTTCTGAAATTCGTTCAGTATGGGTGGGAATGCACATAACACCCATAACTCGTCTAACAAGCTATGGCTAAAGTTGATTCTATTGATTTGACCTCTAAGTCTAGTTGCCCTTTCCTCTTGCGTTTTTAGGCGGGCTTTGATTTCCTGGAATAACTCAGATGTTTCCTGATTCTGTTCTAATTGTGTCAGTTTCTTACTGTATAGCTCATAGGAATCGGTTTTCTCTAAAAATTCCTTCTTTTTAAGAGCAATTTTATCAGCAATAGCTTTTATTTTATTAGTTAAATCAGCAGCTTCCTTAGAGACTTTATCATCAGACTTGAGTTCTTTTGTATAAGCTGTATCTGCTTTATCTTCAAAAGCAGAAGTGTTTTCTACCAGTTGGTCAAATTTCTTTATGTCAGAAAATTTGTCAACCAGTTCTTTCAGCGCAGTAGAGTTGTCCAAGACATCAAGTTCAGATTCGCCCTTAAACATACTGAATCTCTGGATGAAGGCATCGAAGCAACGTTCAATCAGACGTTTCCCGTTGGTAGATTCCCTTTCCGCTCCGTTTGTCTCATACGCACGGTAAACGACATCATCTGCTATAAAACTTCTTTCATCTTTCCTGCGGAAGGAGAAATATTTCTCGACAAACTTTTCTCCATCGTGGTCAAAGAGCATGGAGACAGATACCTCATCGGACTCGCCGACTTCAAGTTTCGACTTTTTCATTTCGGAAACATTTACTAAGTTTCCTCGGTCTAAAGTCGTATTGAACAGCCATTGCAGAGCTTCGAAGAAGGTAGTTTTACCATCTCCGTTATCTCCAAGGATCAACGTCAATCCGTCAGAAAATTTGAAGACATTGTCGTCTCCGTAATAACTGCGGAAGTTCTTGATTCGAATCTCTTTTATAATCATACGTGGTTAAATAAATAGGTGTTAATTTCTTTCCATAATTCATTCTGTGAGGCACCTTCGTTGGTACGCTTGATGATTTGTGCAACAGCGCTGATAACATAATTCTCAGAATCTATTGCTTGATTGATGTCTCCTATCCTAGCAATATCCTCTGGTGTATACCTGCCTGCTTCCATAAGTTTTTCGTTCGAAAGAACGGCTTCGAGCATTTTTACATTATTCGATATGTATGCCATAACTTTGGGTTTTAAAATATGGATAAATTATAATAGTGGGTTATTTGTTCAAGTTCATTATATGCGTAATCTGCATTTTCGGAGAGGGTAGCAAAGTCTCTTACACGCTTCAGTTCTCCTTTGAGCAAACTGCGCTCCATTTTATAGTTCTCATAAGATGAATTAATCTGTGGCGCGACAATCATGTCATGGATGTAAGCCATCTGCTTGTCTTTATGCGTTCTCAGGATGCGGCCTCTGCGTTGAATGAACTGTCTCGGATTGCCTGTACTGGCGCAGAAAATGGCCAATTCGCTCCTCGGCACATCAACACCCTCATCCAGGCACTTCTTTGATGTCAGCACCTCGATTTCACCCTTACCGAACTTCTCCAAAATCGCAGAACGGTCTTTGATTCCGGAAATGAACTTCTTGACAGTAGTCGTCCGACTGGTGTCCATTACAATCTTTGTATAGGTGTCGATGAGTGCATCTGAATAATCATCATCCTTGATGCTGTCTGAACTCTCATATACGTCAGCCGAATTGTCGTCCGGGCGTGCACCCTCCGGCACATATACCAATGTATACTTCAAGTTTCCTTTCTCAGCATACCTTTGTTCGATAATATCCTTGAAAATTACCTCCTTCTCTTTAACCTTGTGGATGATTCGCTTCCGTTTAAGCAGAAGTCTCATGACGATTTCATCCCCGCTGGGGAAGGACTCTTTTTCCAGATTGAAGAATTTGGCCAGCTGCAAAGAAATGCGCATGTATTCCGCCATTTCCGCGTCATTCAAATGCACGATGTGAGGATAATACTTATACTGACAAAGATAGTGCTTGTCAATAGCTTCCCTCATCGAGAATTCAAATGTGTAGCCGTCTTCGCATCCGAAGAATTCCTGTATAGCCTTGTTGCCGCTTTCATCAAACTGCCTTTCCGGAGTGGCCGACAGACCTATTCTTCTGGGGAACTTGATTCTTTCAAGTCTGTCCAGAATTCTACCAGCTCCCATGTTATGAGCTTCGTCAGCAATCAACAGCATCTGTTTTGTGGTGGTTTTGCTGAAGTCCATCAGTTCGTGGAATATGGTTTCCCTCGCGAATGATGCATAAGTGGCAATAATGATGAAAGACGGTTCCTTCCCATCTGCCTTGAATGTTTCTTTCGTCTTTATGATGTCAAGGTCTTCTTTCCATCTGGGATTCTTGGAGCTGATCTTGATTATACCATGGAAATGGAATCTTTCGCACTCTTCCTCCCATTGATCAACTAGAGTAATCGTGGGCACGAGAATAAGCGCTTTATAAAAATGATACTTCTGGTAAATCTTAAGCAGACAATTCAGAGCAGTCAGAGTCTTTCCCGTTCCTGTTGCCATAGCAAAGAGTCCCTTCTGCTTTACTTTCCAGCTGTCATAAGCTTGGGACTGATATTCACGAGGTTCGCTAAATGGGAAACGAGGCTCGTCTACAGGAACGACAATGGGAGAAGCATCAAGCTTCTCTATGATATTTTCCACCTTTCTTCTGGCTCTGCTCAGAACAGCCTGGATGCTGAGTGGCAAAGATGAATCTAGCTGTTTGGTAATCAAGCTTTGTTCATCACGCAAAAGCTCGTTTATATCTTTGTGGGAAAAGTTATTAGTAATGCCGACCTTGACATCATCCACATTCAGATAAACTACGGTCTCGTCTTCTCCCGAGAAAGTTTTCTCAAAATCTGCCACTATGTCGCTGACTTTGAACACATCGCCTTGTCCATCCCAATCGCAGAATGCGGTCAGACTTTCCAGATTCTCAATCAAAGCCGTACGCGAGAAGTTACATGAACCGTCGAATCCGACACTGTTTAGCCCGTCTGAAAAGACACCACACTTGGAATGGGCTATACCTTCACCCTCTTTAGGAGCCACAATTTTGATTTCCAAACTGTCGTTTTTGATGAGCCATGCCAGACATTCAAAGAAGTGCTTGTCACGTTCAGATAGAGCGTCTTTCAGACTGGCTAAATTCTGTATGTCAAAGAATGGCAACATCTGTCCTGTTTGGCCAGCCGCAATAGCCTGTTTGTCTTCATCAGAGAGCACGTTGTTGATAATCATGCGCATCTTGCCGCCATTGTATAGGAAAGTGGCAAAACCATCAGACAAGACGTTTATGGCTGAGGATGAGAAGAATCCAAGCTTTATGTCGAATAGAGTTGAGTTACAGAGAGCCTCAGAAAAGAAACCTATCGGTTCCCACTCTGTTCTTGACTTGAATCTCCGACTCGGCGGCCACAAAACATTATTTTTCAGCATGTCAGATAAAGCAATTAGTACACATTATATCGTCTCCGAGAATATCCACGAGCGTGGTTCCCTTGGCTTTGGCTTTATTCTCTTTCTGACGACGTATGATATCGAGTTTAATTTGACGGATACGTTCAGGCTTAATGAGGTCTGAAAGAGGCTCATTCTGATTCCACGTATATCCGTCTTTTTCAAATTCCATTGCTTTATTGAAGAGGTCGGGGTGCTGCTCATAGAGCCATATCCATTCAATCTTTTGCTGGAAGAAACAGAAGTAGCAGCCCGAACGGCTACGGCAATAGGTTCCCATTTCACCGTCTACCTCGAAGGGAATCTCCTCGTAATATGCAGGAACACCCACGCCGCTTTCTCTGAGCAATCGGAATATATCATCCTTGACAAGTATGTCCGTATTGTCCAGCAATGGGAAATCATCCAGTTTGCCTACGGGATATTCAGTGGTCTTCAAGTATTCGAAAACCGCATGATTGAAGAGCTTGATGTCATAGTCAAGCAACGAGTTCAGTTTTCTTGCATAATAGAACTGTTTCGTGAGCGGCTTTCTTACTGTATCTAATATTTCTTCTCTCATGAAACCCTCGGGAGTCAACTTCTCATATATGGAAATTATCTGTTCCAAATTGTTATTATGAAGAAATTTGTTTATGACATCTATGCTCCATATATTCTTTCTGAAAGGGAATACAGCCTGAATATTAGGTTTCGAAGAGATATAGCCGTCTCTGTCTTCATCTCCGCGGATTCCGACATAGGAGACAGCATAATCATCACCTACATATTCCTCAAACTTGTCCAGCTTCATTTTCTTGGTGCACCATCTGGCTTGAGGCGAAGGCAGGAACCCTCCCATAGACTTCAGAAAATGATGGAAGGGAGTAGGCTCAGGGCTGCCTTCAGCGGCTCTGAGTCTTTCGATTTTACCCAAATAGGCTTCCAACCGGTTGATTAAAGTTTCAGTCTCCTCCAATTCACATCCCGTATCTGAGTTGTAGTATTCAATCTTCAAGTTCGGATACTTCTGTTTCAGATAGATAGAAAGGGCGGCGCTATCTTTACCTCCGGATATGCCAAGTATATGTCGTACCTTTGTCATGCATTAATTTTCTTATTAAGGATGGAAAGAAGTGTACATACATCCACATTGCTGTCGCCTGAAAGCAACTTGACAATTTTCTTTTCGAGTTGTTCGGATTTGGACTTGTCCTTCTCCGGCAGCACATAGGTCTGGGTTCTTACAGCCATACCTCTGTTAGTCAACAGGTCAAAAGAATAAGCATCATTCTTGTCCGAATTGCTGGTTTTAAGAGAAATGTCAGAATATTTCTCACACACTCTAAACAGATAGACCAAGTCGTCCACCAGCTTGTCTTCCTGCTCGTCCCTCAGAGCATCCAACCTTTGTTCCAACACGGTGAAACAAATCGACTGATACCAGAGGATGCGGTTGTCGTATTCTGTCATCACGTGATGATAGAACTCATGCTGTTTGGCAGTCAGAAGGTAGGTCTTCACATGTTTCAGCCGCTCTCTTATTTCCACGATGTATTCAGAGTAGTCATAGCTTTGCAACCGGAGTTCTTCCACCAATCTGGATTCTATTCGTTCAATCAACTGAGTATAGCAAGTACGGAGCTCCTTGATAGCACGCTGGATGATTTGGCCATATTCGTTGACAAATACATCTTGCTTCAACTTTTCTTGTGTAAAGCCAAGAGCCTCAGGAAGGTCTTCAAAGAAGGCTTTTTCCGGGTCTTTGGCGTTGGCAAGAACATCTCTGAATTTCATTGTTGCCTCATGATCAAACTTGCGAGTATGCTTTGTGTAGTCATCAAGTCTGACGTAGAAACTCAAGAAGGGCTTGATAGTCTCTATGAAGCTGGAGTTAGTTATCTTAAACTCATCTTCGAGGTTGATAAACCTGCGATATTGATTGAAGAACCCTAACTTCACTCCATCAACTGTGAACTTTTTGATTTCGTAGTCTCCGGGATGCTTCTGGAGCAAATCGAAAAACTCCATGTTCACTTGCGGCATGAACGCGCCTGTCTGGGCATCATATAGAGCGAAGTCCTGACGCTTGATAAAGAGATACGTCGGAATCCAGAAATCTATGAATCCCTGTTTCAGTTTGTAGGGTTGTGTCGAAAGTATCTTTATCAGTTCAGAAATCTTTCGGGCTTTATTCTCGGAACTCTTTAGAAAATCTTCGCAAGCCTCCCATAATGGTGCGAACCCAACATTGCCAGGCATATCGGTAAATTCACCATTGACGTGGAGCCCGGTGTTCAGAAGTAGCGAAGAATAAATGGTCTTCTCTGGCGGGAATTTATCTTCTGGGAATCCCATACCTCTTTCAGAGAAGTGTTCTGTCAAATGAGTGAGATAGCTTTTCCTTGCTTGTGATATGGTGCCGCTCAGCTTATGCTTGTTGAACAGCTCGTTGTTCATGACAGGAGTCCTGAAATAGACCTCATTGCAGACTCTTGACAACAGTTTGTTGAAATCTCTATGGGATTCAACATGCTGCTTCTTGCCATTATAAATCCAAACTACTCGGTTTTTATAAGAGAAGAGATTGTCGCTAATGGCCTTGTTCAGTAACGTCTCTTCATATTCTTTTAAATTTCTGATTTCCGAAACTGCCACCTTGTCGTTTTTGTCCAAAACGTTCTGGAGCAGATACATGTACTTCTGGATATTATAAAGATGGTCTATTATGTTTTCTGTATTCGTGAAGAATGCGAAAATCAACGCGTGGTCAGTCTCCTCGCTGAACTTCATTATATCTTCCTGAGCATTCTTATTGGTCGAGAAAATGAGTTCAATATATCCATCGGTATCTCCTGCAGGGGCTATATCCAATGGATTCTCCAGAATCATATAGTCAAAGAAACGGGGAGTTCCCTTCTGATAGAAATGGGCTTTGACAGGAGATATCCTCTTGTTAAAGAACACATTAAGCTCGTCTACAAAGGTGGCGGGGCGGGACACCATTATTCCGGCACGACGTATCTCAGCCTCGATATCAATATCAGTTCCTTCAAATAAAATGAGCCTTTCCTTGTAGGCTGCGTACCTTATTATCTTTTTTACTATCAGCTTCTGAATGACATCTTCTGCATCGGAAATTCCCATAGCCTCGCGGGCATAGGTGGCAAATTGCGCCACAGATAGTTTGAAGCCTGCGTTTCCAAAGAGGTTCATCAATCCGAGAGCCTTGACCATCTGCGTGGCATGAAGCATTTCACTCGTGCTGCTCCATTCCTGACCTTCTACTCTTTCGATTGAAATCTGGAAACTACTCCAGCTCATGGAGTCGGTGTTTGCATCTTTCAGATATGAATAGAAGTTGTAGTACACATAGTCATACACCTTCTGCAGATTGTATGTTTGTCCTTCCGAAGGTTCAAACCCAGAGATTGAGTTTTCACCTTTGGCTGCCAGAAAAGTGAACAGAGACCTTTCGTTCTGACCATATCTCTGTATGGCTGTTGTGATGCCATAAGCAGAAAAAACATCCATCGGAAAGAGCTTAATGGCGATTTCAAGTTTGAAATCCTTGGAAACAAAATGGGTCTCTTTTGCCAACTCATAGAGGGTCGTAATGTTGTTGATTGGCTTGTAGATGTTTGTGCCCTGTAACTGGGTCGATGCCAAATAGAGCAACTGCTCTACAGGCTCCACAAATGTGACTTCCCTGAATCGGCCTTTAACCTTTTTCCATTCGTTAGCCTGAGATTCCGTCAGGCCCTTGGCGTAGGCTCCGAAGTTTTGGTGGAGCGTGGTGATGAGCATTATCTGTCTGGAAGAGACATTGACCAGTTCTGAGAGTTTCTGCAAGAAATATAATTCTTTCTCCGGATTGTTCTTGGCGGCATGTTCCAGCACCTTACCGAATTCATCGACAACGATAAGGAGGAATTTCTGCTTCTTTCGGCATTGGTTATAGTAGGCTGTTAGTTCTTCAAGAACGTTGTCTTTCTCCTTGCCGAGATGCAAGGACTTAGCGAGAAGGCTGGACATATCGGCATAATCGCCTACAATATTCAGAATCTCAAAAGACTCTGCTTTTGACAGATTCCTTGCATCCAGAAGGTACTTTTTCTTACCGGCTCTTTTCAAGTCTTCCTCTAGGGCCAGAAGGAAACTGGATTTCCCCGTGCCGTAGGAGCCGATTATCGTGAAGGAGTGGATGCCGCTTTTGTAGTCGCTCACTATATGCTGGATGGCATTCTGAGCATTGGGCGTTACCAGATATTGTGCCCCTTCTGCAAAGCCGTTCTCTATATTGGCTGACAAGTTAAATATTCTGCCCATAGTAATTATTTAAAACCTTTTCAGCATTCAAATTTTTGATGAATTGGACTTGTTTAATTCCTGCCACATCACTATAGACAAAATACTCATTGTATTCTTCTGCTAATGCTTTAAGCATATCTATCGTCTCGTAATCCTGCATACAGAATATAAGGCCCACCTTTTCCTGTATGGAGTCAAAGGATATGGTATTGTCGCCATCATGCTCCTTTAATTTGAGCAGTCCGTAGAGGAATACTTCTTTGTTCACTCCGCGCTTTCCATCTGTGTTAAAATAGTAATCTTTTGTTTCTGCATTTTGCCTGATCAAGTCCAAATCCATCAGAAGAGTAGAGAAGTCTTCATTAGATTGGGGTTTGCGAGGCAGCGTGTAGTTTTGCAACAACACTCCGATATCTTTCTTGACTGTATTTGAATTGAAAAGTGATGCCTTGCCAGCTTCCACCATTCTGAGTTTTACATAGGTGAGGACTTGTTCGCGTTCGAAATGTGTGCGCTCTCTCTGTAATCCGCAGAAGAACAATCTGTAGAGGGATGCCTCATCAAGAAATACCAGATTGAAGTGCAAAAGCCACAAGGAGGCAATATCTTCGAGATATTTGTCTTTACCTGTCACTTCTGAGAATAGATAGTCCCCCAAGGATGTTATCTTGTCATTCTCGGTTATACCAAAGGCTTTGAGCCAGTAGCGGATTGAAGACACCATGTTCTTCCCAACACCCAATCCAATGACGGCATCGGGACTGTTAAAATCATTTCCAGCGGTCACGAAGTCATAACCCTTCTTAAGCCAAAGTGACTTGCAAGGGAATGACTCATGTCCTGAAAAAGTATATTTCTTTTCTTTTGAGATATTCATTGTTCGCTCCGTAATAGGCAAAAGAAAACGTACCCTTTTCTTATGGTATTTCCTTTCTGCACCTGTCCTGGAAATGAGGCTGGAACGAAATACGAAGAAAGGGTACGCCTATTACGGCGTACCAGACTTCCTCCGAGGTTCGTTCCAATAAAGTTTTTCCAGGACTTTGCAGATTGGAACCTCTTCAGATAGTTGATACTATCAACTTTGCCAATATGTAATTGCGAGGCATCTTTGCTTATTGCCATCAGTGGGAAGCTTATAAATGCATCGCGGGTGCAAATATATAAAAAAATTTCCAAATATACCTCTCCTATTCTCTATTTTTTGCAAAAAAGAGAGATTTTATGAACAAAAAGTGAAAGTTTTGAAAAGAATTGATAGAAAAAGGTGATGGGACAATAAAAATAATTGCAGCGTCAAATACATGGGTTTCCCTTACCTACTCATATTATTCCTTTCGAGAAGATATTGCAGACTATCAGACAACCCGTAATGGAAGGTGACCCGTTGAAGAAGGTGGGGGACAATTTGTCCCCCTGTTGAAATGCTTGCTACAGAGGTAAGCGTCGCAAGTTTACAAAACCCTTAAGGATGTTGAATGATTCATCCCCCCCTAAAGCGTTCATTTTGTTCATCGTTAATTGGGGATAGTTTCGGAGCATTGCGGAGCGTAGACTGAGTCCGAGAAACAGAAGAAGGTGTGAACGAAACGGTCACTTTATTTGCTTACCGCAAATATGCCGACCTTGACAGGCCGGAGCGTATATACGCTTGCTATCAGCACGCTTGCCTAAAGTACGTCACCAATGACAAGATGACCAATCTGACCCTGCGCGAGCGTCTTGGAATAGACAAACAGAACTATCCTATGGCATCGCGAATCATAAGGGATACTTTGCTCGCAGGAAAGATTAAGGAGGAGAAAACGGAGAACCAAAGCCGGAACAATAAGGGATCTCCTGTTTTCGCCATTGGGACACCCAAGATTTCAGGCACCACCCTTGATGAGTTATGATGACAGGATGGTACGCTATGATTGGGAAAGGTTTGCACAGCCACGGCTCCATTCCCCGCGAAAAAGCTGGGAAGACGACGGTGAAAGCGAAGACGAAATGTCGTCCCAGAGTCGTCCCAAAGTCGTCCCAGAGTCGTCCAGTACGCCCGCGCGCGATTTAAAGGCTACTAACGTAGATAAAGATATAGATATAGATATAGATGTAGATAACGACGAAGAAAAAGAAAAA
>Ga0326513_10003207_pt1 | contig 11912 bp, 14 predicted proteins | sample 2_2465_0518_D_FD_203654 | JGI IMG/M metagenome (GOLD analysis project Ga0326513, IMG submission 203654) | Bovine rumen microbial communities from UC Davis, California, United States - 2_2465_0518 | ecosystem: Host-associated > Mammals > Digestive system > Stomach > Rumen | place: USA... | reverse complement strand
ACTAGACCGTTGCTCTGTCGTCTACAATTAAGTTGAGTGGGAGTAAGAACAGCTCTGTGTTGTAGACGTAAAAAGCCTAATTAACATTGTCGAAGTCAAGTCGGATTCTCAATTTGGTAACAGAATTGAGATACGCATTACAGTTTGATATGTACTGTCTTATAGAGTAAAACATATCTAATTGAAAAACAAGGATAGCTCATTCATATACACACCTGAAGGTATGTATTTTTCTGAGCTGACTATAAATAATAAGAAAGGAATTATAACAAAATGAAAAGCGTATTAGACATTGCAAAATCAATTAATGCCGCATGGAAGGCAGAAGTATTAACTGCAGGTGATATTATTCCTGAATGTGAACGATTTTCTATGGGAACGATGTCAGCTGATTATGCTCTATATGGAGGATTGCCTGAAGGTAAACTAGTAGTTTATGCAGGAGAATCTGGTTCATGTAAATCATTGCTAGCTTGTTTAGCTATGGCGCAGTACCAGAAAAAGCATCCAGATAAAACTTGTATTTATGTTGATGCTGAGGAAACCTTAAGAGGTCAGATAGACTGGTTTGTTAAAATGACTGGGCTAGATCTAGACCCGAATAAATTTATTAGATATGATTGTTCAGGTAAATCGGCAGAAGAAATTTTTTCAGATATTATTCAGTTGCAGGAAGCTGATAATATTGGTATGATTATTATTGACTCTGCTCCAATGCTTCTATCACAAGCCGATATTGATAACGATATTACAAAAGATAATGGTCAGAGAGCTTCTATTGCTAAGTCAATGGGTAAGTTTCTCAAATTTATGGTTCCAGCTATTGCAAAAGCAAATAATAATTTACTTATTATTAATCATACTCGTGTAGCCGGTACTACTTTTACAGGAGCAAAGATTTATACTGAACCCTGTGGTTACGCACTTAATTTTTATCCTACAATTAAGGTTAGATTTGGTGCAAGAAAGTTTACTAAAGGTGATAAGCTTGACATTTCAGCGTCTCAGACAGATGCCGATACTGATGGAATCGTAGCAACATTTAGTGTAACTAAAAATAGACTTGGTGCGCTTAATAGAAATGGTGCAAAGATTATATTTAGATTTGATTCAGGTCTTGATACGCTAACAGATCTTACGGAAATTATTACTAAATACGAGATAGCTAAAAGACTTTCTAAGGTATCTTGGCAGTTAGTAAATCCAATTACAGGTGAACCTTATTATGACAGAGAAACTGGTGAAGAGCTTAAATTTGCTGGTAAACAGAAAATGGTTGATTATATTAAGGAACATCCTGATTTTAGAACTGAATATGAAAAAGCGGTTTCAGATTATATTAATCATAGTAAGAGAGATATTTCTCTTATCGATGAAGAAGATCTTAAATCAATTCTTGAGGCTGAAAAAGGAGTAGAAGAATCTATTAATAATGCTCCGTCCGAAGAATTTGAAAATAAGACTGATAAAAAAGATGATACTATAGAAGAAGTCGATAAAGAAGAGACGGTTGAAGAATATGCCACAGATGAAGAAAGATACGCTGAATCAGATTTTGGTGGTGGCGGCGATATTACTGTTCAGGCATATGCTTCTAAATAAAAAAGTCTAATTAAATAGATTTAATTAAATGTATACATTGCGGTTATGGAAATTAAACTTATAAATTCTGTATACTGCAATGTATATTTTTTGGAGGCAAATATGAAATTTAGGCAACATAAAGATACTGGAGAGAAAAAACCTACTAGATATTTCTCAGACAGACAAGAAAAATCAATTGCTAAAGCAGTTAAAGGTAAACAAACCGCTAATAGCGGAGCTACTGCATATAGTAAAGGTGACATTACTACTGGCGATAAAACGGGATGGCTTATTGAAGCGAAAACGTGTATGAAAGATCAAAAAACCTTTACTATGAGAGAAGAATGGTTTAAAAAGAATCTCGAAGAGAGTATATATATGAAAAAAGACCATTCTTGTGTAGTATTTAATTTTGGTCCAGATAAACCTAATTATTATGTTTTAGATGAGCAGACTTTTCTTGAAATGAAAGACGCTTTAGAGAAAATAGATGAAATTGAATGATTGTTAATGTTTTAGAAAGGATAATTATATGACTACTAAGGATATTGTAGAGGCAATGCTATATATAAATAAGAGCACATATAAGGCTTTTAGAATAGGGCATGTAATCAATGACCGTGATAGAAATTGGAAAGCTAAGCAACATGATGAATATATTTTTCTAAAAGCGTTTACAAATCCTAAATTTTTGATTATAATAGAAAAACAGATACATATATATATTATAGGAGATAAATTCGATAAGCGTAAATATAATATAATTAATTTAGAAGGACATCATGCTGATCATATGGTTTTATCTAAAAATGAATTAATTGGTGAAATAAAAGCTACTTATAAAAATGATACATTTTTACCAGCTAATTTATATGAACGTATAATATATATAGACAATGGTAGTATTGGTATATTTAATAGATTTTGTGGAAAAGGTACGTTATTTTCTAAATCTGAGTGGACAGTTGGAGTTGACATGTACTCAATGGATGCTCCTAGATATACTAAATCTGGGCACGATATATTAAAGGAAATAACGGATATGTTTGGATAAATCTATATAAATTTAGGTACCAATCGTGTTATAATATTATAAGGAGAAAGATATGTCAAAAAAAGTGACAAATGATCAAGGGCACATTATAGAAGCTATTAGAAAAAAGAACTATATATATGCCTGGGAAAATGTTAAATATGTTGGGTATGATGTTATTCGAGATATGAACGAACGAATGCTGCTATTTTTTGAAATTGTGCAAGATTTCGATTGCGAAAAGAACAATAACTTTATTAAATTTTACCTTACTAGATTAAATTATTGTAAATTAGATAAAAACGAAACATTTGTTTTTACTAAGAACAGGAAGATCATTAAAGAACTTAAAGCTGAAGATATATCTCCAAGTGAAACTACAAAAAGCCCAACAGTTAATGAATTAAAAAATTGGAATTTATAATGGAGGACTTAATATGTTTTTACATACCACAAAAATTAGAAAGATTATAACACTTCCAACTAACTATTTAGATGATCCAAATCTATCATTAGAAGCAAAAGGATTATATACGCAGTTATATTATTCTAATGATCGAATTACTGCTTTGAAGGATTTGACTGATATAGTAAATTCTTCTGAAGAACAACTTAAAAAGGCTTTTAATGAACTTACTGAGTATGGTTATGTAACTATCAAAAATGATAGATGTGATTTGCAACAGAAGGCCGTATCAGATAAGTCTGATAAAAAAACTTCTACAGAAGATGCTGAAAAATACGCAGAAACTACACAGCCAAAAACACTTAATAAATTTGAAAAACTTATGAAGTTAATTGAAAGCTATAAGGAAACGAATCAGTTTAGTGAAGACGTAGTAGCTTTACTAAAAGTGTATTTTGAAAAATGGATGAATAAGAGAGGCAGATTTGCTGAAGCCGATGATTTGCACGGTTATATTGTACGCGCTAAAATTGGAGATTTAATTAGTTTTCATGCTAGCGATGATGAAATGATTAATATTATTCAACAATCTATAGATAAGGAATGGTTTAAGTTCGTAAAACCAAATTCTGAAACACCAACTCAAGGTAATGTTTCTGCATTCGATAAAACTAAACTTGAAAGTGGAACATATACACAAGAAGAAATAGATAACATATTAAAACGTAAACAAGAATTAGAAAGTAATAGAGGCTGATATGAAAAATAAAAATTGTTTATATAAGAATGTATGTAATAATACATGTAGCGATTCGTGTGTTAGATATTTACAAATGAATCGATTATTAGAATTAAGTAATATTCCATCTAGAAAGCAATTTATTAAATTATTACCTATGCCTGATGATGAAAAAGTATTTAATAAGCTTATGCAGTATTCGCATAATATAAAAAAATTTGTTGAGAATGGAAATAATTTATATCTCTGTTCAAAACATTGCGGTAATGGAAAAACATCATGGTCCATTAATTTAATGATATCTTATTTTGATAAGGTATGGCATAATAGTTATGATATTACTAGAGGAATGTATATACATGTTCCTACATTTTTATTAGATTTAAAGAGGTTTGACAGTAAACCAGATTATTTAGATAGAATATTAGATGCTGATTTGGTTATTTGGGATGACATTGGTTTTTCTAATAAATTAACTGATTATGAACATGAACAGCTTATTCACTTTATTGACTATAGAATGAGTAAAAGAAAGAGTAATATTTATACGAGTAATATAGTTACTGAAGCGGATTTAGCTAATATAATGGGTCAACGACTTAGTAGTAGAATCTTTAATGAATCTATTGTTATGGAATTTAAATCAAAAGATTTTAGAGAAGTCGTAAAAGAGCAGCGTAGACGTAATAATAAAAATGAAGGGAACGAATAAGTATGATACAGTTACAAATGCTAAATTACATGTTAAAAAATGGCAAAAGCGATCTGTTTTCATTATATGATGAAAAATATTTTCCTACATATGAAAAAGAGTATAATTTTGCAAAAAAACATCTAGCAAAATATAAAAAGCTTCCTGATATTCCAACATTTCTCGAAAAATTTCCAGAGTTTAACGTGATCGACGTAGCTGAATCTGAACAATATTTACAGGAAAGCCTTTTTGAAGAGTATTTATATAACCATTCAGTTGATATTTTAACTAAAGGTCAAGAAATGTTTGACAAAGATTCTAGGGCAGCTGTACACTATATGTTAAATAATTTACCTGTACAACCTCCTACTCATAATTATGGAGTAGATATTATTAAATCAGCCAAAGATAGATACGATAAATATTTAGAAAAAGCGGGAGCTGAGAGTAAGGAAAAATACATATTCTCTACTGGATTACCTGAATTAGACTTAGTAATTAATGGCTTACAAAGAGGTGAGGAATTAGTAGTTATTTATGCTAGAACAAATAATGCTAAATCGTGGATAGCTGAAAAATTTGCTACAGCTATATGGGAAGCTGGTGGTAATGTGGGATTTTTCGAGCCAGAAATGTCTGCAGATTCGATTGGATATAGATTTGATACGTTATTTAAGAATATAAACAACAATGGTGTATTAGGCAATTCACCTGAATTTAATCCAGATAAATATAAAACCTATATAAATGCGTTAACAAAACATACTAATATTTTTGATGTAACTACTCCAGTTGATTTTGATAAAAAAACTACTGTTTCTAAATTGAGACAGTGGGTAATTGATAGAAAATTAGATGCATTATTTATTGATGGTATTTCTTATCTATTTGATGAACGTAGTGATAATAAAGCTAGTACAACAGATAGACTTACTAATATATCAGAAGATTTAATGACATTGAGTATCGAATTAAGTATTCCTATTGTTATTGTTGTTCAGGCTAATAGAACAGCAGCTAGAGATAACGAAGGAGAAGTTAATAATGATACTCCTGAGCTTGATACTATTAGAAATAGTGACGGTATTTCTCATAATGTATCTAAAGCATTGGCGGTAAGACTAAATGGTAATCTACTAACAATTAAAGTAACTAAACATAGAAATGGTGTTGTTGGAAACAAATTACAATGGAATTATGATATTAATGTAGGTAAATTTACTTATTTACCAAATCCAAACGCTAATCTACCTGAACACGAGAATGAGGTAATCGCAGAAGAACATAGAAATATGTACAATGATTCGAAGGAATTACTTTAATTATGATGACTTTACATGAATTTATAATACAACACACCAAAATAAATAAATATATAAATTATTGCGAAATAATTATATTACCTAATGGCAAGATTGAGTATGCTAATCCGTCACATATAGAAAAATTAGTTGATATAAGTGGAAGGTCAAAGGAAGATCTCGGTATTTTAATGCCACACGAAGCTTCAGTAGTAGAATGGTTAGCTGATTATACTGGATGCTGTTCAATCTGGTATGATTTTGGTATTTTACCTGAACAGTTAAATGATAGGCAGATTAAAACAATAAAGAACTTAATTAAACATAAAATACTATCTAATAACTTTTATGGCTATAAAAGATATGAAAAACGTATATGTGAATTACTATTTGAACATGATGTAAATCAGTTACAAAAATATCATGCAATGAGGCAGTTAAAAGTGTCATTTTAAGGAGTAATATGAGAATATTAAATTTGGATTTTAATACAGATATATATACAATATTAGATGATCTTCGAGATGAATTACATATGTCTGGTTCTAATTTATTGTCTTTGGATCCTAGAGAATCTGGAGATTACTTATTAATACAATGCCCATATCATAAAATGGGTTTAGAAAGACATCCATCAGCACAGCTTAAAAAATCTGATGGATGGTTTTATTGTCATAATTGTAAGGAATCTCATACTTTACCGGATTTTATAAGTTATTGCTTAGATACGAACGGAAAAGAATGGTTAATAAACCATTATCAAGCCGCCGCGATTGGAGAAAGACGTTTGAGAATTGATTTTGGAGCTGGCCGTAAATCACAACAAGAAAAACCTCAATATGTATCGAAAGAATCATTAAAACAATATAGATTTACGCATCCATACATGTTCGAAAGAAAACTTACGTTAGATGTTATTAGAAAGTTTGATATTGGGTACGATAAAGACTTTGTGATGGTTACTAGAGATAAAGATGGCGGCGTTATAAAAGAAACTCATATAGGAGAATGTATTACATTTCCAAATAAAGATCCTTTTGGTAATATATTATTTATTGCTAGAAGAGCTATTCATACTAAATTTTTTAATTATCCTCAAAATGTAGATAAACCTATTTATGGCTTATACGAAATAAATAGAGAAATACAAAAAGGAAATAAAATTAATAGAGTATATGTATGTGAATCTATGCTAGACGCATTGGTTATTTGGTCTTGGGGTAAATATGCAATAGCCTTAAATGGTACTGGTAGTACATATCAGTATGAACTTTTAAGAAATACAAGTTTTCGAACATTTATATTAGCTACAGATAATGACTCAGCTGGTAAAAAGGCTAGAGAAAAATTCAGGCAAGCGATAAAAAATAAATTTATTAAAGAAATAGATTATGAATCATATGGTAATTGTAAAGATATAAATGACATGACTGAGGAACAATTTTTAAATGCTAAAATTATTTAATGAAAGAAGTGACTGTATATAACTATAGACAAAGTAGTTAAATATATAATTAGAAATGGGTCTAAATATTATTTATATAAAGATGAAAAAAGTATATATACTAAAATGTATAAAGGATTAACTGTAGAAGAACTTTCATTATAATAAACGAAAAATCTATTTACATTATTTTATATATATGATAAAATAATCTCATAATAAAATAAAAATTATTTTATATAGGAGGTCATATATATGAGTAATTTAGATTTTTTAGAGAAAGAAAAACTTCATACTGGATTTGGTAATAAGATTGTTAATGCTAATGGATATGAAGACGTTTTACATCAGGCTGGTCTTGATTGGACAGTAAATACTCATCCAGCGTATGCAATGGTAAATGGAAAGATGATCGAAGTTCCAAATACTAATGTGGTTATTAGAGATCAGGATAGTAAAACACTTGGAGTTGTATCAGATAAGTATAAGATTGTAAATAATATCGATGCCTTTAATTTTACTGAATCACTCATTACTAATGGTTCAGTTGAATTTATTAGAGGTGGCTCCTATAAAGGAGGTAAAGCTACTTGGCTTGAGGCTAAAGTAACTACAGATTATAATATTCTTGGTGATAAAACAGAATGTTATTTGATTTTTAGAAATTCACATGATGGTACAGGTTCGGTTATTTGTATGATCGTTCCTACTAGAGTAGCTTGCTCAAATGCCCTTAACTTAGCTCTTAAAAATGCTCCTAGACATTGGAGATGTGTACATTCTGGTAATCCATTAGAAAGAATTGAGACCGCTAGAGAAATTCTTTTAGGTGGAACAAAATATATGGATGCGCTTAATACAGAAGCAGAAAAGCTTAATAAGATAACTTTAAGCGATACCATAATTACACAGTTTACTAATAGATTATTCCCAATTACAGAAGACATGTCTGATAGAACTAAAGAAACAAGAGATTTATATAGATCTCAGTTACTTCAGGTATATAAAGATAAGGATGATCTTCAAGATTTTGGAGATACTGGATATAGATTTATTTCAGCCGTAGCTGATTATGTAGATCACGTAAATGGTAAAAGAAATACTAAAACGGCTACAGAAAATAGATTTATGCACGTATCTTATGGATCAACTTTAGTAGATCAGGCACATAAAATGGTGCTTGCAGTATAAAAATAGAATATAATTTAAGCCTATCTGGTAGAAATACTAGATAGGCTATTACTATATAAGGGAGATCTTATTATGATATTAAAAATTTGGAAATATAGACAATATAATTATCAACTCTGGTTAAATATTGTTGATACAACTACTCAATTTATTATTAAAGAGTTTACTAACGAGATCGAGCTAGCAACCGAATATTTTGATGATATTGAATTAGCTATTGCGTATGTACATAATAGTATGATGGGCCACGATTATGACGATGGGTATTTTAATCCATGTTTATAATTCCAGTGATGCCGTACACACCTGAAGGTATGTATTTTTCTGAGCAGCTTGCATATAATATATATATTATATTTAATGATGACCCTAGTTTTTACGTGCAAATTAATAAAAATAAATGGACAGTCCATAATAGGAGGTATATATGGGAATAAAATTAAATAGAGATAATATTAAAGACGAAGATAAACAATTAGCGCTAAATGTGCAAAACTATTTAATCTCTGGTAATAGAGTTATTGGAGATCCTGGAGAAGGATTAAAACAGACATTATCTAAATTAGAAGAACAGCGAGATAATCGAAGTTTTAACATTACTGATTGGCAAATGAAAGATGCTGAATTAAATCAGCAAATAGCTATGACTAAAGCCGGTATTGAAGGTGAAAAACAATTATGTGATTATTTAGCTACATTAATTAAATATGATGACAATTTAACTGGTCTAGTGGCATTTGCAAGTTTAGCTTATGATTTTGGAGAAGAAAATAATAAAGATTATATTCCAGATACAGATACGCTATTAGTATTTGGAAAGCATTTATTAGTAGTAGATGCTAAAAATCTTAAAACAAAACCTAATCAATCGCTTATTATGGTTGACGGAGTAGTTATGGACGCTGATAGAGGTAAAGAAATTATTGAAGTACATCCATCTACACATATATGGACTAAAATTATGGAGCAAAATAATATTCCTATAGAATCAATAGATGGTTATGTGTGTATTGTAAATGATACTCCTGTAGAAATTATTCGTAATGATGAATGGTATGAATGCCATACTAAGTTAATTCATATTAGCGAATTAAAAGATATATTAGAAGAATGGGTATCAGGAAAAGACAATACATTATATTTAAATATGTTAACGGAAATTGCTAAGGCCCAAATCAAAGAGGAAAAGAACATTTCATTTGATGTAAATGCTATAAAAAGGCAATTTGGAATATAAAATAAAAATCTATTTAAGGTTACGTTTATTTTTGATATAATATAAATACTATTTAATTATATATGGCGTATAAAATACATTTGTATTTTTACATAAGTATAAAAGGATAGTCGAGAAAGAAGAAAGGATTTCGATTATTTATGTTAAACAAAAAGAATGTAACTTTTAGGCTTAGCGTTCTTTGCGCATCATTATTATATTTAGCAATGCCTACTACGGCTCATGAAGCTATTATAGTTGATTGCAATAAAGTTGCGGAAACCACTGCTCAAAGTAATTTAGTTCCTGCAGAAAAGGAAATGATTGAAGCAAAAAGCGCTATTGAAGAAACTGGTATTGATTACTGTTATCTTCCTACTGAGGTACCTGACCTAAAGGCACAAGCCGATTACTTAAATATGGTTGAGGTATATAGAGAAAGACATGCTCCAAAAACGAAAGAAGTAAATACAGTAGTCATGTCATCGGCTAATCAGACGAAAGAAAATTCTGATGTTTATGTTGAAGATAACGATGACACTACTTCGGACGAGACTAGCGAAGAAAATAACGCAACAGAAGAACCAGATAAGACAGAAGTAACTACATATAGTAGTGGTCATTTAACTCCTGCAAATGGAGTATACAATGGACCTTCTGGTAAAGAAACTTATTATAACCTTGATATGAGTGGTGTAATAAGTATTATGAGAAGTATGGGATACTCAGAAGATGAATATCCATATTGGGTACGAGCTGATGGTTGTAAAATGTTTGGCAAGTATATCATGGTTGCTGCTGAATTATCATCTAGACCAAAAGGAACTATTATTGAATGTTCATTAGGAACAGCTATGGTTGTAGATACAGGTGTATTTGCTGCAAATAATCCAACTCAGCTAGACATAGCGACAGATTGGTAAACAATTACTTTTAAAAATAAAAAATAAAGATTATGCTTTTATACGATGGTCATAATTTAATTATTATGGCCATACATAATAGTATAATATCAAACAAAGATAGATTATTTTAAAAACTTTTAAATAATCTATTTACTTTTACGTTATTCTGTGATAATATGGCTATATTAAATAAGATACTCATATAGGGTATACAAAATATAAAGGAGACTAAATAAGATGAAAAGAGAAGACAAATTTGAGAAGTATAAGGTGACAAAGGTTTCCACTAACAAGGTAGTATGTAATGTTTATATGGATGCTTTTTCGATTGAAAAGGTAAAAATTCAGAATTGCTCTTATGAGAGTAAGGATAGTATTAACATCTACCTCGATTTTCCGTTAATTTCTAGATTAGCGGCTGATGTAACTACTGGTAGATTATTTAAAAAGATTGAAGCAGATCAGTATCATAAGTACAATGTACATATGGGAGGAACTGCTAAAGGCCCTGACGGAAAGCCTATTAGCAGAAGAATGGATCTTGGTATGAGCGGTGAAAAGATTTTCATTAATATGTCTGAAGGTCCTGGTAAGCTTAGCGATACCGGTGCAATTATGCCTGACGGACAGCCTACCACAAAAGTAAGTGTACCTATGAGTATTGACGATTTTAGAGAGCTTATATTGTTTACTCATGATTGTGTAAATGCATATTTAGCGCATTTAGTAAATAAGCTCGTTAGAGAATCAAATGAAGATAGAAAGAACAACGTAAATAAGTAGATTAATGAAGGGAGTTTTATATGACTATACCTGAATTATTCCAAAATGAATTAAAATTTTGGACTGAAGCCAATGAGAAATTTTTAGGTGTAACTCCTATTGATGAAGAATGGGATTTTAATAAAATCCAAGAATCAATAGATGAAAGCTGTAAGAAGTTTTGGAATACTGAAAAGCCTTGTAAATTAGCAAAATACTTAAATAATGGTATTTTAAATAAAGAAGCTCATTTACAGACTAAAAATTCGTATAAGCTTTCACTAAATTTTAGAAATATGTGTATTGATGTTCTGGGCGATTATAATGGCAAAATGCTTAAGATTGCTGCAATACCTACTCCTTGTAATGATCTTTGCTGGATTATTAATAGATCACATTACGTTACCAGAATAACTGCAACCAGAGATAACTATGCAATGGTACGTAAAAGCTCTTTTGAGTTAATTGAAGGAGAAGGTTGGAATTATAATATCAGAGACAATAAGTTTGAGTGTACTATTACTATTGACAAATATAAATTTGAACCTACAATTAAGGAAATTTTTAATAATCATCTTTCTATTAGATCTAGATTGTTAATTCAGTCTAGAATTGATGAACCTTTAACAGAAGATAA
>Ga0326513_10003206_pt1 | contig 11912 bp, 8 predicted proteins | sample 2_2465_0518_D_FD_203654 | JGI IMG/M metagenome (GOLD analysis project Ga0326513, IMG submission 203654) | Bovine rumen microbial communities from UC Davis, California, United States - 2_2465_0518 | ecosystem: Host-associated > Mammals > Digestive system > Stomach > Rumen | place: USA: California... | reverse complement strand
TTTTTAGCCTTTTCTTCTGCCATCCAAATGGCTCCATCCAAAGTTAGCATACTCAAAGCTCTATTCCTCCATTTACAAGCGCTACCATCGGGGTGCCGCCCTCGTCTCCGTCCATTAACCGTCTATCCTTCAATTCTTTTAGCCATAACCCTATCTGGGCGTGATACTGAGAACTCTGAAGACATCTCCGCCTCTCTGGAGTGCCTTTACCCTCTCTCATCAAATCCTCTGCCCTATTTATTAAAGAGTTGGCCTTTTCTTCTTCTTTTTTAATAGCTTCGTCCAAAGTCATTTATTTACCCCCTCTCTGACTGGATTTACTTTTCACCTATATTAGTCAAATCTCGGTTATTTTTTGACCATTCGCAAACTCACCAAACTCGCCATCCAATAGGTGAATATTAAAAATGGGAAGAGCTTTTAGGGTCTCTTCCCACTTTTTAAGGAGGTAAAATATATGTATAGAAAACGCTTCTGGCTACTCTTATAGCAACCATCAACGATTACTATTTAATTATGGCGTCTATATCATGGCTCTTAAGTAGTTTTACCCTGGCTTGAGCATTTCGCTTTAAAGAGAACGCTCCGGCCTGGATGCACTTATTTTTGCCTTCTACCCTAATAAAGGCGTCTGGTACAAGCTCTTTTACTTTCTTTAACATAGCCTGTGCGTATTCATCTACTCCGAAGGCTCCTGCCTGAACTATATAAGTGGGCGATGTAGGAGTTACTGGCGGGATTACAACTGGTAATCCACTCTCTTCCCTCTTAGTTACCTCGACATCATAGCGGGCGAGGTTATACCTCTCAATGATATTACATATTTTAGATACATAATTAACATCGGTGGCGTAGTGCCCATTCTTTATTAAAGTGATCTGAGACCTGTAATCTGGGCATTTCAGCAAACCACTGTAGCGCAATTTGGCTCCATCCATCGCACCTAATAGATACAATGAGTGGTCTTTTATAGAATCCTCTATGCACGGATATTTCCTGAAATCTGCCCATACGTGGTATTCATTACCGCCTGAGTCCTGTTCAGCCGTGGATTTTGCGTATTTAGATACCCCGTCCCATACAGTCTTCCATGTATTTCCTGATAGGTAACATTTCATTCCGAAGCAGTTATTAGCATTTACAGCCAAATCTGTAGAAATGTAGCCGCTCTCTAAAATCATCTGAGCCGTGGTTACTGAGAAAAGAATACCTGAATCATCGTTCTTCCTTACCATCTCAAGCATTTTCTCGGCTCTCTGAGCCTCGGATAGACCTTTAAAGGCTGAGGCTTGAGTACCCTTAGGCTGGGCAGCAGGGGTGGATGTGGTTACACCTAAATTGGCATTAACCTTCGATGCTATATCATTAAAGCGGCTGTACAGATAATCACCCGGACACGCCTTATTTGCGAACCACCTATGTGCCGTCATATTCTGCAAATCAACTCTACCAATTAGGTTTTTATCGGCTCTCCACTTCAGTTCTTTTATATTGTTCCTCTTACAAATGTCCGTTACCAGACGAATAAGAGAGGCATAAACAGCGCTATTAACGCTATAAGGAGCAGTTTTATCACTAGCACACTCAATCGTAATAGCACGATTATCATTATCGCGGTTACTAGAACACCAGCTGCGATCCTTTTCTTCGACATTTAAACCAATCCTCCCGTCTTTACCGATTACATAATTTGCGGATGCTTTAGCTGCTGGGTTACTTAACCAAGCACACATGTCCTCAACATTCACCTGACCCACATAACAGTGAATTGTAATAGTATCTATGGCATGATTACGGGGTGAAGTCCGGCTAGTACTTATTTTCGTGTAACTAACAAGTGAACTGTTACTAAAACTCATAACAATCATCTCCATATTTGTAGCTATTTAATCTAAAAGTTGCTCTTAAAACAACTATTGCCCCCTTCATAGTAGAAGGAGGCTTATTTCTCTCTCTATTAATGTAGAAAAATCTCGGTGGTCAAAATTCAATTCTCAAAATTTTTTATTTACCATCAACCTCTGGTAATCCTGCAATGGAGGTTAAAATAGATAAAATCCCCGCTAAAATAGCTGCTGATCCGACCATTACCCAGTTAACATCGCCTAAAACAACTGCAGATCCAATAACACCTATAGCGGTTTGAGCCACTGTTTTCAGCGCTCGAATACCGGCTGCCTTAAACCATTCTTTAGTAAAAATACCTTTCATAATACATAACTCCTTTTTTAAATATACTCCCCCAGATTTACAGTTACTTACTCTCTAATTTACTTACTCTCTAGCCTATCTACTCTTTTTTCAAGACTATCATATTTAGCCTCAAGATTAGGTATCCTCTCGGCAAAGTCGTTGTGGCGGCGAACTTCCCTAGTTAACTCCGAAATTCGCTCATCTTGTACTGCGTTGTGCTTATCAAGCTCGGATTGCAACTTATTACCCGTACTTATAAAACCTGCAATCACAGTGACAATAGTTCCTAAAAAAGTTAAAAGACCAACTGCTATTGTTGGATCAATTTTCATGGCTGTACTCCGCCTTTCTCCCCCAGATGTCTATCATTCTTCCGTCAGCAATTTCTGCCATCCTGCAGGATAGGTTTCTGGGCTCCACACATTATTATCCACTAATGACTCATAAACTGGGTCATCTGCGGTCGGGTAATGCACTTTATCCCCTTTCATGTATGGGTTCGTGGAGTCGGGCTGCTCCCAAACTGGAATCACTTCTGGGTCTGGATTAAGTACTTTAGCCCATAAAGAGTGGGCATCCTCTGGATTCCAAGAAGTCTGTGAGGTGTGCGCCTGCAAACATCTATAAAGTACCCCCTTATATAACACTTTAACACCGACCTCATAGGCTATACCCTCAATCCAATCCTTAAACAATAGCTTTACACTATCTGCCGTTTCATCATCAAGATCCGAAATCACCTTATCTAATAACCGTCTATACTCCTGCGCCTCAGACAGCTTCATAATCAAACCCTCCCCGTGATAATATTTAATGCCTCTTTATCAGTTATCTCAGCATCATCAATAGGATCATCAGTCTCTGTGTACTCACGCTCAGACCCCTCTGGATCAATAGCCTCAGAGTACCTGACTCCATCTCTCTCAATCTGCTTATTAGAATCTGAGTATGTTTTCACAAAAATCTTACCGTCTACAGTCAACTCTTCCTTTAATAACATAGCAATACCTCCAAAATTTTATATATTTAAGAACTAATCTGGCAATCTGCGACCCCTGATAAAGACATGTCCTTCTGTTTTACGTGCATATGGAGCAGATAAACACCGTTTTTAGTCACTATTGTAGCCACTGACCCTCTGTCAATCGGTAAAAACATCCTCGATTTAATGGATGCTTTATAAGTAGCAACAAATGCGGACTTATTAACACTATTTATAAGGTTATGTAGCCTCCTTAATACCTGTTTTCCCGTATCAAACTCATACTTCCCTTCATCCCACGTATTACCCTTTATAAAGGATGAGAAGAAATTAGAAGAAATATCAAGTTTTACAGTATATTGAGTCTCGCTGTAGATATGAGTACTCTCAACCTCTCCACAAAGTATTGTATCAGCCCGTATTTCATAATTCTCACCGTCGGTCTTTAAAGTAGTCAAATCCATTACGCCATTTAATATAACTTCTGTTGGTTTATCCCAAGAGTAAGTATCCTGAGGAGTATTCTCATACAATGCTGGCTGACTGGTTAAATCAACTCCATTAGATAGTACTTTAAAGCCAACCTTACCCTCATCATTAACTTCTAAAAAGACCATGTTAAGTTCACAAAATCCCTTAACCATATTTGATAATGAACCGCCAACTGGTGAGTATTTAACATACAATCCACCATTTATAAAGTAAGTAGAGTCGGCCTCCTCATTTTCAAAAGTAATATCAACCCCAGCCAGTTTTAATGTCTCCGCTAATGAATAATTTAGAGGCACTCTAGGGGGTTCCCACAAATCTAAGTATTTTGGATCAATCACGGAAAAATAGCTCGAATAGGCTGACAACTGTGTTAAATAGGCAGCACTAGTACCACTTAAATACTTATGCATTACACTCTCTGGTATATTTTCAGATGCTTTATAGTATCTGTAATCGCGTTGAGAATATATAATTGCCCCTGGTCTCAGACCATCACCCGTGTAATTATAGGCTGAAGTAGTAAAGAAAATGTCGTCAGAATTGATTTCCTCAAGTATCTGATTACCAGTTGAAGTACCAATTAATAACCTTCGTGGGTAATTTTTAATTAATTCATTAACTTTTGTTGAAGCTACTGTCTTACCTAAATCAACACTCCCCTTAGGTATTTTATAGCGGTAAAGAGTGTTATTATATAAAACTATCTGGTCGTCCTCATACACCTCACCTGAAGTCCAAGTCTTAACATCTAATTTCTCAACATATTTGTACTCACCCTGCAAACTATATATTAAAGAGGGGTTATCCCTCATTAAGTAGCCGCGCAAATTTATTGAAGACAGTGTCTGCCCCTGATAAGTAGTATTACCCCTATATGACAAGGCATATACACCAGATGGGTTAGGAATTATCTCCACTGACATGTCAGAATACCTTTTTACAGTACAATCTCTCTTATCATTAAGTGGGTATACATATTTATAATACTCAGTCAAAGTCGATGTTCTCTTGTAAGCAACAATACATCCTGGCATATAATCCCCACCTGAAACATAATTTCCCATATATGTTTCTTTGTATTTATAAGGATCATTCTCCGTCATGCCATCATCATCATAGCTTATCCTCTCAATCAACTTACTGCCGTCTGTCCTCGTGAGAACTTCCTCTGGGTTCATAAAGGAAATTATATATTTAATGTCATCACCAACATCATATGGCATATAAACTCTAATATTACCTATACTTGTGGTGTTACTCAGTAGGTGCTTATATATTCCTGTACCTTCTGACTTATTTACAATGTCCTGTACGACTTCATCCTTATCATATAGCCTACCTGAGACCCACGGGCCTCGGTGGATCCACTCCCGTTTTACAACATCTGACCCGTTTGCCTTAGATAATATCGTGCTAGGAGACATATTCTTTATATATTCTTTTAGGGCATCTGGAGTGTAAGTTTTCCCATCGAACTGGGTCATCACAATCTCCTGCTCTACCCCAGATTCTGTATGTTTACTTGGAAATTTATAGCGGTAAACTGCATAATTAGGGGGAGTATAAGTGCCTGTGGGTATTCTCTGAACAACCTGATCCCCCTTATAAGTCATTACACCATCCTCATATATTTCTCCCTCGGGTAATCGCCCCTCAACAAAGAAACCTCTAAAATCACCGTGCTTATAGTCCCTTAAAGCCAATTGATACAATTCATCTGGAGTCAACTTTTTCCCATTAGCATAGAACACCTTACCTGTCTGGTTCATTGCGTAAGTTAAATAGTCAACTGCCCTGATGCTGGTCGAGTAGAAAACTTTATCAATGCTCTCCTCATCTACAACTCCCTCGAAAAGTACCCTCTCCATCCCCCCTATCATAGCAGTTACTCTAATACGATAATTCTTCATAAAGTTGATGTATGGTGATCTCCACTCATGGCTAATTTTAAAGGTCAATTCTTTACCGAAAACACCAGAGTGATTAGATTCATTAGTCAAATAGTTAATTCTAATACTGTCATCGTCTATCACACCCTTATGACTGAGATTACTCCAATATTGTTGAGTTTTTGATGTCTTACAATATACTTTTATAGTAGGTGATAGCGAATCATTATATAAAGACTGTAAAACTGTAGAGGATTTTTCAGCAGTTAAGGTGGAATCCGAAGCATTTAAATATATACTAAACAACCTCGCGCAACAATTTTCTACTTCAACTACTATTCTGCAATTTGTGTGGGGTTCAGTAACACGGAGGAAGGTAGAACTCCCTTTCATCCCTGCGCTTGTAAAACTTAACACAGCAGAATCTATTTCTACCCACGGGTATTGCGCTACCGAAGCTTGCCATTTAACTTTTGAAGCATCTAAATACTCTAATCTCACCTTTACTGTAGCGGTTTCTACAATATTGTAGGCATTTACAGTACAACCTAAAGAGTAATCTCCGGCAGAAACTGGAAATATGCCGTACAAACTGCCCACTGAGTGGTTATCACCACTCTCTTCACTTAATGGAAATATAAAAGATCCAACGTAATTGCCAAAAGTGTACCTAGTAAAACTATTAATCGTGGTAGTGGTATAACTTCGTCTAGGCGACACTTTCAGGTATCTGCCATCCATGCAAAATATTTCAGACCTCTGGTCATCTACGAATCCACTCTCTGATAGTACTTTATCCACTCCTTGAGGGGTTTTTCCTAAATTCAAAAAGAGGGCGTCTCTTTCTTTTGTAAAATCATATACCTCTTTAGACATTGTAATGTCATTTAAGAACTCAGACACTTAATCACCCCCTCTTATACTGGAACACTCTCTTTATACCCTATGAACTCCATCGTGAAAGAGTTATACAAAATATGATCGTCATAAACTACCATTCTTTCATAAGTAACATCAGGAACATAAAAATCACCCTGTTCATAGCGGAGATTAGCATCGTTCCAATAGGTTACTCGGTATTTCCTCTCCGCTGCGGATACCAACCCATTATTCATTACATTCTTTAAGGCTGCTAACTGTATATTTGTCAGCGGTCTGAATACTAATGAGAATGAAGTTATATTTCCTTCCGCTACTACACGCTTTAACTCCCTCGTGTTAATAGTTCTGGTCGCTTTGATGTCCTCAATCTGGTTAGGAGTCTGGGTATTACCAGAATCCATTTTTATATAGGAGTTTGGGAGCTCAACACTCCCAAACTTTACTAAATATCCCTTAAAAGCAGCCATTTACTCACCTTCTTTCAGTTCTTCGTAAATAGCACATACAACAACAAGTATTAGCGCAGTTATCACTACAAGTGCCCCTAACAACACCGCTATACAAATCATCTTAACCTCCAAATCCGGATTTACCGGTCAATCTGACGTTAGTGCGGTCAATGGCGACCATTTCATCGTAAACTACCCGCCCATCAAGAGTCATCTGGTTATTAATGTAGAAGTTACCACTTATTCTTCTGGCTACCTCATCGGCCAATCTGTCTACATTTGTAGCAGGTGCGTAAGAAGTGCTATAGAATGATTTAAGTGCTCCAACATCTCCAAATCCCTCAATAGCAAATGCCAAATCCTGAGTGTACAATCTGCTCTGCTTATACTCATTACTCAGCGCACTTAAGTTGTAATTAACACTATTTGCGGCATTTACAAGGGTCTGAATTATAGCATTAGCCGCTGCGGTTAAGACATTCGACATCGCTGAAGAAACTGCTGAATATATTGCTGAAGCGATCTGAGACTTATTAAGAACTTCTGTCCTACCCCCTATGTGGCCGACAACCTCGGGTCCCGCCTCACCTGCAACAAACATCGTCCCGTGGGCTTTAGCGGTTCCACTAGCATAAGCGGGTATATTACGCCAGAATCCATTACTGAAAATACCACCCTTAGCCATCTGAGGTAAGTCAGACCATCGTCCGTTCTTAAACACACCTCCAAGGGCTCTATATACCGTTTGCCAGTCAACAGTCACGGATGCGGACAGTCCCATATCAGTTATCCCGCTCCACTCTATATATACCGTAACAGTCTTATAATCTGGGATACTGTTTATAGCCCTCATTACCAATGAGTAGCCTCTCTCCTCTATATTTATAACTACTGACTTACCATGTAGGCTATTTATCCTTTGTTGTATAATAGTTAAAGCCCCTACTGCGGCATCTCTCGCTTTATTGAAATAGGCGCTGAAACTACTCGCCATATTTGAGCAAGAGCTTTTAACACTATTACTTAGGGTATTAACCGTACTCTGTATACTTCCGGATCCGCCTGTTAGGGCGTTTGTGGTCGACGTTTTAATAACATTTAATGCACTGGTAACATAGCCTTTAATAACATCTAACTGAGTACTTGAGTGCTGTGTTACACCAGTTATAGCGGTTTTTATAGTATTTAAAGGTTCTGTTGTCTGGTCATTAACCTTAAAAGTTATAGTTTTCTCTTTCGGAAGTGCTGCTAATGCAAGTCCTAAAACACCAGTTATAAAAGTAGATAGTAACAATCCACCGACATTTACAAAACTTATCTGCTTTTCTGATGGCATCTCCGATAAATTAGTATTTATAGTACCCGCCTCAGAGGAGACCTGATCGTCACCTTTAAAAGTGATAACTTTTTCATCTGATACAGTATTAGCAGTTTCTTCCGCTGATTTTGCACCTTCACTAACATTATCCTCACCAACGAAGTCAGTGGTTACAGTCTTATTCTGATACTCAGCAATAACACCTTTAACCGCCTCTTCAGTAGTATCAAAAGACCATTTATTACCTTCAAAGTCAACAATTACAGTCCCGTTAGTACCCTCGAAAGCGCTAATATCCACCGCTGAAGCCTCTAACATAGTTCTTAAGTCCTCAGCATCACCTTTAATAGATATAGTGGAACCATCTAACTCATTTACGCTAGTATCTAAGGCTACAAAAGTCTCTTCAGCGTCTGTAGACTCAACATTAGCGGTAATATCTGCCTCTTTTCCGTCTAATTCCTCTGTCTTATTCTTAGTGGTGTCTAATTTACCATCGGCCTCCTCGGTCTCGGCCTCAACCGTTACTTTAGCGTCTTTATCATTGACTTTATCTATATCTAAGCCAATAGCTTGTAAAATCTTATTTACTTTTGCCTGGCCTTCTTCAGTATTTGACGGATTAAATAGCTCATTAAGTAATCCTCTAACAATCTCAGAGTTCTCACCGAGCTTATCGACCTCAATACCCAGCTGAGAGGCTATAACATCCTTTAACCCTGTTGCTCCATTCTTTGACTCTGCTAATCCTTCTATTAAACCAGCAAATGCCTTTTTTCCATCCTTGGGGAACTCGTTTATCTTACCTTTTACTTTTTCTATCTCACCACCAGTTAGACCCCATTTTTTAGCGAACTCATCTACTTTAGACGTCAGATCAGATACTTTAATATCGTCTAACTTATTCAACTGCTCGTGAACTTTGTGCTGAAGAACATTAGCCCACTCTTGCCCAGCCTTTGAACTATTTTGTAGCTGACCAACTACCAAATCATAGGCAGTGCCCATACTTTGTGCATCAAAAGCACTAGCTTCTACTATTGTATTTAGCTGATCTACTACACTTTTATCTAATCCTGCCTCGTCCCCTAAATATTTAATCGCATCTTTTAGGTCATAATAGGAAACTCGCGCCTTATCCGAATCCGTAGCACTCTTTGACATAGACCCTGAATAACGAGTCAACGCTGCATTTTGATCATTTAAAGTCCCTGTTAACCCATTAATAAGTATTGTAAGGTTATCTGAAGCAGTTCCAACAGGCACAATCCCAGTATCTCGCAAATTAACTAACTTATTCCGTACTTCTTCTACTTTGCTCGGATCTAATTTTAAAATAGTATCCTGAAGCTCCTTAATGGCCGGAAGATCCAAATCCACATCATCAAGCGACGCTAATACATTTTTCAGATCCAACTGAGATAAATCAAATACAGGTGAGTCCTCCCATAGACCAGAGTCCCACATGGCTTTATATATTTGTTTCTGCCAATCAGATAGCCTGTCATCCCCCATGACCGACTTATTTCTAGAGTTCGCAAAGAACCCCCCATTATCCCACTCATAGGTCTCTAATTCTTTTCTAATAGCATTACCAATTTTTATAGCAATCGCTGCGCCCATGGCGATTCCTAAAACATCACCCCAGGAGGTGCCTACCCCTTTAAGAGTGGTTTCACCAACTGCTCCCTCAATTTTACTCTTAGTCAACTCCATTCCGAGCTGCTTTAAAAGTCCAGATCCGAAGGAACCAGCCGCTTTAAGACCTATTTTAAGTAATTGACCAGCGAACCCTGATTTTAATGCAAGGAAGAACAAAGCGAGCTTAGCTATAACCGGTGAGGCCTGGAATATAGTTCCTACATTATCCTTCAGCCAACCATAGACTTTACTCAGGAATGATGTAACATCATTCATAGTTAGAACACCATCCTGATCACCAAACAGAGAATCACAGAAAGTCTCTAAGTCTTTAAGTACTTGCTGTAGACCATTAGGATCATTTATCCATTTTGTAATTTTATCTACTACATCCTCACCAAGACTTCTTAAGTTATCCCCTAATGTAGCAAAATCATCTACTGTTAAGTTGCCATCACCGTTACCTAAAAGACCATCGAGGAAACCTTTTACTTCATCTCCGGCTTTTTTAATATTATCCTCGTCACTACACCACTCTTTAATAGTATCGAAAATAACATTTAAACCAGCTTTAATAGCTTTACCTAGCTTTCCACCTGTTCCCGGTTTCCATCCGTCTGCTGCACCATTTAAGAAAGCCTTTAAATTACCTTTTAACTGTTCTTGGTTATCCTCAACTAATAACCAATTAGACACATCTGAGATAGCGTTACTCATCCATGTGGTCAGGGTATTACCAATCTCAGTGAACTTACCCTCTGTTAACTTACCTGATGCGCCCTCAACTATGCCACCTATAAAGTTTCTGACGCTCTCATAAATATAATCTCGATTTTCATATATAGTATCAACTAGCCCAGCGAGCGCTGTTCCAAGTGCTGCTCCAAGACTTATACCCCATGTTAGGAAATCCTCTGGAGTTACTTTAGCCCTTATCCCGGCCATCAACTCGCTCAACTTAGCACCAATATCTACATTAGCTATTTCAGTTAAAGAATTAGATAGGCTATTACCTATTTCCTTAATAGCACCACCGATATCCTCACCTAAAGTAGTAAAATCAACCGTATTAGTAAGAGATATGAAGCCAGCTGTTAGCCCTTCAATAAAACTATCAATGGCGGCTCCAATAGAAGTTAAAGTGCCTTCCTGAGCCAGCGCATTAATAAACTCTCCGAATTTTACCCCTGTATTCTCGAAATTTTGTCTTAACAGATCCCAGTCAACATCAAGAGCGGTCTTAACAAAATCAGCTACTTTATCACCAAGTAAAGCAAGATCTGCTCCAGTATTAGGATCTACTAGCTCTTTCCAAGTTTTAAGTATTCCATTAACACCATCTCTTATAGTCACCCCTGCATCGTGGAAATTAATGGTCTTAATGGAGGAATTAAGAGCCTCAGATAGGAATTTACCCAGTTCAGAGAACGGAAATGTCTGTACAAATGTTTTTGCGAAGATAATTCCCGTATTAATTAGCTCACCGAAGGATCTGCCTAATTCCTTAGCTAATCCCGGTGTGGTTAAGAAGCCTCTTAGGAAAGATGTAATACTCTTAGCTACTTTTTCAGCCTGCTTCTGAATCTTTTTCCATGGGATACTTTGTAGCCCCTTTAAAAGGTATTCACCGACTGCTCTACCCAACTCAGAGAAATCGGCCTTATCCCACATCTCCTTTAACCAGTCAGCAAGATTCTTTATATCATCGCCTATTGACTGATCTACATAAGAAATATCGGCTCCTGTACCTGCTCCGCCGCCTGCTCCTTTACCACCTGAAGATTTACCAGCTTTAGAACTGTCCTCATCCCCAATGACATTTAATTTATCATAGTTACCTAACTTTTCTTTCAGCTCATCTGCTGCATCGGCTGCATCACCTAAGTCATCTGCTGCCCCGCTGGCTGCATCACCTACTGAACCGACACTATTAACTACCGCTTTCTTCCATGAAGTCCGACCAGTTAAACTCGCGATTAGTGCACTTATCCCATTCGCCGCTGATACACACCAACCGACAAGTGTAGATAGAGCCGGAACAATTAAACTAATTATCGGTGAAAATG